>Ga0208794_1000314_pt1 | contig 35253 bp, 35 predicted proteins | sample 32_taG_FD_184106 | JGI IMG/M metagenome (GOLD analysis project Ga0208794, IMG submission 184106) | Marine viral communities from the Gulf of Mexico - 32_GoM_OMZ_CsCl metaG (SPAdes) (version 2) | ecosystem: Environmental > Aquatic > Marine > Oceanic | place: Atlantic Ocean: Gulf of Mexico... | reverse complement strand
AGGCGTGCAATGGTTGTGCCGGCAAGCCATGCCCCGCGCCCGCGGGACGCATGCCAGGCCCTCGAGGGCCCGTAAATTGGAGACAGGGAATGTACTACGAGATGATCGGCTTTCACGGTGAACACCAAAGCGAGCACACCGCCGATGGCGTGCCGGAGCCGAAGCTCGACCGCTCGACATTGTTTCTCGACTTCGACGGCACGTTGGTCGATCTGGCGCCGCGGCCCGATGCGATCGAGGTCGATCCCGGTCTGGGCGACCTGCTTCGCTCCCTCTCCGAGCGGACCGAGGGCAGGGTGGTGATCATCACCGGCCGCGCGATCGAGGACGTCACGCAGTATCTGCAAGGCTTCGACGGCCCGATCATCGGCGGCCACGGCGCGCAGGAGCGGATCGAGGGAGAGATCCGCAACCACGAGTTGGCCAACCCCGAGACCGTCAAGCGACTGGGCGAAATGACCACCGCCTTTGCGGCGACTCATCCGGGGCTGATCTGCGAACAGAAGCCCACCGGCGTCGTGCTGCATTTCCGCCAGAACGAGGATCTCGCCTCGCAGGCCTATGCCTTCCTGCGGGCCCTGTCGGAAACCCATGAGGGCTTCGACCTGCACCATTCCAAGATGGCCTACGAGCTTCGCCCGCAGGGCATCGGCAAGGACGTGTCGATGAAGCGCTTGATGGAGACCGAGAAGTTCAAGGGCACGATGCCGATCTTCTTCGGTGACGACGTGACCGACGAGCCGGCGCTGCATTGGGTGGCCGAGCAGGGCGGCATCGCCGTCAAGGTCGGCGAAGGTGAAACCGCTGCCGGTTGCCGGCTGGGGGATCCGCAGGCGGCGCGGAGGACGTTGCGGCGTTGGGTCGAGGCCTGAGCATGGCTGACGGACGCCTCATCGTCGTTTCCAACCGTATTCCCACCGAAGAGGCCCCGTCAGGCGGCCTCGTCGTGGCCTTGCACGACGCGCTCAAGGAGCGCGGCGGGGTCTGGATCGGCAATTCCGGCAAACGGGTCGCGTCCGAGGAGGCGCAGAAGGGCCTGACCCGGATCGCCGAGACCCCCTATGCCCGCTACAGCTTCGACCTCACCGAAGAAGAACATGCGGGCTTCTACCTGGGCTATGCGAACTCCACGCTCTGGCCGCTATTCCACCACCGTACCGACCTGCTGGCCGTCGACCCCGATCAGGCGCGTATCTACCGCGAGGTCAACGATCGCGTGGCGGGGCTGATCGCCGAAGTGGTGCAGCCGGGCGATGCGATCTGGGTGCACGACTACCATTTCCTGCCGTTGGCCGAGGCGCTTCGCAAACGCGGCGTCGCCAACCGGATCGGATTCTTCCTGCATATCCCGTTCCCCAACCCCTCCGACATGCCTGCCTTGTCGGAACGCAAGCTGATGCCGGGCTGGCTCTCCTCCTTCGACCTGATCGGCCTGCAGACCCGACGCGACGTGTCCAACGCGCTCGATTTCCTGCGCGACAACGGCGCCGAACTGCTGCTGCGCGGCAAGATGAAATACGGCGACCGCAGCTTCGAGATTGCGAGCTTTCCGATCGGCATCGATGTCGACGCCTTCGTTCGTGCCGCCGAGGAACACGCGGATTCCGGCGAACATCTGCGCCTGTCGCCGGGCGAACGGCTCGTGCTCGGGGTCGACCGGCTCGACTATTCCAAGGGACTGCCGCAGCGCTTTGCGGCCTTCGGCGAATACTTGTCGAACCGCCCCGATCCCAAGATCCGCGCCACTCTGCTGCAGATCGCGCCGCCCTCGCGCGAAGATGTCGAGGCCTACAAGGAGATCCGCCAGGAACTCGAGACCATCACCGGCCGCGTCAACGGCGAGATGGCCGAGCTCGACTGGACCCCGATCCGCTACATTCGTCGCAACATCCAGCGCGATATCCTGGCAGGGCTATATCGACGCGCCGACGCCTGCCTAGTGACGCCGCTGGCCGACGGGATGAACCTCGTCGCCAAGGAATTCGTCGCCGCGCAGGATGGATCCGATCCCGGTGTCCTGATCCTGTCGCATTTCGCTGGAGCGGCGGAGCAGATGGAGGCGGCACTGATGGTGAACCCCTACGATCCGGGCGAGACCGCCCGCGCGATCGAGCAGGCGCTCTCGATGCCCCTGCACGAGCGTCAGGCCCGTCATCTGAGCCTGATGCAGACCATCCGCGCCACCGATATCGGCTGGTGGACGCGCACCTATCTCTCGGCGCTCTTGGAGCGGGAAGAGAAGGCGCCGCGCTGATTTTCAGGCGGCACATTTTTTCGGGAACCTTGGACGGCGAGACGGGTTGGATGGAAGAAGAGGCGCCGTTCCCTCGCCTCTCTCATTCCCCAAGGCCGGCGGCCGCTGCTCCTGATCATTCCCTCGGGGAGCAGCGACCGCCGGCCACCCCATCTCCCCCGCACACTTCACAACTTCCGGCTGCCATGCCATCTTCGCCGTGAGCGAAATTCCGCTCGGACAGAGCGGAGCCCGCATGCCCATCCCTTCGGCCCGGACGCGCCTGACCTTTCGCCGGTTCACGAAGCTGCTGGGCGGGTTATGGACGTTGGCCGGCGACGTGCAACTGGGGCTGATCGCGGCGGGTGTCGCCTTCTATTCGATCTTCGCCATCTTCCCCGCGATCGCGGCGCTGATCGCGGTATTCGGCCTGCTCGCCGACCCCACGGTCATCGAGGCGCAGCTCGAGCTGATGCACGAAATCATCCCCGTTGAGGCCTATGGCCTGTTGCGCGAACAGCTCAACCTGATGCTGGCGACGCGGCCGGAGACCTTGGGCTTCGCGACGATCCTGTCGACGCTGGTGGCGTTGTTCTCGGCCCGCAACGGTGTGGCCTCGTTGATCCTCGGGCTGAACCAGATCTATGGCCGTCCCAACCGCAACGGGGTGCGGCAGATCCTCGTGGCGCTGTTGCTGACGGTGTCGCTGATCGCGATCGCCGTGCTGGCGATGCTGGTGGTGGTGATCGCGCCGATCCTGCTGGCAGTGCTGCCCCTCGGCTTGCGGGTCGGCTGGGCGCTCGAGGCGGTGCGCTGGATCGCGGCCTTCGGGGTGGTGCTGGCCGGGCTCGGGGTGATCTACCGCTTCGGGCCGAACACGCGCGGCATGCGCGGCCGCTGGATCACGCCGGGCGCCTTCCTCGTGATCCTGTTCTGGCTCGCAGCCTCGGCCGGGTTTTCCTACTACCTGTCGCATTTCGGCAAATACAACGAGGTCTACGGCTCGATCGGCGCCGTGGTGGCGCTGCTGATGTGGCTCTATATCTCGGCTTGGCTGGTGCTGCTGGGCGCGGCTGTCAACGTGGTCTGGGCGCGCGTGCTGCGCGCCGAGACGCCGTCACGGCCGCAGCCCTCTCCGATCGAACATCGGCCGATCCGGATCGGATGAATGCGGCCCGGCGCGATGGCCGGGCCGTGGTCTGTCCTCAGCCGTGCAGCGGGCCGGTCGAGGAGAAGAACATCGCTTGGCTGACCGCCGAACGCACCTGCTCTTCGCCATAGGGCTTGGAGATCAGGAAGGCCGGCTCGGGACGCTCGCCCGTCAATAGCCGCTCGGGGAAGGCGGTGATGAAGATCACCGGCAGGTTGCCATGCGCCTCGAGGATGTCGCGCACCGCGTCGATGCCCGAGGAGTTGTCGGCCAACTGAATGTCGGCCAGCACGAGGTCGGGCTTCTCCTGCTGGGCGAGCTTGACCGCGTCGTCGCGGGTCCGCGCGACGCCGGTGATGGCGTGACCCATGTCGGAGACGATCGACTGCAGGTCCATGGCGATGATCGCCTCGTCCTCGATGACCAGGATCCGGCCCGAAATGCTGTCTTCCATCTCCTGCCGGGCGATCTTCACCAGATGCTCGACCTCGTCGATGTCGATCTGCATGATCTCGGCGATCTCCTCGCTGGAGAAATCCTCGATCGTGTGGAGCAGCAGCGCCTCACGGGTGTTCGGGGTCAGCTTGGCGAGATGCGCCTGCGCCGCGGCGGCGAGGCCGCTTTCGTCACCCGAGACGGGTGCACCGGAGCTGATCCAGATGGTATGGAACACCCGGAACAGCGCGGTGCGCGGAGAGGCGTCCGTGTCGAAGACCGAGCGATCCTCGAGGATCGCCTCGAGCGTCGCCGCGGCATAGGTGTCACCGCTGTTCTGGCTCCCTGTCAGCGCGCGTGCATATCGGCGCAGGTAGGGCAGCTCGTGCCCGATCACCGTGGCGAGGTCGGGTGCGGTGGTGGTTGTCGTCATCGGCTGAGAGTCCCCAAATTCATTTTTTCTGGAACCGAACGTGCCCATCGGCATTGTGGTTCCATGATGCGGCCATGCTAAGCGAGGCTGCCGATAATGACGAGGGTATAAGCGGGAATGACACAAAGGGACCAGGGAAGCGCGCGTGGCGATATCGACGCCCACCTTAAGCGCGCGTTCCAGCAGCTCACCGACGAGGCCTTGCCGGACCGGTTCACCGATCTGTTGGCGAGACTGAAAGCCGGTGAGGGTGCGGAAGCCGCATCGTCCGAGGCCGACCAGCCGTCGCCGGACCGGGAAACCGCGCATGCAGGCAAGGTGGGCAGGGGCTAGAATGAGCCATCAAGATCCGAGAGATGAACTGGTCGGGCACCTCCCGGCCATGCGAGCTTTTGCGCTGTCGTTGACACGCAACGGTGCTCAGGCCGACGACCTCGTGCAGGATACGGTGGTCAAGGCCTGGACGAACTTTGATAAGTTCAAGCCGGGGACCAATCTGCGTGCCTGGCTGTTCACCATCCTGCGCAACACCTTCTACTCGGGACGCCGCAAGGCGCAGCGCGAAGTGGCCGATGTCGACGGCGTGTTCACCGCGTCGCTGGCGGAAAAGCCCGCGCATGATGGCCGGCTGCAGATGAACGACTTTCTGCGGGCCTTTGCCCAGCTGCCCGATGAACAGCGCGAAGCGCTGGCCTTGGTCGGCGCGTCCGGCTTCTCCTATGAGGAGGCGGCGGGCATGTGCGGCGTGGCGATCGGCACGATCAAGAGCCGTGCCAACCGGGCAAGAGTGCGCCTCGCAGAGCTGCTCGAGCTCGAGGACGAAGACGGGCTCGGGATGACCGACGAGGCGACGATGGCGGTGTTGGCAGCCCATGGTGGGCCGCACTTGTGACGCAAAGCATTGGCGAGCGGGACCGGGCGGCGCGGGCCGGCGGCTGGTTCAGCGCGCACGGATTGGTGCTGCGGGTGGTCGCTTTCCTGACCATCGCACTGATGCCGATCGGCCTGATCGCGATCTACCAGACCGCCGAGTTCCAGCGCGAGACGCTGCGGCGGTCCGAACTGTCATTGCTTGCGCTGACCGCGCAGGCCGGCGCGCCGGTGGAACAGACCATCGAGCGCGCCTTCGGCGTGGCCGAGGCGCTGGGCGTGGTAATCGACGAGCTCGACGATCCCGCCAGCTGCTCCGCCTATCTCAATCGCTACATCGAGGGTCGCAAGCTCTACGCGATGATCGGCCTGGTCGATCCCGACGGGATCATGCGCTGTTCCTCGCGGGCGGACTCGCTCGATATGCGCGGCACGCGCATCTGGGAGCAGATGGACATCGCGCCCAACGCGATCGTCACCCTGAGCCAGCGCCCCGAGATCGCCGAAGAGCCGGTGATCAACGTCGCGAGCCCGATCGTCGAGGATGGCGCGCTGGTGGGCTATGTCCAGCTGGCGATCCCGCAGCGGCGCATCGCCTCTCCGGTCACCGCGCTGCAAGCCGAACGGCAGCCGATGCAGCTCGTAACCTATAACGAGCTGGGCGAGATCCTGACCATCCAAAACCCCGACCGCCCGCTCGAAACCCTTCTGCCGGAGGGGTTTGACCTCGCCAGCAAGACCGGTCTGCGCGCCACCGCGACCGCCGCGCGCTCGCCTTCGGGCGAGCGTCTCGTCTATGCGGTGACGCCGCTGGTCACCGGTGCGGTATTCGCGCTGGGCGTCTGGCCCGCCTCCGAGGGCTTCGCCTCGCCGCTGCTGCCGAGCCTGTTCCCGGTACTGATGTGGGCGGCGAGCCTGCTGGTCGCCTATTACGCCATTCATCGTCTGGTGATCCGCCATGTGAGCCGGCTGGGCCGCTCGATGCGCCGCTTCGGCGCCAATCGGCAATTGCCGCCGCGCGGCAGCGCCAGCGACATGTCGCGCGAGCTGCGGGAGATCGAGGGCGAGTTCGTGCAGATGGCCGGCAACATCCTGCAGGACGAGGCCCGGCTCGAGGATCAGCTGCGCGAGCGTGGCATCCTGCTCAAGGAGGTGCATCACCGGGTCAAGAACAACCTGCAGCTCATCTCTTCGATCATGTCGATGCAGATGCGGCGGACCCGCGACGCCACCACGCGCGAGATCCTCAGCCGGCTGCAGGACCGGGTGCTCGGGCTGGCGACGATCCACCGCACGCTATATGAAAGCGAGGATGTGGGCCGGGTGAACGCGGCCCGGCTGCTGCGCGAGATCGTGGCGCAGCAATCGGGCGGGGCAGGCACGCGGGCCGACCTAGCGGTCAAGCTCGACCTCGAGGATCTGGAACTGTTGCCGGATCAGGCCGTTCCCCTCTCGTTGCTGACATCCGAGGCTCTGGCCAATGCGTTGGCCAATGCCGCACCCGATGCCGAGGGCGCGGTCTGGATCTCGGTGGCGTTGCGGAGGGAGGAGAACGGCATGGCCTGTCTCGAGATCGCGAACTCCGCAGCAGCGCGCGACGCAGCCTCCGCCGGGCCGAGGGGGCAGGGGCTCGGCATGAACCTGATCCAGGCCTTCGCCGCGCAGCTCGGCGGCCCGAGCGAGACCCGCCACGAAGCGGGTGTCTACCGTCTCACCACGCGTTTCGCGGTACGCGAGATGCAATACGACCCGCAGGATTACTGATGGCCGGAGACCCGGATGAAGGCGACGTGTTTCCGTTGCGCGAGCGACGCGGCACGCCGCTGACCGACACCGACTACGCCGAGAATAATCCCGCGCATGAGCGTTGGGGCCGGGCAGTACTGCCCGACCCCGTCCTGCCGGCGGATGCCGAGACGCCGATGCCGCTGATCACCGCCGAGCAGGCCTATCCGGTATTAGAGCGCTGCTTTCTCGAGGCCTGCGACCGGGTCCGCATGTCGTTTCGGGTCTTCGATCCCTTCACCCAGCTGCACAGCGTCTCGGCCCGCAAGATCGGCGATATCTGGTTCGACCTGATCGCGCACAAGCTGCGCGAGGGGTTGAAGGTCGAGATCGCCATCACCGATTTCGATCCGATCGCTGTCAACGCGATGCACGCCATGACCTGGGACGCGATGCGCGGGCTGATCGCGGCGGGCGAGGCTTCGGGCCATCCGGAACGGCTGACTATACGCGCGGCGATGCATCCCGCCCGCGTTGGCGCGGTGCCTCGGGTGCTGATGTGGTACAAGACCTGGAGCGAGCTGCGCCTGACTGCGCGGCGGCTGAACGGAATGCCGCGCGAAGAGCGCGAGGAGATGCTCAGCCTGCGCCCCGGCCTCGGAAATCACCTCACTGAACGCAACGGCAAGCTGGTGGCCCGGCTCTGGCCGATCCCGGAGCTGTATCTCGCCACCCATCACCAGAAATTCGCGGTGTTCGACGACAAGTGGCTTTATATCGGCGGGCTCGATCTCGACGACCGGCGTTACGATACGCTGCGTCACGACCGACCCGCGCAGGAGACCTGGCACGACGTGCAGCTCTTGATGGGCGGCGACGCGGTCGTGGCCGATGCGCACCGCCATCTCGACAGCTATCTCGCGATCAATTGCGGAGCGCAGCCGCAGCCCACCGGACGCATCCTGCGCACGATCTCGGCCCATCGCCGTCCCGCCATTCTGCGGATGTCGCCCAAGCGCAAGGTGGGCGAGCTGTTCGAGGCGCATCGCGACCTGTTCTCGAAAGCGCGCGACCTGATCTACATCGAGACCCAATTCATGCGCGACCGCGACCTTGCGCGCGATCTCGCCCGGGCGGCGCGGGCGAATCCCGACCTCGGCCTCGTCATGGTCCTTCCGGCAGCGCCCGAGGACGCGGCCTTTTCCAAGGCCCGGGTCGACGCGCGCTACGGCGACTATCTGCAGGCGCGTTGCATCCGCAAGATCCGCCGCGCCTTCGGCGATCGGGCGCTGATCGTCTCGCCAGCCGTGCCCCGCCGCGCCGATGCCAAAGACCAGGGGCCGCGGGCGCGGATCTGGCGGGCGCCGATCATCTACGTCCACGCCAAGGTGACGGTCGCGGATGGCCGCGACGCGATCGTCTCGTCGGCTAATCTCAATGGACGCTCGATGCATTGGGATACCGAGGCCGGGGTGCGGCTCGACGGCGGCTCCGCACTGCAGCTGCGCGATGCCTGCATGCGGCATTGGCTGGGCGAGGAGGCGCCTCCCGCACCGGGCGAAACCGGGCCCGAGCTGGTGGCGCGTTGGCGCGGCATCGTCGAGGCCGACCGCGCCCGCGTGCCCGAACTGCGCCAGCACAAGCTGCTGCCCTATCCGCTGCGCCCCGCCTGGCGTCTGGGCCGCAACCTGCCGGGCGTGCCCGAGGCGATGGTCTGACCGGCGCCGCGTCGCGGCGGAACCTCACAGCGTAGGCCGCGTTGGGCGACACACGACTTGACCGAGAGGACGCCATGACCATCGCTGCGATGGTGGCCGCCCTTGCGGGTCTGGTGGTGGTTGCGTTCCTGATCTTCGTGCTGACTGGCGGAGACGACTGAGCATGCAGGGGCGGACCATGGCCGTTTCGCTGCCGGACGGTCACCGGGCCGTCGCCCCGCCCGGCGCTGCCGGCGGCGCGGCGGTCCGAACCGCCGCGCCGCGCCAGGTGCAGTTGAAACCCCCCAAGCGGACAACTAAGACTCTGTGAGGACAAGATCCGCACGAGACGCAAGCGTTCCCGAAAAGGCAGAGCAGATGCACGATCCCGTTGAGACCTACATGAACCTCGTCCCGATGGTGGTCGAGCAGACCAGCCGCGGCGAGCGCGCCTACGACATCTTCTCGCGCCTGCTGAAGGAGCGCGTGATCTTCGTAAACGGCCCGGTGCATGACGGCATGAGCCAGCTCATCGTCGCGCAGCTTCTGCACCTCGAGGCCGAGAACCCGAAGAAAGAAATCTCGATGTACATCAACAGCCCCGGCGGTGTCGTCACCTCCGGCCTGTCGATCTACGACACCATGCAGTACATCCGGCCCAAGGTCTCGACGCTGGTGATCGGCCAGGCGGCCTCGATGGGCTCGCTGCTGCTCACCGCCGGCGAGAAGGGCATGCGCTTCTCGCTGCCCAACTCCCGCGTCATGGTGCACCAGCCCTCGGGTGGCTATCAGGGCCAGGCGACGGACATCATGATCCACGCCGCAGAGACCCAGAAGCTGAAGAACCGGCTGAACGAGATCTACGTCAAGCACACCGGCCAGCCGCTCGAGAAGGTCGAGGCCGCGCTCGAGCGCGACAACTTCATGTCGCCCGAAGAGGCGCGTGACTGGGGCCTGATCGACGAGATCCTGACCAACCGCGATCAGGGCGACGACAAGACGCCCAACACCGCCGGTTGATGCGACGCGCGGTCACCCCGTCAATCCGGGGTGATCGCTCTCCCGGCACCGGGATTTTGGCGTTGTGGCCGCGAAATGGCTGCCCTATCGTTTGGAGAAGGGCAGTCCGAGAGAGATAAGCAGGGCCGATGGCCCGGGGGTTCGATATGGCAAGCACGTCCGGCGGCGACAGCAAGAACACGCTCTACTGCAGCTTTTGCGGCAAGAGCCAGCACGAGGTGCGCAAGCTCATCGCGGGGCCGACCGTGTTCATCTGCGACGAATGCGTCGAGCTGTGCATGGACATCATTCGCGAGGAGACCAAGGGCTCTGGCCTGAAATCCTCCGAAGGGGTGCCGACCCCGCGCGAGATCTGCGACGTGCTCGACGATTACGTGATCGGCCAGCTGCATGCCAAGCGCGTGCTCTCGGTCGCGGTCCATAACCACTACAAGCGGCTCAACCACGCGGCCAAGTCCTCGGACATCGAGCTGTCGAAATCCAACATCATGCTGATCGGCCCGACCGGCTGCGGCAAGACGCTGCTGGCGCAGACGCTTGCGCGGATTCTCGACGTGCCCTTTACCATGGCCGACGCCACCACGCTGACCGAAGCCGGCTATGTCGGGGAGGATGTCGAGAACATCATCCTCAAGCTGCTGCAGGCCTCGGAGTACAACGTCGAGCGGGCGCAGCGCGGCATCGTCTATATCGACGAGGTCGACAAGATCACCCGCAAGTCCGACAATCCCTCGATCACCCGCGACGTCTCGGGCGAGGGCGTGCAGCAGGCGCTGCTGAAGATCATGGAAGGCACCGTCGCCTCCGTGCCGCCGCAGGGCGGGCGCAAGCATCCGCAGCAGGAGTTCCTGCAGGTCGACACCACCAACATCCTGTTCATCTGCGGCGGCGCCTTCGCCGGTCTCGACAAGATCATCGCCCAGCGGGGCAAGGGGTCGGCCATGGGCTTCGGCGCCGATGTCCGCTCCAGCGACGATCGCGGCATCGGCGAGATCTTCGGCGATCTGGAGCCCGAGGACCTGCTCAAGTTCGGCCTGATCCCGGAATTCGTCGGCCGTCTGCCGGTGATCGCCACGCTGACCGACCTCGACGAGGACGCGCTGGTCACGATCCTGACCGAGCCCAAGAACGCGCTCGTGAAGCAGTACCAGCGGCTGTTCGAGATCGAAGACACCAAGCTGACCTTCACCGAGGACGCGCTCAAGGCGATTGCCCGCAAGGCGATCGAGCGCAAGACAGGCGCGCGTGGCCTGCGCTCTATCATGGAGGGCATCCTGCTCGACACCATGTTCGAACTGCCCAGCCTGGCGAGCGTCACCGAGGTGGTGGTCAACGAGGAAGCGGTGGGCGATGGCAAGCCGCTGATGATCCATGCCGATGGCGCCAAAAAGGAAACCGCTTCCGCCGGTTGAGGCCATGGAGCGCTTCACCTCCGGATCGGAATTCGAGGGACGGATCGGCTACAGCCGGTCCGTCCTTTGCGATGGATGGGTCTTCGTTTCGGGAACTACCGGCTACGACTACGCCACGATGACGTTGCCCGAAGGGATCGAGGCCCAGTGCCGCAACGCGCTGGACAACGTGGCACGGGCGCTGGAGGCCGCCGGATCGGGCATGGGCCGGGTGGTGCGCGTCACCTACATGCTCCCCGACCGCGGCGAGTTTCCGGCCTGCTGGCCGCTGCTGCGCGCCGCCTGGGGCGCGGCGCCGCCGGCCGCGACGATGATCGAATGCGGACTGATGGAGCCCGCAATGAGGATCGAGATCGAGGTCACCGCGCGGGCCCTCTAGATGCTGGACCTCGCCGCGCGTTTGCGGCATGACGGGCCGCAGGACAGGAGACGGATCATGAGCTTCGGCAGCACCCTCAAGCGCTTCTTTACCTGGTGGCACGGGCAGAGCTTCGGCACGCAGCTCTTCACCTGGCGCAACGGCACGAAGGTGGGCGAGGACGCGCAGGGCAACGTCTATTACCGCAACGCCGACGACTCGAAGCGTTGGGTGATCTTCAACGGCGAGATCGAGGCGACCCGCATTGATCCCGACTGGCATGGTTGGCTGCACCGGATCTGGGACCAGCCGCCGAGCGAGCGGCCGCTCGTGCATCGCCCCTGGGAGAAACCGCACCAGGAGAACCTGACCGGCACGGCCATGGCCTATGCCCCGAAGGGATCGATCCGTCGCGCCGCCCCGGCCGAGATGAAGGATTACGACGCGTGGCAGCCCGAATGATCCGCCTCGCCGCGCTGGCAATCGCGCTGGCGGCTCCTGCCGCCGCGCAGGAGGCCACGCAGGCGCCGGGCGGCGTGGTGCGCGTGCTCGACAAGATCACCGGCATCGTCACCGATCTCGACCTCGCCGCGGGCGAGAGCGGCACCGTGGGGCATCTGTCGATCGTGCTCGACGAATGCCGCTACCCGGCCGACAACCCCTCAGGCGACGCCTATGAGCGTCTGGAGGTGCGTTACCGCTCGGTGGAGACGCCGGTCTTCCAGGGGTGGATGATCGCCTCGGCCCCGGCGCTCAACGCCATGGACCACCCGCGCTACGACGTCTGGGCGTTGCGCTGCAAGACGTCCTGAGCCGGGGCCGGAGGCCCGGGCGCAAGGAAGCTCGCCTGTGATTCGAGCGCGGTCTGCAGCTCGGCCCGGTACTCCGCCCGCGACAGCTCGACAAAGCCGAGGCTCGCGAGATGCGGCGTCAGGAATTGCGCGTCGAACAGCCTGAACCCGCCGAGCTTGAGCCGATCGACCAGCCAGACCATGGCGAGCTTCGATGCGTCGGTGGCCCGCGAGAACATGCTCTCTCCGAAGAAGGCCGCCCCGAGGGTCACGCCGTAGATGCCGCCCACGAGCTGCCCCTGCTGGCGGATCTCCACGCTGTGGGCAAAGCCCAGATTGTGGAGTGACATGTAGAGTTCGGCGATCTCGTCGTTGATCCAGGTCTCCGTGCGGTCGGCGCATCCCGCCAACACCGCTTCGAAATCGCGGTTCACCGCGACCTCGAACCCGCCACGGCGCATCCGCCGGGCGAGGCTGCGCGAGATGCGCAGCCGGTCGAGCGGCAGCACACCGCGCAACCGCGGATCGACCCAGAAGATCTCCGGGTCGTTCCGGCTTTCGGCCATCGGGAAGACGCCCTGCGCGTAGCCATGCAGCAGCAGCTCGGGCGTCAGCCGGGAGTCGTCGGGCCGCGAGGACATGCTGCGCGGCCCCGCCTTATCCCTGCAGCGTCTGCTCGAGCCAGTGCTCGAGCCAGTGGATGTTGTAGTCGCCCGAGAGAATGTCGGGCTCACCCAGAAGCGCGTGATGCAGCGGCACGGTGGTGTCCACGCCGTCCACGATCAGCTCGCCCAGAGCGCGGTTGAGACGCGCCAGCGCCTCGGCACGATCCTGGCCATGCACGATCAGCTTGGCGATCAGGCTGTCGTAATAGGGCGGGATCCGGTAGCCGTCATAGAGCGCGCTGTCCATCCGCACGCCGAGGCCGCCCGGCGCATGGTACTGCGTGATCCGGCCGGGACAGGGGGCGAAGTTCGGCAGCTTCTCGGCGTTGATCCGGACCTCGATCGCGTGGCCGCGGATCTGCAGGTCCTCCTGCACGAAGGACATCGGCAGGCCGGAGGCGACGCGGATCTGCTCGCGCACCAGATCGACGCCGAAGATCGCCTCGGTCACCGGATGCTCCACCTGCAGGCGGGTGTTCATCTCGATGAAGTAGAACTCGTCATTCTCGAACAGGAACTCGATCGTGCCGGCGCCGGCATAATTGATCTTGGCCACGGCGTCGGCGCAGACCTTGCCGATCCGATCGCGCAGCTCGGGCGTGATGCAGGGGCCGGGGGCCTCTTCGAGCACTTTCTGGTGACGGCGCTGCAGCGAGCAGTCGCGCTCGCCCAGATGCACCGCACCACCCTTGCCGTCCCCAAAGACCTGGATCTCGATGTGGCGCGGCGTGGTGAGGTACTTCTCGATATAGACCTCGTCATTGCCGAAGGCAGCCTTGGCCTCAGAACGCGCGGTCTGGAAGGCGCGCTCGATCTCGGCCTCGGACTTCGCGACCTTCATGCCGCGCCCGCCGCCGCCGGCGGTGGCCTTGATGATCACCGGGTAGCCGATCTCGGCGCCGACCTTCCGGGCCGCCTCGACGGACGGCACGCCGCCATCCGAGCCCGGCACGCAGGGCACGCCCAGCGCCTTCATCGTGTCCTTGGCGGTGATCTTGTCACCCATGACACGGATGTGCTCGGCCTTGGGGCCGATGAAGGTCAGGCCGTGATCCTCGACCGCCTGCACGAAGGCGGCGTTCTCGGAAAGGAAGCCATAACCCGGGTGAATCGCCTGGGCGCCGGTGATCTCGCAGGCCGAGAGGATGGCTGGGAAGGAGAGGTAGGATTGCGACGAAGGCGGCGGGCCGATGCAGATCGCTTCGTCGGCCATGCGGACATGCATGGCGTCCGAATCGGCGGTGGAATGGACGGCGACGGACTTGATGCCCATCTCGCGGGCCGCGCGCACGACGCGCAGGGCGATCTCGCCGCGGTTGGCGATGAGGATCTTGTCGAACATGGGGCTCACTCGATGATCATCAGCGGCGCGCCGAACTCGACGGGGCTGCCGTCCTCGACGAGGATGCGCTTGACCGTGCCGGAGCGCGGGGCGGGAATCTGGTTCATGGTCTTCATCGCCTCGATGATGAGGACCGTGTCGCCTTCCTTGACCTGGGCGCCGGGGGTAACGAAGGCGGGCGAGCCGGGCTCGGCCTGCAGATAGGCGGTGCCGACCATCGGCGAGGTGACGGCGCCCGGATGGCTCGCGGGGTCTTCGTTGGCCGCGGCAGCGGGGGCGGCAGCCGGGCTGGGGGCCGCGGCAGCCATCGGCGCGGGATGGCTCTGCTGCGGCATGGCGACCTGCTGGACCACTTCGCGGGCGCGGCTGACGCGGACGTTCAGGCTGTCATTCTCGCCATAGTCGCGCTTCACCTGAAGTTCGGTCAGGTCGTTCTGGTTCAGCAGTTCCGCCAGCGCGCGGATGAAGCTGACATCGCTGTCGTGGCTGGTCTTGTCGCTCATAGCTCTGGGCCCCTCGTATCACGCCCGTCCGGGCTGCAGTTCCGGGGGCTTATACGCCGGTTCGCTGGGCGAGGAAAGCAGCCGCGACCTATGCCGGGCCAGCCCCTGCGTCAGTCGGGCGCGGGGGGCGTCCGGGGATCGGCATGCACCTCCGCAGGCGGCTCCCTGTCCGCCGCCACGGGGGCGGGCGGCACTTCCGGAAGCGCGGCGCCGTCGTCCGGCGCGATCCGCTCGGCTGTAGCCTCGGCTTCGGCAAGGCGCGCCGCCTCCGCCTCCCGGCGGGCCTCCGCGCTTTCGGCGTCGGGCAGAATGGCCACCCCCCAGGGTTTGAGCGCCCGCTCGGGCGAGTAATCCCGCGCGGGGGAGCCTCCGGCCATCAGGCCTGCCTGCACCAGCCCGATGCTGCTCTGATCTGGCGGTCGCGGGGCGATGGGCGCGGGCGCCGCCGTCCGGGTGACGGGCGGCACGTCTCGACGCGGACGCGCGGCAGAGACCTCGCCGGTCCGTTCAGGTTGACCGACCGCGAACACCGGGGCCGAATACGGGGAAATCGGTCTAAACGAATCCATCAAAAGCTCCCGAATCAGGAGCCCCCACCATGGCCGAGCATGAAGGCAATCTCTTGACGAAACGTAAGGCAGGCGGCGGGGGACCTGTCGAACAGGCCCCCGCCGCCTCTTTCAGCCGCGATTCATGCGGTTGGCGATGAGATCTTCGACCACCTGTGGCTCGGCCAGGGTCGAGGTGTCACCGAGGCTGCCGTAGTCGTTCTCTGCGATCTTGCGCAGGATGCGGCGCATGATCTTGCCCGAGCGGGTCTTGGGCAGGCCGGGGGCCCACTGGATGCAGTCGGGCTTGGCAATCGGGCCGATCTCCTTCCGGACCCAGTTCTCGAGTTCGCGGCGCAACTCGTCGGTGGCCTCGACGCCTTCCATCAGCGTGACATAGGCATAGATGCCTTGGCCCTTCACCTCGTGCGGGTAGCCCACCACCGCGGCCTCGGAGACCGCCTTGTGCGCCACCAGCGCGCTCTCGACCTCGGCGGTGCCCATGCGGTGGCCGGAAACGTTGATCACGTCATCAACGCGCCCGGTGATCCAGTAATAGCCGTCGGCGTCGCGGCGGCAGCCGTCGCCCGAGAAGTAGTAGCCCTTGTACTGCGAGAAGTAGGTCTGCTCGAAGCGCTCGTGATCGCCCCAGATGGTGCGCATCTGCCCCGGCCAGCTGTCGGCGATGGCGAGCACGCCCTCGGCTTCGGTCTCCTCGATCACCGCACCCGATTGCGGGTCGAGCACGACCGGCTGCACGCCGAAGAAGGGCAGGGTGGCCGAGCCGGGCTTGGTCGCGATCGCGCCCGGCAGGGAGGTGATCATGTGACCGCCGGTCTCGGTTTGCCACCAGGTGTCGACGATCGGCACGCGGCCCTTGCCGATGACCCGGTCGTACCACTCCCAGGCCTCGGGGTTGATCGGCTCGCCCACCGTGCCCAGCACCTTGAGCGACGACAGATCGCAGCCCTCGGCCCATTGCTCGCCCTTGCCCATCAGGGCGCGGATCGCTGTAGGGGCGGTGTAGAACTGGTTCACCTTGTGCTTCTCGCAGACCTTCCAGAAGCGCGAGGCGTCGGGATAGGTCGGCACACCTTCGAACATCAGCGTGGTCGCGCCATTGGCCAGCGGGCCATAGACGATGTAGCTGTGCCCGGTCACCCAGCCGACATCCGCCGTGCACCAATAGACGTCGCCGTCGTGGTAGTCGAAGACGTACTGATGCGTCAGCGCGGCATAGGCCAGGTAGCCGCCGGTGGTGTGCACCACGCCCTTCGGCTGACCGGTCGAGCCGGAGGTGTAGAGGATGAAGAGCGGATCCTCCGCGCCCATCTCCTCGGCCGGGCAGTCTTCGGAGACGCCGTCCTCCATCTCGTGCAGCCAGTGGTCGCGGCCCTCGACCATCTCGACCGCGCCGCCGGTGCGCTTGACGACGAGCATCTGCGTGCCTTCGGGGCATTTCTCGAAGGCCTTGTCGGCATTGGTCTTGAGCGGGGTGTTGCGGCCGCCGCGCGGCGCCTCGTCGGCGGTGATCACAACCTTGGCGTCGCAGCCGGTGACGCGGGCCGAGAGCGCATCGGGCGAGAAGCCCGCGAAGACCACCGAATGGATCGCGCCGATCCGCGCGCTGGCGAGCATCGCGTAGGCGGCCTCGGGGATCATCGGCATGTAGATGACGACGCGGTCGCCCTTCTTCACGCCCATCTTCTTGAGCACATTGGCGAACTTGCCGACCTGCGCGTGCAGCTGCCGATAGCTGATGTGCTGCGCCTCGGCCTGCGGGTCGTCCGGCTCCCAAATGATCGCGGTCTGATCGCCGCGCGTGGCGAGGTGCCGGTCGATGCAGTTCTGCGCGACGTTGAGCGTGCCGTCCTCGAACCAGTTGATCGCGACCCGGCCCAGCGTGAAGTCGGTGTTCTTGACCTTGGAGAAGGGCTTGATCCAATCGAGCCGCTTGCCCTGCTCGCCCCAGAACGCGTCCGGGTCGTTCACCGATTGGGCATAGAGCCGGTCATAGCCGGCGCGATCGATATGGGCGCGGGCGCGCACCTCCTCATTCGGCTCGTGAAGCTGCGGTGTCATGAGCTGATCCTTCATTCTCTCCCTCGTGCTCAGATCGCGAGGTAGCGCTGCCGCAATGCCTCGTCCTCGAGCACCTCCTGTGCCGATCCGTCATAGACCACCGAGCCGGTGTCAAGGATCACGGCCCGGTCCGCGAGCTTGAGCGCGGCGACCGCGTTCTGCTCCACGATAATCGTGGTGATCCCCTGATCGCGGATGATGTTCAGCGTCTTGGCAATTTCCTGCACGATCACGGGAGCGAGACCTTCGTAGGGTTCGTCGAGCAGCAGAACCTTGATGTCGCGTGCCAGTGCCCGGGCGATGGCCAGCATCTGCTGCTCTCCGCCCGACAGCGTGACGCCTTCCTGCTTGCGACGCTCCTTGAGCCGGGGGAACAGCCCGTAGATCCGCTCCAGGGACCAACCTACAGGGGGCGCGATCTGCGCCAGTTGCAGGTTCTCCTCGACCGTGAGGCCGGGGATGATGCGGCGGTCCTCGGGCACCAGCGCGATGCCGTTGGATGCCGCCTCATGCGCCTTCATCTTGTGCAGCGGCTTGTGGTCGAGCCAGATCTCGCCGTGCCGGAGCGCCGGGTTGTCGAGCCGGGCGATGGTCCGGAGCGTCGAGGTCTTGCCCGCGCCGTTGCGGCCCAGCAGCGCCAGGATCTCGCCCTCGTGGATGTCGAAGCTGACGCCCTGCACGATGTAGCTCTCGCCGTAATAGGCCTGGATGTCCCAGACGGAGAGAAACTTGGGGTGGGTCGCGGCGCTGTTGCGGTCGCGGTCGAATGTCGCTGTCTCGTTCATCTGCGTTCTCCCGCGTTCAGACCTGCGCCTCGCCCAGATAGGCTTCGCGCACCTTTGGGTGGCCCTTGATGTTCTCGGGCGTCTCCTCGACCAGCGGCGTACCCTGGGCCAGCACGGTGATCCGCTCGGCCAGCGAGAACACCACATGCATGTCGTGCTCGATGATGCACATGGTGATGTCGCGCTTGGCCTTGATCTCCTTGAGCAGGTCGATGGTGTTGTTGGTGTCGGCCCGCGCCATGCCGGCCGTCGGCTCGTCGAGCAGCAGCAGCTTGGGCGACTGCACCAGGCACATCGCCATCTCAAGCCGACGCTTGTCGCCGCGCGACAGGCTCGAGGCGATCATGTGGCGCTTGTCGAGCATGTTGACGTCGGCGAGCATCGCTTCGGCCTGTTCGCGGATGTCCGCCTCCTTGCGCACCGTCTCGTAGGCGTGCAGCCGGAAGGCCCCGTCGCGCCGGGCGAAGCAGGGGATCATCACGTTCTCCAGAACGCTGAGATCGGCGAAGATCTCCGGCGTCTGGAACACGCGGCTGATGCCCATCTGGTTGATCTCGTGCGGCTTGCGCCCGAGCACCGACTGCCCGTCGAACATCACCGAGCCCGAGTCCGGGATCAGCTTGCCGACGAGGCAGTTGAGCAACGTCGACTTGCCCGCCCCGTTGGGGCCGATGATGGCGTGGACGGTGTTCTCCCGGACCGAGAGATTGACGTCGCCCAGCGCCTGCAGGCCGCCGAAGCGCTTGTTGACGCCCTTGACTTCGAGAATGCCCATCTCGGCCTCCTTATTCCGCGGCGGCGCGCTGGCGCGCGGCGTCGGATTCCACGTGGTCGGCGTTGCGGTCGCGGCGGCGGAACAGGCGTCCCGTGCGCTGCGCGCCCTCGACGAGGCCGCCTGGCAGGAAGATCACGACCAGCATGAACATGATGCCCAGCGTCAGGTGCCAGCCCTTGCCGATGAACGGATGGATGACCGTCACCATGAAGTTCTCCAGCCCGTCGGGCATGAAGGCGAACCACTGGTGCAGGATGCCGTCGTTGATCTTCGAGAAGATGTTCTCGAAATACTTGATGAAGCCGGCACCGAGGACCGGCCCGATCAGCGTGCCGGCGCCGCCGAGGATGGTCATCAGCACGACCTCGCCCGAGGCGGTCCACTGCATCCGGTCGGCGCCCGCCAGCGGGTCCATCGCCGCCAACAGCCCACCGGCGAGGCCGGCATACATGCCCGAGATCACGAAGGCCGCGAGCGTGTAGGGGCGCGAGTTCAGCCCGGTGTAGTTCATCCGCTGCTGGTTGGATTTCACCGCGCGCAGCATCATGCCGAAGGGCGAGCGGAAGATGCGGACCGAGAGGTAGAAGGCGATGAGCATCAGCAGCGCGCAGAAGTAGTAGCCGACCGAGAAATCCCAGGTCCACGGGCCGACATAGAGCGTGGTGGTGTCGCGCATTTCGGCGCCGAAGAGCGAGGTGACGGGCAGCCCGCCGCTCGAAGCGCCGTCGAGGATGCGGGGATCCGAGAGCGTCAGCTGCAGGCCGGTCTCGCCATTGGTGACCGGGGTCAGCACTGAGTAGGCGAGGTTGTAGCTCATCTGCGCGAAGGCCAGCGTCAGGATCGAGAAATAGATCCCCGAGCGGCGCAGGCTGACGAAACCGATCACTAGCGCGAACAGCCCGGCCATGATGATCGATAAGAGGATCGCCGGGATCACGTTCATCGACAGCAGCTTGAACATCCAGACGGCCGAGTAGGAGCCGATCCCCAGGAACGCGGCGTGGCCGAAGGAGAGGTAGCCGGTGAGGCCGAACAGGATGTTGAAGCCGATCGCGAAGATCCCGAAGATCACGAAGCGCTGCATCAGGTCGGGATAGCCCGCGTTGAACTGCGCCAGCGCCGACCCGGCCGGAAAGGGGTTGAGGATGATCGGGGCGAGCAGGGTGATGAAGGCCACCGCGAACATCAGGAGTGTGTCTTTGCGCTCAAGTCCGAGCATGGCTTAGTCCTCCATCACGCCGCGCCGGCCCATCAGGCCGCGGGGGCGCGTCAGCAGAATGACGATGGCGACGAGGTAGATGATGATCTGGTCGATGCCCGGCAGCAGCGACTTGACCTCGTTCATCGAGGCGAAGCTCTGCAGGATACCGAGCAGGAAACCGGCCAGCACAGCGCCGGGCAGCGAGCCCATGCCGCCGACCACGACGACCACGAAGCTCAGCACCAGGAAGTCCATGCCCATGTGGTAGTTCGGGCTGAGGATCGGCGTGTACATCACCCCCGCGAGGCCGGCGACGGCGGCCGCGAGGCCGAACATCAGCGTGAACCGCTTGTCGATGTCGATGCCCAGGAGCCCCACCGTCTCTCGGTCGGCCATGCCGGCGCGCACCACCATCCCGAAGGTGGTGAACTGCAGGAAGGCGAAGACGCCGGTGATGATGGTCCCGGCGAAGAAGAAATAGACCAGCCGCCAGTAGGGGTAGATGATGGTGAAGGGGTCGAAGCCCAGCCAGACGCCGATGTCGAGGCTGCCGCGGAAGGCGCTGGGCGCGGGCGTCGGGATCGGGTTGGCGCCGTAGAAATACTTGATGATCTCCTGCAGCACGATGGCGAGGCCGAAGGTCACGAGGATCTGGTCGGAATGGGGGCGCTTGTAGAAGTGCTTGATCAGACCGCGCTCCATCACGAAGCCGACCAGCACCATGACCGGGATCGCCAGCACGATCGCCAATGGCACCGCCCAGTCGACGATGGCGGCGCCGATCTCGGGGCCGAACCAGTTCTCCACATAGGGGGTCTGGACCTTCAGCGGGTTGCCGAGGAAGTCGGTGCGCTCGGGGTCGATGGTGGTGACGCTGATGGTCAGGATCTTCTGCAGCGTCACGGCGCAGAAGGCGCCGATCATGAACAGCGCGCCATGCGCGAAGTTCACCACGCCCAGCGTGCCGAAGATGAGGGTGAGGCCCAGCGCGATCAGCGCGTAGGCCGATCCCTTGTCGAGCCCGTTCAGGATCTGGATGAGTATGGCGTCCATGGTCCCCGTCCGTATGTGAGGATGGTCAAGCCGCCCCGGATCGCGCGCCCGGCATGGGCGCGCGTCGGGAGGGGCCGGTCGCGACATGCGCGACCGGCGGTCTCGGGTGGTGACGCCTTAGGCGCCCGGGTTGCACTCGCCCAGCGCGCCGCCGGCGAACATCGGGTGGTCTGCCGCGTAGGTGACCTGCTCGGTCGGCGTGACCTCGACGATCTCCACGAGATGGAACTCGTCCTGCGGGTTCTCGGCGCCCTTCACCACGACCACGTCCTTGAAGCACTGGTGGTCGTCGGCGCGGTAGAGCGTCGGGCCGTTGCCGAGCCCGTCGAACTCGTAGCCCTCCAGCGCTTCGACCACCGCGCAGGGGTTGAAGTCGCCGGCCCGCGCCACCGCGTCCGCATAGAGCAGCGTCTGCACGTAGCAGGTATGCGCGGCCTGCGAGGGCGGGAAGCCGTACTTCTCGCCGAAGCTCTTCACGAAGGCCTGGGTGCCGGCGTCCTCGAGTTTCCAGTCCCAGTTCTGCGAGCCGGGAATGCCCTTGATCGCCTGTCCCGCGCCGCGTGCCATCAGCTCGGAGTAGAGCGGCACGACGATCTGGAAGTCCTTGCCGTTGGCCTGCCGGTCACGCAGGCCGAACTGCACCGCCTGGGTGAGCGAGTTCACCATGTCCCCGCCGTAATGGTTGAGCACGAGGATGTCGGCGCCGGAATTCAGCACCGGTGCGATATAGGACGAGAAATCGCCCGCGCCGAGCGGCGTACGTACCTTCTCGGTGGTCTCCCAGCCCATCGCCTCGGTCGCTGCCGCGATCGACTCTTCCTGGGTCCAGCCCCAAGTGTAGTCGGCGGTCAGGTGATAGGCGCGCCGGTCGGTGCCGTAGAGATTCTGAAGCACCGGTGCCAGCGCCTGCGCTGACATGTAGGCGTTGAAGAAGTGGCGGAAGCCGTTGGCCTTGCGGTCCTTGCCGGTGGTGTCGTTGGAGTGGGTGAGACCGGCCATGAAGATGACACCGGCTTCTTGGCAAAGGCCCTGAACCGCGATCGCCGTGCCCGAGGACGAGCCGCCGGTGATCATCACCGCGCCGTCCTTCTGGATCATCGACTGGGCAGTGGCGCGGGCGACGTCGGATTTGGTCTGGTCGTCGCCGGTGACGTATTCGACCTTCTTGCCGAGGATGCCGGTCCCGTCGAGCGCCTGGCTCGAGAAGGTCTGCAGCATGCCGCCATCGCCGCCGCCATTGAGGTGCTCGACGGCGAGTTCGAGCGCGCGCAGCTCGTCCGCGCCCTCGTCGGCATAGGCGCCGGTCAGCGGCACGTTGAAGCCGAGCGTCACGGTCGAGCCGGTGGGCGCGTTGGTGAAGGCGCGCGCCTGTGACGTGAAGATCGTTGGCAGCGCGAGCCCCGCACCGCCCACCGCGCCGGTCTTGAGCAAGCCGCGGCGCGAGAAGGTCTGTCGTGTCATGTGGTCTCCTCCCTAGATTATCGGTCGACCCGCAGGGAACCTCCTCCGCTCCCGCTGGCCGCCACACCTTCCGGTGCCTTGCAAGTATCGACGCAATGGTGAAAACCGAGCAACAAATGCTTGGCGGGCCGCCAGTTTCCTGTAAATTTCTGAACATGGCGCGCCGAAAACCAGTCAACAATTTCTCTCGCGCGCGCAGCATCGGCGCGGCACCGGCTGCGCGTATCGGGGGGCTTCATGGGGCTTGAGAGGCGCGGCGCGCGGCTCGCCGGGGCGCGGATCCGGGCGCGGCGGCTCGATCTCGGGCTGGCACAGACCGCGCTGGCGCAGCAGGTCGGGATCTCGGCCTCCTACCTCAACCTGATCGAACATGACCGGCGCCGGATCGGGGGCCGGTTGCTCAACGCCATCGCCCGCGTGCTCGATCTCGATCCGGCGCAGATTGCCCAAGGCGCCGACGGCGCGCTGGTAGGTCGCCTCGAGGCGGCGGCGGCGCAGCACGACGCGCCCTTGGCCGATGCCGAGGTGCTGGCCGGGCGGTTTCCCGGCTGGGCCGGGCTGATCGCGGCGCAGGCGGCGCGGATCGAGACGCTGGAGGCGCAGGTCGCGGGGCTGAGCGACCGGCTGGCGCATGATCCCGAGCTATCGGCCTCGCTGCACCAGGTGATTACCGCCGCCACCGCGATCCGCTCCACCGCCTCTATCCTCACCGGCGGCGAGGCGCTCGACCGCGACTGGCAGGCCCGGTTCCACCGCAACATCCATGCCGAAAGCCTGCGGCTCGCCGAGAGCAGCCGCAGGCTCGCCGGTTTTCTCGAGGCCCCCGGCACCAGCGAGGCGGCGCTGACACCGCTCGACCGGGTCGAGCGGTTCCTTGACCGCATGGGCCACCACGTCGCCGCGCTCGAAGGCCCTAACCCGGCGCTGTCGCCGGAGGAGGTCGCGATGGGCGCGCCCGACCTCGACCCGGCAGCGCGCGAGGTGCTGCGCCGCTGGCTGATGACCTACCGCGCGGATGCGCAGGCATTGCCGCTCGAGCAGGTGGCGCAGGCCTGGCGCGAAGCTGCGGATCCGCTGGGGGTCGCGGCGCGACTCGGCTGCGACCTCCCGCGGTTGCTGCGTCGGCTGGCGACCCTGCCGCCGGGGGCCGGGCCGGCGCAGGTCGGCTTCGCGACCTGCGACGCCGGCGGCGCGCTGGGTCCGCGCCGGGCGCTCGACGGTCTGACCCTGTCGCGCGGCGCGGCTGCCTGTCCGCTCTGGCCGCTCTACGAGGCGCTGTCGCAGCCGGGACGCCCGCTGCGGGTACGCGCGGCGATGCCGGGCGAGAGCGGCGCGGTGGTGCTGTGCCAGGCCGTCGGCTGGATCGAGACGGGGCCGGATTGGGCCGGGCCCGCGCGGCCGCGTGCAGCGATGCTGATGCTGCGCGAGGAGGTCGGGGCGGAGACCTCCGGCGCCGTGCCGAGGCGCGAGGTCGGCCCTGGCTGCCGGCTCTGCCCGCGGGACGCTTGCCCGGCGCGGCGCGAGCCACCGTTGGTGCCGGTACGGTCCGATGCGCTTTGACAGTATCGCGCGGCGCGGCGATAGTGACGTCGCGGCCGTGGCTCCCGGGGGAGGGAGCCGGCGGAGGAGGAACGGATGGCCAGACGTGTCCTGCTGATCGAGGACGAGCCGAACATCATCGAGGCGGTCAGCTTCATCCTGTCGCGAGCCGGCTGGACGGTGCACACCCATTCCGACGGCGCCAGCGCGGTCGAACGGGTGCGTGCGCATCCGCCTGAACTGGTGATCCTCGACGCGATGCTGCCAGGGCGGTCGGGCTTCGACATTCTGCAGGAACTGCGCCAGGATGCGGCCACGCGCGATCTGCCGGTGATGATGCTGACCGCGCGCGGTCAGGCACGTGACCGCGAGCTCGCTCTGAGCCTGGGCGCCACCCATTTCATGACCAAGCCCTTCTCCAACGCCGAAGTGCTCGACCGGGTGCGGGATCTTGCCGGGGGCTGAGCCGCCATCGCGCCGGCCGGTCTTTCTGGCCCGGGCCTCCTACCGGCGTCGACGGCTCCACGACGCGGCGCGCCTGGTGCCCTATGTGGCAGGGTTCCTATGGGGGTTGCCGCTGCTGTGGCCGCGCGGCGAGACGCCGCTGTCGCTGGTGCTTGTCTATCTTTTTGCCACATGGGCGCTGAGCCTGGTAGGGGCCTGGCTGCTGGCGCGTGCCCTGCGGCGGGCCGGGCCGGAGGACTGAATGCTGGGCTTCAACGGCCTGATCGGCATCGCACTGGTCTATGTGGTGTTCCTGTTCGGCGTCGCCTTCGCGGCCGAGCGGCGCGCCGCGACAGGGCGTGACGGCTGGCTGCGCAGCCCCTGGACGTACACGCTGTCGCTGTCGATCTACTGCACCGCCTGGACCTTCTACGGCGCGGTCGGCTACGCGGCGCGCTCCGGCCTCGAATATCTGACCATCTATCTCGGTCCGAGCCTGGTCATGCTGGGCTGGTGGTGGCTCCTGCGCAAGCTGGTGCGGGTGGGCCGCGCGCAACGGATCACCTCGATCGCCGACCTGATCTCCTCGCGCTATGGCAAGTCGACACTCTTGGGCGTGATCGTCACGCTCCTCGCCGTGGTCGGCGTCACCCCTTACATCGCGCTGCAGCTGCAATCCATTGCCCAGTCGCTTGAGGTCTTCGCCCGTCCCGGCGCCGGAGCCTCGCCCGACGGCGGGGCCGTGGCACTCTGGTCGGCGGCCGGGCTGGCGCTCTTCACGATCCTGTTTGGCACCCGCAACCTCGACGCCAATGAACGCCACCACGGGATCGTCATGGCCATCGCGGTCGAGGCGGTGGTCAAGCTCGGCGCGCTGCTGGCGATCGGTGTCTTCGTCGTGTGGGAGCTGGGCGGTGGCCCGGCCGAGATGCTGGCGCGGATCGACGCTTCGCCCATCGCCGCCTGGGAGCAGTCCGGTGGGCGCTGGATCGGCTTCACCCTGCTGTCGGCGGCGGCGCTGTTGTGCCTGCCGCGCATGTTTCAGGTGCTGGTCGTCGAGAATGCCGACGAGGCGCATCTCGGGACCGCAAGCTGGGCCTTTCCCCTCTACCTGCTCCTGATGAGCCTGTTCGTCGTGCCGATCGCGGTGATGGGGCTGGAGCGCCTGCCCACCGGCAACCCGGACATGTTCGTCCTCACCCTGCCATTGTCCGAAGGGCGCGACGGTCTGGCGGCTTGGGCGTTCCTGGGCGGCTTCTCCTCGGCCGCCTCAATGGTGATGGTGGCCACGATCGCGCTCGCGACCATGGTGTCGAACCACATCGTCGTGCCGCTATGGCTGCGGGCGCGGGTGCCGGGCGCGGTGATGTCGGGCGACGTGCGAGCGGTGGTGCTGACGGCGCGCCGGGTCTCGATCATCGGCGTGCTGGGCTTCGGCTACCTCTATTTCCGGCTGTCGGGCGGCGGCACGGCGCTGGCGGCGATCGGGCTCGTGGCCTTCGTCGGCGTGGTGCAGGTGCTTCCGGCGCTGCTAGGCGGACTGTTCTGGCGCGGGGCCACCCGCTCCGGCGCGGCGGCGGGGCTGGTGATCGGCTTCGCGGTCTGGCTGTGGACCATGTTCCTGCCCAGCGTCGGCGGCGGCGGGGCGATCTCGGCGCAGGTGCTGGCGGAGGGGCCGTTCGGATTGGAATGGCTGCGGCCGCAGGCGCTGCTCGGCACCGGCGGTCTCGACCCGGTGCTGCACGCAGCGCTGTGGTCGCTGGCGCTCAATGCGGGCGCCTTCGTCGCGGTGTCGCTGATGAGCTTTCCCGGCCCGGTGGAGCGGCTTCAGGGCGCGCAGTTCGTCGGCGTGTTCGATCAGTCGGGCGGCCCGGGCCCCTGGTCGCGCGGCGGGGCCGATGCCGAGACGCTTCTGGTGATGGCGCAGCGGATCCTGGGCGCCACCGAGGCACAGGCGATCTTTGCCCGCGCGGCGCGGGTCCAGGGCCGCCCCGGCGCGTTGCCTGAGGTGACGCCCGACTTCATTCGCGGCCTCGAGCGCGAGCTCGCGGGCTCGGTCGGGGCGGCCACTGCGCATGCCATGATCGGCCAGCTGACAGGCGGCGTCAGCGTCACCGTCGAAGAGCTGATCGCCGTGGCCGACGAGACCGCGCAGATCGTCGAATATTCCGGTCGGCTGGAGCAGAAATCGGCCGAGCTGGAACGGACCGCGCTGGCGCTGCGCGACGCCAACGCCCAGCTCACCGCGCTGTCGGTCCAGAAGGACGGCTTTCTCAGCCAGGTGAGCCATGAGCTGCGCACGCCGATGACCTCGATCCGCGCCTTTGCGGAAATCCTGCGCGAGGGCGGGCTCAAGGAGGAGGAGCGGCATCGCTTCGCGTCGATCATCGGCGACGAGGCGGCGCGGCTGACACGGCTGCTCGACGATCTGCTCGACCTGTCGGTGCTCGAAGCGGGGCAGGGCCGGCTCGATTGGCGGCGGGTCGAGCTCGGCAAGGTGATCGACCGGGCGCTGGCGGCGGCGCTGGTCGAGCCCGAGGCGCTGCGGCTGGTGCGCGATCGCGCGGCCGAGGCGGTCGAGATCGAGACCGACCCGGACCGGTTGGCGCAGGTCTTCATCAACCTCGTTACCAACGCCCGCAAATATTGCGACGCGCCGCGCCCCGAACTGCGGATCGAATGGCGGCCCGACCTCAACGCAGTCGACTTCATCGACAATGGCTCCGGCATCCCGGCAGAGCAGGGTCGGGTGATCTTCGAGAAATTCTCGCGGCTGGGCGATCCGCACAAGTCCGGTGGCGCCGGGCTGGGACTCGCGATCTGCCGCGAGATCATGACCCGCTTGGGCGGCGCCATTCGGCACCTGCCAGGCTCGGGCGGCACGACTTTCCGGGTCGAACTGCCGCGCGCCGACATGGCGTTAGCGATTGCGCAACCGGCATCGGGCTAGATCCGGGATCGGGACGGGCCGTCTTGGCCGTCGCGACGGGACAGGATGACCGCGATGACCCAGGAGCATTTGCTGCGCCGCCTGCTGGGCGGCGAGAAGCGCCGCGCCGCGCCGCGCCTGCCGGGCGGCCCGGAGGGGCTGGCCCTGGCCCGCGCGGCGCAGGAAACGATTGGCCTGCCGCTCGGCATCCGAGGCCTGCAGCGGAAGCGCCGCGACCGCGAGGCGCTGGTCGCCGACCTGGACTCCGACGCGTTGCTGGTCGCCATCGGGCCGGGCGGCGCGGCCGCGGGACTGGCGGCGATCGAGCCGCAGCTCCGCGCGGCGGTGGTCGAGGCCCAGACGCTCGGTGCGCCGCGCGCCTCTCCGGTGCCATCGCAGCCGATCACCGGAACCGAGGCGGCGATGATGGCGCCGTTGCTGCGAGGGCTGCTCGACCGGCTGGCGGCGCTGGAGGATGACGAGCCGGCCCGTCTGCGCGAGCTTCGGCCCGGTGCCCGGCTCTCGGACGCGCGCGCGGCCGGGCTGCTCCTGCCGGAAGCGGAGTATGATCTGTTGTATTTCGATCTGGAAATCGGCCCCGGAAGCGGACGCTTCGGCGGGCTGATGCTGGCGCTGCCACGTCCGGCCGTCCCGCTCACCGAGGCGCCGCAGGTTCGCTGGGCGGAGGCGCTGCGCGGCGCCGTGTTGCAGGCGCCGGCGGAGCTGCATGTTGTGCTGCACCGGATGCAGGTACCTGCCGCCGAAATCGGCAGCTTCGCCATCGGTGAAAAGGTGCCGCTGCCCGGCGTCGACCTGACCGCGGTCGCGCTGGAGGACGGGCAGGGGCACCGGATCGCGTCGGTCCGGCTGGGTCAGCAGGCGGGACTTCGGGCGATACGGCTCGCCGCGCCCGAAATTCGGCCTTCGTCACCGATCGAGATACCGTCCCGACCGGGGGGCGACGCGGTTCAGTCGGCGCCGGGTTCGTCGTCTTCGGGCGGCTCGCGCAGCGCCTCGAGCTGCGGCCGCAGCCGCTCGAGATCATAGCCGGCCTTGGCGGTGGCGGCGATGATGTCGTCGGTCTCCATCCGGCCGACCTGGCCCAGCGACCAGACGATCGAGGAGCGGGTGCCGGAGGCGCAATAGGCCAGCACGGGGCCGTCCGAGGCCTCGAGCACCTGCATCTGGCGGTCCACCGTCTCGCGGTTCAGGCCCTGATGCGTCACCGAGTTGACCGCGAAGCGCAGCCCGGCAGCCTCTGCGGCGATGCGCAGCGTTTCGGCCGAAAGCTCGCTGGGCACCTCCTCGTCGGGGCGGTTGCACAGCACGGTGGTGAAACCGGCTTCGGCAATGGCGGGAACGTCCTCCGGCGCGATCTGCGGGCTGACGGCGTAGTCGGGGCTGATGCGGCGAATATCCATGGCCGATGATTAGCCTGCGGCTTCGCGCGCGTAAAGCGGCGTTGCGCGGCGGTCAACGATCTCTCCTCATGGCTGCGCCGGGCCTTGCGCCGGGGCCGCGCGGCGCCGATCATGGTCCTGCAGGGGCAGCGTGCAAGGGGATGGCGATGGAGGACGGGCCGGTCAGGACGCGGATCGCGGACGGGATCGTCGAAGTGACGCTCGACCATGGACCCGGCAACGCGCTCGGCGCCGCGACCCGCAGCGCGCTCTCCGCCGCGCTGGACCGGATCGAGGCGGACATCGCGGTGCCCGGCGGACAGGGCGCGCCGCGCGGTGTGGTGCTGGCGGCGGATAACGGCGTGTTCTCCGTCGGTCTCGACCTGCGCGAGCTTGATGCTGCGAGCGACGCCCCTCCCTTGCACCGGATCTGCCGCAGGATCGAGCGACTGCCCGTTCCGGTGGTGGCGGCGCTTTCGGGCAGCGCGATTGGCGGCGGTGCCGAGTTGGCGCTCGCGGCGCATTACCGGCTCGCCGCGCCCGGCGCACGGTTCGGCCTGCCCGACATCGTGCTCGGCCTGCCGCCCGGCGCCGGCGGCGGCCAGCGTCTTGCGGCGCTCTGCGGGGCCGAGGCAGCGCTCGACCTGCTGCTGAGCGGCCGTTCGGTGTCGGCCGAGGCGGCGCGCGGGGCCGGGGCGATCGACGGCGTGGTCGGCGAAGATCCGGTTGCGGCCGCGCACGAACTGGCCGCCCAACTCGCCGGGGCCGGAATCCGGCCCCGTCCGGTCGCCGGGCGGCGCGAACACATGGCCGACGGGGTCGGCTGGCTCGACGCGCTGCGCCGACGCAGGCGGGCGCTTTACGATGCGCCGTTGCGCAGCGCGGCGCGGGTGATCGATTGCATCGAAGCGGCGCTGCTGCTGCCCGCAGCCTCGGCGCTGCGCTTCGAGCGGACGGCGCATCGCGACGCCCTTGCCGATCCGCAATTCGCGGCATTGCGCCACGTCTATTTCGCGGAGCGCCGCGTCACGGGAACCTTGCTGGAGCGCGGGCCGGAGGGGCCGGTTCCGACCGCGCAGGGGCGCGGGCTTCTGGCCGCACTGGCGCGCGGCAGCGAAGGCAGGACCGGCGAGCGTCTTCGGGCCGCTTTGCTGGCACAGGGCGCGCGGTTGCTGGCGGCGGGTCGGGTGGCGCGCAGCGCGGATCTCGACGCGCTGGCGGTGCACGGGCTGGGCTGGTCCCGCCTCTCGGGCGGCCCCTTTCACGAATCGAGGGTGCTTGGCATCGCCTCGCTGGTCGCGCGGATGCAGGGTTGGGCCGATGAAGACCCGGTCTTCGAGGTAACGCCGCTGCTGCGCGCGGCGGCGCAGGCCGATGGTGATCTCGACGCGGCGCTCAGGCGCGGCCGCGTGCCCGAGGTCAGGACAGGATGATGCCGACCACCACCATCATCAGGCCCAGCATCGACAGCATCAGCGCCCCGATGTTGAGCGGCACGACCCGCGCCAGCCGGGCCCGCATCTCCGCATCCTCGAGGCCCTGACGCCGGAGCCGCAGCACCGCCAGCAGGCTCCACAGGATCGCGGCGAAACCCGCGGCCGTGATCGCCGCGCCGATCCAGATGACGATCTCCATGCCCGTTCTCCCGGCTGATCCGCGTTTGCCGCCGGACTAGCCCTGCGGACGACGCGGCACAAGCCCGCCTGCCGCCGGGATGCGTGGCGCGGAGCGCTTGATGCCGCCCCTGCCGGGCGATAGGGAAGGGGCCCGACACCCGCCCCGACAGGAGAGAGACATGAGCGACGCGTCCGTGATCGATGTGCAGAGCAACGCGGCCGGCGAGGAGCTGCGCCAGTTCATCGAGCGCGTCGAGCATCTCGAGGCCGAAAAGAAGGACATCGCCGAGCAGATCAAGGAAGTGATGGCCGAGGCCAAGGGGCGCGGCTACGACACCAAGATCCTGCGCAAGGTGATCGCCCTGCGCAAGCGCGAGCCCGACGACATCGCCGAGGAAGAGGCGGTGCTCGACATGTACAAGGCCGCGCTCGGCATGAGCTGAGACTTCTCGCCGCTCAGGCGGCGAGAAACCGCACCCCTTCCATCGCCGCGATCCGCTGCAGGTCCGCCTCGTAGATCGCGGTGAGGTCGGCCAGCAGCGCCGTGTCCCACCCCGGCAGGTCGATCTCGGTCTCGACCGCCTCGGCGCGGGCGTATTTGTCCAGAAAAGCCGAGACCACCCTGCGCTGCTGGGCGGCATTGGCCGGCGGGTGCGAGGCGAGGTAGTCGCGCAGCCGTGCAGCACCTTCGGGGCGCATGATCTCGTCCACCAGATCGAGCCCGCCCTCGACCGGGGCATCATCGTCGAGCCCGGCCAGTGCCCGCACCAGCTCGGGCCAGATCAACGCCGAATCCTCGTCGCACCAGACCGTCAGCCGCGCCTCCGGCGCCGCCTGTCGCAGCCGGAGCACAACGTCCGACCACAGGATCGTTCTGGGGTCGAGCCCGGCCATGAACTCGTCGAAGCCGCGGCCGCGCGCCTGCTCCCAGCAGGTCGGCAGGAAGCTCGCGGGATTGCGGATGCCGAGGAACATCTCGATCCGGTCCTCGGGAAACAGCGCCGCGAGCGAGCGCGCCTTGAAACCCGCCAGCTCGTGAAAGCACCCCGCCTCGCAGATCCGGGCCGGCGTGCAGATGAAGGCCGGGTTGCCGAGCACCAGGCGCTCGGTGGTCTCGCCATGGTCGAGGATCGCGTCGATCAGCACGTCGCGGGTGTCCGGCTCGGGCGAGCCGCCGCGCAGATGCTGGATCGTCTCGCGCAAAAGTCGCCGGTAGCGCGCCGGGTTGGGCACCCGCGTGCCGCGCCCCGCGAGGTTGGGCAGGTTCTTGGTCACCGATCTGAGCAGGCGGTCCTCATCGGTGCAGTTGGCGCCGATGTGAAAGGCGATGTCCATGCGCGTATGGTCCTTCCACCCGCCCGGAGCGGGTCTGTTCGTGTCCGGCCCTGGCGAAGACCAGGGAGGTCGGGCGGCCGTATCCGATCCTTTATAGTCTGTTATCTGGACAGCGAAACAGCTTTGAGCTACCGCGACCCCCATGTCCGATAAAACCAGTCAGACAAGCCCGCTCACGCGGTTTAGCCGCCCCGACCCTTGGTCGGTCGGCGCCGTTCTGATCGCGGCGCTGGTGCTGCTGCCGGTGCTGTCGGTGATCTGGCTGGCCTTTCATCCCGACGACAACATCTGGCCGCACCTGCTGTCGACGACGCTGCCGCGCTACCTCGGCAACACCGTCCTGCTGATGCTGGCCGTCGGGGCGATCACAGCCGCCACCGGGGCAGGTGCGGCCTGGCTGGTGGTGATGTACCGGTTTCCCGGCCATGGCTGGCTGCAATGGGCGCTGCTGCTGCCGCTCGCGGTGCCGGCCTATGTCGGGGCCTACGCATTGGTCGACTTCCTCGAATATGCCGGGCCGGTCCAGACCGGTCTGCGGGCGCTGATGGGCTGGCAGGATGCGCGCGACTACGCCTTTCCGCAGATCCGGTCGCGTGGGGCGGCGATCGTGGTGCTGTCGGCGGCGCTCTACCCCTATGTCTATCTGCTGGCCCGCGCGGCGCTGCGCGAGCAGTCCGGTGCCGGCTTCGAAGTGGCCCGCGCGCTGGGCGTCGGCCCGTGGGGGCGGTTCTTCCGAGTCGGGCTGCCGCTGGTCCGCCCCGCCATCGCCGCGGGCGTGGCGGTGGTGATGATGGAGACGGTGAACGATTTCGGCGTGGTCGACTACTTCGCCGTCCAGACCCTGACCACCGGGATCTTCAGCGTCTGGCTGCAGGCCGGCAATCTAGGCGGCGCGGCGCAGATCGCAACGCTGGTGCTGGCGATGATCGTCTTTCTGGTGACGCTTGAAAAACTGAGCCGCCGCCGCTCGCGGTTCTTCGGATCGGCGCGACAGCCACGGCCGGTGACGCCGGTGCGGCTCACGGGCAGGCAGGGGGCGCTCGCCTTCGCCGCTTGCCTGGCGCCGTTCCTGATGGGCTTCGTGCTGCCGGTCGCGGTGCTGGCGAGCCATGCCTTCGACGCGCGCGAATGGGTCGCGCCGGGGCTGAGCCGGGCGCTGTTCCACACGCTCACCACCGGCGGCATCGCGGCCTTTGTCACCGTGCTGGCCGGGCTGTTCATGGTCTATGGCACCCGTCTCTCCGGGCATCGCCTGCCAGTGCTGCTCCTGCCGGTGACAGCGATCGGCTATGCCGCGCCGGGGGCGGTGCTCGGCATCGGTATCCTGATCCCGCTGGCGGGCTTCGACAACGCGCTGGCCGATGCGGTGCTGGCGCTGACCGGTCACGATCCGGGGCTGCTCTTGACCGGCACGGCGGCGGCGCTGGTGCTGGCCTATTGCGTACGGTTCTTCGCCATCGCGCAGGGCACCGCGGACGCGGCGCTGGGCCGGGTATCGCCCAGCCTGCCGATGGCGGCGCGGTCCTTGGGGCAGAGCGCTGGCGGCACGCTGCGCCGGGTTCACGTGCCGCTGATCCGCGCCAGCGTTGGCTCGGCGCTGTTGCTGGTCTTCGTCGATTGCATGAAGGAGCTGCCGGCGACGCTGCTGCTGCGGCCCTTCGGCTACGACACGCTGGCGACCCGGGTGCATGCCAAGGCGAGCCTCGAGAACATCGCCGAAGCCGCCCCGGCCGCGCTGATGATCACTGCCGTCGGGCTGGTGGCGGTCGGACTTCTGGCGCGCGCGAACCGCTGAAGGGCACGGCGCATGGCCGCGAGCGCGCGATGGGTGCCCCCGCGGGTCGATTACGCTTCATGATGTTCCGATGTCTGGTGCCGGCAGAGGGACTCGAACCCCCGACCCCCTGATTACAAATCAGACGCTCTACCAGCTGAGCTATGCCGGCCCCGCGGCCGGTGTAGCCAGAGCGGCGCGGCGTGGCAAGCGGCCTCGGCCCGAATACATCTGGCGACAAAACTTCCTCGCCCCGAGGCTGGAAACCGGACCGCAGCCGCCGCTACAAGGGCGATCGAGCCGCAGGAGACCGCCATGACCGACACCGCCGAGCAGATCCTCGTCGTCGATGACGCGCGAGATATCCGCGAGCCGCTGGGCCAGTACCTCAAGAAGCAGGGCTACCGGGTGCGGCTCGCCGCCTCGGCGGCCGAGGCGCGCGGTATCGTCGAGACGGCACGGATCTCGCTCGTCGTGCTCGACGTGATGATGCCGGGCGAGGACGGGCTGAGCCTGTGCCGCTGGCTGGTGGCGCATGGCGGGCCGCCGGTGATCCTGCTCACCGCCATGGCCGACGAGACCGATCGCATCGTCGGGCTGGAACTCGGCGCGGACGACTACGTGACCAAGCCGTTCAACCCGCGCGAATTGCTGGCGCGGGTGCGTGCCGTGCTGCGCCGCACACCGGCTGCCGCGCCGGTGCTCGATGCCACGCGGCGCCGTTTCGCCGGCTGGACCCACGACCCCACGACCCGGAAGCTCAGCCACGAGGACGGACGAATGGCCGATCTCACCACCGGCGAGAGCAAGCTTCTCGGCCTGCTGCTCGACTCGCCGCGCACCGTGCTCGACCGGGTGCGCCTGCTGGACCTGATGGCCGGGCGGGAAGCCAAGGCCTATGACCGCGCCATCGACAACCAAGTCAGCCGGCTGCGACGCAAGATCGAGGACGACCCCAAGCAGCCGCGGCTGATCGTCACCGAATGGGGCGGCGGCTACCTGCTCGCGGCCGATGTCGAGGTGCTGGAATGAGATCGGTCCGGTGGCTGCCGAAAGGTCTGGCCGCACGCTTCGCCCTGCTGCTTGCCGGAGCATTGCTGGCCGCCAATCTCGTGGCGGTGGGCCTGCTGTCCTTCGAGCGCAACCGGCTCGACCGCGAGGCGGGCGCGGCGCGCGAGGTCGAGCGGATCGTGGCGCTGGTTCCGGCGATGGAGGCGCTGCCGTCGGTGGCGCGCGCCGCACTCGCGCGCAAGGCCTCGACCCGGCTGGCCCGGATCGAGGTGGCGCCGCAGCCATTGGTGGAAACGCCCGCCCGCGAGGGACGGGCTGCAGCGTTGCAGGCGCGGCTCGGGCAGGCCCTGGACGGGCGCGAGACCCGGGTGGCACTGCGTGACCGGGGCGCCCATTCGCCGTTGCCGAACTGGCGACCGGCGCGGGGTGGCGTCACCGCCGTGTCGATCGCGCTGGAGGGCGGGGGCTGGCTAAACGTGACAGCGGCCACGATGCGCCCGCCCGACGGGGTCCAGGAAGAGGTGCTGCTGCTGGTGTTGGGCCTGTCGCTGTTGGCGGTGCTCGCGGTGGGGCTGTGGTTCGTACGTCAGCTTACCCGGCCACTTGGCGCGCTGGCGGAGGCCGCGCGCGCCGCCGGGCGCGGCGACCGCAGCGCCCGCGTGCCCG
>Ga0208794_1000312_pt1 | contig 35310 bp, 46 predicted proteins | sample 32_taG_FD_184106 | JGI IMG/M metagenome (GOLD analysis project Ga0208794, IMG submission 184106) | Marine viral communities from the Gulf of Mexico - 32_GoM_OMZ_CsCl metaG (SPAdes) (version 2) | ecosystem: Environmental > Aquatic > Marine > Oceanic | place: Atlantic Ocean: Gulf of Mexico... | reverse complement strand
TTGGAACATCGGCCTGTACGACAAGGACGAGGTGGTCATCGATGAAGACTGCTACGCCACGGCCATTACGGCCGGTCAGGCGGCCACGGCCTTCACCGAGTATCGCTGGGAAGTCGCTGACATCAACACCACGGGCCAGATGGTCTGGGAAGATGGCGGCTTGTCTGCGGACTCCGGTGAGATCGTCTACGTTGCCCTGACGGCCTCTGCCGCCGCGGCGACTGCGGCTGCCGGTACTCTCTCGTACAAGATTGAGTACGTGGTCAACTAAGGATTGCGGGGAGGGTTTCGGCCCTCCCCCCATCTTTCCTGGAGGCGTGAATGGCATCAGAAGTCCAGATATGCAACCTTGCCTTATCCAAGGTTGGCGACGAGCAAATCACCTCTCTGACTGAGAATAAGAAAGCTGCCCGGCTCTGCAATCTAGTGTATGAGCCGCTTCGTGATTCTGTACTGCGGGCGCATTTCTGGAACTTCGCCGTGGAGCGGGTGGCACTTGCTAAAAGCACAGACACGCCAGCTTATGAGTACAGCGCGAAGTTTGCCCTGCCGACTGACTTCCTCCGACTGATCGACACGAACCTCTTGGACACGGAGACCTTCAAGGTGGAGGGGTTGTTTGTCCTCGCGAACTCCGACACGGTCAGTGTCCGTTACGTCAAGCGGGTGGAGGACCCCAACCAATTCGATTGGCTGTTCATCGAGGCCCTCGCTGCGCGTATGGCGGCTGAGTTGGCTATCGCCCTGACGGACAATCGCGTCCTGTCGGTGGATCTGTTTAACCTATACTCAACGAAGATCATGGAGGCCCGGACGGCAGACGCACAAGAAGGCAGCCCAGATGACATCATTTCCGACACTTGGCTGAACTCTCGACTGCTTTACGTCAATCCGGTTGACTAATGCCTACAGCCGCAGTCCCCTTAACCAACTTCACTGCCGGCGAGTTAAGTCCCCTTCTGGAGGCTAGGGTTGATCTAGCCCAGTACGCCAATGGTTGTAGGACGGTCAGCAACTTCCTGCTGCATCCCCAGGGTGGGGTATACCGTCGCGGCGGGACAGAATACATTGCCGGCGTTAAGACCAACTCCAAAAAGGTACGCTTGGTCCCGTTTGAGTTTTCCATCTCGCAGGCATACGTCCTGGAGTTCGGTGAGAACTACATCCGGTTCTACGCCAATCAGGCCCAGGTGGTCTCAGGGTCTCCGTCTGCCGCGGTAGAGGTTGTCACGACCTACGCCGAGAGTGAGTTGTTCGACCTTCAGTTCGCGCAGTCAGCGGACATCTTATATATCACGCACCCCAATCACGAACCCGCCCAACTGACCAGGACGGCAGCCACGACCTTCTCGCTGTCGGATGTTGCGTTTGAGGACGGTCCATATCTGGACGAGAACATTGAGAATACTACGCTTACGCCTAGCGCCACAACTGGGACCATCACTATCACGGCGTCTGCAACGACGGGCATCAACGGCGGCGACGGTTTTCAAAGCACGGATGTCGGCCGAATTGTGCGTATCGGTCATGTGGCATCTGCTTGGGCTGCCTCTACTTCTTATAGTGTTGGTGATGTCGTTCGCAATAATGACAATATTTACGAGTGTATTCGGGCTGGCACGTCGGCTGGGTCTGGGGGGCCGGACGGTGAGGGCGACTCCATCGTTGACAACGGGGTCACCTGGAAGTTCATAGAGGACGGCGGCGTCCGTTGGGGGTATGCGGAGATCACTGCGATCACCTCAACTACGCTTGTAGATGCGACTGTCCAGAAGGACTTCGGCGGGACCTCGGCAGAGACTTCTTGGCGCCTGGGGGCATGGTACGGTGGAAGCTATCCTGGGTCTGTGGCGTTCTACGAACAGCGCCTATTCTTCGCCGGGTCCACCGACAACCCTCAAACCTTGTGGGGGTCTAAGAGTGGCGACTACACCAACTTCACGCCGGGGTCTCTTGATGATGATGGGGTGACGTATACCATTGCGACAGATCAGGTTAACGCCATTCGGTGGCTTTCCCCTGGCAAGGTCCTGGCAGTTGGCACGGCCGGCGGCGAGTTCAAGGTTTCGGCCTCCACCAATGAAGAGGCGCTGACGCCCACCAATGTTCGGGTTGTCCGAGAGACTTCTTATGGGTCTGCCAACATCCTGCCCCAGCGTGTGGGGGAAGTGGTACTGTACACGCAGAGGGCCGGCAGGAAGATCCGCGAGTTTGTGTACCAGTTTGAGACTGACGGTTTCGTTTCCCCTGACCTGACGTTGTTGGCCGAGCATATCTCCCGCACCGGCATTATTGAGATCGAATACCAACAGGAACCGGATAGCATCGTGTGGTGCGTCTTGACTGACGGGTCCTTGGCGGCGTTGACCTACCAACGGGAGCAGAAGGTTATCGGGTGGCACAAGCATGTCCTGGGCGGGACTTCTGATGCTGCGGGAACTGCAAGTGTAGTTGAGAGCGTTGCCGTCATCCCTGGTTCCGAGGAAGACGAGGTCTGGGTTGCCGTCCAGCGGTACGTGAATGGCGGGACGGTGCGCTACATTGAGCGACTGAAAACCGGGCTGGATGATGCCGCCAGCAGTGAAACGGCGTTTTTTGTTGATAGCGGCCTGACCTTGGATACGTCATTTGATATTACGGGCGCCACGCAAGCTGACCCTGTGGTGGTGACTACGTCTTCCGCGCACGGATTATCCAACGGAGAGTATGTAGATATTCGCGGCGTTGCCGGCATGACGGAACTGAACGGAAACCGCTACATTGTGGCGAATGTCACGTCCACCACGTTTGAGCTTCAGGACAAAACCAGCACCGACATCGATGGCACCGGATACACGGCATACATCTCCGGCGGGACTGTCAGGGAAGCGGTGACGACAATCAGCGGCCTGTCTCACCTTGAGGGTGAGAGTGTGGACATTCTTGCAAACGGTGCGGTCCAGGCGTCGAAGACTGTCTCCAGCGGGTCCATCACTCTTGATACCAGGGCGTCCATTGTTCATGCCGGCCTTGGGTACACCTCCCAGCTTGAAACCCAGCGCATAGAGGGTGGATCTGCTGACGGGGTAGCGCAGGGTAAGATTAAGCGCATACACGAAGTTATTTTGAGGATGTATCGATCCCTTGGAATCGAGGTGGGGCGTCGGGACGGAGAGGTGGATGTCATCCCGTTCCGAGACAGTGCGGACGCTATGGACTCCGCACCGGCATTGTTCTCTGGGGACCTGAGAGTGGACTTTTCTGAGGGCTTTGACCGCAAAGGTACGGTATACTTCAGGCAGCAACAACCGTTGCCATTAACAGTGCTGGGTGTGTTCGCGCACCTCAAGACGAACGGGTAATGATATGAGCGCAGACCCATTTACGATTATGGCGATAACCGCCGCGGCGAGTAGTGTCGTTGGCGGCATGGGTGCGGCAAAGGCAGGCGCGGCCAATCAGGCGATCCATAACCATAATGCTTCCATTTTGCGTATGCGGGCGAATGAGATGGTCTCCGCGGCCGCGAAGCAGGCAGACATGGAGCGAGACAAGAACAAGCGCCTCCTCGCTAAGAACGCGACCACGGTGTACAAAAGTGGCGTGGAGATGGCGGGTTCCCCGGTAGAGGTCTTGGGCGAACAGGCTGGGATCATGGAGTGGGATGCCCAGATGACCAAGTATGAAGGCAAGCTCAAGGGGTGGGAGGCCCAGACAGAAGCGGCCAATCAAGAATACATGGGTGCGATGGCTGCCTGGAGGGGCAAGCAACAGAAGCGGGCGGCGTTTATAAGTGCCGGGATTTCCCTCGCTGGCGCGGCATATGGGTCCTTTGGCGGGGCTGGGGCATCCTCATCGTCATCTTACGTGGCGGCTCCTGGGACATCATACGGGTCTAGATGGGGCGGTGAGTTTGGCGGGACAGGAAGTAGCCTGATGGGGTGGCAGTAATGGGCAAGATCAGAGTATATCAGGCGCGGACTGGAGTTCCCACCGCACGGGCGCGAACGGGCTTAGTCCAACCAACATTCTCGGCAGCAGACTTCCCTTCGATTGAGGGCGTGAAGCAGATCGGCCAGACGATGCTTAATGTCCAGAAGCAGGAGGATGCAAAAACCCGCCTGGACATGCGTAGCGCCATCGCCAAGGAACGCATTGAGATCGCCAAGCAAGTGGCGCAGATGGAGCGGTCCGCTGAGTTGGGTGCGCCCGGCCACGTTGAGGCGTCGGAGGCCCTTGTCGGCCAGAGTCTTGAACGACTGAAGGCCAAGTATGGGGATCGGTTTTCCGCAGAAGTGGAGGCCAACTTCGCGGATGTTCACGCATCCACAGTATCATCTGCTATGCGGTTCCAGGCAGCCCAATCCGGGGCGAAGATGGCGCATGATATCAAGAGTGTCACGGACAGCAACCTTGAGGCGATTATTCAAGACCCCAAAACGGGGATGCCGGTTGCGATGCAGGACTTCGACAAGACGCAGGCAAGCCTGTTGGCCGCAGGGCATGACCCAAAAGCCGTTGCCGAGGCAATGGACGCAGAGCGCACCCGTGCGTGGGATACTTACAGCACCTCCCTGATCTCCAAGGCTGGGTCAGACCAGGAACTTGACGCCATCAAAGAGGATCTCGACCAGAAGGGTGGCATGCTGTCTGAGGGCATGAGTCCTAAAGGGGTTGCGACGGCGTTCAAGCTTATTGAGCAGCGCCGGGACGACATTAAGAAAGACGCCCATAATCAGCGACTAGAGGCCGGCAGGGCTGCAATGAAGAACGTGGACATTGGGTTCCAGGCAGACCGCGCCGCGGCAGATGACCCAGCAGCGCAGCAGCGCCTGAGTAGTGGCCACTGGACGAGTAAGTATGAGGCAATTTACCGGAAGTTCGGTATCGGCCGGGAAGGCCTTTCCAGTGCGTCCTCTGCTCGCGCCAGTGCAATTAAGGCAAGAATGCGGGAAATTAAATATGACCGTGCATCGGCGCAGGATTACGCGGATATTCAGGTTGGCCTGGACGCGATGAAGGGTGGCGCCAATAAACAAGAACTGGATGAACTTCTCGCGGCCGGGAAGCTTAGTATGGCTGGGTACAAGACCGCCATAAGATATATGACGGCTTATCAGAACAAGATGGAAGCCCAGGACGCCGGTAACGCGAAGGAACTCCAGAAGTGGACGAAGGAGCTTGCCCGAGAAGAGAAGCGCCTTATGAAGGAGCAGGTCAGGATTAAAGACGCGAACACTCTCCACGACATCCGCTATGGCATTACCCCACCCGACAAGGTTGATGAGGCGATTGCCGGCCTGTCCCCCATAAATCAGTCTAAGGGCAAGGCGGCGCACCGGACTTGGTTGAAGTCTGACGCCAAAGACAAGGCCAGAGAACAGAAGCGGGTGATGCAACAAGAGAAGGGCCTTATTGTCGAGGGTCTTTTGACGGGCGCGTATGATGACACGAAGGAACTTGGCGAGGCTGTAGAGGACTTCGCTGACAGGTGGAGGGATGTGCCTGGAGGGCTTGATGTGGCGAACGCCCTACGTCGAACGGCCATGCAGTACAAAGTGGACGACCTTGCGGTGGCGAGGATAACCGCGGCCTTCAGCTCAGGTATGTCGAGTTATGCTCAGGGCGGCGCCGGGTTCTACATGGACCTCAAGGAGGTGAAGGAAGCCCATCTGGGTCAAGCCTTGCGTGAGGCCGAGGAGGGATTCAAGCAGGAGATGCGGGAGTCTGAGGGCGCAGACCCGACGCCTACCGAGGTCCTTGGGTTCCGCAAGCAATTATCCCTTGGTATTAATAACATCCCTGAACAGTACGTTCATGGCGTCCAAGCTAAGATTAATAGTTCAGACCGAGGCGTTATCATTGAGGGCGTCCATGAAATGCGGCAGTGGGAGGCTTTGCACCCCCAATTCGCAAACAAGTTTAAGGGCGATGAATACGCCTTCGCTAAGGCTATGGACGTGCAAATGGACAATGGGTTGTCTGGTGAGGAGGCGTATGACCTCGTCACGGCAGCGCGGGACGCGAGTCCGGTGGAAAAAGACGGGAGGCGCAAGGATTGGGATGCCCATAGCAAGCCTTCAGGATCACGCCGCGACCCCAATCATCACATTAAGAACACCTCTCCGAGAGAGGGCGTTGAGGGAGACCAGGACTTCCTGGACCTTCTTGATGACGACATGACTACCGCCTCCATATTCAATGGGCTGGCTAAAGAGCATTTCTTGGCGTATGGCGACATAGAGAGTGCGCGTAGGTTCGCCCTTGGAAAGATGCGTCAGACGTGGCACCCAACCAAAATCGGTGGCGAGGAGCGGCTTATGCGGCTTGCCCCTGACGCTGAGTATGCAGTTCTTGGGCTGAGTGGGGCGCGTAATGCCAAGTGGATGGGCGACCAGTTTGCGGAACAGGTTTCCAAGCGGGTTGGGGCCAAGGTCCCCATCGAAGCGATCACCGTCCTGCTGGACCCGTCTATTAAGAACGGCGGGCGCCCTACCTACATGGCGCTATATCGCGGCAGCGTAGTGATGCGCGGTGCGGTCCCTGATGAGAACGCTAGCGGGTATGTCAGGAACGAGAAGATAGTCGCTAAGGCAGTGGCTGAGAAAAAAGCCGCGGATCTAGAGGCTGAGACAAAAGCACAGGCCGCTGAGACCAAGGAAGACGCAGAGAGGTCAGAACGGTTGCAAACCCCCGGCGGCGGGCGAGGGGTTGTTGACCCGTTTGAGACTCGCCGCCAATCCATCAAGATGCCGAAACTGCCGGGGTTCACGGGCGCACCACTGATTGATGAGACTGGGTCTTGAAGTTCATAACCAGATCAACGGGACTTGAGGTCCCCACGTCTATACCGTTTGATGCACCTCCGGTGGACCGTCCACTGGGGGAGACTCTCAGCGATGCCTTCCGCTTGGAGAGTTCCCTGGTCTCCCTGTATCACGCTATGGACGACACGGGGGAGTATGACCCTGAGTTCAACGTGATGGATCACCTGACCGACGAGAACCGGGAGTACGGCCCCACCCTCGCCAGAGCCAAGAACCTGGACGACTTCAATAATCGCTGGAACCGCATCCAGGAAGAACTGGGTGCAAAGCAGCGCCTAGACCAGGACGGTGGTTATGGCACGATGGCGTATATGGCCGCGGGCATCTTAGACCCGATTAACCTCCTCCCGTTCGGCGGTGTGGCGCACAAGATATACAAGGGCGGCAATATCCTTAAAGGTCTTGTCGTTGGTGCTGAAGCTGGGCTTGCCGGCACGGCCGCAACGGAGGCCATTCTCCAGGCTACACAATTGACCCGCACCGCGGAGGAAAGCGCACTGAATATCGCTGCCGGCACCTTCTTGGGTGGTGTGCTGGGTGGTGGTTTGGGCGCAGTAAAAAGTGGCGTCCAGGAGGCAGGTCGCCGCAGTTACGACAAGATTCTGGAAGACGTGACGGAGGAGCTTAATGTTGCCACTGGAGATCGTCCTGCTGCATTTGGCACGTCTGTTGGCGCCAAGCAGGCGAAGGAACTCCCGTCCGAAATCAAAGCGGAAATCGACCAAATCAACGCCAAGCTTGAAGCCGACGTTGAGGCTGGAAAGATTACGGAGGATCAGGCAGCCCACGAAACCATGCGATTAGTGAATGACGCATACAAGAAGCTTGCCGGGTTCAAAGAGACCATCCCCCTGAACGTCCTGCTCAAGGTTGCGCCTCCGATTAAGTACATGACCCCAACGTTACGATCCTTCATGCAGGCATCTGGGGTGGGTAGAGAGATTGCCGGCCAGTTGATGGAAACTGGAATGCAGAGGGCTGGATCTGAGTTTATGGAAGGCACTGTTGACGTGCCGGTGGAGTCCATGATCAAGCTCTGGGAGGGCAAGAAATACCGCGCCCGCATGGATATCCGTGACGCATATTACGAGTACCGCACAGGTAAGGGTGAGATGCCTGGGGTGGGTGCGTCTGCAATTGAGGGGGTTAAAGCTAGGGTTGCCGGCCGCAACATGACACAAGATGAGCGCATGGCGGCGGGCCTGATGACGGTGAAGGAGTTCAACGTAGAGGTCACCGCGGCAATGCGGAACGGGGATACCCACGCGATCCCTGCCGTAGATAAGCTGGCGAAGAAGCTCCGCAAAGAGGTGTATGACCCCATCAAGGACCTCGCTATTGAGGTTGGGTATTTGCCCGAGGATATCGCCGTCAACCCGGAAACGGCGCAGTCATACCTGAACCGTATTTGGGACATCCGCAAGATAGAGAAAGACGCGGATGTTTTTGTGGAGCGCCTGAAGGGGGACTTTGAGAAGCAGGCAGCACATGCGGCGGCTAGGATGGGCCAATACGCAGATGAGAAGGCCGCCCTGCAACGTGCAGTGAAGGCTCTGCGGGCCAAGCGTAAAGACATTGAGACTGCCGTCCGTGAGGGTTTTGAAAAGCAGGTCAATGAATCCGCCCAAGAGATTACAGAGGAAGCCCTTGAGAAGGTGGATGTCACTGTTGACCTCCCGTCAGCAGCAGACAAGGCTACGGCAGCAGAGAAGGCAGCGCAGAGGGCATTCACCCGTGTACTCCGAAAAGAGTTAACCGAGGCCGTCCAGGAAGCTGTCGGAGATGAGATTGAAGGTCTTGCTGAAGAGGTCATTGAGAACTTTGTCGCCAAGGCAGCGGACGTGGAAGAGGCGGCTATCCTCGCTACGCTGCGTGAGGAGATTGCAGAACCCCTAGCAGATGCCGGCAAGGGTGCTACGCTTGACCAATTGATGGACCCGGCGGTCTACAAGGCGGCAGAACAAGAGGCGGCGCTTGCGGCTAATAATGCTGTTGAGCGTTCCATGAAGGCGTTCGACAAGCGGATTGAGGAGTTAGTCAATGACCCGCTGGCGAGGGAAGCCGCCGGCCGCAAGAAGCTCCTCACCCAGGCCAAGAAAGAGGCGCGTGAGGTTGTTAAGAAATCCTCAAGGGAGGCCCTGCGTGAGGCGACCAAGGATATCGATGAAGAGATCATGAAGGCTATGGACGCCATGTCTGACCGTGCAAAGCAGCATGGCCGAGACATCCACCTTGTCCATACGATGGACCCAGAGAATCAATTGGCCGACGACTATGTTCAAACTGTGATGTACCGCATTCTCGGCACGGGTGGCATCCGCGCACCGCACGACCTGGATGTTGGGACGGGGACGGGCAAGGCTGGGCTGCCTGGGGCATTCCGCCGCCGGTCCTTGATTGTGCGGGATGAGGACTACGCGGACTTCCTGGTGAGTGATCCTGACGAGTTGATCACCAAGCTGATTGAAACCACTGCCCCGCGGCTTGAGCTTCGCCGGGCTTTCGGGTCTGACAACTTCCAGGACACGGAGGTCTTCACCCAATTGGTGGATGACTGGAAGTCGATTGGTGTGCAGCGCGGACTAATGAAAGAAGAAGAGGCCCTTCAGTTTGACACCAGTGACGGGGTCATCAAGGGCCTTGAGAAATACTGGGAGGACCGTAAGTCCCGCGGGAAGAAGTTCGCTGAATTCCACAAAGAGATGGAGCGGTCCATCAAGGACCTGGAGGGTGTGTTTGAGCGACTGAAAGGCACCTACAAGGTTCCCGAGAACCCCAACGCTGCACTGAACCGGATCTCAATGGGCCTGCGCCAGACCAACTTCATCCGCATGATGGGTGGAGTGGTGGTATCCTCCATCCCTGACGTTGCCCGTCCCATGATGACGCACGGCATTTTGAAGGCATTTCGCAGTGTTTTCATCCCTATGCTAACAGATGCGAAGACGCTGAAGCTTCGGTCTCGGGACTTGCACCGCTTCAACAACATCACGGATATGGTGGACAATAGCCGCGCACAGAGAATTGCCGACATCGCGGACCCCTCTCCCCGGAGGAACTTCCTGGAATCTGGGATAGGAACTATGTCTGACACGTTCGGTTATGTGTCGGGTATCGCCAAGTGGAACGACATGTTAAAGACCTATGCAGGCCTAGTCTCTCATGACCAGTTCACGGACGTGATTGAGAAGTGGGTCAAGCACATGGAGAACCCGAAAGCGGCGAAGCCCACCAAGAAAGAGATCGCCTTCCTCAAGGATAACTTCATCGACGCCGGCACGGCACAGGATATCTGGAAGCAGTTAAACAAGCACGGCAGCAAACACAAGGATGGGTTCTGGTTAGCTAATATCGACAAGTGGGACATGGTGCCGGCGAACAGGTTCCGCGCTGCGATGAGTAGAGAGATTGACCGGACGATTGTCACCCCTGGCCAGGAGATGCCGTTGATGGCGTCCACCCCCCTTGGGAAGCTGATATTCCAGTTCAAGTCATTCCAGATAGCGGCTACGGAAAAGATGTTGCTCGCGGGGCTGCAGCAGAACGACATCAACTTCTACCTTGGTGTTATGACTGCTGTTGGGTTTGGGTCTCTGTCATATATCGCCAAGGAGAAGCTTGCCGGCCGAGACCCAGACATCACGCCAGAGCGTCTAGTCGCAGAGGGCATTGACCGCAGCGGTATTATGGGTTGGTTGATGGAGCCAAACAACTTCCTGGAGAAGGCTTCCAACGGGCATATCGGCATTGGTCCTATGGTTACCGGGCAGCAGTTGTCCAGGTATCGGTCCAGAAACGAACTCGGCGCGGCCCTTGGTCCGTCATTCGGCACAGTCCAGCAGTTGATTGAGACAATTGGCTATGGCGCCGATTACGTCTATGGCGGCGAAACGCCCAACGATAAGCAAATCGAGGCCATGCAAAGGCTGTTGCCGTACTCCAACTTGTTCTATTTGCGTATGCTTATGGAGGCTACCGCAGATTGATGCGGGCAGATGTTTATGATATGTTCCTGGTGAGGTAAACGACATGACGATATCCAGCACAACGACTGAAGTCTCCTACACTGGTGACGGCGCAACGGTTGCATTCCCCGTAACTTTTGCGTTCTTTGGGACGACAACCACCGCAGAAATTGAGGTGATTGAGCGGACTATCGCTACGGGTGCAGAGGTCACAAAGGTTAACGTCACCGACTACACGGTCTCGGGCGGGAACAATGCCACGGGGACGGTGACCGCGGTTTCTGCGCCGGCCAATACTGTTGAATGGCATATCCGGCGGGCGACCACGCAGACCCAAGGCACGGATTATGTAGAGAATGATGCCTTCCCCGCGGAGACCCACGAGGACGCCCTGGACCGTCTAACGATGGTGGCGCAGGAGCAGGAATCGGATCTCGGCCGCACGTTCCAATTCCCGGTCACGTATACGGGTGGGGCGTCTACCGCAGTTCCTGAACCATCGGCCGGCAAGGCATTGAAATGGAACGATGCTGGCGATGCGCTGGAGAACTCCGACACTGACCCGGATGCTGCTGCTGCTGCTGCTGCTGCTTCCGCCGCGGCCGCTGCGACCTCTGAAACCAATGCCGCAACCTCGGAAACGAACGCTGCCACGTCGGAAACGAATGCCGCGACCAGCGCGTCTAATGCCTCCACTAGCGAGACCAATGCCGGGACCAGCGAAACCAACGCCGCCGCTTCTGCTGCTGCCGCTGCGGCTAGTGCTGCGGGGATCTACTGGAAAGAACCAGTGGTCAACGCCACGACGGCAAACATCACTCTCTCGGGCGAGCAGACGATTGATGGGGTACTCACCTCCACCTCCCGTATCTTGGTCAAGGATCAGACTGCCCAGGAAGAGAACGGGGTGTATGTAACTGCTGCCGGCGCATGGTCCCGTGCCACCCCTCTGGATACCTGGGATGAGCATGTGGGTGCAGCGGTTATCGTCAGCGAGGGGACCGCGAACTCGGACAGTGCGTGGATCTGCACGGTAGATGCCGGCGGCACTCTTGAGACCACGGCTATCACCTGGGCGCAGATGTCGGCAGTCTACACGTCGGCAACCACGACCTCAGAAGGCATCATCGAACTAGCGACTCAGGCAGAAGTTGACGCTGGTACAGATACGTCACGGGCGGTCACACCGGAAACCTTGGCGGGTATGTCTGACATTGTTGGGCCGGCGGCAGTAACCGGCTCTGTGAACGCCCAAACCGGCACCACCTACACCCTGGTTCTCACCGACGCCTTCAAGACGGTGACTATGGACAACGCTTCGGCTAACACCCTAACCATCCCTGCTAACAGTTCGGTGGCGTTCTCCACTGGTGATCGTATCGACATCTGGATGAAGGGTGCCGGTGCTACCACGGTGACGGGTGACACGGGTGTGACGTTGAATGGTGTGTCTGCCGGTGGTGGTGCAATCTCCGCACAATACGGGGCCGTGTCCATCGTGAAGGTGGCAACAGATACTTGGTTAATGACCGGCAACCACGCAGCGGTGGCGTAATATGGTTCTTCAAGTAATGCCAGCGGGTATCCCTTTCGCAGCAGGGGGATACCGGGTCAACAGTTCTATCTATCTGGACGGCAGCGCGGATTATCTGACTTGGACGCCGAGTGGCGCGGGGGATAATAAAACCGGCACACTGTCTTTCTGGATAAAGCGCAATGAGACAGGGGCAACTCATCAACTGTTCCATGCTCGCTCATCCTCCGGGTCAAGCCAGTTGAGTATGAACAGTTCCAATGTCCTCTATTGGCGCTTGGAGGATACGGCAGGGGCGCAAGTTGGCCAATTAACGTCAACTCAAGTGTTTCGTGATCTCACGGCTTGGATGCACGTAGTTGTCAACTTTGATACGACAAACGGCACCGCTGGAAACCGAATGCGTATGTATGTCAATGGTTCAGAGGTTACGGATTTCAGTGCTGATGTAAACCCGTCACTAAACGCTGACAGCACAATCATGGATGCCGCAGCGCATTACATCGGGGCCACTCACGTACCTGATAGTTACGCCGAGGTATATTTAGCTGAGTACATCTACATTGACGGCACTCAACTCGACGCCACCTCATTCGGTGAAGCCGACGCTGACACAGGCGAGTGGGTGCCGATTGATCCTTCTGGCTTGACCTTCGGCACCAATGGGTTCTGGCTTGATTTCGCCGTGGCCCCTGGAACAAGCAACGGTGCTGGCACTGACGTATCTGGGAACGGTAATCACTTCACCGAAACCTCGCTAACAGCGGCGCAGCAAGTAACAGATGTCCCCACCAACACGGCGGCTGACGATGAGGGGAACTTTTGCACATGGAACCCTCTGGATAAAGATAGCTCCATCACACTATCGAACGGGAACCTGTCAACAAGTGGGGGAGCATCAGGTGGTGATCTTGTGCTCGGCACTTTCCGAGTTAATTCGGGCAAGTGGTATTGGGAAGTTGACATCGCATCAAACGCAGGTAACTGGCGTGTCGGCATAGGTAACGTCGACTACACCAGTGCAAACAGTAATTACCCCGGCGCTGATGACGATAGCTGGGGCGCTCAGATGGACAGTACGTCTGACTTCCGCACATACCATAACGGCTCCTATACGTCGCACACCATGTCGCCTGTTGCCACCACGAGCGATAAGGTGCTTGTTGCTCTGGATGCCGACAACGATAAGCTCTGGCTGGGTCGGTACGATGACAGCGCAGGGGTGACGGAGTGGGCTGATAGCACGACGGGGTGGACGGGTGATCCCTCTGCTGGCACGAATGCAACATTCACCCTAGATAGTGGTGGGTATATCCCCGCGTATGGGGCTTTTTCGTCATCCAGTGACAGCACCGTTAACTTCGGCGCGTCTGCGTTCTCAGGAAGTGTGCCAACAGACTTTAAGGCACTCAATACAGCCAACCTCCCCACGCCCACGGTGACGGACCCGAGTGCTTATTTCGCCAGTCTTTTGTACACGGGGAACGGGACAGCTATTGGTAGCGCGGGTAACGCTATCACTGGTGCTGGCTTCCAGCCTGATTTTGTCTGGATCAAAAACCGTGATGCGGCTGACGAACATATGCTCTATGACGTAGTTCGCGGTGCGACGAAAGACCTAAACAGCGACAGCACGAGCGCAGAAGCAACTGATACTGAAGGTCTGTCCACGTTTGACAGCGATGGATTTACTGTCGGCAGTAATGTCGCCGTTAACACCAATACGGAGAACTATGTAGCTTGGTGTTTCAAAGCCGGTGGTTCCGCATCTTCCAATACTGACGGTTCCATCACCAGTTCGGTGAGTGTAGCAGATCACGGGGGTTTTAGTGTCGGCACATTCACTGCGGGGTCTACAGGCTCAGTAACAGTCGGACATGGACTGTCCAGAGCCCCATCAATGCTTTGGGTTAAAAGTCGAGATGCAGTGGCCCAATGGTGGACTTATCATGATGCAGTAGGAGCAGGTAACTACGTTGTGCTGCAAGGTACTGCGGCATCCGCAGCGTCTACTGCTGTCTGGGATAACACCGCCCCGACCACTTCTGTATTTTCCACTCAGGACAACGGTGCGTGGCTGACGAGTGGGGACAGTCACCACTTCGCTTGCTTCGCCAAAACACCGGGCCTCATCGGGATCGGCAGCTATACCGGAAACGGCTCGACAGATGGTCCAGTGATTGTCGTGGATGACGGAGGGTCAGGGTTTAGACCGGCTATGGTGATCATCAAGCGAGTAGATTTAAGTCAAGGGTGGCGTTTGTTTGATGGTAAAATCAACTCATACAACCCAGCAGACACAACCTTCTTTCCCAACGGGTCAAACGCTGAAGGAACCGGATCAGGTATTATAGATATGCTTGCTAATGGGTTCAAATGTAGAGATGGGGGCAACGACACTTCTGCCAGCGGTGGCACCTACATCTACCTCGCCTTTGCCGAGATGCCATTCCAAACACAGGCGAGGGCGCGGTAAGTGACTGAGGTAATTGACCATGAGGCTCGACGGCTTGCAGAAAAGGCCCTCAATATTGTGGAGGCACATGAACGCTTCTGCGAGGAAAGAGGTCGCAAGGCTGAACAGGCAGAACTTGAGATGAAGACCGCTGTCGCTAACCTTACAGAGAAGTTCGATAACGGTGTGCAGCGTATCCACGCACGTATAGATGAGGACTACGCAGAACGTCAAAACACACGGGCGCAGTATGTTGCGGAACTCTCTGAGCTTAAGACCAAGCAGACAGTGGTCTGGGGTGTGATGGTGGGGATTGCTGGTCTGGTGGCTTCACTGGTGGCGACCGTCTTGCCTATGGTGCTGCAATGATGGAGATGGCGTCAGAGCTAAAGTCTATTTGGTATCTGGTTATCGCCATCATCACACTGGTTGTCTGGCTTGTGAGGCTTGAAAGTCTATCGAAACAGAACAGCGAACTCATCCGAGAATTGCGTAAAGCAAGCGGCGCAGCGTTTGACAAAATAGACGCAATCAACGAAACTATCCCGGTAATGCAATCAAAGATAAGCGTCCATAGCGATCTCTTAAAGCCTGACAAATTGGCAGAGCATTACACCAAGTCCGCTGATTTCCAGGCCCGCACCGAGGAAAGGGTGCAGAGGCTTATTGACGCCGCGAGGAAATCAGGAGCGATCTAAATGCCTACGTTAATCGCCTTCCTTCTCATTATCGTCTTGGCGGGTTGCCAAACCACCCAGCCTGAAGCAGTCCAGCCCCCCAAGCTGCCAGAAGTTGTGATGATCGAACACGACGGCGGCTTTAAGAAGGGACAGCGCATCCCCTACATCACAATGATTTGCGTGAACGAGCAGGCCATTATGGCGTTCGCTCGGGCAGACGCGGCTAGTCAAGAGCATGGCGAGGCGGCTTATCAAGTGCTGCGCGGTTCTGGTTTATGCCTGAACATCCCGCGCCAGGATTTCGTAATCTCTCGCGTGATTGGCACATACAAGGACTGGGGCGGCAAGCCCACCCAAATCCTTGAAATGATCTCGCCACGGGTGCCGGGTAAGAAAGCCTACCTTCTGGTCTGGGCGCACCTAGCCAAAAAGGTCAAAGGCGAACGGCCTCAAGTCTAAAATCAAGGGTTTCTGGGATGCCTGATGAAAACCTCCGTCCGTATTGCACGGACAACCAGTGGCGTGTGCTTGAAGCTGTCGAAGCTGCCGGGTCTATGCGTAAGGCCGCACGAGACTTAGGGGTCAATTACAACTCTGTCTGGCAGTCCGTCAACGCGGTCAAGGTGAAGGCGGCGCAGTACGGCTATTCTCCCGATCACGACATGATTCACCCCTCCGCACCGGGCTTTAAGGTGAGGGGTACTAGCACCCTATATGACGCCCAGACGGGCGAGAAGAAGATACAATGGGTCAAGACGACGGCGGACAAAGAGGCCCAGGAAAGGGCAATGCGGGAGGCCATTGAGGCCATGTCGGCGGAAATCCCAAGGGTCAAGCCAATCAAACCGCCGCAGATGGTGCATGAGGACCTTCTTAACCTGTACGTCATTACCGACTATCACCACGGCATGAGAGCCTGGGCGCGGGAAACGGGCCAGGACAACTGGGACTTGGACATCGCGCAGCATACGCTCGTGTCTTCGTTCGGCAACATGATGGCAATGTCGCCGGACGCCGACACCGGATTGATATGTCAGCTTGGCGACTTCCTGCATTCTGACTTCCCGGCGCTGACGGCTGAAACATCTATGAGTGGTCATCCCCTGGACGTAGACGGGCGGGCAGAGAAGGTCATTGAAACAGCCATCAAGGTATTGCGCCAGATCGTGGACATGGCGCTGTCGAAGCACGATAGAGTTCACATTCTGATGGCGGAAGGAAACCACGATCTTGTCGGGTCAATCTGGTTGCGGTCTATGTTTGCAGCACTTTATGAAAACGAACCGCGTATCACCGTCGATCAAAGCCCCCTGCCTTACTACGCTTTTAAACATGGTGCGACAGCATTGTTCTTCCATCACGGACACCAGCGCAAGCTGCCGCAAATGCCTGGGGTCTTCGCTGCCCAGTTCCCGTCGATCTGGGGTGAGTGCAAGTATCGATATGCCCATACCGGACACTACCACCACCAAATCAAGATTGACGTGAAGGAAGACATGGGTTGCACGGTCCAGCAGCACCGGACCTTGAGCGCGAAAGATAGTTACGCGGCGAGGGGTGGATACTTTGCAGAACGGAAAGCGGAATGCCTTACATACCACAAAAAATATGGTATTGTGGCATCCAATCACGTCACACCGGAGATGGCAGAATGAGAAAAATCACATCAATAATTATTCACTGTTCGTACACGATGCCGTCGATGGATATTGGCGTGGCTGAGATAACGGACTGGCACGTCAATGACAATGGCTGGTCTGACATCGGCTATCATTATGTGATCCGGCGCAATGGTGAGATTGAGGCAGGACGTGATGAAAGCGTTGTCGGCGCCCATGCGAAGGGGATGAACAAGAACTCCCTTGGCGTGTGCCTCATTGGTGGTCGCGGCGAGGACGGCGGCAACGAAAACAACTTCACGCAGGATCAGTTCCACGCACTGGCCGGGTTGCTTGGCGACCTCTGCTGGCAGCATGATGACCCTGACATCCTGGGACACTATGACGTGCCGAATTCAGGCAAGACCTGTCCGAATTTTGATGTCCAGAAGTTCTTGGATGACACGGCATGATCCCGCTTATAGGCCCCATAATTTCCGGCATCTTTGGCGTCGGGAAGCAGTACCTCTCCAACAAGGCCGAGAAGGCCCAGGCAAAACATGAACGTGAAGTTCAGCAGATTAAAGGCGACCAAGATTGGGACACGATCCAGGCCCAGAACAGCGGGGAAAGCTGGAAAGACGAGTACCTAACGATTGTAACGACTGCGCCGTTCATTGTGATGTTCACCGCAGCGGCGATTGGTGCGGATGGTGTGGTTACCCGCATGGCAAATGCCTTCAATGTCTTGACGGCAAATGTCCCACCGCTCTATTGGCAGCTTCTGTTGATCTGCTATGCAGCGAGCTTCGGCGTGAAGGGCTTGGTCAAGTGGTTCGGAAAGGGGAAGTAAAATGACCTTCATGGAATACTGGCTGTTCTTTGCCACTATGATCTGCGGGGCTATTGCTTTTTGTTTGTGGATGATGGGGCGAGACTGATGCTTGACCTAGCTGTTGCTATTCTTCTCGCCGGTCTGACTTCCGTCTGGCGCTTTTACGACGGCTCGGATAAAAGCCAGTTCCGATCCAAAAGCCTGTTCCATCTGGGCTTTCTTCAGACATCGACACCCGCCGTTCTGTGCCTGATCGCCGCTCTGTGGGCAATTTATCCACTGGCGCTCCAGCCAGACACATTTGCCACTCTATTGATATCAGGTCTAGTGTTTTATCTTCTGATCCGTGGGATGCCGGGGTGGGATCACTTTCTTCCTCACACCAGTTTGAGTAGCGGTAAGAAGCACTCGGGAATGCTTCTAACATACGCTCTTCCCATGCTTCTATGCGGCGTCGGCACTTACCTACTAGGTGCGCCAATTCATTCTGCCGTTCTTCTTGCCATTTCAGGCTTTGTTCCGTGTCTTGTTTATGTTCTAGGTAGTCGTTTGGAAGAACGTAATCAATGGCCGTTTCGTCTGACAAGCGAACAATGTGGTCGTCTGTCTTTTGGTGCTCTGGTGTTTCCGCTTCCTCTTTTATAGGCTCGCTAAGACAAAATCCAAGGTGATCGGCACATTTAAGCGGATCATCATTACACACCGGACAGTTTGGTGTTTCCGCTTCCGTTGCTTTGAGGGCTTTATCTGCAAGATTATATGAGCATGGCTCGTTCCATGCCTTTTCACGTATAGAACTAAGTGCTGCCTCCAGTTCTTCAATGCGGTGAGCGGCCTCAATAGCTTCGGCACATGTGATCTGGAAGAAATAGTCCTCTAGCTTGCGCGTTCCCATACCAACAGCGGCTTTCCGCAACTTGTTCTGTATCTTGTCAGTCATCTTTCATCTCCGTTGCTTTGAGTGCTTGCACGTGCTTCACACCACACCGATCTATCTTATCCTTCAAAGCCTCAATCTCTCTTGCTTGTTCCGCAATCCACTGCTGGCAGAATAATAACTTATCGTTCTCCTTGCGCAGCGCCATGCATTCTTCATAGTAATCCAATCCTTTCGCCGCCTCCTCAAGCGCCGCCTCAAGTTCCTCAATGCGGTCAGCGGCTTGATTTTCAAGGGTCAGCTTTGCTTTGGGGTATGAGGGGTGGTATTTATGCTCGGATGCTTCACGTAACCGTTCAACTAAACTGTCAGTCATCTTTCATCTCCAATCGATCAATCGTTTTCTGATCTCGCGCCACCTGATGGCGTAGTCGTTCAATGGTTTCTCGTTGTTCGGAGATGATCTCTTGATAGACTTGCATCAGGTGGTCAACGATGTCGTTGGTTTGTTGGGTGCGTTCTTCCTTGGTCATGCTTCTAATCATTCTCCCAGTCCTCACCAGGTATTCCGTACCAACTGATCAACAGACAAAGGGCATCAAGCATCTCTTCCCCGTCAACACCAGTGAACTCTGAGAAGGTGTCAACGTCAGAGTAAATGTCATAAGCCAACTCTTGCAGGGTGTAGACAGTGATGGCGTCTTTGTCAAGGAACTTCTCAAGGACTTCTTCAAGGTGCGGGTTCATGTTACTCTCCTTCTATCAGGTTATGTTTCAGACGTTCAAGGTAGATGGCTGCGTCAAGTAGTTCTTCGATGGCGTCATCGATCCAGCCGGTGGTAGTCTTCTGACATTCAAGTACAGTCTCACCGTACTTCTCCATACCCTCTGCACTACGATCATGCAAACGTTTGACCACTGTGTTGACTATAGGGTCAGGCTCTTTAGGCCCTTGATCATACGAAGCCCATACCTCATCCTCTTCAGGTGACACAGGGATATCTTGTGGGTAGTGGAACGCATCCTCAATCAGGTGTTCACTCATCGCTTCCATTGCTTCCTTGCCGTACATCTTCATCTTCCTTTTCGGTCTTGGGTTTGAATATGTGGTTCCAGTTGTCTCGGTAGGCTTGGGTTGTTTTCTTCTGCTGCTCTTGCTGGTACGCGAACTCTCTTTCAATATCAGACATCAGCCGCACTCCTTCTGTCCATGAGTTCTTTGGTACCACCTCAGAAGTTGTTCAGTATCTTTTAGTTGCTTCTCTGTCAACTTACAACGTTGTTTCCAGTAGTTGCGGTCACGCTCAACTTTGTAGATAGTTCTGATAGCTTCAGATAACTGCACTACCCGCACTCCTTCTGTCCAGTCTCCGGGTCAATGAAACAGGCGGCACCGTCCTCATACACATCATCTTCAGGCTCCACCTTATTCAGAATACCGTAACGTTTACCACTGGGACGGAAGGTGGTGACTCCTTTCAGCTTACCCTTCCATGCTTTGAGGTAGGTATCCTTGAACTCTTCGAAGGTGACATCATCACCCACGTTCAGGGTCTTTGACACGGCTGAGTCCACCCAAGGCTGCACTGCAATCTGCATGTTGAGGTGGTCGTCAACAGTTAACTGATCCGCAGTCTTATCCTTGAGGCCGTGGTAGTTCCAGACGTAGTCCTTCAGCGGTACGATCACCTTACCTAGTTCTGTCTCCACAGTACGGTGTACCTCGTACGCAAACACCGGCTCGATACCACTGCTGATGTTGTCAGCGGTGAAGGAGATGGTGCCAGTGGGTGCAATGCTGATCAGGTGACTGTTACGCATACCCTGTTGTTTGATCTTGGCTTTGAGATCATCAGGGAACTTCTGCATGAACTCATTGTCAAGGTACTCTTCACTGAACAACGGGAACGTACCCTTCTCAGTGGCCAAGTCAGACGACGCCTCGTATGCGGTGAGGCACAGGGTCTTCATGATCTTACGAACAAGACGAAGTGAACTGTCATCACCGTAAGAATGACCGCATAAGAGAATAGCATTGGCAGTCCCAGTGATACCCAGACCCATCCTACGTTTCTTCTGAGCCTCTTCACGTTGCTCCTCAAGAGGGTAGTTTGTTCTATCCACCACGTTGTCCATCGCACGTACAACATGAGGGATATCGTTCTTAAACAGGTCAAAGTTAAACCTCCCTTCAGGATTGACATACTTAACTAGGTTAAAGGAACCGAGAAGACAGGCACCATAAGGAGGGAGGGGCTGTTCTCCACACGGGTTAGTTGCTTCAATACGTTCCGTATAGAACAGGGGATTGTCTTGATTGATCCTGTCGATGAACAGTACCCCAGGCTCGGCCCAGTCCCAGGTGCTTCGCATGATCTCATCCCAAAGCGCACCAGCATCAATGGTACGGTAAACCCGTCCTTCGAATACCAGATCAAAGGTAATTCCTTTCTCAACACACCGCATGAACTCATCAGTAACGCCGATGGAGATGTTGAAGTTACGAAGGTCAGTCTCATTTCGTTTGGCACGGATGAACTCCTCAATGTCAGGATGATCGACACGGAGGACACCCATCATTGCCCCTCGTCGGTGACCTGCTGAAACAATCGTTGCACACCACGCATCAAAGACTCGCATGAAGCTAACAGGACCAGAAGCGGAAGAGTCGAGACTGACAATCCGATCACCACGAGGACGTATACGAGAGAAGTCATAGCCAATGCCACCCCCTCGCCGCATTGTCTCAGCCGCCTCCGCAGTACGTTTGTATAGGCTCTCCATCGAGTCTTCAATCGTTCCTGAAACGAAACAGTTGTAGGCGGTAACATCTCTAGGGGAACCCATTGCGGATTGCACTCGCCCGGCTGGCATAAATCGTTGCTCTCCAAGAATGCTTCTAAGCTTCTGTCGGTGTGCTTCGTTGTCGGAAAGTGCTGCTGCGTTACGGGCGATCCCTTCTTCAAACGATTCATTGGGCAGCCTGTACTTCGTAGCATGTAGGTCCGCACACTCCTTTACTTGTGGTCCCATCATTTGAACAAGTCCTCCAGTTCAGCTTCAACATAGTTAGGTCCTTTCATAACCTTCCCTTCGTTATCATAGATGGGGTTACCATCATCATCTAGCTTTGACATATTACTTTCATGTACCCTGTTAAAGACTGCATCAAAGTCGGCAGAGAGTTCTCTGAACGTGACAATGGTACCGCTGAGTACGTACTGTAGGTCAGCAAGTTCCTTTATCAGATGCGCCCATTCCTTGGTGGTGCCGGGTTTGGAACGTTCATGCTCCATCTCCAACACCTCCATGGCATTGATCACTTCCATTGCCTCTTCCGTAATCAACCGTGCACGTAGCTTCAGCTGGGTTACGGTGGATGTGGTGTTGACCGGCAGTCCCATGGCTTCATGGAACTCCGCAACCTTCTGCTCTCTAGTGAAATACTTCATGTGAATTATCCAGACCCTCCGGTTCAAGTGAGTAGAATATAAGGGAGACGGCTCGTTGTATCGCCTGTTCGGTGAATGCTGAGTTCTCATAGTTGTCAAGACGATCAAGCAATTGCTCCATCATCAACAGCCTGTTACACAAGGGGTCAGGGTTGTAGAACAACTCATCCTCCTTCTCTTCCGAGTCGCTTCCGAGAAGCTTTAGTAAGCTCATGTTGTTTCCTCTTCTTGTTGGGGACGACACGAGGACGGTAGAGGGGTGACTCAAGTTCATGAGCCATGATGTTCCTCTTCTTAGGTGTCCTCTTCTTCTTCGCCATTGTCGTATCCATTCATTACAAGGTCAAATGAGAAATACTGTTCAGTTATCTGTACAGCTAGTATCTCATAAACCTCTTCAGATGTCAAGCCCAAAGTCTCCACAATCTCTGGCCCGGTGTACCTGTCACACACCTGTTGCTTGAAGTCTACCCAGTCTATCATGACTCACCATACTCCTCCATCAGGGTAGACAGACGTAGGAACGTGGGGTCAAAGTCACCGTCCTTGACGTTGCGCTTGTGTACAATACCACGCCAATGTTGATTACCCTGTGCCTTCTTGAACTCTTCAAGGTCAAGGTAAGAGGAACCACAGGTGATAGACCACATCATCCCTTGCTTGTCACCCCATGTTGTATGGATGTCAAGACAAGGCCGGTGTCCCTGTGTAACCGACACCTTAGTCTGTTCGATGGCGGCTTTGGAACTGGCCTTGGGGTACTTGGAGTTCCTGTTCTGTACGTAGTGTACGTACTCTACCCCATCAAGAATGACAGGAGTGAGGAAATCGTGAGTAGTGAACCCAAACTCAGTGAGACGAAGATTATGATACCCAAGAGTACCTTCCAAGATCGGGTTGGCATTGACATGACGCATGATCCTTTCTTCATGGTTGCCGATGGTGAAGTGCATCTCAGGCTGGTACCGTCTCTTCTTCATCAGACGTTGGTGTTCGTTGAGGAAGTGGACAGGACGTAACATCTTGGCCATGGCTTTGACACCGGCGTTGATGTCTTCCTGATACCGTGCACCCTCTGCGTTCTTGGTACCTCTGTCGTACGAAGACAGGGAGTGCATGTCCCACCAGTCACCAATGACGATGATCTTATCAGGCTGGTGTTCAACGATGTAGTTCCCTATGGCTGGCAGATGAGATAGGTCAGAGCCGGGCTTCACCTGCATATCGAAGATGACAAGATGATCAGTCACGGATCACCACCTTTCTAAGATGTTCTTTCATATCATGGAAGTTGATACAAACTAATTCGGTACCTGTATCGAGTTCTAGTAAGTCTTCCATTTCAAAGGTTGACTGAATGAAATCCCCTAAAGCTTCAACAGTAAAGATCAAAGTGTTAGGGTCTTCGATGTAATCTTCGAAGTCACCATTCCTTTGGAATCCACCTGATTCCAGCGATTTGTGCATTGTAGTAGACACGTTCATCTCCTTCTCGTTTGGTTAAGACGTCTCGTTTGTGTTGGAGGTTTGCTTCCCCGTACACCAAGCCGCCTCGTGTCTTGTAGTTCTTCAGGATACGGAACTCAAACTTGTCAGGCCCGTACTTCTTGATGTCCTCAGCCACATGCTTGGAGGAAGACTGGTAGAACTCCCACTTCGATGGGCCAGCAATCTTGCGTCGGCTCCAACGGTGGTATTGTTTCTTACCAATGTACTTCCTTCCGTTAACCAAGCATGTGATCTCGTACACAAACCCGAAGTACTTCTTAGGGTCAGGCTTACGACCAACCCAGTGGTGTTCAGGTTGCTTCCGGGACATCGTCTAAGTCCTCAATATGTTTGATTAAAGACTTCAACATAACAACCAAAGCGTCTACGTGTACACCTTCATTCGGATAGTAAACAGCAGAGGCTATACTTTGGTTGTTGTAGTTCAATGAAGTGATAGCCTCCACTCTACCTTCTGTTAAGTTGTAACGTGTCTCGAAACAGATGGAAGGGGGTGGTACCTTTTCAGTGATGCTGTCAGGGAAGCTCATGTACGTCAGGCTCCCTTTCAACATGGGTCAGGTAACGAGGACCATTGGAATAGATGAACGTGCGCAATCCCTGCCCATCGTTGCTGTCTTTCCAACACTCGTCCTTGAATGCACAGTATGAACACCGTGTACCCAGCTTCATGTTCCCACTCTTACCATCAGGGATGGCGTCGAAGGACCGTTCAGGTTGAGGCCCAGTGACCATGTCCTTGACGAAGTCAACACGCTGATCAGCATTGTGATCAATGTCAATCTCATCAGGTTCATAGAGACACATGGCCCCACTCTCTTTGTTGAAGGCAAGGAAGGCGGCACGGTCCCACCCTCCTGCCTGTTTGTACGAGGACAGCTGCCCCATGTAGCCGAAGAGATCGTCTTCAGGGAGCGTACCATCCTTGAACTTCTTGAAGCCAAACTTGGATGCGGACTTGACATCAACCAACACACCATCAATCTCAGCATCGATGTGTCCTTTGACGCCATTCAGTTCCACTTCCTTCTGTTCGTGCTTCACCTCATGCCCTGCCGCAGTGGCAAGGAATAGAACCAGAGCCTCGACGATATCCCCGTACAAGAACTTGATCCGAGTATCCGGACGCAGTTCTTCTGAGGGAGTGTCGTTGCACTCATTCCACAGCTGACAGTCAGGCTTCCCGACATTGGACATACGGAGTGTGCCACTGCGCTGTCGTTCAGACTTGGTCAGTTGGCGACGGACACCGTATTCAATGTCAGCCAGAAGTTGGTGGATGGCAGCGTCATCTACTTGGTCAACGCCTTCATCAACCATCTTCATGATGTCAGGTACGAGGGTATCAATCGAGGTCATGGTCTATCCTTTCTTATTCGTCAGCGTACAGGTCAGAGATGTCATCACTGAGGGCATCCCCTTGGGCAGCAGAACCCGGCGCAGGGGTGGAGTCAGCGAAGTCAGGGTCAACGTCAGCCACGTACTCTGCAAGGTCAGTGATCTGGATCACCTTGGCAGAGAGGGAAGAACCACTCTTACCCTTGAACTGCCAGTCGTACGAGTTGACTTTGACACGGGCCTTGGTGCCGTTGCCGACACGATCCAAGGACACCACCTCAACACCGTTCTTGAACAGCACCTTGAACGGGTACTTGGACTTGGCGGTGATGAACTGGCCACGATCCGGCTTATCCTCGTCCTTGGGTTCGTCGGTACGGACAGTGAGGCCAAGCTTCTGCACAGCCTTGACGGAGTCCTTGTCCAGTTCACCAAGGTCAACCTGATACTTGCCAGACATGTCGTTGACACGGTTCAGGTTCGGCCAGAACAGGGTAGCTTCGATGATGACGTCTTCGTTTTGGTTGCTCATGATATATCTAACTCCTATGTGGTCATGAGTTGCAGTGTACGTATATTGTATCAAGCCTAGATCAGGCTGTCAACAACTTTCTTAGTGTGTTTCTGCCCAATTGGTACCGATGCGATACTCACCGTCCATTGGACAATTCAGATTGAAGTATTCACCAGCCTTGATGATGGAGTTGACGACAATCTCTCCTACTTCATCAGCCTGTTCTTTGAGGACATCAATCTGAAACTCATCATGAACAACAGCCACCATCTTTGCATCTAGGTTTCTCTTCTGAACCTCAAGATGCCAATCGATCATGGCCTTCTTCATGATAACTGACTCAGCCCCTTGTAGGTAGCAGCTGAGTGCATAGTGTGCGGACTTGATTTCTATCTGTCGTCCGTCGATGCCAGCCAGTCTTCCAGTTCTAGCTGTTTTGGTTGCTTCTTCTTTGAGTCGGGCAAGGGATGGAAGTGCTGCAAGAAACTGGGCTTTGACCCGTCTTCCAAATGCAGGATCACCTCCACAGATAAGACCGACTTTCTCGTCACCTGCACCAAGGAGCCAAGCGTAGATAAAAGTCTTTGCAACTCCTCGTCTTGACCATTGTCCATGTTCTTCATCCCATTCTCCTTTGTCAATTCCCATGGCTTCAAGGTTCTTTGTATGTATGTCACCGTCAACTACTTCCTTTGTGTAGTCCGGATCGTTCATGTAGTGGGCGAGTACACGTAGTTGAATACCACTAGCATCGACGCCCAGAAGACAACGAGTATCAGTGTCGGCAACAGTAAAGCAAGAACGGCACTCCGTTCCATAGGGAGAGTCGCTTCCCGGAATGTTAGCCATATTAGGCGCACTATGAGACATGCGATGAGTGATAGCACCAATAGAAAACACTCTGCCATGTACTCGTCCATCGTCACCAAGAGCATCTAACCATCCTTCCACTTCCTTATGCCGGGCTGTGTACATGGCGTACTCACCAAGCTTACGTAACCCTTCAGGCGCATCGTCCCTGATTGTTTCAAAGTTCTCTTCGCATAGTTTCCACAGGTACGGTTCACGTTCATCGTACTGTTCCTGTGTAATCTCACCATCCCGTAACTGATCAGCACACTTACGATACCCCTTGGTCCTGACAGTGGGGTTCCACCATGGGATCAAACGCTCCACCTTCTGCTTGGTAGAGTTAATGTCGAACTCTTGCCAATCAATCTTGGTGAAAGGACCGGCCACATCAGTCCACTTATCACCAAAGAACTTCAACCCCACCACCGACATGGACCCATCCTTCTTATACTTGGGTTCACGTACGTCATCTGCCTTGGGTATGGCTGGCATCTGCGGTGTGATCTCGTTCTTCAACGTGGCTGCACGATTCCCGAACATGGCGAAAAGCTGGTGTGCTTTCCTGACATCCAAAGCAAAGCCTCGTTCACACATCTCATCAACCAGGTACTGTGATGCGTGTTCAATCACTTCCGCTTTTGGATTGCCGTACTTTCCGCCCTCTGACTTTAGGTAACAGGCTACCTTGTAGTTCAACTCCACATCGTTGATGCAATACTCAAGCATCTCTGGTGTGTACTCAGAGAAGTCTTTGAACGGTAACTTGGGGTGGTTGAGCATGGTACCCCAGTTGTCAAGGGAGTGTCCACCTTGGCGCGTTGCTGCCTGAAGACGGGACACAACCAAGGTGTCAGTCACCCTGTTCCCTTTGATCTTGATGTTGAGTATCTTCTTCAACACCCTCATGTCATAGCCGAGGAAGTTATGACCTATCCACTGGTGTACATCCTTGGCGAACTCAGCGAAGTCACCTATGTCAGGGTGTTCGTCATCAGGATCAGAGGTGAAGATGAAGTTCTCACCTGTCTCCCAATCCTTGGCAACGATACACCAGATACGGGTGACATGGGCAAGAAGGGCATCAGCCTCAATGTCACATACAACTGTTCTCATTTTACATGTTCCACTATCACATCTGTTGTGTGCCATTTATAACAGAGTAAACAGTCCTTACACTTCTGTCCGGTGCAGTTAGCCTCTCCTGTGTACTTGTCAGTGACGTTATTGAATACCCTGTCAAAGAAGCGGGGTGGTCTGTCCATGACCTTGTCGATCTTGGGGTTGGAATAGACAAGGATCAGGTTGTCAGGTTGAGGCCACCGTTTGAAATGTTGACTGACCAAGTCCTTACGCTTAGTCCACAGGGCAAACGTGGTGCCGGGATTATTCTCTGCGATCTTGCAATAGTTACGCAGATGTTTGGCGTTGATCAACTCACCATGACTGCTGAACCGGAAGTACTCATCGTTGATACGGGGTACCTCGTCCTTCTTAATAACTCTGGTACTGAACAGATCAGAATTACGTTGCAAGACTGGGGTTGTATTCTTTCGGTAGGTACTGAGCATGTGCATGGAGTAGCACTCACCACAGATGGTGTCAGATTGGTTCATCTTCTGACAGAAGGGGTTGGTCAGCGTGTTGGTGTTGATACTCTTGAACCCTTCAAGTTTACCAGACATGGTGCTGATATGTACAGGTGATTTACTCATCATCATCTCCAATCAATTCATTGAGGCGACCGGTGAACTCATCATACAAGACACGGCTTGTCGGACCAGTCTTACCACTGAACCTGTTCTTCAACACACGGATGAGAGTTGTGTTCCGTTCAGTCGGATCGTCTGCTTGCCCGTTACGTTCCAATCCAAGGACGATGTTTGATAGCTGTCCAATCCCTGCTGTTCCTCGTAGATCAGACAGGCTAGTGGTGCCACCTTCTTCATGAGGTTTCGTGGACTGTCGCTTGGAGTGGCATACTGCGAGTAGGCATATATCAAGCTCCACTGCGATTGCTTTAAGCTTGTGTGCAATCTCATCAAGCATCTTCCTTTCGTCACCGTTCTGATCAGACACCATGAAGCTGATATGGTCAAGGATAACCATCTTACAGTCCATCCCCTTGGCAAGGTAGGTGATCTTGTCACTGATGTAGGTGACATCGTTCGCCCTCCACTTGTCATTCAGAGTATGGATACGTTCTGTTCCCCATGTATTCTGGTATGCCTGACGTAGTTCATCTTCGGTATAGTGTGTGTCAGGCAGATGGAATGGTTTATTACCCTCGACACTGGCAATACCCATGGCAGTTTCCCATGCTGTCTCTTCGAGGTAGATGGTGCCGATGTTATGGTCAGTGGTATGGAGGGCAAAGTGTGTGATCTCACGAAGGAACTGTGTCTTACCCATGCCTGATCCTGCTGTCAAGACAACCATCTCACTTGGTCTGAGACCATAGGTCAACTTGTTCAGCCCATCCCAGGGGTACTGGAACATGGCCTCCCTTCGTGGTTGCTTTGCAATCTCCCACATGGTATCGAAACCAGACAGGATATCATCAGGCTTGTACTTCTCAGCCGACCACCATGCAGATGTGTACTCTGACTCCTTCCCTTCTTGGAGGTACCAGTTCACATCCTTGCCATCCTTAAGCTTGACGATCTTGGCCTTCTTAGGGAACAGACCAGCAACTTGGTGTGCCGCCTTCTGTCCTGCCTCATCGTTATCAAATGCAAGGACAATGGTGTCGAAGCTATTCAGGTATTCAAAAGACTTCTTACAATTCTTGTATGCCTCTGAACTAGACTTGACACCGACACATGGGAACTTTGAACCAGTCATCTGGTACGCAGACACAGTGTCGATCTCTCCTTCACACAGGGTAATGTACTTACCACCCTGACTGAAATGTTTCTGACCAAACAGCACCCCAGCTTTGGTGTCACCTTTCTGGGGGAACTCCTTAGTCTTGACCTTGCGTATCTTGTACGATGTCAGGTCACCGTCCTTGTCATGGTACGGATACCAATGTTCAGTCACTTGTCCTTGTTCGAGCGTGACTCTGATCCCATACTGGCGGCAGCTATCAGCTGTAATACCACGATCAAGCAAGGGACCAACAACAGTGCTATCACTAATGTCAGGTAGGTCATTACTCATGTTAACTCCTTCATGTTCTGATGTGTACTCAACATGATCCCCGTGGACGTAACGCTCACAGGAGTAGCAATACGTGTGATCATCAGACCACAAAGAGTTCGCATCACTACTCCCGCAAGTATCACAAGGGATATGTTTGATGAACCTAGACGTCGTCCTCTGGTATGTCATCAATCAATACCTTATACTCTTCGGTTGCGTGTGTGTCAACATCAAAGTCAACGAGCTTGGTAGCTTCCTTACACCGTGAACAGGGATCAAACTTATGATGGGTGTCATTGTAGTTGATCTCTGTTGGGTGAAGGACTACGTCACAGATATAGCAACGCATCTTAGTACCTTTCGAGTTCATGTTCAGCATCAAACCAACCTTCTTCCCATGCCTCAGCTTCATCCCCATATTCATACGGGTTATCGGCGTAAGGGTCTGCACCATTCAGATGTGCATGATACCCTTCGTCAAAAGCTTTCTCACAAAGACCACGATAATCGTACACACTAGACTCAGACAAGGTGTCCTTGTTCCCGTCCATGTGTTCAGCGATAACCTCGTACCGACAGCAACGTCCCTTCGAGTTATTGTAATCGACAGGGATACTGACCACATCAGCAGGGTTGATCTTGATTACCATGGTGTGACCAGAGTGACCCCACATCCCATTCAGATACTCGATGGAACAGAAGTGCAGACCAGCAGAGCAAGTCTGGTTAGGATCATCCATCACCTCATTCCTGGGCATCTCACACACAGCGCCGATGCTGTTGTCGAACGTGCCAGACCACTTGTCTTTGTAATCTTGGTTGACGTTCTTGTACGCCAGGAAGTATCCATCAGTGGTGATAGGCAGACTGTTACATTCAAGGAACCGATACAGTTCACTGACTGCCCGGCTGGACGGGTTCATCATCAGGTTCTCAAGGAACTTGACCATGGGGTTGACATCGAAACCATCACGTACCATGGACATGATGCGCCGGGTCAACGAGTTGTCCAGTTGTTTGCCGTTATGATAGACGACACCATCCTGAACGTAGACCTGGCCTTGACCAAAGGTGTTGATGGCTTGGGCAGCGTCGGCAATCTTCACCGCCTCTGCATAGTCACCGGCTTTGAGGTAATCAATTACCCGTTGGTAACTGACATGGTCTTGAGGTACGACGAGGGTCTGACCATCGGTGATGATGGTGACTTGACTTGAAGTGACGAGGTAATTGTTAATCATAGTTTTACTCCTTGCTCTATGATATGGGCTTTCATCTTGATGTACTCCGCAATGTCAGTGGCGAAGTCTTCTGCTCTGTGGTAAGAAGTAGGACGAAGCAACAAGGGGTAGTCTGCTTTGAAGTTCTCCTTGATGATCGTATCTATCTTCTCAACTCGTTGTTCCATCTTAGTAGACTTAGTGTCACTAAGTAGATAATCAACAAGATTCATATTCTCCTTGTTCCTGTTCAGCAGATCAATGTAATCACTACACTGTTTATAGTAACCTTCTTTGACATCGATGTCAAGAGGAACATCTTCCTCCTTTAGGAAGTTAACTACTCGACGTGCAGTGATGAGCTTGGATTGTAGGGATGGATTCACAGAGGACCGAACAATCTCCTTACTTAGGGTTAAAGCCTCTTCCAAACTGAGGTAGTTGGGGTGATCCTTTAACTTGTTCTTGACGTTGGCAGGACACCCATAGATAGGTGTATCCTCTGGTATCATGCCGAACTGTTTCATACGTCGGACCAACTCCCACACTCTGTCATTCCCATAACATGAGAATGGGTAGGTGTCAAACTCAACTCGGTTAGCTTTGGTTGCCACCCAGATACCGGTGTTCTCATCCACATCAAAGTCATCCGGCCCATCCCTCCAGTATTGAGCATCAGGGGTACTCCAACCATACCCCTTGACCATGATCTTCACCCTTGCCAGTTTCTTACGCTGTGCCTTGGGTACTGTGGCCCTCATCAGGGGTGCAAGGTCAGGGACTTCAGCATCAAAGTCAGTCACCTTGGCAGCTTTATGAATGCCATTGATCCATGTCAAAGCCTTTGCCTTCCCACCTTCAGGGTAGAAAACGAGGTAGGCATAAGGCATGTCATCCCTGTTGTCACCGTAAGTATCCTTCATATAGGACAACAGACGAGATGGCTTACGCTTGGCGTTGTCACTTACCAAGAACCATTGGACGTTGTCCTGATAAGGGACCTTCACCTTATCTTGGATACGCCGTAAGACACGGTTATCAGTCAGACTTAATGTCTTATATCTGATAAACCGATAAGGGTCTACGGTGTATAAGTCTCCAGTGGTAGCGGGTAGGTATCGTTCAACATGGCTTTGCAACTCAGTGTTGTCGTACCTCAGTGTCAACTTCAACCTTCGGATGATGTCATTCTCTTGATTGAATCTCATCGCAGTCCATACATCAGGACATTGGTTGACAACATCTTGTGCTGTGGTTCTGATCTCTTCCACGATCTCGTCCACCTTCTCACGTATGACTTTCAGGGTACGTGGTGTGTACTGAATGTCCTCCCTTGAAAGGGGAAGATCGATGGACCCAATCGGAAGGGTGATATCAAGACGAGCATCAAGAGCAGTGGCGTAGATGTCACCGTAATCTTCTCTGATTTCAGACGAGTCAATAGGGTACCATAGATTACCCATGATGACCCGGCTTTTCTCGCCATACGAGCGTTTACCTTTCTTCCGAATAGCCCAGCCGACACCCTCCATGATGTACTCAGGTTCACCCCACTCCACCTCAACGTTCGTCTCAGGTTTAGGGTCGAAGTACCTGAGAGCATTGGTGAATTTGTTGATGAACTCCCTGATATCAATGGACCTAACAGGCACCTTCACTTCCAGTCCGTTGGGTTCATCAGTCTCCACCGGCGCAGTCATCTCAACAAACTGAGCCTTGCCGTACTCATCCTTATACGCGGTGAAGTTGTACTTGATACCATCGTATCTGGAGATGATGTTGTACTGATCAGCCATGGTGAAGGGAACTTTCATCCCAATACCAAACCCACCGACTGAGGTGTTGTCTTTGTCCTTGGTGCTGGCACCTAGACCAGAGGCATAGCGGATCAGGTCAGGCTTGGACAAACCAGGACCATTGTCTATGCAACTGAACCAAGGTTCTAGTTCAGTAGGTAGATGGACATAGAAGTCAGGGTCCACCTCACTGGCGTTCTGACAAATCTCCCTTGACGTTGCAGTTAACGGGTCCTTGTAACTGTTGTCAAGGATGAGGTTGATGAACTTGTCAGCGTCAGTGATCTCAAACTCACTGGCCTGATGCAGACCCATTGACAGTACGTCATTGATCTGCTCATCATTAACTGTCTTCATTCTTATACCCCTTCCACTCTGCGGCATAGGTATGGAACCGCTTGGCATGGTTCACATACTTCTCTGACTTGGTGACGAGGACAGTCTGCCAGACAGGGTAGTCACAGACAACCTCGTCCTCATCGATGATACCCAATGCCAATGCACTGCACTGGATGTGAAGGCGATGCTCGCCATTGATCATGGTTACGTCACGCATCTTCGTACTTCTCCTTTGCTTTCTCCAACAGACGCATTGACTCTTGCGGAGTCAGGGACATCTTGATTTCAACAGTATGCACAGCCTCATTGACTGTGTAATTGAACTCCTCAATGAGGACACGAACGTTGTATACCATACGCCGGTAGGTTTTGTCAACATCCTCAAAACCATACTCGTTGTAGACAGGTGTGTAGTTGGTTCTATGCTGGTACATACTCACTCCTATGCAAACCAACGGTTAAACTTAATCTTGCGGGACTGCAAGGCAATCCGGGCAAGCTCTTTAGGGTCTTCTGCCTCCCCGTCACGGATGGCAGTAAGCACATCCATATGGAGGCCACGCTCCATACGGTGGGCAGTCTCATCGTCGTGGTCATCCGCCGCTTCTTGAATCCAAAACAAACGACCTTTCGCTGTGAAGTTATTCATGTCCACTCCTCCGGTGTCTTGACCACAACCTTGACGTCATGGCCTTTCAGTTTCAGGAACTCTGCCCACTTATCAGCCTCACTCTTGCGCTGATACAGGACAGACACAGCCTTGTCAGTCTTGAGAGCATACATCATGCCGGGACTCCCATTGTACAGAAAGCATGGACTGACTCATGGTACTGCCACACTTTGATACCTGTCTCGGAATGGAAGTAGATCAGCTTGTTCGATACTACCTCCACCCGATCCAAGAACATGTGCATCCAAGCAGAGAATAACTTAGGGTGCATACAATAGAACGGGTTCATTTGACTTCACTCCGAATGTACGACCTTTCATAAGACGCTCCCACTCACAGGTGGCAGTAATCAACTCCCGAGGACTGGTGCCGTGGTCGTACTCAGCACCAATCGCAAAGGCATCGGGGTTGACGGTGAAGATTAAGTCAAGCTCACGTATAGACGAGGCATGGCCGGGACTTTGAAGTTTCATAGTATCACCCATAGACAAAAGAGGGACGACAACAACAGACTTAGTGCCACTAAGTCAAGGAACTGGTCACGGTTACTCATTGACCTACATCCTCCCATGGCACATCTGGCACATCATGCTCCTCAACATAGACGTCAGCACCCGCAGTCTGACAATCAGCTGCCTTCCTCTCCGCTCTGGTCTTGGAGTAGAACACCGCAAGGATTTGTGAAGGGGCAGCGTACCACTCACAGATTACAATGTAAACAGTATCACTCATCGATCTGTACCTCCTCAATCTTATGATGGAACAAGATACCAGTGGCCTGGTACCGCAACTGCCAAGCGTTCAACTCATGCTGACGCTCATCAATCTTACGAAGGCAATACTCCGCTGACGGACTGACACAAACAACCCTGACATCACGCTTATCTTTCAGCGGATACGGGTACTCAAGGACACGGTACATCATGCATAACTCCAACGCTTCTTGGTTACACGGGGACGCTTAGGCTCATACTTACGAGGCGGCAGGGTGCGAAGCGCAGACATCCCTACAACTGAGCGCCAATTACGCATGGTCAGGTCAGCAAGACAAGCGGCAAAGGTCTTATGTTGATACTCTCCCGCCGTATGACCTACCAATATCTCAACCACGTACTTAGTGTCACTAAGCCGGCGGATATGACCGATCAACTCACAGTCAAACAACACTTTATGGTTATACTTACCGTCGCGGACCAACTTCAAACTCATGCTCAAACGCTCCATTTAGTGACACTAAGTGGCACCGCCATCGATGCCGGGCAGGCACGACAAAGGGCTGCGCTGTTTCCAGCGCAGTCCTCTGTCTTGCGGGTGGGGTGGGGTTTACTTGGTTTCTTTGGGCAAGCCAGCTTCCAAAGTGGCGTTCAGCTTGTTCAGTTCGCCAAGTGCTTGGCTATCCCAGTCACCAGAGGAAGCTTCAAGCTTTTTCAGAAGCTTCATGGTCTCTTTGAAGGTCTCTTTGACCTTGGCATGGACATCTTCGGGCTTGATTGCCTTGCGAAGAGCTTCCCACGTTTCAAACTGGCCGAAGCTATAGCCAGCTTTAACGGCGCGCTTGGCTTCCGAGTAGGCCGTGGCGATCTTAGGCTCGGCCTTGTCACCCTCAATGGTGATCATCTTGTCGGCCTCGGGGCAGTAAACCTTGTGTGCCCAACCTTCGGCTGCGAAGTGAGCCGCCTTGACTTCTGAGAGGTAAAGGTCAGCGGCTTCAGCGTTTTGCATGGTGGTC
>Ga0208794_1000311_pt1 | contig 35336 bp, 28 predicted proteins | sample 32_taG_FD_184106 | JGI IMG/M metagenome (GOLD analysis project Ga0208794, IMG submission 184106) | Marine viral communities from the Gulf of Mexico - 32_GoM_OMZ_CsCl metaG (SPAdes) (version 2) | ecosystem: Environmental > Aquatic > Marine > Oceanic | place: Atlantic Ocean: Gulf of Mexico... | reverse complement strand
CGCACCGTGTCGAAATCGACGCCCTCGCGCAGCTGCAGACGGTAGGTGGCGCGGGGAAGCTTGGTCGTGGTCATTTATGCGGGCTCACGGTCAGGGCGAAGGCAAAAGGGTCGACGGCAACGTCGCCCAGGGTGAAATCCTCCGGTTCGGAGGTGGGCGTGGTGTCGGGTGGCGATCCGAGATTGATCCGGGCCACAAGTTCCCCCTTAGCGAAGGGCCAGCATGCCGAGATCGCGCGCGGCCCGGTGCGGGTAACGCGTGCGGGACCGGCGCGGCCCGACTTCATCAGGGGCACGATGCGCTCCGCACGCAGCGACAGCAAGCGCCGCGTGAGATCGCGCCAATGTTCCATCTGGTCGGCGTCCCCCCCGAACGGGCGAGAGGCCTCGAAGGTCTGCTTTGCGTTCGGATCGGGCACTTCCTCGCCGAAGCTCAGGAAATCCTTGAACTCTCGGGCCCGCCCCTCTCGGGTGAGCCGCGCCAGTTCGCCATCGTGATCGCAGAAGAACAGGAAGGGCGCGGTTTCGCCCACCTCCTCGCCCATGAACAGCATCGGGACGAAGGGCGCGGTCAGCAGCAGCGCATGCGCGACTTCGACCCCGCGCGGGTCCGACAGCGAGATCAGCCGCTCGCCCAGCGCCCGGTTGCCGACCTGGTCATGGGTCTGGTTGGAATTGACGAAGGCGGTCCAGGGCAGGTGCCCGGCGGGACGGCCGCGCCGGGTCTCCTTGCCATGACGCGGCTGGCCCTCCTCGACATGGCCACGGGTCAGCGCCAGCACGAGGTCGCCGATCGGGTCATGCGCGAAGGGGGCGTAATAGCCCTCGCTCTCGCCGGTCAGGGCGACATGCACCGAATGGTGATAATCGTCGTTCCAGCTCGCGACGTAGCAGCCGGTATCGCGCAGCTCCGGCTCGTTGCGCTCGTCCTCGGTGATCAGGTGGACAGGCCGGTCCAGCCCCGCGTCGCGCACCCGCTCCCCCAGTTCCACCAGCACATGGTGCGGCGAGGGATCGATGATCTGGTGCACCGCGTCGAGCCTGAGCCCGTCGAGCCGGTAATCGCGCAGCCAGTAGAGCGCGTTCTCGATGAAGAACTCGCGCACCGCCGGCTCGGTGAAATCGATGGCCGCGCCCCAGGGCGTGTGCCGCTCCTCCTCGAAGAACTCGGGCGCATAGGCGTGCAGATAGGCACCGTCGGGGCCGAAATGGTTGTAGACCACGTCGAGGATCACCATCAGCCCGGCGGCCTGGGCCGCCTCGACCATTTCCTGCATTTCCTCGGGCGTGCCATAGGAGGGGTGCGGCGCATAGGGCAGCACGCCGTCATAGCCCCAACCGCGCGCGCCCTGCCATTGGCCCACCGGCATGAGCTCGATCGCGGTGATGCCGAGCGCGGCGAGGTCCTTCATCTTGGCCGCAGCGGCCTTGAATGTGCCCTCCGGCGTGAAGAGGCCGACATGCATCTCGTAGATGACCGCGTCTTCCCAAGCCCGGCCCTTCCAGCCGCCCGACCATTCGCGCGCGCCCGGATCGACGAGCCGCGAAGGCCCGTGCACGTCGCCTGCCTGCTGCCGGGCGGCCGGGTCGGGGCGACGCTCGCCATCGATCACGAAGGCATAGTCCTGGCCCGTCTCCGCCGGGGCGGTGACGCTCCAGAAGCCGTCGTCATCCCGCTCCATCGCGGTCTCGGCGCCGTCGAGCCACAACGCGACGGTCTTGGCGGATGGCGCCCAGAGGCCGAAGCGCCACCGCTCGCCGTCACGATGTGCGCCCCAGCGCAATTGCGATGACGTGTTGCCCCGCGCGGGCGGCGTGTGCGTGCTCATGATCGTCCTCTCTGGCCCTCTGACGCGAACGGGTCAGCACAGGGGGCGGTTCCGTTCGGTCCCACCGATATCGGGGAACATCTCCTGTGGCCCTGCTCTTGACCCGCCGACAGGCTGAAAGGCCATCTCCAATCAAGGAATGGAACATGGAACTGGGTATCAAGGGCAAGCGGGCGCTGATCACGGGCGGCTCCGGCGGCATGGGCAAGGAGGTGGCACGGCTGCTGATCGACGAGGGTGCGATACCGTTCCTGAGCGATATCGACGCCGAGGAACTGGACAGCGCCGCGGCCGAGATCCACGGGCTCGGCGGCCACATGGCCGCGGACCTGACCGATACCGGCGACATCGCGAAGCTCGCCGATCGCATGGCGCAAGAGGGTGGCTGCGACATTCTCGTCCACGCCGCGGGCGTCACTGGCGCCAAGGGTGATCCGCTGGAGATGACCGATGACGACTGGAGGGAGGCCTGGGAGATCGACTTCATGTCCGCCGTGCGCCTCAGCCGCGCGCTGGTGCCGCACATGGTCGACAAGGGGTGGGGCCGGGTGGTCTTCGTGACCTCCGAGAACGCGGTGCAGCCCTATGCCGACGAGGCCGTCTACAACGCCGCCAAGGCGGCGCTGCTGAACTTCACCAAATGCGTCTCGATGCCCTATGCGCCCAAGGGCGTGCTGTTCAACACCGTCTCGCCCGCCTTCATCGAGACGCCGATGACCGACGGCATGATGGATAAGCGCGCCGAGGAACTGGGCGTGAGCCGGGACGAGGCGATCGAAAGCTTCCTCAAGGAGGAGCGCCCCTTCCTGACGCTGGGCCGTCGCGGTCGGGTCGAGGAGGTGGCGCCGGTGATCGCGCTGCTGTGCTCGGACCGTGCCAGCTTCACCGTGGGCTCGGCCTACCGCGTCGATGGCGGCTCGGTCGGCACGATGAACATCTGAAACGCGAAGGGGCCGCGCCATCGGCGCGGCCCCTGCCCTGCGATCCGTGTCGGATCACTCCTCCATCGGGCCGCCGGCTTCCTTCCAGTCGCCGATGCCACCGATGTTGGTGACCTTCTGGAACCCCATCTCCTTGAGGGTCTTGCCCGCGAGCGCCGCCTGCCCGCCCGCGCCGCAGACGAGGTGGATGTCGGCATCCTTGCGGAACTTCGGATCGTGGTACTGGCTGTTCTCGTCGGCCATGAACTCGATGAAGCCGCGCGGCGCATGCAGCGCGCCCTTGATGGTGCCGGTCTTGGCGATGGCACCGGAATCGCGCACGTCGACGAAGAGCGCGTCGGTGCCGTGCTTCTTGATCGCCTCCTCGGCCGGGATGCGCGAGACCTGCGCGTTGGCCTCGTCGAGATAGTCCTTGGCGGTCTTCATGGATGCCCCCTGAGTTGAAAACGGCGCGACACCCCGAGGATGCCGCGCCGCGAAATCTAGCCTGTCGCGGGCCGCCCTCAAGAGGCGGCGTCGTAGGCCCGCTCGCCATGCACCGCGAGGTCGAGTCCCTCGGTCTCGATGTCGCGGCTGACCCTGAGCGGCGTCACGAGGCCCACCAGCTTGATCAGCACCACCGTCGCCACCACGGTCCAGATCCCGACCACGGCGAGACCGCCGAGCTGCGCCGCCCACGTGCCGGCGCCGAAAACCGCGATCATGATCGTGCCGAAGATGCCGCCCACGCCATGCACCGCGAAGACGTCGAGCGAGTCGTCGATCTTCAGCTTCACCCGGAACAGGTGCACCGCTTCCTGGCACAGCACGCCCGCCACCGCGCCGATGATCAACGCCTCGACGGGGCCGACGAAGCCCGAGGCCGGGGTGATCGAAGCGAGGCCCGCGATGGTGCCGGTGACGAGGCCCACGAGAGAGGCCTTGCCGAACTTGATCCGCTCCCACAGCGCCCAGGTGAGCGAAGCGGTCGCGGCCGAGAGATGGGTGACGGTGATCGCCATCGCCGCGCCGCCATCGGCGGCGAGCTGGCTGCCGCCGTTGAAGCCGAACCAGCCGACCCAGAGCATCGCCGCGCCGATCATCACGTAGCCGGGGTTGTGCGGCGGTGTGGTGGTGTTGCGGCGCGGACCGAGAAACATCGCCAGTAGCAGCGCCGCGATGCCGGCGGTCTCGTGCACCACGATGCCGCCCGCGAAGTCGCGGACGCCGGTCTCGCCGAAGATGCCGCCATCGGCCAGCATGCCGCCGCCCCAGATCCAGTGCACCACTGGCGCGTAGACGATCAGCATCCACAGCGCCGAGAACAGCAGCACGAAGCCGAAGCCCGCGCGCTCGACATAAGCTCCGACGATCAGCGCCGGGGTGATGATCGCGAAGGTCATCTGAAAGGCGAAGAACAGGATCTCGGGCAGCGTGCCAGCGAGGCTGTCGGCATCGACGCCCGCGAGCAGCGCCTTGCCCAGCCCACCCCAGAGCCCGCCCTCGTCTGGGCCGAAGGCGATCGAGTAGCCTAGCAGGAACCACAGCACGCACATCAGACAGGCGATGGCGTAGCAATGCATGAACACGCTCAACACGTTGCGGGAGCGCACCAGCCCGCCATAGAACAGCGCCAGACCCGGCAGGGTCATGAACAGTACCAGCGCCGTGGCCGTGATGATCCAGGCCGTATCCGCTCCATTCATCTCGTAGGCTCCTTCCGCCAATCCGCGAGGGTTGAGGCGAGAAAGCCGATGGGATCGACCAAATAAACGGCGACGCCTCGTAACGCTGCGCGATCAGGGGGCAATTCGTTAACCGCACAATAAACGGGCGCAATGCGACCTTGCCTGCACGTTTGCGCGGCCCTCCCGAAACCCGGCAACTGCGCGAGATTCCCGTCGCGCGCCCGCCTGCGAGCCGCTAAGGGAGGCCGCATGAGCGATGCATCCCTCGAGATATTCCTGCAGGCCCCGCCGGGTCTGGAACAGCTGCTGGCCGACGAAGCGCGCGAGAAGGGCTTCGTCGATCCGGTCACGGTTCCGGGCGGGGTGACCACGCGCGGCGGCTGGGACGAGGTCTGGCGCGCCAATCTCGTGCTGCGGGGCGCGGGCCGGGTGACCGTCGGGCTCGGCGGCTTCATGGCCTTTCACCTCGCCCAGCTCGACAAGCGGTCGCGCAAGTTTCCCTGGCAGGAGATCCTGCATCCCGGCGAGGCGGTGCGGGTCGACGCGGTCTGCCGCCGCTCCAAGATCTACCATGCCGGGGCCGCCAAGCAGCGCATCGAGGCGGCACTCACCGATTTCGGCGCCCGCATCGTGGGGCCCGGGAACGAGGACGAGGAGGAGACGGCCGAGGCGCCGCTCACCTTGCGGGTACGGATCGAGGACAATGCGGTCGCCTTCTCGGTCGACAGCTCCGGCGCGCCGCTGCACCGGCGCGGCACCAAGCAGTTCGTCGGCAAGGCGCCGATGCGCGAAACGCTGGCGGCGCTCATGCTGCGCGCCTGCGGCTATCGCGGCGACCAGCCGGTCTACGATCCGATGTGCGGCTCGGGCACCTTCGTGCTCGAGGCGGCGGCGATCGCCAGCGGTCAGCCCGCCGGGGCGGCGCGGAGCTTTGCCTTCGAACGGCTGGCGAGCTTCGATGCCCAGCGCTATGCCGCATTGCGCGACGCCCTGCCCGCCCCGGTATCCACCGAACTGCGGTTCGCCGGGTCGGACCGCGATGCGGGCGCGGTGGCTGGGGCCACCGCCAATGCCGAGCGCGCCGGGCTCGCCGAGAGCGTCACCTTCCGCCATGCGGCGGTGAGCGACGCCCGCCCCCCCGAAGGACCGCCTGGCCTTGTCATGGTCAACCCGCCCTATGGCGGTCGGATCGGTAACAAGAAGCTGCTCTACGCGCTGCACGGGGCGCTGGGCGAAACGCTGCGCCGCGAGTTCCGGGGCTGGCGGGTCGGGCTCGTCACCAGCGAGCCGGGACTGGCACGGGCCACCGGCCTGCCACTGAAGGCCTGGGGGCCGCCGATCCCGCATGGCGGGCTCAGGATCACGCTGTTCACCGCCCCGCCGCTGGGCTGAGCTACTCCGCCGCCGTGACGACCCGCGCCGGGTCCGCGGCGCGCCGCGCCGCGTGCAGTACCGCATCCGGCAGCGTCGACAGGCACTCCGCCGGCCGACTCCCCGACAGATCCGGACAGGGCGTGCCGAGCCAGGCGACGATCTCCGTCTCGGACAGCCATGGCCGCAGCGCAACGATCACCCCGTGCATCTGCGGCAAGGGTAGCCCCTCGGTATCGAATTGGCAAAGCGGGTAGAGCATGCGCTGCCCTTCCCGGCGGCCCACGATCCGGCCCGCCTCGCTCCAGGACTGCGCCAGCCGCCCGCCAAGCGGCACCCAGCGCCGCAGCCTGTGCGCCACGCCCGCGGCGTCCACCATCTCGAGGCCGTCCGCATCCTCCACCATAGCCGCTTCCATGCCCAATCCTCCTCGCGCGGGAATTAGGGCGGCCTGGTCTCTCGAACAGGGACCTGACGCACAAAAAACAACCCTGCCGTGCGGGGAGCGGAGGCGGAGGCCAGATTCCGTCGTCGCTCCGGGCTATGCGCTCCTGCGCGAAAGGTGTTCAATGGTCGGGCCCGACCTGCCCCCTCCGAGGAGGATGCGATCATGGCCTCGATCCGGTCCCTGCTGGATCATCTCTCCGAGGATCGATTCCGCCGTGCCTTCGGCACCCGGCTGGAAGCGATCGCGACCGAGATCTTCACCGTGCTGCGCTGGGGGCTGCTGGTCGGTTTGGCGCGGTTGATCGCCATCGAGACCGAGCTCCTGGGATTTCGGCTGTTGCACTGGGCGCTCTCGGCATTGCTTTTCGCCTATCTCGCCTCTGTCTTCCTGCTGCGCCCCGAGATCCCGCTCTTCGCGCGCACCGACACGCGTCGCAAGCGGCTGATCCAGACCGGCGTCAACTATGCCATCTGCATGGCCGCCTTCATGGCCGCCATGTTCGCGATCGATGCGCTCGCCGACGCCGCGGCGGGAATGCGGGTGGTCCGCAATCTGAGCCTCGGCGACGACTGAGCGCGCTTCACCTCTCCTAGCGGAGCGAGACGAGTTGTCAGATGCTGCGATCCGGCACGTGCTGCCCCTCATGGCCGGGATCGCTGTCATAGGGATGGACGATCCAGTAGGGCCCCATCATCTCGGGATCGAGAGGCGCACCGTCGCGCATCAAGGCCATGATCGGCCGATGAGGGTTCGCGTCCGAAGCCGGGATGTCGAGCTAATAGTCGTCGCGCCTCGGCGCTCGCTTGGGCATTTGGCGATCGGACCCCGCCCAAGCTAAGCCAAGTGGCCATCCATTGCCATTTCGGCAACGACCTCCCCGGAATTCTGTTCTTTATTGGATCACCCGCGCCTTCGATAGTCCCGGCATGACGACAAGGAGCGACCAGCCATGGCCTATGTGATCGCGGATCCCTGCATCGACATAAAGGACGGCGCCTGCACCCTCGCCTGCCCGGCGGACTGCATCTACGAGGGCGGCCGGATGTTCTACATCCACCCCGAGGAATGCATCAATTGCGGCCTCTGCCTGTCGATCTGCCCGGTCGACGCGATCCATTACGACCAGGATCTGCCCGACGAGGCGCGCCGTTTCGCGGCGATCAACCGCGAGTTCTTCGGGCCAGAGGTCACTGGTCTAGGCGATCCCGGCGGCTGGGACAAATCGGTGTCGACCGAGGCCGACCACCCCCTCGTCGCCGCCTATCCCGAACCCGAACGCCGGATTGCCTGACATGCAGACGACCACTCCCCCCCTTCGCGGCGTCATCGCCGCGATCGCCACGGCCCTGAACGAAGGGGGCAGTCCCGACCATGCGGCGACACTGCGCCACGCGCGCTGGCTGATCGAGAATGGCTGCGACGGTCTCAACCTTCTCGGCACCACCGGAGAGGCCAGCTCGCTGCCCGCCTTAGTACGGATGGAGTTGATGAGCGTCATGGCGCAGGGGATCGCGCCCCGCCGGATGATGGTCGGCACGGGCTGTCCCGACCTCGCCACCACCGTGGCCCTGACCCGCCACGCGGCGGAGCTGGGCTATGCCGGGGCACTGGTGCTGCCGCCCTATTACTACAAGGGCGTGGACGAGGCCGGGCTGTATTCCTTCTTCGAGGGGCTGGTCGAGGCCACCGCGGATCGGCCGATCCGGATCTATCTCTACAATTTCCCGCAAATGACCGGCCTGCGGTTCGAGATCGGCTTTGCTGCTTGGCTCAAGGCGCGCTTTCCGGACCGGATCGGGGGCGCCAAGGACAGCTCGGGCGATCTCGACTACGCTGCCGATCTCGCCCGCATCGGCGGCTTCGACGTGTTTCCGAGCGACGAGGCCGCGCTGGCGCAGGCGCCCATGCACGGTTTCGCGGGCTGCATCTCGGCCACCGTCAACCTCACCGCGCCGCTGGCGCAGCAGCTTTGGGCCGATCCCCATGACGCCGCTCTCGCCGAGGAAGTCGGCCGGCGCCGCCGGGCCATTGCGGCCACGCCCCTGATCCCCAGCGTCAAGGCGCTGGTGGCGCGGCTGCACGACATGCCGGGCTATGCCCGCGTGCTGCCGCCGCTCGCTCCCCTCACCGAGGACCAGGGACGGGCCCTGCCCGCCCCCTTCGTGCTCGCCTCCGAGCCGGCCTGAGCGCCGGACACCCCCAGACCAGACAGGACAGACCGGATGAAGATGAACGACGTGACCAAGCAGCACCGCAACCTGATCGCGGGCGAATGGGTCGAGGGCGCGGAGATCAACGAGAACCGCAACCCCGCCAATACCGACGAGATCGTGGGCCGCTATGCCCGCGCCTCGCGCGACGACGCCAAGCGCGCCATCGCGGCCGCCCGCACCGCCGTTCCGGCATGGAGCAGCTCTGGCCCGCAGCAGCGCCACGACCTGCTGAAGAAGGTCTCCGACACCATCGCCGCGCGGGTGGACGAGCTAGGCGAACTGCTGGCCCGCGAGGAGGGCAAGACCTTTGCCGAGGCCAAGGGCGAAGTGATGCGCGCGAGCCAGGTCTTCGGCTTCTTCGCGGGCGAGACGCTGCGCCAGACCGGCGACGCGGTCGACAGCGTGCGCCCCGGCGTCGAGGTGATGGTGCAGCGCGAGGCGCTGGGCGTGATCGGCCTGATCACCCCGTGGAACTTCCCCATCGCAATCCCGGCCTGGAAGATCGCCCCGGCGCTGGCCTATGGCAACTGCGTGGTTCTGAAACCTGCCGACCTCACGCCGGGCTGTGCCTGGGCGCTAGCCGAGATCCTGCACGAGGCCGGCGTACCCGAGGGCGTGTTCAACCTCGTCATGGGTCGTGGCTCCGAGGTCGGCGCCGAGATCCTCGAGAACCCGGAGATCGACGCGGTGAGCTTTACCGGCTCGGTCGAGACCGGGCGCATGGTCGCGGAGAAATGCGTGGCGCAAATGAAGAAGGTGCAGCTCGAGATGGGTGGCAAGAACCCCCTCGTGGTGCTCGATGATGCCGATCTCGACACGGCGGTGGACTGCGCGCTCAACGGCGCCTTTTTCTCGACCGGGCAGCGTTGCACCGCCTCGTCGCGGCTGATCGTGACCGAAGCCATCCATGACCGCTTCGTCGAAGCGCTGACCGAGAAGCTGCGCGCGCTCAAGGTCGGCGACCCGATGGACGGCGCGGTCCATATCGGTCCGGTGGTCGACGAAAACCAACTCGAACAGAACAAGCGTTACGTGAAGATCGGCCAGGAGGAAGGCGCCACGCTGGTCTGCGGCGGCGAGGTGATCGAAGGGCCGACCCCCGGGCACTTCATGACACCCGCTCTGTTCACGAACACCACCAACGAGATGCGCATCAACCGCGAGGAAATCTTCGGCCCCGTCGCCACGGTGATCAAGGTGGCCGATTACAACGAGGCGCTGCGCGTGGCCAACGACACCGATTTCGGCCTCTCCGCCGGGATCTGCACCACCAGCCTCGGCCACGCCGCGCATTTCCGCCGCAACGCCGAGGCCGGCATGGTGATGGTCAACCTGCCGACGGCAGGCGTCGATTACCACACCCCCTTCGGTGGGCGTAAAGGATCGAGCTATGGCCCGCGCGAGCAGGGGCAATACGCGCGCGAGTTCTACACCACGGTCAAGACCAGCTACATCAAGGCCTGACCGGAACGGCGTCACCCCCTCCTCCCGGTGGCCCCAGGCGCGCGTCCGCTCCCCCGCGGCGCGCGCCTTTTCGCATCGACCAGCGTGAAAAAGAAACCGCCGCGACCAGTCGATCGCGGCGGGTTGGTGGGTGTGCCGGGAATGTTTCCCCGGCTTGGCCTTCAGGCGGTTTCCAGGCCCGTCAACTTGCGCATCCAGGGGGTATCGCGCAGCTCGGCCAGCCCGTCGGAAAGCTGCTCGATCAGCGCCTCGGCGGCCTGCGTCAGCTTCCGCCGGCGCGGCACCAGCAGCCCCAGCTCCAGCCCGCCCAGCCGCGTTCCCTCGAGCGCCACGGCGACGATGCTTCCCTCGGACAGCTCGCGCACCATGCCGAGCGGCGTGTAGAAGGCGACGCCGTTGCCCTCGAGGATCAATGGCTTGAGCATCATCAGGTTGTTGGAGGCAGCGAGCACCCGGCCGGTGCGGTTCAGCACCGAGAGCTCCATCTCGATCAACGAGCGGATCGGTGCGGTATCGAGCTGCAGGAGCAGGTTGTAGCTGGCGCATTCGGCCAGCGTCACCGAGCCGCGCTTGGCCAGCGGATGATCCGCCGCGACCATCGCCATCAAAGGCATCGGGATGGGTGCGACGAATTCGGTGTCTTCGGGGCGCGCGAGGCTGAAGGTGATGCCGAGATCGGCTTCGCCCTCGGCGACCATGGTCGCCACGGCGCCATGCGCGCCGCTGCGGACCCGGAAATCGACCTTGGGGTGGGCACGATGAAACTGCCCGATCTGCTCCGGCAGGAAGCTCACCAGCAGGCTGTCGAGAGAGGCGATCGAAACGGTGCCGGTCTTTTCGCCGCGCAGCGCCCCAAGCTCTCCTTTCAGCACTTCGAAATCGTTGAGTGTCCGGTTCGCGTGGGCGAGCAGGATCTTCCCCGCCTGGGTCAGCCGCAGCCCACCGGGCAGCCGCTCGAACAATGGCGTGCCGAGCTCATCCTCGACCTTCTGGATCTGCCGGCTAATCGCGGAGGAGGCGACATGCAGCTGCTCGGACGCTGCGCGGATCGATCCGGCACGGGCCACGACCGAGAAATAGCGCAGGAAGGCAGCATGCATGTCGTCGCTCCGACCGGGGTCAGGCGCCCTGCCAGAGCGGGGCCCGCTTTTCGAGAAAGGCGCGAACGCCTTCGTCAGCATCCGCGCTTTTGAGCGCCTTCACAACCGCAGGCAGCTTCATCGCCTGCGCCTCGGCAGGCGTCAGGTGGCCGGTGCGGTTCACCACCTGCTTGATCGCGCGCAGCGACAGCGGCGCCGAGGCGGCAATGTCGTCGATCCAGCGATTGGTGACGGTGTCGAGTTCGCCCGCGCCCGCCACCTCGTTGACAAGGCCGAAGCGCTCCATGGTGGCGGCGTCGATGCGACGTCCACCCAGCATCACCCCCATGGCGAGATTGTGCGGGATCTTGCGCTGCAGCATCACCATGCCGCCATCGAGCGGCATCCGCCCCACCCGCGCCTCGGGCAGGCCGAACTTCGCGGTCTCGGCGGCCACCACGATGTCGGCGCCCAGCACCATCTCGAAGCCGCCGCCCAGCGCGTAGCCATTGACGCGCGCGATCAGCGGCACGTCGAGCGAGCGGCGAAACGAGATGCCGCCAAAGCCGTTGGGGCGGGGCGCGGCCCAGTATTCGAGGCCCGAGAGCGACGAATCCTTCATGTCGGCGCCGACCGAGAAGGCCTTCTCCCCGGCCCCGGTGAGGACCGCGACGGAGATGTCGTCGCGCTCCTCGATGTCGCACCAGATCCGTTCCAGCGCCGCTTCGGTCTTCTGGTCGACTGCGTTCATCACCTCGAGCCGATCGATGGTGACCCGCGCGATGCGGTCGCGAACTTCGTAATGGACCGTCATGCCACCTGCGCCTTCTTCGGGGCGAGACCTTCGAGGATCTCGTCATTGTGCTCGCCAAGCTGCGGCGGGCCCTGACGAACGCTGAGCGGCGCGGCCGACATGTCGATCGGGCTGCCGACGAGACGGATCTTGCCGGCCGGCGTCTCGCCCGCCTCGATCACCATGTTGTTCACATGCGTCTGCTCGTCATCGAGCGCCTCGGCCAGGGTGCGGACCGGGGCGCAGAGGATATCGACCTCCTCAAGCCGCTTCAGCCAGTGCTCGCGGCTGTTCTTGGCGAACTCGCTTTTGAAGATCGCCTGTAGCTCGGCGCGGTGCGCGGCCTGCGCGTCGAAGTCGCGGAAGCGGTCCTCTTTCGAGAGATCCTCGATACCGATCGCGGTGCAGATGTCGCGCAGCGGGTTCTGCTTGAACGCACCGACCATGACGAAGGGCTCGGTCGTGGTCTCGAACACGCCGGTGAGCGGGAAGGCCCCCCAGTTCAGATCGCGGCCCCGCATCATGTGGGCCGCTGCCTCCTGCATCTGCATCGCCAGCATCGAGGAATAGAGGCTCACCGCCACCTGCTGGCCCTCGCCGGTCTTCTGGCGCTGCAGGATCGCCAGCAGCACGCCTTGGACCAGATGCATGCCGGCGGTGTAGTCGCACAGCGCCGTCGAAAAGATCGCGCGCGGCAGCTCGGGGTCGGCGCGGCGCTCCATCACGCCGCTCATCGCCTGGGCGAGGATGTCCTGCCCGCCCTTGTGCTTGTTGGGCCCTTCGAGACCGAAGCCGGTACCCACGGCATAGATGATGCCGGGGTTGCGCTTCTTGAGGTCGGCGTAGCCCATGCCCATCCGTTCCATCACGCCGGGGCGGAAGTTATTGACCACGACATCGGCGCCGTCGATCAGCGCCAGCACCTGTTCGCGGGCCTCCTCGGATTTGAGGTTGAGCGCCAAGCTCTTCTTGTTGCGATTGAGCGAGCAGAAGATCGGGTTGTTGAGCCCGTCCGGGTCGGCGCCCAGCGACCAGCGCGACAGGTCGCCGATCTTCTCCTTTTCGACCTTGATCACCTCGGCGCCGTAATCGGCGAGCACTTGGGTACAGGAGGGTCCGAGCATTACCTGGGTGAAATCGATCACCTTGATGCCGTCCAGGGGGAGCGGTTGGGTCATTATTCTGCGGCCTCCATGACGAGGGCGTTGGACGAGGGCACGTCGCCGGGATCGGCACCCTGCGCGCGCATCTGCTTCTGGATCGCGGAGACGTCGGCCTCGCGCACGGTGACGCCGGCATTGAGCGCGACGGTCGCGGCGACGCCCACGGCCTCGCCTTGCGCCATGCAGGGCGGGATCTCGCGGCTCTTCTTCTGGGCCTGCGGCGTGCAGGAGTAGTGGCGGCCCGCGACGAGCAGGTTGTCGACCTCCTTGGGCACCAGCGCGCCGTAGGGGGTATAGTAGTCGCGGCCCCGGCAGACGGTGTCGGCGAAGTGGCGGCGCTTCATCACGTCGTCCTTGGTGACGACGTATTCACCCTCCAGCAGCCGCGTGGTGCGCACCCCGGTCTGCGGCGCGAAGTCGACCACATGCGCCTTCTCGAAGCCCGGCAGGTTTTCGCGGGCGAAGGTCATGAGCCGCTCCATCCGCTTGCGACCCTCGAACTCGGCCCCGGTGAGCCCCTCGACCGTCAGGCCGCTGTATTGCGGCATGTGCGGGCAGTTGAGCCAGATCACGCCCGGCAGCGGCGTCTTCAGCCACCAGTAGTTCCAGCAACCGCCGATGATCCGCTTGGCCTCGTGGTCGAGGCGCTGGAATTCCTCGGGGTTGGCATATTGCCAAGCCTCGGCCTTGTCGGTGTCGACATTGCCCCAGCGGGAGACGGTGGTGACGATGAAGCTCGCTTCCTGGAACTTGGCGCCGGCGGAGGCCGCCACGTCGAGATCGCCCGAGGCGTCGATGATCACGTCGCCCATGATCGCCTGACGGCCTTCCTTGGTCTCGCAGATCACGCCCTTGGCGACGCCGTCCTCGACGATGGCCTCGGAGAACCAGCTGTGCAGGCGCAGCTTGACCTTGGCGTCCTCCATCAGGTCGTAGGAGACCTTCTTGTAGCCGTCGGGATCGAATGCGGCGGCGAAGCAGACCGGGTGCGGCATCGACTGGGTGTGGAAGTCGAACATCCCCCAGCGCGAATACTTCTTCCAGTTCTCCTGCGTCTCGCGGCGACCGGGCATCCGGTCCTCCTCGGGGGGCGTGTGGCACAGCCCGATGGCGCGCATCCGCTCGATCATCTCCATGCAGATGCCGGTCACCGTGATCTCGGTGTCGTTGTGCATGTCGTCGAGCAGCAGCACCATGCCGCCGGCGGCGAGGCCGCCGAGATAGGGGTAGCGCTCCAGCAGCGTGACCGAGGCGCCGTTGCGGGCGGCGGAGACGGCGGCCGAGATCCCGGCGGGTCCGCCGCCAACCACCACGACGTCGGAGCGGTCGACCACCGGAACGTCGCGCAGACTCTCCCTGAGGGTTTTGTTCAACATCTTGATTCTCCTAAATATCTTGTCGCGCGACGATCAGTGGATGTCCGAGGATTTCCAGCGGATCAGCTTGGCTTCGGCAAAGCTCACCAGCGCGAACATCACGACGGCCAGGAGCGCTGCGGTGAAGACGGTGGCGTAGAGCAGCGGCGAGCGGAAGTTGAAGGTCGCCTCGATGATCAGCGCGCCGAGCCCGAAGTTGGAGCCGATCCACTCCGCCACGATGGCGCCGATGACGCAGGTGGTGGAGGCGATCTTGAGCGCCGCGAAGAGGAAGGGCAGCGAGCTCTGCAGGCGGACCTTCCAGAAGATCTCCCAGTTCGAGGCCGACAGCACCCGCATCAGGTCGAGCGTGGCGGGCGACACCGCCTTGAGACCGCGCACCATGTTCACCAGTGTCGGAAAGAAGCAGATCAGACCTGCAATGATGATCTTTGGCGCGAAGCCGTTGCCGAAGATCAGCACCAGGATCGGCGCCAACGCGATGATCGGGATGGTATTGACGAAGACCGCGATCGGAAAGAAGGCGCGCTCGGCGGTGGAGTTGTGCACGAACCAGACAGCGAGCAGGATCGCCACGAGGTTGCCCGCCACGAAGCCCAGCGCCGCCTCGAGGAAGGTCGGCCAGAAATTGAGCCACAGCGTCCCGGCATTGTCCTGAAATGCCCCGAGGACGGCGACCGGGCTCGGGGCCATGTATTCGGGCACTTCGAAGAACCAGACCACCCCCTGCCACAGGAGCAGCAGACCGGCGACGGCGGCGAGTGCGGGCCCGCGATCGATCGCTGCGTCGAGCGCCCGGCTCATCCGCGGCGCGGGCACCGGCATCGGGATTTGGCTTGCCTCGGCCATGTCAGCACTCCTCCAGGAGCTTGCGCAGATGCGCGGTGATCTGGACGAATTCCAGCGTGTCGCGATCCGCCAGCCGCCGCTCGGGGGGCAGCTCAACCTTCATGAATTCCTTCACCCGGCCCGGATGGGCGGCGAGCATCAGCACGTATTGCCCGAGGAAGGCCGCCTCGGGGATCGAATGGGTGACGAAGAGGATCGTGGTCCCGGTCTCGCGCCAGATCCTGAGCACCTCCTCGTTGAGCTTGTCGCGGGTGATCTCGTCGAGCGCGCCGAATGGCTCGTCCATCAGCAGGATCTTCGGCTTGGTCACCAGCGCCCGGGCGATGGCGACGCGCTGGCGCATGCCCCCCGAGAGCTCATGCGGCAACGCATTTTCGCGTCCCTTCAGGCCCACCAGCTCCAGCAGGTCGCGCGGGTCGGCATGGGCGTCGCCGCCGCCGCCCACCTCGAGCGGGAGCTGCACGTTCTCCAGCGCGGTGCGCCACGGCAGCAGCGTCGCGTCCTGGAACACGTAGGAGAAGTTGCGGTCGGCGCGTGCGTCGCGGGGCGACTGGCCCTGCACGTCGATGACGCCGCGCGCCGCCGGCACCAGGTCGGCGATGGCCCGCATCAGGGTCGACTTTCCGCAGCCCGAGGGGCCGAGGATGGTCACGAAGGCGCCTTGCGGGATCTCGACCGAGACATCCTTGAGCGCGACGACCGTGCCCTCGGCGAAAGTGACGTCGAGATGGTCGACCCGGATCGCGCCCGGATCGGGTGTGGCAGCGGGATTTCCCGCTGCCGTATGCTGTTCCACCGCGACCATTACGAGACCTCGCGGCGCGCATCCGCTGTCATCTCGAGGATCTCGAGCGTCATCACCTCATCCACCGTCGGCGCGTCGCCGTCGAACTGGCCCAGATCGGCATAGGCGGCGATCTGGGTCTCCCAGTTCTTGCGGTTCATCGTGCCCCAGCCGTTCTCGGCAGTGGCATCGGTGAAGACGAACCCGAGTACCTTCTCGACCGCCCGCAGCTCGGCCTCGCGGTCCATGTTCGGATAGGCCGCGACCAGCAGGTCGACCGCCTCCTCCGGGTTCTCGCGCACATAGTGCCAGCCGCGCGCCGTGGCCCGTGTGAAGCCCGCAAGCGACTCGGCCTCCTCGGCGATGGTCTCGTCGGTGGCGTAGTAGACGGTGGCGTAGAGCTGGATGCCGGTGTCCCACAGCATCAGGTCGACACGATCCTCACCCAGCACGTCGACCGCCGCGACGTTGGTCAGCCAGCCGGTCACGGCCGAGGCCTGTCCGGTCATCAGCTGGTTCATGTCCGAACCCATGTTGACGATCTCGACCTGATCCTCGGGGATGTCGTTGGCCGCCAGGAGCGCCTTGAGCAGGATATGCGCGGTGGGCTGCGTGGCGATGGTCTTGCCGATCATGTCCTGTGGCGTGCGGATCGGATCACCGGGCAGCGAGAAATAGGTGAAGGGATGCTTCTGGTAGCCGGCGGCGAAGGCCTTGATCGGGATGCCGGCGGCGCGGGCCAGCATGACCGACGGGCTCGACGAGATCTGCCCCACCTCGGCACGGCCCGCCGCGACGGAGCCGACACCATCAACGTTCGGACCGCCGGGCGTGATCTTCAGCTCGAGCCCCTCGGCCTCGTAGAAGCCCTTGGCCTGGGCCACCACCTCGCCCAGAAGGCCATTGGAGGCGAGCCAGCCCAACTGCATCTCGACCGTCTTGAGCCCGGCGGCATTGGCGGCGCCGACCCCGACCATGGCGGGAACTCCGGCGGCCATCGCCGCGCCCCCGGAATACCGCAGGAACTGGCGCTTGGTGATCTTGGTGTTCGGCACTGTTCTCGTCTCCCTGTTGCGACGCGCGACATCCCTCCCGACATCGCCTGTCACCGGGATACTGCGGAACCGCCCTGTTCCAAGAAAGAACAAATTTTCGGAGCAACTGATCTAATTTCGGCAATACGCGTTAGGGGCGATCATGCTCGGCATTGCTACTTGGTCCGGCATTCGCCCATGTCTCGGCGACGCAAGGAGCCACCTCCCGGACCCTCCAGACCGCTCGGGCGGCGCAACATTGATGCGCGGCTTCGAAGCGGCCTCGGCCGGCCGCGATGGGCGGGATGCCGCTCATGCACGGCGGGGGCGGGCCCGGCTCGGCTCGTCGCCGGCGATGGAAACGACAGGAATTCGGTGGCGGATCGGCGCCGAGGCACTAGGATCAGGCCCCGGAGGCTCCCTTGACGCGTCGAAGCGGATTGCGGAACGCCCGAACCGGTGCGAATGGCAGCGAGGCCGCGCGCGCCGCGCCGACAGGACGACTTCAGACGACGGCGACGCCGCAGACCCGGATGCGCCGAAGCGCGGCCCCGCCAGATGCCCCGATAACCGAACAGGCAGCCCTCATGAAATTCCGCTTTCCCATCGTCATCATCGACGAAGACTTCCGGTCCGAGAATTCGTCGGGGCTGGGCATCCGCGCGCTGGCCCAGGCCATCGAGAGCGAGGGCTTCGAGGTGCTAGGCGTGACCAGCTATGGCGACCTGTCGCAGTTCGCGCAGCAGCAGTCGCGTGCCAGCGCCTTCATCCTGTCGATCGATGACGAGGAGTTCAGCCCCGGCCCCGATCTCGACCCGGCGGTGCTGAACCTGCGCAGCTTCATCGAGGAGGTGCGCTGGAAGAACGCCGACGTGCCGATCTATGTCTATGGCGAAACCAAGACCAGCCGCCACCTGCCCAACGACATCCTGCGCGAGCTGCACGGCTTCATCCACATGTTCGAGGACACGCCCGAATTCGTGGCCCGGCACATCATCCGCGAGGCGCGCAGCTATCTCGAGGGCATACAGCCGCCCTTCTTCAAAGCGCTGCTCGATTATGCCGAGGACGGCTCCTACTCGTGGCACTGCCCCGGCCATTCGGGCGGCGTGGCCTTCCTCAAGAGCCCGATCGGCCAGATGTACCACCAGTTCTATGGCGAGAACATGCTGCGCGCCGACGTGTGCAACTCGGTCGAGGAGCTGGGCCAGCTCTTGGACCACAACGGCGCGATCGGCGCCTCGGAGCGCAACGCCGCGCGGATCTTCAACGCCGATCACTGCTTCTTCGTGACCAACGGCACCTCCACCTCCAACAAGATGGTCTGGCACCACACGGTGGCGCCGGGCGACGTGGTCGTGGTCGACCGCAACTGCCACAAGTCGATCCTGCACAGCATCATCATGACCGGTGCGATCCCGGTCTTCCTCAAGCCGACGCGTAACCATTACGGCATCATCGGCCCGATCCATCAGTCCGAGTTCACGGTCGACGCGATCAAGGCCAAGATCCGCGCCAACCCGCTGCTCGAAGGGGTGGACGCCGAGACCGTCAAGCCGCGCATCATGACCTTGACCCAGTCGACCTATGACGGCGTTCTCTACAACACCGAGACCATCAAGTCGCGCCTCGACGGCTATGTGGACAACCTGCATTTCGACGAGGCCTGGCTGCCGCACGCCGCCTTTCACCCCTTCTATGGCGACTTCCACTCGATGGGGCGCAAGCGTGCCCGGCCGATGCATTCGGTGACCTACGCCACCCAGTCGATTCACAAGCTTTTGGCCGGCATCTCACAGGCCAGCCACGTGCTGGTGCAGGATTCGCAGGACACCCGGCTCGACCGGCACCTGTTCAACGAATCCTACCTGATGCACAGCTCGACCAGCCCGCAATACTCGATCATCGCCAGCTGCGACGTGGCCGCGGCGATGATGGAGCCGCCGGGCGGCACCGCCCTGGTCGAGGAGAGCATCGCCGAGGCGCTCGATTTCCGTCGCGCCATGCGCAAGGTCGACGAGGAGTTCGGCGAGGAGGACTGGTGGTTCGAGGTCTGGGGCCCCGAGGAGCTCGCCGATGAAGGCATCGGGGAGCCCGTGTCCTGGGTGCTGAAGAAGACCGACCATGACGGCATGCAGTCGTCGGGCGAAGACAGCTGGCACGGCTTTGGGGACATGGCGCCGGGCTTCAACATGCTCGACCCGATCAAGGCGACGATCATCACCCCCGGCCTCAATCTCGACGGCCGCTTCGAGGAGGCCGGCATCCCGGCCTCGATCGTCACCAAGTACCTCGCCGAGCACGGCGTCGTGGTCGAGAAGACCGGCCTCTACAGCTTCTTCATCATGTTCACCATCGGCATCACCAAGGGCCGCTGGAACACCCTCCTGACCGCGCTGCAGCAGTTCAAGGACGACCACGCCCGGAACCAGCCGATGTGGCGCATCATGCCCGAGTTCTGCGCCAAGCATCCGCGCTACGAGTCGATGGGCCTGCGGGATCTGTGCGAGCACGTGCACAGCCTCTATGCCAAGTACGACGTCGCCGTGCTGACCACCGATATCTATCTGAGCGACCATACCCCGGCCATGCGGCCCAGCGATGCCTTCGCGCATATCGCGCAGCGCACCACCCAACGCGTGCCGATCGACGATCTCGAGGGCCGGATCACCACCAGCCTGGTGACCCCCTACCCGCCGGGCATCCCGCTGCTCATTCCCGGCGAGGTGTTCAATCGCAAGATCGTCGAGTACCTCAAGTTCAACCGCGAATTCGCGCGCGAATGCCCGGGTTTCGAAACCGACATCCACGGTCTGGTGCAGGAGAAGGGCGAGGATGGCGTGACCCGGTACTACGCCGACTGCGTCGCCGTCTGAACGCGCCCTGCGCCGCCCCCACCCGCAGGACGGCGGCGCAGAATTCCCGCCACCCGGACAACCGCGAAACAGCAGTCAGAGACATGCGAAGAAAGGCCGACCTTCCCCAGAAGATCTGCTTCGCCTGCGGGCGGCCATTCGCCTGGCGTATGAAGTGGTCCGCCTGTTGGGACGAGGTCCGCTACTGCTCCGAACGCTGCCGCCGTGAGAAGCGGCGACGCAAGGACTGTGATCCGCCGGAGCAGGCTTCAAGTGCGGAGCGGATGTGACGGGAAGCCCTAGGCCGGGCCTCCTGTCGGCCATCGCGATGCCTCCCCGCCCTCAATGCCATTCGACCGGCGCCGCGAAGACGTAGCCGGCCCCGTAAACCGTGCGGATCAGCTTGGGATTGCGGGGGTCGTCGCCAAGCTTTTTGCGCAGGCGCGAAACCCGGACATCGACGCTGCGGTCGAACTGCCCCCCGGCGTCGGCAAACAGCTGCTCGACAAGCCAATCGCGGCTGACCACCCGGCCCCGGGTGCGCAGAAACAGCTCCAGCAGGTCGGCATCGGCGCGCGACAGGGTGATCGCCGCACCTTCCGGATCGGTGAGTTCGAGCCTGTCGGCATCGAAGCCCCAATCGCCGAAACGCGCCCGGCACGGTGCCTCGGTCGCGGGCGCGACTGGGGGGGCCGCGCGTGCCATCCGGCGCAGCACGCTGCGGATCCGCGCGACCAGTTCGATCGGGTCGGCGGGCTTGGCGAGGTAGTCGTCGGCCCCCTGCGACAGCCCCTCGATCCGATCGTCGAGACTGCTGCGCCCGCTCACCACCACGGTGGGAATGCCGCGCGCGGCGAGATTGTCGCGCAGGAATTCGAGCCCGTCGCCATCTGGCAGGCCGAGGTCGAGCACGCAGAGGTCGGGGGCCGCACTCTCGAGCGCGGTGCGTACCGCCCGGATCGACCGAAACGACCGCGCGGTCATGGCGGCGCGTTCGATCTCGCGCTGGAACAGCGCCGCGAGGTCGCGATCGTCTTCGAGGATGAAAATGGTCTCGCTCATGCCAGGCCTCCGCCCTGGATCGCTGCCGCGATGGTCTCGGCGTCGACCGGTTTGCGCAGCAGTCGCACGCTGTCGCGCAGTCGGCTCTCGATCCGGTTGCGGCCGTAGCCGGTGATCAACACCACCGGCAGCCCGGCATCGCGGCCACGAACCCGGCGGGCGAGCTCGATCCCGTCCATCCCCGGCATCGAGACGTCCGAGACCAGCGCGCCGATCCCCGGCACCGCGGCGATCAGCTCCAGCGCCTCGGCGGCGCCCTCGGCTTCGAGGACCTGCGCCCCGATCGCCACGAGATTGCGACTGAGCGTGGCGCGTACATCCGCATCGTCATCGACCAGCAGCACCAGCCGCCCGTCGAGCCTTGCCGCGGTCGCCGAGGGCTGGATCTGGCGTGCCTCGGCCCCTTCGGGCGCAGCGGGCAGCGTCAGGACAAAGCACGTGCCGCGTCCCGGCGCGCTGTCGACCGCGATGCGGCCACCCGAATCTGCAACGAAATTCTGCACCATGGTCAGGCCGAGCCCGGTGCCGCCCCGCCCGGCCTTGGTCGAGTAGAACGGCTCGAAAAGCCGCGCCTGGGTTTCGGCGTCCATGCCGGTGCCGTCATCCTCGACCCGGATCTCGATCTCGCCTGCGGCGGTGGCAATGCTCGACAGCCGGATCGTGCCGCCCCCGGCGCAGGCATCGGCGGCGTTGATCACCAGGTTGATCAGGCTGGTCTCGAGCAGCGCGGGGTCGGCATGGGCGGCGGCTGTGGCGCCGGGGGCCACGTCGAGCACGATCCCGTCGCCGAGGCTCGGCCGCACCAGCTCGGCCACGCCATGCAGCGTCTCCGGGATCGACACCGCGACCGGCGACAGCGGTTGGCGCCGGGCCACCGACAGCAATCGCCGCATCAGCTCGGCCCCGCGGCGACCGGCGCGGATCGCCGGGTCGAGCATCTCGGCGGCGAGTGCCTCGTCGCCGATCCGATCGCGCATCGGGGCGAGATTGCCCAGAATGATGGTCAGCAAGTTGTTGAAGTCGTGTGCGATTCCCGACGAGAGCTGGCCCAGCATCTCCATCTTCTGCGCCTGCATCAGCGCCGCCGCCGCGGCCTTCTCGCGGGTGACGTTGACGGTGAGAAGGTAGAAGCCGAGCACCGTGCCGTCATGCGCCCGATCCGGACGCAGCAAGGTCCGGGTCTCCAGCGTCCGGCCGTCCGGGAAGGTTATCGGGATGTCGAAGGCCAGCGCCTCACCCTTCGCGCCGCGGTCGAAATAGGTGCCGACGCGGGCCATGGTATCGGGCGTCAAGACCTCGGCATCGCGGCGGCCGATCACCTGCGCTGGTTCAACGCCGTAGGCCTGCGCGAAACGCCGGTTGGCAAAGCGGAACACCGCGTCGCGATCGAGATAGGCGATCCCCGCAGGCACTTCGTTGGCGATCACCCGCACCCGTTCGTCCGAGCGGCGCAGCTGCTCGGTGCGGCGCAGGATCCGCCGCTCGAGGTCGAGCTCGCGGCGGCGCTGGGCCGTGATGTCGGTGTAGAGCGTCGCGAAACCACCGCCGGGCAGCGGCCAGCCCGACACCTGCAGGACCACGCCGTTGGGCCGGACCCGCTCGAGGCTGTGCGCCTCGAAGCGGCGGGCGGCTGCGACCCGCTCGGCCACCAGCGTGTCGAGATCGCCAGCGCCGTATTCGCCACGCTCTGCGTTCCAGCGCACCAGATCCTCGAACCGGGCACCGGGCCGGCCGAACCGCTCCGGCATCTGCATCAGCTCGAGAAACCGGTCATTGGCGAAGATCAGCGTCAGATCGCTGTCGAACAGGGTGATCGCCTGATCGATGCGGTTCAGCCCGGTCATCAGCGTCCCGAGAATATCGGTCTGCACGCGGTGGTCCCCCCCCTTTGATGCCGCCCGGCCTCCCCTGCCGGTAGCGGGCGCAGACTGGCCGCTCGTTACAAATCCCGCAACCGGCAACATTCTCGTAACAATCGCCCGACAGCTTGCCCGCGAGGATATGGGAGGTCCGCAGGCAGGATGGCGAAGTTGTACGACGCACTCGAAGCGCGCGATCAGCAGGAGCGGGAGGCGGCGCAATTCGCCGCGCTGCGCGAGGTACTTGGCCATGCGAAGGCCACGGCACCCTATTGGCGCGAGGCGCTGGCCAAGTTTGATTGCGACGCCGTCACCGACCGCGCCGCGCTGGCCCGCCTGCCGGTGCTGCGCAAGTCCGAGCTGCCCGAGCGGCAGGAGCGCACCCCGCCATTCGGCGGGCTGGCGACGCGGCCGGCCGGCGGCTTCCGTCGGGTCTACCTGTCGCCCGGCCCGATCGCGGAGCCAGAGACCGACGCGCCGCACTGGCATTTCGAGCGGGCGTTGCACGCGGCCGGCATCGGGGCGGAGGACGTGGTGGCGAACTGCTTTGCCTACCACATGACGCCGGCCGGGATCATGTTCGACCACGCCTGCGCCGGGGTCGGCGCGACGGTGTTTCCCGCCGGGATCGGCAACACCGATCAGCAGGTCGAGGCGATCGAGCGGCTCGGCATCACCGCCTATATCGGCACCCCCGACTTCCTACGCACCATCCTTGAGAAGGCCGATGCCAAGGGCGTGGACACGGGCGCGGTGAAGAAGGCGCTGGTTACCGGCGGCCCGCTGTTCCCGGCCCTGCGCGACTGGTACGCGGCCCGCGGCATCGAGGTGCGCCAGTGCTACGGCACCGCCGAGCTCGGGCTGATCGCCTACGAGACCACGCCGGGCGACGGGCTGGTGACCTCCGAGCAGGCGATCGTCGAGATCGTCCGCCCCGGTACCGGCGATCCGGTGGCCGAGGGCGAGGTCGGCGAGGTCGTCGTCACCACCTTCAACCCCGCCTATCCGCTGATCCGGCTTGCGACCGGCGACCTGTCCGCGATCATGCCGGGCCAGAGCCCCTGCGGCCGGACCGCGCCACGGCTGCGCGGCTGGATGGGCCGCGCCGACCAGACCACCAAGGTGCGCGGCATGTTCGTCCATCCGGCGCAGGTGGCGCGGACCGTGAAACCCTATCCAGAGATCGGCCGCGCCCGCCTCGTGGTGCGCGAGACCGAGGGGCGCGACTCGCTGACCCTCGAGGTGGAAAGCGCCCAGCAGGGCGACGGGCTGGCGCAACGCCTCGGCGAGGCGCTGCGGGCGGAATGCCGGCTGCGCGGCGAGGTGGTCTTCCACCCGCCGGGCAGCCTGCCGAATGACGGCAAGGTGATCGACGACCAGCGCGACATCGCGGTCTGAACGCCGGCCGCACGACATGCAATGACGGGGCACGCCAGCTGGGGAGAGCCGGCGCCCCCGCCTAGGGAGGACATCGAATGGACCATTTGAGGCAGGCGCACCGACGCCCCGGGAGGGTGGCGTGAGCGAACCGGTGCTGCAGTGCGAGAACATCAACCGCTTCTTCGGCGGCATCCATGCGCTCAAGGGCATCTCGGCCGAGATCCAGCAGGGCGAGATCTTCGGTCTCGTCGGCCCCAACGGCTCGGGCAAGACGACGCTGGTGAACTGCATCACCGGGTTCTACGCGCCGCAGCAGGGCCGGATCCTGTTCGAGGGCAAGCAGATCAACGGCATGCGACCGCATCGCATCGCCGCCAACGGCATCGCCCGCACCTTCCAGAACGTGGCCCTGTTCAAGGGCATGAGCGTGCTCGAGAACATCCTGATGGGTCGGCACATCTTCATGAACCCGAACCCGCTGGCGGCGCTGTTCTACCCCTTCTGGGCCGCGAAGGAAGAAGTCGCGCACCGTCGCAAGGTCGAACAGATCATCGACCTGCTGCAGCTCGAAAGCGTGCGCGACGAGCATGTCGAGGTGATCCCCCTGGGGCTTCAGAAGCGGGTCGAGCTGGCCCGCGCGCTTTGCGCCGAGCCGCGCATGCTCGTTCTGGACGAGCCGATGGCCGGGATGAACCAGGAAGAGAAGGAATACATGGTCCGCTTCATCCTCGACGCGCAGGAGGAGCTGAACCTCAGCGTGCTGATCATCGAACATCACCTCGACGTGGTGACCTCGATCTGCGACCGCGTCCTGGTGCTCAACGACGGCAACAAGATCGCCGAAGGTCCGGCCCGTACCGCGATGTCGGACCCCGAGGTCGTTGCCGCCTATATCGGGGGGCAAGCCCATGCAGCATGATCCGCAGCCGTCCCGCGACCCGCGCATCCTGCACCCCGACTGGGAGCCGGGCGACACGCTGATCGCGCTGCTGGCGCGCAACGCCCGGACGCATCCCGACGGGATCGCGATGCGCGAACGCGACCACGGCATCTGGCAGCAGACCACATGGGCCGGCTATCTCGACGCCGTTCTGGCGCTTGCCGCCGGCTTCGAGGCGGCAGGCATCGGGCCGGGCGACATCGTGCTGGTGACCGGCGACAACCGCGCCCGCCTCTATGTCGCGACGCTGGCGCTGACCGCGCTGCGCGCGATCCCGGCGCCGGCCTATTCCGATGCCCGGCCCGAAGAACTGCTGGACCAGATGATCCGCGAGGGCATCCGCGCCGCGGTGGTCGAGGATCAGGAGCAGGTCGACAAGCTCGAAAGCCTGCGCGACCGGCATCCCGACCTGACGAAGATCTTCTACGACGATCCACGCGGACTCGGCGCCAAGGCGCCAGCAGGCGCCGCCGCGCTGGCCGATCTCGCCGAGAACGGCCAAGCCCGGCTCGCCGCCAAGGCCGGACTGCGGGACGATCTGATCGGACGCGCCACGGTGTTCGACACCGCTGTCCTGCTGCATTCCTCGGGCACCACCGGCGCGCCCAAGGGCATCCCGCTGCGCCACGGCCACGTGCTCTCGGGCGTGCGCAACGCCGCCGCTGCCGGCTATTTCCGCGAGGGCGAGGAGCACATGGCCTACCTGCCGATGGCCTGGGTCGGCGATTTCAGCTTCTCGATCGCCGCCGCGATCGAGTTGCGGTTCACCGTCAACGTGCCCGAGAACCAGGAGACCGCGCTACACGACCTGCGCGAGATCGCCCCGACGCTCTACTTCGCCTCGCCGCGCGCCTGGTCGGCGATGCTGACGCGGGTCCAGGTCGGCATTGCCGAAACCTCGGGGCTGAAGCGGCGGCTCTATGACCACTTCATGCCCTTCGCGCTCGAGCTCGAACGCGCCCGGCTGGCGGGCCGCAAGCCCTCGGCGCTGCAGCGGTTCTGGCGCGGCGTCGGCGACGTGGTGATCTACGGCCCGCTGCGTGACCAGCTCGGCCTGCGCCGGGTCGCGCGGCCCTACACCGCCGGTGAGGCCATCGGCGAGGAGGTGTTCCTCTATTTCCGCGCGCTCGGCCTCAACCTGCGTCAGTTCTACGGCCAGACCGAGAACTGCGCCCTCGCCGTCGCGCAGTCGAGCGACGACATCAGCCTGACCACCGTCGGCCGCCCCTTCCCCGGGGTCGAGGTGCGAATCGACGAGACCGGAGAGATCCTGCTGAAGGGTGGCAACATCTTCGACGGCTACTTCGAGAACGAGAAGGCCACCGCCGAAAGCCTGCGCGACGGCTGGCTCTGCACCGGCGACGCCGGGCAGTGGAGCGATGACGGGCAGCTGATGGTGTTGGGCCGGTTGTCGGAGGTGATGCACAAGGCCGACGGCACGAGGTTCATCCCGACCTATCTGGAGAACCGTCTGAAGTTCGCCTCGGCGATCCGCGACGTCTGCGTCATCGGCAAGGACCGCGCCTTCCTTTCGGCGATCGTCTGCATCGACTTCGCGGCGGTCGGGCAATGGGCGCAGGAGCGCGGCCTGTCCTACACCTCCTATGCCGAACTGTCGCAGCGGCCGGAGGTGCTCGAACTGGTGCGCCGCGAGATCGCCCGGCTCAACGATGCGGTCCCGGCCGAGCTGTCGATCCGCCGCTTCGTGAACCTGCACAAGGAATTCGACCCCGATGACGGCGAGGTGACCCGGACCCGCAAGCTCAAGCGCGGGGTGATCGACGCGCGCTACGGGCAGATCATCGACGCGGTCTATGCCGGTCACGACGAGATCGAATACGAGGCGCGCATCACCTACGAAAGCGGCGAGACCGGGGTGCTGACCCGGGTTCTGAAGATCGGCGACTTGGACGGAGGGCAGCACTGACATGGCCTATTTCATTGAACTTCTGGTCAACGGTGCGCTGGTCGGGCTGATGTATGCGTTGGCCGCCCTCGGCTTCGTGCTGATCTACAAATCGGCCGGGGTGCCGAACCTGGCGCAGGGCGCGCTGGTGATGATGGCCGCCTTCCTCGTCTGGTATCTCGGCTCGCTCGGCCTGCCGATCTGGATCGCGATCCTGGCCGGCGCGGCGCTGATGTTCGGCTTCGGCCTCTTGGTCGAGCGGCTGCTACTGCGGCGCATGGTCGGACAGCCGGTGATCATGGTGGTGATGCTGACGCTCGGGATGGAAATCCTGCTGCGCGGGCTGATCCCCGGCGTGTTCGGCGCCTCGCCGAAATCGATCGACCTCGGCATCGGCCTCGCGCCGGTGATCGTCGCCGACGTGTTCATGAACCGCGCCTACCTGATCGGCGGGCTGGTGGCCCTGCTGCTGATCGGCGCCTCAATGCTGTTCTTCCGCACCCGGCTCGGCACCAAGCTGCGCGCGGTCTCGGACGACCACGTCGCCAGCTGGGCGGTCGGTCTGTCGGTCGAACGGGCGATCGGGCTGTCATGGGGCATCGCTGGCATCGCGGCGGTCGGCGCCGGGGTGCTGTGGGGATCTGTGCAGGGGGTCGACTGGACCCTGTCGACGCTGCTGTTCCCGGCGATTGCCGTGGTGATCCTCGGCGGCATCGACTCGATCAAGGGGGTGCTGGTGGGTGGCCTTGCCGTGGGCATCCTCGGCAGCGTCATCCCCGGCTACCTCGACGCCTATGCGGGGGGTAGCACGCGCGACGTCGTCACCTCCGTTATCATCCTGCTGACCATCCTCGTGCGGCCGCACGGGATCTTCGGCCGCGAAGACATCGAGAGGATCTGAGCCATGTTCTACCGTCTTTCCGGCGTGCGCCACACGAGCTACCCGGCCGCCCGTCAACTCTGGCCGATCGCGGCCGATCGGTGGCAGGTCGGGGTGCTGGCGCTGCTGGCTCTGCTCGCGCCGCTGCTGATCTCCGACCTCTATCTCGGCAGCTACGCCCTGCCCTGGCTGATCTGGACCGCGGCGGCACTCTCGCTTTCGCTGCTGATGGGGCTTGGCGGGCAGCTGCATTTCGGCTTTGCCGCGGTGATGGCGATCGGCGCCTACAGCTCGATCCACCTCGCCCGCGGCGGCGTGCCTTTCGAGTTCGCGCTGCTCGGCGGCGGTCTCACTGCCGCGGTGATCGGCACTGCCTTCGGCGCCGCGGCGCTGCGGGTGAAGGGCCTCTATCTTGTGATGGCGACGCTCGCCATGCAGTACCTCGTGGATTGGGTGATCTCGAACGTGCCGGCGATCTCGGGCGGCGCGCAGGCGACGCTGCGCACGCCGGAGGTCTCGTTCCTGTGGATCCCGATCGACAGCCTCGACGCGCGCTACTACGTCGCGCTGCTCTGGACCGTGCTGATGACGCTGTTCTTCCTGAACGTGAAGCGCACCAGCTTCGGCCGGGCGCTGGCGGCGATCCGTGACAAGGACTTCGCCGCGGCGGTGATCGGCGTCGATCCGTTCCGCACCAAGCTGACGGCCTTCATGACCGCCTCCTTCGCGGGCGGCGTGTCCGGCGCGATCCTGGCGTTCTGCTACTACGGTGCGGTGACGCCGGAGCAGTTCGGCTTCAACGTCTCGATCCAGCTCGTAGCGATGGTGCTGGTCGGCGGCCTTGGCAGCGTCATCGGCGGCTATCTCGGCGCCGGTTTCGTGCTCTTGGTGCCGATCGTGCTGACCAACCTGATCGCCGGTCTCGGCGCGGCGGGCTGGTTCTCGATCTCGCAGAACCTGACGGCGCATCTGCCGCTGATCTTCTACGGCGGCATGATCATCGGCTTCCTGCTGTTCGAGCCGCTCGGCCTCGCCAAGATCTACGACAACATTCGGAAATACTTCCTGGTTTGGCCGTTCCGCCATTCCGGAAGCTGAAGGCCCGAAAGGGCCGTTGAGGGAGGAGGAACCCTATGACGATACTGAAGCGGATCGGGCAGCCGGCGGCGCTGGCACTTGGCTTGGCAGGTGCCGCCGGAGGTGCCGCGGCACAGGACAAGGAGCCGATCAAGTTCGGTCTCCTGCAGGACTTTACCGCCGTCTACACCTTCGTGACCGGCGAGTATAACCAGGGGCAGCAGGACTACCTGACGCTGGTCAACGAGGAAGGCGGCGTCGACGGCCACATGATCGAGGCCATCGTGCGCGATACCGGCAACGAGCCGCAGCGCGGCATCGAGGCCTACAACCGGGCGCGCGAGGAGGGCGCGATCCTGTTCGACTTCCTCTCGACCCCGGTGTCGCGCGGCCTGGTCGACCAGGTGATGAAGGACGAGGTGGTGCTGATCACCCCGCTGCACGGACGCGGCGACGCGGCGGCGGGCGAGACCTTCCCCTACGTGTTCCCGACGATGGCGACCTACTGGTCTCAGGCGGCGATCCTCGCCGATCAGATCAAGTCGAGCGACGGCCTCGAGGGCAAGAAGATCGCGGTGGTGCATATCGACAGCCCGTTCGGTCGCGAGCCGATGCCGGTGCTCGAGAAGATCGCCGAGGTCGAGGGCTTCGAGATCCGCGCCTTCCCCTATGCCAGCCCCGGCAACGAGCAGTCGGCCACCTGGTCCGAGGTGCGCCGCTACCGTCCCGACGTGGTGTTCATCTGGGGCGCCGGCGGCGGCCAGTCGGTGTCGGTCCAGCAGGCGATCCGCAACGGCATCGACCCCGCCGCCATCCGCTCGGTGGTCTGGATGGCCGAGACCGACGCCAACAATGTCGGTGCCGACGCGATGGTCGGCCTGAAGCGGTTCGAGGCGACCGCCACCGGCACCGACAATCCGATCCTCGAGCGCATCGTCGAGAAGGTGATCGAGCCGGGCCTCGGCGCCGGCGACAGCAGCAATGTCGGCTCGAGCTACTACAATATCGGCGTCGCGACGATGACCGTGGCGGTCGAAGCCGCGCGGCTGGCGCTGGAGCGCGAGGGCGCTCCGCTGACCGGGCCCAAGCTGAAGGCCGGCTTCGAGATGATCGAGGGCTTTGACGCCGAAGGGCTTATGCCGCCGATCACCATCACCGCCACCGATCACCAGGGCGGCGGCTATGGCCGCGTCTCCGAGTGGACCGGGTCGGAGTGGAAGCCGGTGAGCGACTGGACCACCGCCTATGAGGACATCGTCCACGAGGAGATCGAGACCAGCGCCGCAACCTACGCAGGGGGCAACTGAGCATGAGCGGACTCGCCCTTTCGAATGTCGAGGTCGTCTACGACAAGGTGTTTCTCGCCATCAAGGGCGTGTCGATGGAGATCAAGGAGGGCGAAATGGTCGCCCTCCTCGGCTCCAACGGCGCCGGCAAGAGCACCACGCTGAAGGCGATCAGCGGCCTGCTCGGCCCGGAGCGGGGCGACATCACCCGGGGCGAGATCCGCTTCGGCGACACCGATCTGCGCAGCCTCGGCGCGCCGGCCCGGGTCGATCGCGGTCTGGTCCACGTTCTTGAAGGACGCCGGGTCTTCGGTCATCTGACGCCGGACGAGAATCTCGTCGCGGCCTATCGCGGCGGGCGGGCCGAACGGTCGTTCGAGGAGCTGCGCGACGAGGTCTACCGCTACTTTCCCCGGCTCAAGGAGCGTGCCCGCTCCAAGGCCGGCTACCTGTCGGGCGGCGAACAGCAGATGCTGGCGATCGGCCGGGCGCTGGTGACCGAGCCCAAGTTGATCATGCTGGACGAGCCGAGCCTCGGCCTGGCCCCGGTGCTGGTAGCCGAGATCTTCTCGATCATCCGCGAGATCAACCGGAAGCACGGGCTGACCGTGCTGCTGGTCGAGCAGAACGCGGCGGCAACGCTGGAGATCGTCAACCGCGCCTACCTGATCGAGAACGGCCAGATCGTCATGTCCGGTGAGGCGGCAACGCTGAAGGCGAACCCGGACGTCCAGGAATTCTATCTCGGCAGCGGCGGCAAGGTGGATTACCACGCGATCAAGCACTACCGCCGCCGCAAGCGCTGGCTCGCCTGAGTTGCGCGTGATGTCGGTCGCGCTGCGGCAGCGACCGACACAACTTCGGTCCATCGGGCCCGGTTCGAAGCACGGAAAGCGGCGAAACGACGTTCCAGCGTTGGTATTTGCTAAGTGGGCTCACCCCATCCTGCCCCGCCTTTTGGCCTGCTCCCAACGACGAAACGCCCCGCGGCTTGAGCTGCGGGGCGTTTGAACTGGTTGCGGGAGCAGGATTTGAACCTGCGACCTTCAGGTTATGAGCCTGACGAGCTACCGGGCTGCTCCATCCCGCGACAGGATGTTTGGCCTGCTGCGCGGAGCGCTGCTTGAGGCCGGATCGGTTCTGGCATCGTGTCAGAGAGAATGGGGATGTTCTTTACTAGGTCTGGCGGTGACTTACTCTCCCACGTCTTGAGACGCAGTACCATCAGCGCAACGGCACTTAACGGCCGAGTTCGGAATGGGATCGGGTGTTTTGCTCGTGCTATGGCCACCAGACCGAGAAAAGAACATCAGTTCATCTGGCCTACCGCGCGGAGCGCTACTTGAGGCCAGTGAGGGTATCAGCCGCCCTGCCCTCGGGAAGGGAGCGGTGTTCCAGGTCGTCGTACATTTCCTTGATTGTGTATGCTTTCGGATCCAGCCTTGCTGTTTCTGGATCGGATCAAGCCTATCGGACCATTAGTATCGGTCAACTGAACGCATTGCTGCGCTTACATCTCCGACCTATCGACGTGGTGGTCTACCACGGTCCTCAGGGATACCTTGTTTTGAGGGGGGCTTCCCGCTTAGATGCCTTCAGCGGTTATCCTGTCCGATCATAGCTACCCAGCACTGCCGTTGGCACGACAACTGGTCCACCAGTGGATCGTTCACCCCGGTCCTCTCGTACTAGGGGCAACTCCTCTCAAGTATCCTACACCCACGGAAGATAGGGACCGAACTGTCTCACGACGTTCTAAACCCAGCTCACGTACCTCTTTAAATGGCGAACAGCCATACCCTTGGGACCTGCTCCAGCCCCAGGATGAGATGAGCCGACATCGAGGTGCCAAACACTGCCGTCGATATGGACTCTTGGGCAGTATCAGCCTGTTATCCCCAGCGTACCTTTTATCCGTTGAGCGATGGCCCTTCCACTCGGGACCACCGGATCACTATGGCCGTCTTTCGACTCTGCTCGACGTGTCAGTCTTGCAGTCAGGCTGGCTTATGCCATTGCACTCGACGAACGATTTCCGACCGTTCTGAGCCAACCTTCGCGCGCCTCCGTTACTGTTTGGGAGGCGACCGCCCCAGTCAAACTACCCGCCACACAGGGTCCCGGATCCGGATAACGGACCGCGGTTAGACATCAAGAGTGCGAAGGGTGGTATCTCAAGGGAGGCTCCACGGGAACTGGCGTTCCCGCTTCAAAGCCTACCACCTATCCTGCACATCGCAATCCTGATGCCAGTGTGAAGCTGTAGTAAAGGTGCATGGGGTCTTTCCGTCTAACCGCGGGAAGCCGGCATCTTGACCGGCAATTCAATTTCGCTGAGTCGATGTTGGAGACAGCGGGGAAGTCGTTACGCCATTCGTGCAGGTCGGAACTTACCCGACAAGGAATTTCGCTACCTTAGGACCGTTATAGTTACGGCCGCCGTTTACCGGGGCTTCAATTCAAGGCTTGCACCTCTCCTTTTAACCTTCCGGCACCGGGCAGGCGTCAGACCCTATACGTCGTCTTGCGACTTCGCAGAGCCCTGTGTTTTTAGTAAACAGTCGCCACCCCCTGGTTTGTGCCCCCGGCCTCTACTTGCGTAAAAACCGGGCCTCCTTCTCGCGAACTTACGGAGGTATTTTGCCGAGTTCCTTCAACATCGTTCTCTCAAGCGCCTTGGTATTCTCTACCAGTCCACCTGTGTCGGTTTAGGGTACGATCTCATGATGGAGCTATTTCCAGGGACCGCCTGGCTGCCCACCCAATCCGATAAGGGTGAACAACGTCCGCGATCCGTCACTTCCATCTGGCCCAGGAATATTAACCTGGTTCCCATCGACTACGCCTTTCGGCCTCGCCTTAGGGGTCGGCTTACCCTGCTCAGATTAACTTTAAGCAGGAACCCTTGGACTTTCGGCGACAGGGTCTCTCACCCTGTTTGTCGCTACTCATGTCATCATTCTCGCTAGTGATCTCTCCACCGGATGCCTCACAGCCCGGCTTCACAGAAAATCCCGCGTCTCCAAGCCGACCCGAAGGACGGTAAGGAGACATGGGATTATGTCACACTACGCTCTGCTACCATGCACTAAGTGCATCCTAAGCTTCGGCTCGTGGCTTGAGCCCCGTTACATCTTCGCCGCAGGACAACTTATTTAGACCAGTGAGCTGTTACGCTATCTTTAAAGGATGGCTGCTTCTAAGCCAACCTCCTGGTTGTTTTGGTCGTCCCACCTGCTTTCCCACTTAGCCATGAATTGGGGGCCTTAGCTGTAGGTCAGGGTTGTTTCCCTCTCCACGACGGACGTTAGCACCCGCCGTGTGTCTGCCATCTAGTACTCCCGGGTATTCGGAGTTTGGTTAGGATCAGTAAGCCTGTGGGGCCCCATTACCCATCCAGTGCTCTACCCCCCGGGGTATTCGGATGACGCTCTACCTAAATAGATTTCGCAGAGAACCAGCTATCTCCGAGTTTGATTGGCCTTTCACCCCTAGGCACACCTCATCCCGACCTTTTTCAACAGGTGTGGGTTCGGACCTCCAGTGCGTGTTACCGCACCTTCATCCTGGACATGCCTAGATCACTCGGTTTCGGGTCTGATCCCACGAACTCATGCGCCCTATTAAGACTCGCTTTCGCTGCGCCTACACCTACCGGCTTAAGCTTGCTCGTGAGACCAAGTCGATGACCCATTATACAAAAGGTACGCCGTCACCTCTCAAGGAGGCTCCGACTGATTGTAGGCGTTCGGTTTCAGGTACTGTTTCACTCCCCTCGTCGGGGTGCTTTTCACCTTTCCCTCACGGTACTGGTTCGCTATCGGTCAGTAAGGAGTACTTAGCCTTCGAGGGTGGTCCCCCGATCTTCAGACAGGATTTCACGTGTCCCGCCCTACTTGATACGTCCCATCATGCTTCCCATACGGGGCTGTCACCCGCTCTGGCCCAGTTTTCCAACTGGTTCTGGTCACACTCAAGGCTCGGCTGGTCCGCGTTCGCTCGCCACTACTAGCGGAGTCTCTGTTGATGTCCTTTCCTCCGGGTACTTAGATGTTTCAGTTCCCCGGGTTTGCTCTTTTAACCCTATGTGTTCAGGTCAAAAGTACCTGTTTCACCACGCTGTTGATCACCCCGAGGGGTTAACAACAACGAAGTTTCAGGTGGGTTGCCCCATTCGGAAATCCATGGATCAAAGCTTATTCTCAGCTCCCCATGGCTTATCGCAGAGTATCACGTCCTTCATCGCCTCTTACTGCCTAGGCATCCACCAAACGCCCTTTTCGCGCTTGATCCGATCCAGAAAAAGCAAGGCTTCTTCCGAACCGAAAGTCATACGTTTTCCCGCCTCCATTCGCCCATGCAAGGCTCATGGAGACATAGGTTAGTGTACTTGACTTGGAACAAAACCGCCTGCTCCGCGGCTCTCGAAAGAGCCCCGGGGTTGCGACCTGACGCGGTCGAACCAGCGGTTCTGATATATTCTCTCTGTACGATGTCAAAATGCTGCGTCCGATTGGACGGCAGAACGGCGATGCCGCTCTGCGATCTAATCGGCTTGAATGATGGTGGGTCGAGGAGGACTTGAACCTCCGACCTCACGCTTATCAGGCGTGCGCTCTAACCACCTGAGCTACCGACCCATCTGGTGGAGCCTATCGGGATCGAACCGATGACCCTCTGCTTGCAAAGCAGATGCTCTCCCAGCTGAGCTAAGGCCCCAATGTGGCCTGCCGCTCGGTGGCGACTGCCAATGTCTGAAGAGATATGAGGACGGCCCGGCTCGAATATGCTGCTTTGATTGCAGCTGCTAAGTGTTCCACGAGATCGGCGAACCGATCTGCCAGGAACATCCTTAGAAAGGAGGTGATCCAGCCGCAGGTTCCCCTACGGCTACCTTGTTACGACTTCACCCCAGTCGCTGATCCTACCGTGGCCGCCTGCCCCCCCGAAGGGTCAGCGCAGCGTCGTCGGGTAGAACCAACTCCCATGGTGTGACGGGCGGTGTGTACAAGGCCCGGGAACGTATTCACCGCGTCATGCTGTTACGCGATTACTAGCGATTCCGACTTCATGGGGTCGAG
>Ga0208794_1000310_pt1 | contig 35508 bp, 25 predicted proteins | sample 32_taG_FD_184106 | JGI IMG/M metagenome (GOLD analysis project Ga0208794, IMG submission 184106) | Marine viral communities from the Gulf of Mexico - 32_GoM_OMZ_CsCl metaG (SPAdes) (version 2) | ecosystem: Environmental > Aquatic > Marine > Oceanic | place: Atlantic Ocean: Gulf of Mexico... | reverse complement strand
CGAGGTTCTCCATGCTCTGCTTGTAGATCGCGAGATGCGCGCGCCAGTCGCCGGTCTGCTTCTTGATGTCCTCGGATACCGGCAGGCTCTCGACCACCTCCCAGGCGAGGCCGGAGGGGCTGCCATCAGCGCGCGTCGCGATTTCGCGTTGCCGCTGCGCGATTTGCTCCGGTGTCCAGATGTCGCCGGTCGGAACATGGTGCAGCGCCGAGACGACGCCTTCGACCCCTGCCTGCATCATGTCGTCGATGCCGACCCCGTCCTTCGGTCCGAACCAGCGCCAGGTTTGCCGCATGATGATCCACTCCTCGGTATGCGATGGACCGTAGTCTGCAGCCTGCAAGTTTACAAGTATGGTAGTATGCATTAGCCTTGGGGCGGAACAAGAGAGCGCCCATGCCAGAAACCCAGCCCCACCGTTTTGCCCTCGACGCCCTGATGCCGGTCGGCCTCCAGCTCCTCTCGAGCCTGCGTGACCGCATCGTCGTCGGTGAACTGGCGCCGGGAACGCGGCTCTCCGAGCAGGACATCGCCACCGCCTACGGGCTGTCGCGCCAGCCGGTGCGCGAGGCGTTCATCCGGCTCGCCGGGGAAAAGCTCGTCGAGGTCCGGCCCCAGCGCGGCACCTTCGTGCGCAAGATCGACCTGGCGGAGGTCGAGACCTCGCGCTTCATTCGCGAGGCGATCGAAGCCGATATCGCGCGACTGGCGGCGGAGCGCGCCGATGCAGACGCCGTGGCCGAGTTGAAGCGCCAGATGGCGCGGCAGACAGAGATCGCGTCGCATGCGGGCGGCAGCTTCGTCGAACTCGACGAGCTGTTCCACGCCACCCTCGCGCGGATCGCCGACCGAGCCGACGCCTGGAGCTATCTCCAGCCGATCAAGATGCACATGGACCGGGTGCGGCATCTCACGGCGGCGGAGTTTCCGGTCGACCGGCTGGTCAGCCAGCACGGCGCCATCGTCGATGCGATCGCCGCGCATGACCCCGATGCCGCGGAGGCGGCGCTCCGGACCCATCTCCACGGGGTGCTCGAGGACCTCCCGAAGATCGCGCAGGCCCATCCCGACTTCTTCATCGCGGAGACGCCCAGGTCTGGTCGGTCGTGAGACGTCCGAGCCGGGGACGATCTCCCCTGCCCTGAAGTTGGATGAGTGAAGCGCCGCGCGGGGAGCGCTCCTGCCGGCAGCGCGGTTAGGATTTGGTGAGCCTGACAGGAGCAGAGGGCCGCATAGCCCGCCTCAATCCTCCGGCAGGGCGCGCGAGCACCCTTCGGCGTCGAGCGCGACGAAGACGAACTCGGCTTCGGTCACCGGAAAGCTCTCCATGGAGAAGCGATTGCGCGCCCAGGCCTCGACCCGGATCTTCATCGAGCTGCGGCCGGTCGATTGCAACCGCGCATAGAGCGTCACCTCGTCGCCGACCTTGACCGGGCGGAGGAATTGCATGCCGTCGACCGCCACGGTGGCGTTGCGCCCGCGCGAACGGGCGGCGGCGAGATTGCCGGCAGCGAGGTCCATCTGCGCCATCAGCCAGCCGCCGAAGATGTCGCCCGCCGGGTTGGTGTCCGCCGGCATGGCGATGGTGCGGATCACCAGATCCCCTTCGGGGCGCTTGCCGGAACTGCTCCGAATTTCGACCATTCTGCGCCCTTCCCTGTCACTTCCCCTACGAGGCAAGCGCACCGGGCCATGGAATTCAATCGGAGATCCCCAGCCGTTGTTTCAACGGCAGGCAATGCACCGAAAACGAGGAAATCCAGGCAGTGGCAGAGCGTTGCGGGCGATCTTCTCAGCACCGCTGCAACCTATTCGGAGCGGCTGGCTACGGGTGACAAAAACTGCGTCCGAACATCACGAACCGTGAATATGACCAATACATCGATCTAGGCCAAGTACAACAAACTATAGGACAAACGCGCCTCGCGCATTCGGCGAACCCCCTCCGAAACCTCAGGAAATCGGCCGCAGCCGGGTTTCAGGAACAAACAGCGTCCCTTCCTGATTCGGGCTCTCCTTCCTAGGAGAATTCATTACAAGCGCGGCCCGATTTCTCACGAAAAATTGTGTTAATATGGACCTGTCCCCGAGACTCGTCCCATCGCATGATCCCGGCCCCTCAGAGGGCCGATGGCGGCTCTGTGCCTCCAGACCCTTTCCCCATGGGTCCCTCTCCTGCGGCTTCGGGCGAGCCTGTAATGATTTTGGAGGTTGAAATGCCCGTTTCCCCGAGCCCCTTCCTGCGTCCCGCCGATGGCCGCTACACCCATCCCGACCACCCCGACTGGGGCGCCACCGGCACCGCCCTGCTGCGGATGCCGTATTATGACCCGGCCGCGTACGGCGCGATGTCGAGTTACGGCCGCCCCAACCCCCGGGCCATTTCGAACGCCATCGCGGTTCAGGAGGGTGACACCCCGAACGCGGCGGGCGCCTCCGACTTCCTGTGGATCTGGGGCCAGTTCATCGATCACGACATGTCTCTCACCAGCCCGGGGCACAGCGAGACAGCTCATATCCCGGTGCCGCAATGGGACCCCCATTTCGACCCCGCCGGCCATGGGACCGCGGAGATCCCCTTCGACCGTGTCGAAGCGCATGACGGGCACTACACCAACGAGATCACCGCCTATATCGACGGCTCGATGATCTACGGCTCGGACGAGACCCGGCTCGCCGAGTTGCGCACCGATGACGGCAAGCTGCTCCTGACCGAAGAGGGCAACATGGTGCGCGACGGTCATGGCTTCATGACCGGCGACGTGCGCGCCGCCGAGAACGTGGCGCTGTCGTCGATGCACACCATTTTCGCCCGCGAGCACAACCGCGTGGTCGACGAACTCTCTGACGCGGACCCCTCGCTGACCGGTGACCAACTCTTCGCCATGGCCCGCGCGCGGGTCGAGGCGACGATCCAGGCCATCACCTACAACGCCTTCCTGCCCATGCTGCTCGGCAAGGACGCGATCGGGGGCTATGGGGGCTACGACGAAACGGTGAACCCCGGCATCACGATCGAGTTCTCCACCGCCGTGTTCCGGCTCGGTCACACGCTGCTGTCGGCCAACCTGCAGCGGATGAGCGAGGACGGCACGGCCTACCAGCCGCTCGCGCTGCGCGATGCCTTCTTCAAGCCCGAGATGATGAGCCAGCCGGACGTCATCGAGAACCTCATGCGGGGCGCCGCCACCCAGTCCGCCCAGGCGCTCGACAACGCGGTCGTCGAGGATGTGCGTTCCTTCCTCTTCGGCGCGCCGGGCGCCGGCGGTTTCGATCTCGCCGCGCTCAACATCCAGCGCGGCCGCGATCTCGGCATCGGGAGCTACAACGACCTGCGCGAGGCCGTCGGGCTCGCGCGCGTGACGAGTTTCTCCGAGATCACCTCGGATGCCGCCCTCGCCGCAAAGCTGGCGTCGGTCTACGCCAATCCCGACGATGTCGATGCCTGGGTCGGCGGCCTCGCCGAGGACCCGGTCAATGGCGGGCTTCTCGGCGAGACATTCTCGCGCGTCATGATCGACCAGTTCACCCGGCTGCGCGACGGCGACCCCTATTGGAGCGAGGGCCGCGCGGATCTCTCCGACGCCGAGAAGGCGGCCCTGTGGGACACCACGCTGTCGGACGTCATCTTGCGCAACACCGATGTCGAGGCGCTGCAGAAGGACGTTTTCATCGCCATGAACCGCATGGTCGGTACCGACGGCCATGACAAGATCATGGGCGGCGGGGAGCGCGACTTCATCTTCGGCGACAATGGCAACGACAAGCTCTATGGTCGCGACGGCGGCGACGACCTGCAGGGCGGCAGGGGCCGGGACAAGCTCATGGGCGGAAACGGCGACGACTATCTCGATGGCGGCGCCGGCAACGACATGCTCGTCGGCGGCAGGGGCGACGACATGCATGAGGGCGGCGCGGGCCGGGATCGCTTCGACTTCAACGTCCGGCAGGGCGGCCACGACACCATCAAGGATCTCGAGATCGGCATCGACGGCGTCAAGATCACCGGCGTCTCGCTGCGCAAGCTCGATATCAGCGAGGTGGATGGCGAGTTGATCCTTTCCTACGGCCGGACCGATTGGAGCCTGACGCTCGAGAACCTCACCCTGCAGGACTGGAACCAGCACGGCTGGAACATCCTCGGCTAGGTCCTTGCGAGGTACTGTCCCGAGCTGCGCCCCGGCGGGACGGCGCGCCCTCGGGATTGCCGCGCGGCGTCCTTGGACACCGAGGTCATCCCTCCGGGGCGACCGATGACGCCAAGCATGGATGCGGGCGTCTCGGAACTTTGGCCCTCAAGCACCGCAAACCCGGCAGGGATGCCGCCGGGCCCGCGTGACACGCCATGCGCCGTCAGCGCTTCTTCATCGCCTCGAGCAGGGCCGAGCCGAGGGCGCCGGGCTGGTCCGCGCCCTTGGCCGCGCCGCCCTTCCGACCACCGCCCTGGGGGGGCTTGCCGGTGTTGCGCGGCGCGTCCTTGCGCCGCTCCTGCCGGTGGTCGCCCCTTGCGTTGCGATCCTCCTTGGCCGACGCGCCGCCATCCTTGCGCATCGTCAGGCCGATGCGCTTGCGGGCCACGTCGACCTCGGTGACGCGCACCTGCACCACGTCGCCGGCCTTCACCACCTCGTGCGGGTCCTTCACGAAACGGTCCGCCAGCTGGCTGACATGGACGAGACCGTCCTGGTGCACGCCGATATCCACGAAGGCGCCGAAGGCCGCGACGTTGGTCACCGTGCCTTCAAGGCGCATGCCCTCGCGCAGGTCGGTGATCTCCTCTACGCCCTCGGCGAATGTCGCCGTCTTGAAGCTCGGGCGCGGGTCGCGGCCCGGCTTTTCCAGCTCGGCGAGGATGTCGCGCACCGTCGGGAGGCCGAAATGCGCGTCGACATAGGCCTCGGCCCGCACGCCGCGCAGCGCCTCGGGGTTGGACTGGAGGCTACGCAGGTCGCGGCCGCAATCGGCGACGATCCGGCGCGCCACGTCATAGGCCTCGGGGTGGACGGCAGAGGCGTCGAGCGGCTCCTTGCCATCGCGGATGCGCAGGAAGCCGGCGCATTGCTCGAAGGCGCGCGGCCCGAGGCGGGCGACCTTCATAAGCTCCTTGCGGGTGGTGAAGGGGCCGGTCTCGTCACGATGCGCGACGATCGACTCCGCCAGCCCCGGGGTCAGGCCGGAGACATGCGACAGCAGCGGCGCGGAGGCGGTGTTGAGATCGACACCGACGGCGTTCACCGCGTCCTCGACCACCGCTTCGAGCGATTTCGACAGGCGGCGCTGGTCGACGTCGTGCTGGTACTGGCCGACGCCGATGCTCTTGGGTTCGATCTTCACCAGCTCGGCCAGCGGGTCCTGCAGGCGCCGGGCGATGGAGACCGCCCCGCGCAGCGACACGTCGAGATCGGGGAACTCCTTCGAGGCCAGCTCGGAGGCCGAATAGACCGAGGCGCCCGCCTCGCTGACGATCACCTTGGTGGGTTTCTTCACGTCGCCGGGCAGCAGCGCGAGCGTGTCGGTGACCAGCTTCTCGGTCTCGCGCGAGGCGGTGCCGTTGCCGATCGCGATGAGCTCGATACCATGCGCCTTGATCAGCCGCAGGATCGCAGCCTGTGCGCCAGCCACGTCCTTTTTCGGCTGGAAGGGATAGAGCGTGTCGGTGGCCAGGACCTTGCCGGTCGCGTCGATCACCGCTGCCTTCACCCCGGTGCGGATGCCCGGGTCGAGGCCGAGCGTCGGACGCGCGCCCGCCGGGGCGGCGAGCAGGAGATCCTTGAGATTGCGCGCGAAGACGGCGGTCGCCTCCTCATGGGCACGGGCCCGCAGCTCGGCGACAAGCTCGGTCATCATCGTGGTCGAGAGCTTCACCCGCCAGGCCCAGCTCGCCACCTCGCGCAGCCAGCGGTCGCCCGGCCCGTCGCCCGAGGGGCGCAGCCGTGCCGCGACCATGGACTCGCAGCGGGGTTCGCCGACCTCCTTGTCGGGGCCGATGTCGAAGCGGATGACGCCTTCCTTCATGGCGCGCAGCAGCGCCAGTGCCCGATGCGACGGCATGGTCGACCACTTCTCGGAATGGTCGAAATAGTCCGAGAACTTGGCCCCCGCCTGCTCCTGGCCGGCGACCACCTTGGCGGTGACGATGGCCTCCTTGCGCAGGTACTCCCGCAGCTCGCCCAGCAGCTCGGCGGTCTCCGACAGCTCCTCGGTAAGGATGTCGCGGGCGCCATTCAGCGCCTCCCGCACCTCGGGCACCGCTTCGCTTAGATAGGCTTTCGCCAGCACCTCCGGATCCTTGGACCTGTCCGCCATGATCGCATCGCGCAGCGGCTCGAGCCCGTTCTCGCGCGCGATCATCGCCTTGGTCCGGCGCTTGGGCTTGAAGGGCAGGTAGATGTCCTCGAGCTGCGTCTTGGTCTCGGCGGCGTCGATGGCGCGGGCCAGCGCGTCGGTGAGCTTGTCCTGCTCGCGGATCGATTTGAGGATCGCGTCGCGCCGGTCGTCGAGCTCGCGCAGATAGCCTAGGCGGTCGGCCAGCAGGCGCAGCTGGGCATCGTCGAGCCCGCCCGTGGCCTCCTTGCGGTAGCGCGCGATGAAGGGGACGGTCGCGCCCTCGTCGAGCAGCTTGATCGCGGCGGCGACCTGGGCGGCGTTCGCGCCGATGTCCTGGCCGATGGTCCGGTTGATACGGGTGGCGCGATCCATGGTAGTCCTTTCATCCCCTGCAACGGCCTGCATACGCGCGCGGGCGGACGGACAAAAGGGTGGCCGCTGCTGCCCCCGCCCATGCAGGCCCGCTGGGCAGGACTTCGCCGCCGCGCGTGCGCCGACGAGAAAGGGTCGGGTCAGGAATCCGAGAGGTAGTCCTCGGAGACGTAGCCGGTGATCTCGGGCGTGTCGGCGAGCGAGACGCGGCACCACAGCTGGCCCACCTCGGTCACGCAGTTGCGCCGGATCAGCGGCGTGCCGTCGGGAATGCCCAGGATCACGCTGTAATCGAGCCCGGGCCCCGCGCGCAGGTTGAGCAGCTCGTCGGGGCCGGCGCCCTTGACCACGGTTCGGGTCCCTGACCCGGCGCAGCCGGAAAGGAGCATCAGCATGATGGTCGCGGCGATGGCGGGGCGGCGCATAAGCTCACCTTCTTGGTTTCCGTCTCGTGCCCTTTTGTCAGGCCGGTCGCCGCGAGTGAAGCAGGAACTCCGCCCGTGGCGGCGCGCCGCTCGTGGACGTATGGCGATCCCCGGCGCGGCCCTGCTGCCGCGCCGGGGCGAGGCGGTCATTTCTGCGGACGGCCCGCCACGTAGGTCTGGGCCACCGCCCGGTCATCGCCCAGCATCTGCAGCACGAACAGCTCGTCCTCGAGGCGCTCCACCCGCTCCATGCGCAGGGCCATGGCCGGGGTCGCGCGGGCGTCGAGGATGACGATGTCGGCTTCGGTGCCCGCATCGAGCGTGCCGATGCGATCCGCCAGACCCAACGCGGCGGCGTTGCCACGGGTGATCCAGTCGAAGGCCCGCAGCGCGTGCAGGCTCTGGTTCTGCAGCTGCAGGATCTTGTAGCCCTCGTTCAGGGTCTGCAGCATCGAGTAGCTGGTGCCCGCGCCGATATCGGTGGCGATGGCGTTGCAGGCGCCTGCGTCGCGCATCCGCGCCTCGTCGAACAGGCCGCTGCCCAGAAACAGGTTCGAAGTCGGGCAGAAGACCGGCCGCGCGCCGGTCTCGGCGATCCGCGCCACCTCGCGGTCGCTCAGATGGATCGCGTGACCCAGCAGCATCCGGTCGTTCAGCAGGCCGTAATGGTCGTAGATGTCGAGATAATCGCGCGCCCGCGGGTAGAGCGAGGTGGCGAAGGCGATCTCGTCGCGGTTCTCGGACAGGTGGGTCTGCACGTGGCAGCCGGGATGCGCGGCGACCAGCGCGCCCGCCATCTCCATCTGCTCGGGCGTCGAGGTGATCGCGAAGCGCGGCGAGATGGCGTAGCCCGCCCGCCCGCGCCCGTGCCATTTCGCGATCAGCGCCTCGGTCTCGTCATGGCCCTGCTGCGCCGTGTCGCGCAGATTGTCGGGGGCGTTGCGGTCCATCATCACCTTGCCGCCGATCATCCGCATGTCGCGCGCCGCCGCCGCCTCGAAATAGGCGTCGGCCGAAGCCGGGTGGACCGAGCAATAGGCCACTGCGGTGGTGGTGCCATGCGCGCAGAGCAGGTCGAGGAAACGCGTCGCCATGGCCTGCGCATGCTCCGGGTCGACGAAGCGGGCCTCCTCGGGAAAGACGTAGCCGTTCAGCCAGTCGAGAAGCTGCCGGCCCCAGGACGCCACGACCTGGAGCTGGGGAAAGTGGATATGCGGATCGATGAAGCCCGCCATCATCAGATGCGGGCGATGGTCGATCACCGTCGCACCGCCCGCCTGCGGGGCCACCTCGTCATGCGTGCCGGAGGCGAGGATGACGCCATCGCGCAAAAGCAGCGCGCCGTCCTCTTCGTAGCGATAGGCGCCGGTGTCGTCGGGGTCCTGCGGCTGCGCCGAAAAGCTGAGCAGTCGGCCGCGAAGCAGTGTGTCGGTCATGGGTCGGATCCTTGGAGAGCGCCCGGCCCGCATGCGTCGCGGGCCGGGCAGGTTGCATCATTCGGCTGGCGCTGCGGCCGTGGTGGGAGGAAGGGCGCCGTCGCCCGCCGTCTCCGGTTCGGCCTGCCGCGCGATCAGCGGGTAGACGAACAGGAAGGCGGCGGTGATCAGGTAGCCCAGCGTGATCCCGTCGAGTTGCGGCCACTGCAGCGAAGCGGCGTGCAGGATGCCGACCGAGGACATCACGGCCGCGGCCAGCGCGAAGCCCGCGGCGTTGCGGAAGCGCGCGTCGATCACCGAGGCCACGATCGCGCCCCAGACGAGACCGGTGATGATCGCGCCCTGCGCCAGGGCGAGGTGGCCCTCGTAATGCGCGCCCTCCTGCATCAGCGCCGCGGTGAGCGCCGCGTCTCCCAGCGCCGGTGCGCCCTCGACCCCGACCGCGTTCATCGCATTGGCGAGCGAGCCCCACTTGGTGACAAGGAAGCTCGAGATATGTGGCAGGATCGCGATGGTGACCGCGGCCATGTGCTCGGGGCGGACCGAATGGGCGGTGTTGGTGATCAGGCTGATCGCCACGAAGACCAGCACCGGCGCCGCCGCCGCGATCGGGATCAGCCCGTTGAGAAGCGCCAGCAGCCCGAACACCGCCGACAGGCCGATCACGCCCGCCACGCCGATGATGTAGCCCGCATGCGCCTCCATCCGCTTGTAGGCGGGATGGCCGATATAGACCGTGGTGGGAAAGGGCGAGCCGAACACCGCGCCGATCATCGTCCCGGCCCCGTCGGTCAGCTGGCACAGCCCGACCGGGTAGACGTCACCCGCGGCCTCGGCGCTCTCGACGTTGTTCATCGTCTCGATGAAGTTGTAGATCTGCACCGGCACCAGCACGAGCAGAAGCTCGGGGTTGGCGATGAGGTAGCTCACCCCCGCCATCAGGTCGCCGATCCAGGGCAGCGGCGGGTAGAAGCCGATCTGCTCGACCTGCCAGGACGACTGCCCCAGCACGATCGCGGCGATGGTGCCGACGCCGATCGCCAACAGTCCCGCCGGGATGTCGAAGGGCAGCCGGAACCGCCCGACCAGCCCCCACAAAATGATCACCAGCGACGAGAAGCCGATCACCGGGTTCTCGAAGATCGTGGCCAGCGGCACCGATCCGATGAACACCAGCGCGATGCCGCACAGCGTGCCGAGCATGCCCGCGCGCGGCGTGATCCGCTTGAGCAGCGGGCCGACCAACGCGCCACAGGCGGCGACGATGCCGCCCAGGAAACCCGCGCCGATGCCGACCTGCCAGGCCAGCAGCGCATCCTGCGTCGCCCAGTAGATCGGTCCGATCACCCCGAAGAGATAGACGAACATCACCGGCGTGGAGATGCCGTAGGGCAGCGCCGTCACGTCGCGGCCGGTCCGCTGCGCGATCCGCCGCGCCAGCCAGACATAAACCGCGACCCCGGCCAGGATGGCGATGGCAGCCCCCGGCACGATCCGCCCGTAGACGATCTCGGGCGGCATGCGGAACAGGAACTGGCAGACGCCCGAAAGCACCATCAGGTTCACGAGGTTGTCGGTGAACAGCGCCCAGAACGCGCTGTAATCGCTCCGGGCGAATATCTTGTAGCTGTAGCCTTGTCGGGTCATCTTCGGGCTCCTCCCCTTGTCCCCACCCGCCCGCACCGCCGCAGATCCTCCCCCGCGCGGCCCGAGCGGAAAATTCACGTCATGACGTGGTTTTTCGCGTGCTCCTCCACACGCGCCTTTGCGCCGCTCCTCGCTGCGGCGGCATGGCCCAGCACCGCGGCCAGCGCCTCGGCCGCGACGAAGGCCGCGATCACCTCCGGCCGCTTGTCATCAGCATGTGCACCCATCGGGCAGACCAGCCGGGCGACCGGACGGTCGGGCCATTGCGCGCGCAGATAGCGGGCGAACTTGGCCCGCTTCGTCGCCGATCCGATCATGCCCGCATAGGCCGCGTCGTCGCGCGCCAGCGCCTCGGCGGCGAGCAGGAAATCGAGCGCGTGATCATGGGTCAGCACCACGAAGGCCGAGCCCGGCGGCGCGGCGCGGATCAGCGCCTCGGGCAGCACGCTGAGCCGGGTCTCGACCTGCGCCGTGCATTGCGCGAGCTCCCCGGCCCGGCTGTCGACGAGGACAACGCGCAGCGGCAGGGTCTGGGCGATTTGCGCCAGCGCCCGGCCGACATGGCCCGCGCCGAAGATGTAGAGATGCGGCCGGTCGCGCGCCTCGGCCTCGGCGCCGGCCAGCATCGCCGCGCGCGCGGCGTCATCGAGCCGTTCCAGCGCGATCTCGACCCGCCCGCCGCAGCATTGGCCGATCTCGGGGCCGAGCGGCACGTCCATGCGCACACGCTTCTCGCCATCGCGCAGCATCGCGCGGGCGCGGTCGATCGCCATGTATTCGAGTTGACCGCCGCCGATCGTACCGTGCAGGGCAGCCGCGCCGACCACCATCTCGGCACCCTCCTCGCGCGGGCACGAGCCGCGCACCCGCACGAGGCGCAGCCGCACCGCGTCCGGCATCCGCGACAGGGCCCGTGCCAAGGTCATGCCCGCGCACCCCTGAGACGTTCGACCGCCATCAGCACCCGCTCGGGCGTGGCGGGCGCGTCGAGCCGCGGGCAGACCCGGTAATCCGCGACGCTCGCCACCGCCATCGACAGCGCCTCGAACACCGAGATGCCGAGCATGAAGGGCGGCTCGCCCACGGCCTTTGACCGCTTGATGGTCGGCTCGCGGTTCTCGCTCCACTCGGCGAGGGCCACGTTGAAGACGCGCGGCCGGTCGGAGGCGAGCGGGATCTTGTAGGTCGAGGGCGCATGGGTGCGCAGCTGCCCGGCCTTGTCCCACCACAGCTCCTCGGTCGTGAGCCAGCCCATCCCCTGAACGAAGGCGCCCTCGACCTGCCCGATGTCGAGCTCCGCGTTCAGCGAGCGGCCGACATCGTGCAGGATGTCGGTGCGCTCGACCCGGTATTCGCCGGTCAGCGTGTCGATCGACACCTCCGAGACCGAGGCGCCATAGGCGAAGTAGTAGAAGGGCCGTCCCTTGCCGGCGGCGCGGTCCCAATGGATCTTGGGCGTCTTGTAGAAGCCCGCCGCCGAGAGCTGGACCCGCGCCATGTAGGCTGCGCCAATCAGCTCCTCGAAGCGCATGGCGGTGTCGCCGACATGCACTTGGCCTCCTTCAAAGCGGATCGCCTCGGGCGCGACGCCCCAGCGCTCGGCCGCGAAATCGCCGAGCCGCGCCTTGATCTGCTGGCAGGCGTCGAGCGCCGCCATGCCGTTGAGATCCGAGCCGGAGGAGGCCGCCGTGGCCGAGGTGTTGGGCACCTTCTCGGTGGTGGTGCGGGTGATCTTCACCCGGCCGAACTCCACGCCGAAGGCTTCGGCCACGATCTGCGCGATCTTGGTATTGAGCCCCTGCCCCATCTCGGTGCCGCCGTGGTTCAGATGGATCGAGCCGTCATTGTAGACATGCACCAACGCGCCCGCCTGGTTGTACCAGGTCGCGGTGAAGGAAATCCCGAACTTGACCGGCGTCAGCGCGATGCCGCGCCGGATCACACTGCCCTCGGCGTTATGCGCGAGCACGACGGCGCGGCGCGCCTGGTAGTCGCTCGACGCCTCCAGCTCGTCGACGATCCGGCCGATCACGTTGTCCTCGACGCTCTGGTGATAAGGCGTCAGGTCGCGGCCGTCGCCGGGCTGGCCGTAGAAATTGGCGCGCCGCACCTCCAGCGTGTCCTTGCCGAGGCTGTAGGCGATCTCCTCGATGATCCGCTCCGCCGCGATCACGCCCTGCGGGCCGCCAAAGCCGCGAAACGCCGTGTTCGAGACGGTGTTGGTCTTCAGCGGGTGCGAGCGCAGGCGCACATTCGGATAGAAATAGGCGTTGTCGGCATGAAACAGCGCCCGGTCCGTCACCGGCCCCGAGAGATCCGAGGAGAAGCCGCAGCGCGCCGCGAACTCGCCATCCAGCGCGGTGATCCGGCCGGTCTCGTCGAAGCCGACATCGTAATCGATGACGAAGTCGTGCCGCTTGCCGGTGGCCTGCATGTCATCGTCGCGGTCGGGGCGCAGCTTGACCGGCCGGTTCCAGCGCTTCGCGGCGAGGGCCGCGACGGCGCAGAACAGGTTCATCTGCGTCTCCTTGCCGCCGAAGCCGCCGCCCATGCGCCGCACGTTCACCGTCACGTCGTTGGACCGGATCCCGAGCACCCGCGCCACCATGTGCTGCGCCTCGCTCGGGTGCTGGGTCGAGGAGTGGACCAGAACGTCGTCATCCTCGCCCGGCAGGGCGAAGGCGATATGCCCTTCGAGATACATGTGATCCTGCCCGCCGACCCGCATCCGTCCCCGAATCCGGTGCGGTGCGGTAGCGAGCGCAGGACCGGGCTCGCCGCGCTCGAGCGTGAGCGGCGGGGTGACGTAGCCGTCGCCCGCCGCCCGTGCCGCGTCGATGTCGAGCAGCGGCGGCAGGTCCTCGTAGTCGATCTCGGCCAGCCGCGCGGCCCGGCGCGCCGCGTCGCGGCTCTCGGCCACCACGGCAAAGATCGGCTGGCCCCAGAACTCGACCTTGTCGGTGGCGAAGATCGGCTCGTCGTCCCGGCCGGTCGGGCTCACATCGTTGATGCCGGGAATGTCGGCAGCGCTCAGCACGCCGACCACTCCGACCGCGCCGCGCACTCGCGTCAGGTCGATGGCGCGGATCCGGGCATGGGCCCGGGTCGATAGCCCCAGATAGGCGTGCAACGTGCCGACCGGTTCGGGGATGTCGTCGGCATATTCGGCCCGGCCGGTGACATGCTTGACCGCGCTGTCATGGCGTGGATCGGTCTGCGTCAGCGCCGTCTCTTCGGTGAAGTCCTTCATGGCAATGATCCTTCAGGCTCGGGCCAGGCGCACCGGCTCGGCCAGCCCCGCATGTTCGAGAAAGACCCGGCGAAACAGGTTGCGCGCCACGCTCAGGCGGTATTCGGCGCTGGCCCGCCAGTCGGTCAGGGGCGTGAAATCCTCGCCCAGCCGCTCCGCCGCGGCGACGAGCGCCGCCTCGCTCCAGGGCTGACCCTGCAGCGCCGCCTCGGCGGCCGCCGCGCGTTTGGGCGTGCCGGCCATGCCGCCCATCGCGATACGTGCCGTCACGATGCGGCCCGCCTCGACATGCAGGTTGAAAGCGGCGCAGACCGAGGAGATGTCCTCGTCGCGGCGCTTGGAGATCTTGTAGGCCGCGTGGATCCGGTCCGGCTGCGGCGCCGGCAGGCGGATCTCCTCGAGGAACTCGCCCGGCACGATGTCCTGCCGCCCGTATTCGATGAAGAAGTCCTCGATCGGAAGGCGGCGGCGGCTCTCGCCGTGGCGCAGGACGATCTCAGCGCCGAGCGCGATCAGCACCGGCGGCATGTCCCCGATCGGGGATCCGTTGGCGATATTGCCGCCGATCGTGCCCATGTTGCGCACCTGCCAGCCGGCGATGCGCGACCAGAACTCGCGCAGATGCGGATAGGCGTCGCACAGCGCCGCATCGCTGTCGGAATAGCTCGCCCCCGCGCCGATGCGCAGCCCCTTCGGCCCGTGCTCGACCCGGCGCAGCGCGTCGAGATGGCCGAGCAGGACGACCGGCGAGATGTCTTTCAGGAACTTGGTCACCCAAAGCCCGACATCGGTGGCCCCGGCCACCAGCGTCGCCTGCGGATGGGCGGTCAGCACGCGCGCCAGATCGTCGATATCGGCGGGCAGGATGGCGCGGCTGTCGCCCTTCCGGAGCTCGACCCTGCGGCCATCGCGCAGCGCCGTCAGCCGGGCGGTCACGGCCGCCCGCTCGCGGCTCAGCGCGTCCTCGGCGGGGCTGCCATAGCGGGTCACCGCGCGGGCGGCGCGGATGATCGGCGCATAGCCGGTGCAGCGGCAGAGATTGCCCTGCAGCGCGGTCTCGATCTCGGTCTCGTCGGGATCGGCGTTCTGCATCCACAGCGCGTAGAGCGACATGACGATCCCCGGCGTGCAAAAGCCGCACTGGCTGCCGTGATGCTCGACCATCGCCTGCTGCACGGGGTGCAGCCGACCTCCGGGGCCCGACAGGTGCTCGATCGTCACCACGTGGCAGGCGTCGAGCGAGGCGGCGAGGCGGATGCAGGCATTCACCGGCTCGTAGCGCAGTCCGGTCTCGCTCAGCCGGCCCACCAGGACCGTGCAGGCCCCGCAATCGCCCTCGGCGCAGCCCTCCTTGGTGCCGGTGAGGCGCCGCTCCAGCCGCAGCATGTCGAGCAGCGTGTCGCCCGCGCCGACGGCCCCGGTGGTGACCTCCGTGTCGTTCAACAGGAACCGGATCTCGGATCTCGGCTGCATGGCGTCACCTCCCCGCGCTGTGGCGGTTGGACCCTGCCGTAAATCCGGCTTCGAAAATACGCCTGTGGAGGTTAAGCTTTATCAACGTTTCGTTGAAAAAGAGCCGGGCGCTGCTGGTGCATTCTGGCCCGGTCGCATCCGAGGATCGGTCCCATGCCCTATATCGAAAGCCTGCATGTCTTCGTGCGCGTGGTCGAGCTGGGCTCGATCACGGCCGGCGGGCGCGACCTGCGGCTGACCCCGGCGGTCGCCAGCAACCGCGTCAAGGAGCTGGAGCGGCGGCTCGGCGTGCGGCTGTTCAACCGTACCACGCGCAGCCTCTCGCCGACCGAGGCCGGGCAGAGCTTCTACCACCACGCCCGCCGGGTGATCGAGAGCCTGCAGGACGCCGAGGCGGCGATCGCCGGGTTCTCGGGCCATCCACGCGGCACGATCCAGGTCACCGCGCCGCTTGGCTTCGGCAAGCGCTACGTCGCGCCGCTGATCCCGCGCTTCGTGGACGCCTATCCCGACGTGTCGGTCCGGCTGCGCCTGTCCGACCGCAAGGTCGACATGCTCGAGGACGGGCTCGACATCGCCTTCGTCGTCGGCCAGCCGCCCGAGTCCACGCTGAAGCTGCGCAAGATCGCCGACTGCCCGCGCGTGCTCTGCGCCTCTCCAGACTATCTGGCGCGATACGGCACACCCCGCACGGCAGCCGATCTCGTCACCGGCGGGCACAACTGCCTGCTGCTGCGCTATCCCCGCTCGCCCGAGTATTACTGGACGCTGGAAACCCCGGAGGGGCCGCGCAAATGCGAGCTGTCGGGCAAATATGACAGCGACGACGGCGACGTGCTGACCGCCTGGGCGCTCGATCACCGCGGCATCGTCAACAAGCCGCGCTTCGAGGTGGCGGCGCATCTCGCGCGGGGCGATCTGGTTGAGATCCTGTCAGACACGCCGCCCATCGCCGCGATCGCGGGCTGCCTCTATCCGCATCGGCGGCTGCAGGACCCCAAGCTGCGGTTGTTCCTTGATTTCATCACCCCCCGCTGCCGCGAAGCGCTCTCGGCCTGACGTCGCCCGGAACGGGCCACATTCCCTGAATCGCTGCGCGCAACTCCTCCGCGACGGACCACCGGGTCGCTGCGGCTGAGGGTTTATCAACCAGCCATAGATAATCCCCCGCGCCATTCGCGGTTAACCTCGGGGCCGGTCGAGGCTTTGGGAGGAGCTGAGCATGGATCTGGAAATCACCGCCATCCGCATCGAAACCTTCGCGCCCTATGGCGAGATCGTCCCCGCCGGTTCGGTCGAGGAACACCTGATGGATGCGCGGATCTACGCGCGGTTGCGACAGGGCGGCGCGCCCTGCCAGCCGCGCCTGCGCCGCCAGACGGCCCGGCCGCCGCAACTGCCCTTCGCGCTGCATTGCCTGCAGCGGTACAGAACCACACGCTGCCTGTGCCTGCCCGATCCGGGCAGCCGCCAACTGATCGTGGTGGCGCGGGCGGGTCGCTTCGGGCCGCGGGACATCCGGGCCTTCGCGTTCGGCGGGCATCTCGCGCTGAACCTGCGCGAGGATGTCTGGTTCGGGGCCTTCACCCCGCTCGGCACCGCCGCGGGCGCGACGATCATCGAGGCCTCGGCCGCGCCGGTCGAGACGCTGGTGCTCGCGACACCTCTGCGGATCACGTCCGACGCGCGGCAGCGCGTGCCGGAGCCGGACGCGCCAACGCGGAGCCACGGCATTTACGGGTAAGGGGGCCGCATCGTCGGCGGCGGGGGCGTGGGAGCCCCCGTCACCACCCGCCGCGTCGCGCTCTCAGCACTCCGGCAGGTTCACGGCGATGCCGCCGGTCGAGGTTTCCTTGTACTTCGTGCTCATGTCCCGCCCGGTCTCGAGCATCACCTTGATGCAGTTGTCGAGCGGCATGAAATGCGTGCCGTCGCCGCGCAGCGCCAGCGCCGCGGCGGAGACCGCCTTGATCGCGCCGAGCGCGTTGCGCTCGATGCAGGGCACCTGAACGAGCCCGCCCGCCGGATCGCAGGTCATGCCAAGATGATGTTCGAGCGCGATCTCGGCGGCGTTCTCGATCTGCGCGTTGCTGCCGCCCATCGCGGCGCAAAGCCCGGCGGCGGCCATCGCGGCCGCCGAGCCGACCTCGCCCTGGCAGCCGACCTCGGCGCCCGAGATCGAGGCGTTGGTCTTGATGATCCCGCCGATCGCAGCGGCGGTGAGCAGGAAGTCGCGGCGGCGCGCATCGCTCACGCCGTCGCAATGGTCGAGCCAGTAGCGCAGCACCGCCGGCACCGTGCCTGCAGCACCATTGGTGGGTGCGGTGACGATACGCCCGCCGGCGGCGTTCTCCTCGTTCACCGCCATGGCGTAGACGCTCATCCATTCATTGGCGACATGCGGCGCGGGGCGGTTGTTCTGCCGCTCGGCGAGGAGCGCCGCGTGGATCGCACGCGCGCGCCGCTTAACCTTCAGCCCGCCGGGCAGGATGCCGTCCTGCGACAGCCCCCGGTCGATGCAGGCGTTCATCGTCTCCGACAGCGCGTCGAGCCGGGCATCGAGGTCGCGGACCCCGCGCGCCATCTCGTTGGCCCGCGTCATCGCCGCGATGCTGAGCCCTGCCGCATCGCCCATCGCCAGCATCTCGCGGGCCGAGCGGAAGGGATGCGGCAGCGCCTCGCCGCTTGGCTGCGTCGAACCCTCGCGCGATGCGAGCAGCTCGGTCTCGGTCTGCACGAAGCCGCCGCCGACCGAGTAGTAGGTCGTGGTCAGGAACGGGTTCCCGGCCCGGTCGAAGGCCCGGAAGATCATTCCGTTGGCGTGCAGCGGCAGCGCCGGGCCGTAATCGAACAGCAGGTCTGTGTCCGGATCGAAGGCGAGCGGCGGCAGCCCGTCGAGGACGAGCTTGCCGCTCTCGCGCAGCCCGGCGATCAGCCCCTCGGCCGCGTCGGGGTCGAGCGTTTCGGGCCGCTGGCCCAGCAGCCCGAGGATCACCGCGCGGTCGCTGGCGTGGCCCTTGCCGGTGAAGGCGAGGCTGCCATGCAGCGACACCCGGACCGAGGCCACCTCGCCCGCGCCGGGGATCCGCTCCGCGCCGCCGCGCAGATCGTCCAGGAACCGTGCGGCGGCGACCATCGGCCCCATCGTGTGCGACGACGACGGGCCGATGCCGTGCTTGAAGATCTCGAAGACCGGAACCGACATCGGATCAGCCGCGGTTCGGGCTGGCGCGTCCGCGCGTTAGGGCCTCCGCGTTGTGTGAAATCCGGTCGGTGCTGCAGGCGTCGCGCATGGCGGGCCTCCCTTGGCTGCGGGCCCGGCCGCGCCGGGGTCACCGGCGGGGTCGGGCGTCTTCGGGTGCGACCGGCGCGGCCCTAGAGCCCGGCGTCGATCTCCGCGCGGCCGATGTCCAGCAGCGCGCGCACATGCGGCGCGAAGCTGCGCCAGACGTCAAGCCGAAAGGCCTCCGGCCCGTCCCGCCACAGCACCACCTGCGCGCTGTCGAACACCGTGCGGACGGCCTGTCCCGGCGCCAGCCGGTCGAGGTCGCGTGGGCAGGCGATGGACAGCAGTTCCTGCGCCGCCGGGCCCGAGATCGCGTAGCTGACCTCCCGGTCGGAAATCTCGGTGAGGCTGTGCGGCGCGGCGGCATACGCCTCTCGCGCCGCTTCGACGATCGCATCGCGGGCCGCCTCGGGCGCGCAGATCAGCCATTCGTCCGGCCCGAGGCAGAGCGCCTTGCGCCCCCGCGCCTCGGCGATCTGGCCGATCCGTCCGGGCAGGTCGAGCCCGAGCGCCTGTCCCAGAACGGCCGCGTTCGCGGGCCGGACCCGCAGGGAAAACCGTGCCTCGGGGGCCAGCTCCTCGATCCGCAGCTGTGCCCCGGCCTCCGAGGTCACGGGAAAATCATGCGTCTGATCCGTCATCATGCGCCCCTCCTCAGAGCTTCAGCCGGCTGCCATCGGGGTCGTAGAAGGCGGACGAGGTGATGCGCGCCCGCTGCGTGCCGTCCGGCATCGGCAGATAGACGTCACGCCCCTCCATATCATGCCCGCCCTCGATCAGCGCCATGGCGATGGACCGACCGAGCGTCGCGCTATGATATGACGAGGTGACGTGACCGACCATCTTCATGGGCAGGGGCTGGTCGGGATCGAGCACGATCTGCGCGCCCTCCTCAAGCTTCACCCCACCATCCTCGGTCATCAGGCCCACCAGCTGCTTGCGCCCCTTGGCCACCAGATCGGGCCGCGCCAGAGACCGCTTGCCGACGAAATCGGGCTTGTTCTTCCCGATCGCCCAGCCCAGCCCTGCATCCTCGGGCGTCACCGTGCCGTCGGTGTCCTGCCCGACGATGATGAAGCCCTTCTCGGCGCGCAGCACATGCATCGTCTCGGTGCCGTAAGGGGTGATGTCATGCGGCTTGCCCGCCTCCATCAGCGCCTCCCACAGCGCCAGACCATGCCGCGCCGGCACGTTGATCTCGAAGCCCAGCTCGCCGGTGAAGCTCAGCCGGAACAGCCGCGCGGGGAAGCCGGCGACCCGGCACTCGGCCACCGACATGTGCGGCATCGCCTCGGCCGAGAGGTCGACGCCCTCGACCAGCCCTTCGAGCACCTTTCGGGCGTTCGGCCCGTTCAGCGCCACGGTCGCCCATTGCTCGGTGGTCGAGGTCAGCCAGACATCGAGATCGGGCCATTCGGTCTGGAGGTAGTCCTCCATCATGTTCAGCACGCGCGGCGCGCCGCCCGTCGTGGTGGTGACATGAAAGAGCTCGTCCGAGAGACGCCCGATCACGCCGTCGTCGCGGATGTAGCCGTCCTCGCCCAGCAGCACGCCGTAGCGGCAGCGGCCCGGCGCCAGCTTGGTCCAGGGGTTGGTGTACATCCGGTTCATGAACTCGACCGCGTCGGGCCCCGCCACCTCGATCTTGCCCAGCGTCGAGGCGTCGAAGATGCCGACCGAGGCGCGCGTCGCGAGGCATTCGCGCGCCACCGCCGCCTCCATGTCCTCGCCGCCCTTGGGGAAGTACCATGCCCGGCGCCACAGCGAGACCGGCTCGAACACCGCGCCATTCGCTTCGGCCCAAGGATCGATCGGCGTGCGTCGGGTGACCTCGAATGTCGCGCCCCGGTGATAGCCCGCGAAGGCCCCGAAGCTGGTCGGCGTATAGGGCGGGCGGAAGGTGGTGAGCCCGACCTCGGGCGGCGCCTTGCCCACCGCGTCGGCGGCGATCATCAGCCCGTTCATGTTCGACATCTTGCCCTGATCGGTCGCCATGCCGTTGGTGGTGTAGCGCTTGACGTGCTCGATCGAGCGCATCCCCTCGCGCACGGCGAGGCGGATGTCCTTGGCAGTCACGTCGTTCTGGAAGTCGATGAAGGCGCGCACGCGCGACGATCTGCGATCGGTCGGCAGCTCCTTGTGACTCTCGCCCGTGCCGGGGCGGTCATGCGCCACGGAAAGGGGCGCGGCCTCCGCCTCTTTCCCGAGCGCCCGCGCCGCGTCGGCACCGGCCCTGGCCCCATCGGCCAGCACGGCCTCGAAGCCCCAGAGCCCGCGCCCGGCGCCGGCGATGTGGCAATCTTCGGTCATCCGGCCGGGCAGGAAGGTGTTACTCTCCGCGTCCCACTGCAGGCTGCCCTTGGTGTGCGAGAACAGGTGCAGCGAGGGGGTCCAGCCGCCCGACATCAGCAAGCAGTCGCAATGGATCATCCGCGGCTCGCCGATGCGTCCGCCCTGCACCGGGTTCACCGTGACCGAGGCCACCCGCAGCCGCCCGCGGGTGCCGGTGACGGTGTGCCCGGCGAGCAGCTCGATCCCGCGCACCCGCGCCTCGGCGCGCAGCGTCTCGGGCGGGGCCGCGCGGGTGTCGACGATGGCGACGATCCGGGTCCCGGCGGCGGCGAGATCAAAGGCCGCGTGATAGGCGCTGTCATGCGAGGTGACGATCACCGCCCGCGTGCCCACCTTCACGCCGTAGCGGTGCAGGTAGGTCTGCGCCGCGCCCGCCAGCATCACGCCGGGCCGGTCGTTGCCGTGGAAGACCAGCGGCTTTTCCAGCGCGCCCTGTGCCAGAACCACCCGCGTCGCACGCACCCGCCACATCCGCTCGCGCGGGGCGTTGTCGGGGATCTCGTCGAGATGATCAGTGAGCTTCTGGCACAGCCCGATCATGTTCTGGTGGTAGTAGCCGATCGCCGTGGTCCGGGTCATCAGCCGCACGCCGAGCGAGGCGAGTTCGGCCAGCACCCCGTCGAGCCAGTCCCAGGCGGGCTGCCCGTCGATCTCGATGCCGGGATCGGAGAGAAGCGCCCCGCCCATCTCCGGGTTCTCGTCGACCAGCGTCACCCGCGCCCCGGCGCGCGCCGCCTCCAGCGCCGCCACCAGGCCCGAGGGCCCCGCCCCCACCACCAGCAGGTCGGTATGCAGGTAGCGCGAGGCGTAGGTGTCGGGATCGACCTCCGAGGGCGCGCGGCCAAGGCCCGCGGCGCGGCGGATCACCGGCTCGTAAAGTTTGTCCCAGAAGCTGCGCGGCCACATGAAGGTCTTGTAGTAGAACCCCGCCGGAAACAGCGGATACAGCGCATCGTTCACCGCGCCGAAATCGAATGACAGCGCGCCGAGCCGGTTCTGGCTTTCGCAGATCAGCCCCTCGCGCAGCTCCTGCACGGTGGCGCGGGTGTTCGGTTCGAACCGCCCCGGCCCGCGCCAGGTGCCGATCAGCGCGTTGGGCTCGGCCGAATCCGCCGTCACCGGGCCGCGCGGCCGGTGATACTTGAACGAGCGGCCCATCAGGTGGATGCCATGGGCGAGCAGCGCCGAGGCGACGGTGTCGCCGCGCAGGCCGGTATATTCGCGATTGTCGAAGGCGAAGCGCACGGTCTTGGCGTGATCGACCCGGCCCTTGCCGGGAATGCGGAACTGGCTCACTGCGCGGCCTCCAGCGATGCGAGATCGGGGCGCGGCTCGCCCGCCCTGTAGGTCAGAAGGAACCGGTCGCTCACCGTGTCGCGCACCGCGTTGAAGAAGCGCGCGCAGCCATGCACGTGGCGCCAGCGCTCGAAATGCGGCCCCTTGGGGTTGGAGCGGATGAACAGGAAGTCACGCCATTCCTCGTCGGACATGATCGAGGGATCCTCGGGCCGGGCGATATGCGCCTCGCCCGCATAGGCGAATTCCAGCTCCGGCAGGGTCTCGTCGCAATAGGGGCAATGGATCAGCAGCATGGGTCTACCTCAGTGCGCGACGGCGGCGGCGGCCGCCTCGTCGATCAGCCGCCCCGTGCGGAAGCGGTCCAGCGTGAAGGGGGCGTTGATCGGGTGCGGCTCGCCGGTGGCGACGGTATGGGCCAGCGTGTGGGCCGCCCCCGGCGTCGCCTTGAAGCCACCGGTGCCCCAGCCGCAATTGACGAAGAGGTTCTTGACCGGCGTCTTGCCGATGATCGCCGAGCGGTCCGGCGTCACGTCGACGATGCCGCCCCATTTCCGGAGCATCCGCATCCGGTTGAATATCGGGAAGATCTCGCAGATCGCCGCCACCGTGTGCTCGATCAGCGGCAGCCCGCCGCGCTGTGAATAGCTGGTGTACTGGTCGGTGCCGGAGCCGATCACCAGCTCGCCCTTGTCGGACTGGCTGATATAGGCGTGCACCGTGTTCGACATCACCACGCAGGGGAAGACCGGCTTCACCGGCTCGGAGACCAGCGCCTGCAACGGGAAGCTTTCCAGCGGCATCCGCACCCCGGCGCTCTCCATCACGACCGATGTGTGCCCCGCCGCCGAGACCGCGACCTTCTTGGCGCCGATGAAGCCCTTGGCGGTGTCGACGCCGGTCACGGCGCCGTCCGGGCCGCGCCGGATGGCGATCACGGGGCAGTTCTGGATGATGTCGACGCCACGCGCCGCCGCCGCCCGCGCATAGCCCCAGGCCACCGCGTCGTGCCGCGCGGTCCCCGCGCGCATCTGCAGCGCCGCGCCCATCACCGGGTAACGCGCATCGGGCGAGATGTTTAGCGGCGGGCAGTACGCCTTGGCCTCCTCGGCCGAGAGCCAGCGGTTGTCGACGCCGTTCAGCCGGTTCGAATGCACGTGGCGCTGGAAGGACTGCACGTCGTGCACGTTATGGGCCAGCATCATCACGCCGCGCCGCGAGAACATGACGTTGTAGTTCAGCTCCTGGCTCAGCCCGTCCCAGAGATCGAGCGCGTGGTCATAGAGCTTCGCGCTCTCGTCATAGAGATAGTTCGAGCGGATGATCGTGGTGTTGCGCCCGGTGTTGCCGCCGCCGAGCCAGCCCTTGTCGATCACCGCGACATTGGTGATGCCGTGTTCCTTGGCGAGGTAGTAGGCCGCGCCGAGCCCGTGGCCGCCCGCACCGACGATGATCACGTCGTATTCCTTCTTGGGCTGCGCATCGGGCCATTGTTCGCGCCAGCCGGTGTGACCGGTGAGCGCGTTCTTCACGACGGCGAAGGCGGAATAGCGGGGCATGGCGCGGTCCTTGGCACGGGGCGGGGCAATGGGGCTATCCACCTCCTTGGCACGAAACGCGCGGGCAGGACTGGATGGATGCGGCATTTCGACGTTATGTTTGCGACATGAACGACGCCTCCCTCCCCCTTTCCCGCCCCAGGCTGCGCGTCGGCTTTCTCCTCGCGCGGCGCTTCACGCTCTCGGCCTTCGCCAATTTCGTCGACGTGCTGCGCCTCGCCGCCGATGAGGGCGACCGGTCGCGGCCGATCCTGTGCAGCTGGCGAGTGATCGCCGAGGACCCGGCCCCGGTCCGGTCGAGCTGCGGTGTCACCGTGGGGCCGGAGGAAAGGCTCGGCGATCCGGGCCGCTTCGACTACATCGTGGTGATCGGCGGTCTGATCGAGGAGGGCGGGCTGCCCCCGGCGGAAATCGACTTCCTGCGCCGAGCCGCCGCGAGCAAGGTGCCGCTGATCGGCGTCTGCACCGGCGCCTTCATCCTGCACCGCGCCGGGCTGATGCAGGGCTACCGCTGCTGCGTGAGCTGGTTCCACCATGACGATTTCCTGGAGCAGTTCGACGGGTTGGTCCCGGTTTCGGACCGGGTCTTCGTCGAGGATCGCGACCGGCTGACCTGCTCGGGCGGCGCCAGCTCGGCGCATCTGGCCGCGCATCTCGTCGACCGTCACATCGGCCGGGCGGCGGCCCGCAAAAGCCTGCACATCATGATCATCGACGAGGCGATGGCCGCCGACGATCCACAGCCGGGCCTGCCGCTCGACCTCAAGACGCGCGACCCGCTGGTGCGGCGCGCGCTCCTGCACATGCAGCAGAACCTCGACGCCGCCCCCGGCGTGGGCGACATCGCCGCGCGGCTCGGCGTCAGCCGTCGCAAGCTGGAGCGGCACATGCGCGAGGCGCTCGGGCTGAGCCCGGCGGCGGCGTTCCTCAAGGTCCGCCTCGCCCATGCGCGTTTTCTGCTCGCCCGCCCCGATCACAGCGTCACCCGTATCGCCGCCGAGGCCGGGTTCTGCGACGTGTCGCACCTGATCCGGGTGTTTCGGCAGCACGAGGGCATGACGCCGGAGGCCTGGCGGCAGGCGAACGCCGCGCAGCGCCTGCAGGTGTGATGACGGCGGGCCTGGGTCAGGCGGCCCTGGCCTTGCCCTTCACGATCAGATGCTCCGGCCCGTAGGGGAAGCCGGTGATGTTGCGGTTGCCGCCCTCCTCGATCACGAGGATGTCGTGCTCGCGGTAGCCGCCGGCACCGGGCATGCCTTCGGGAATGGTGATCATCGGCTCCATCGACACGACCATCCCCGGCTCCAGCACCGTCTCGCAATCCTCGCGCAGCTCCAACCCCGCCTCGCGGCCGTAGTAATGGCACAGCACGCCGAAGCTATGGCCGTAGCCGAAGCTGCGATACTGCAGCAGATCTTCCTCGGCATAGATCTCGTTGAGCTCGCGGGCGATCTCCGAGCACTTCTTGCCCGGCACCAGCAGCGCCTTGCCGCGATCATGGACCTTGCAGTTGATCTCCCACAGGCGGAGATGCGCGTCGCTGGCCTTCTCGGCGAAGAGCGTGCGCTCGAGCGCGACGTAGTAGCCCGCGACCATCGGAAAGCAGTTGAGCGAGAGGATGTCGCCGCGTTCGATCCTGCGGCTGGTGACCGGGTTGTGCGCCCCGTCGGTGTTGATGCCCGACTGGAACCAGGTCCACGTGTCGAGCAACTCCGCCTCGGGCCAGCTTCTTGCGATCTCGCGGACCATCGTGGCGGTCGAATGCAGCGCCACCTCATGTTCGGGCACGCCCACGGCGGTCGCCTCGACGCAGGCCGCGCCACCGATATCGGCGATGCGGGCCATTTCGGTGATATGCGCGATCTCCTCGGCTGACTTGATCATCCGCAGCCGCATCGCAGCCCCCGCGATGTCGACGAAGGCGACGCCCGGGAACTCGGATTCGAGCTGGCCGAGAAGCTCGATGCTGACCTGGTCGTACTCGATGCCGATCCGCTTTGCCTTGCCGATCAGTTGCCGCACCGCATGAAAGAAATTGTCCTTCTGCCAATCGGTATAGGTGACGTTGCCGCCGAATGTCCGCCGCCATGGCTGGCCGCCATCGATGCCCGCGCTGATCGTCGTGGCGCTGTCCTGATCGATCACGAGACCGTAGCGGCGGCCGAACTGGCAGTAGAGAAAATCGGCGTAGTAGTTGATGTTGTGATAGGAGTTGAACAGCGCCGCATCCACGCCCGCCTTGGCCATGTAGGCCCGGATCGCGTCCTGCCGACGCTGCATCTCGGCGGCGGAAAAGCTCGGCTTCGCCTTTTCGCCATTGCCCACATAGTTCTGAAGCCGCTCGCGCTGCATGATCGCACCTCCATCCGCCGGTATTGAAACTGGCCCGAGGGTCCGGCGGATGGCGCCCCTTGTCAAAAGACGATAATTCATCCTCGTATGAGTTATTCTCATGTGGAGCTTCCGGTGTCGCTTCCCCCGCTGACCGCCCTGCGCGCTTTCGAGGCGGTGGCCCGCCTCGGCAGCTTCAACGCCGCCGCAAAGGCGCTCTTCGTCACGCAATCGGCCGTCAGCCATCAGGTCAGGCATCTCGAAAGCTGGCTCGGCCGACCGCTCTTCGACCGCTCCGGGGCGCGGCCGACGCTGCTGCCGCGGGGCGAGGCGCTGGCGCGCGATCTCGGACTGGCGCTCGGCGGCATCGAGGCTGCCTGTGCCCGGGCCCGCACCGGGGACGAGCGCCGAGCCCTGGTAATCGCGGCGATACCCTCCGTGGCGCTCTGCTGGCTGATCCCGCGGCTTTCATCGTTCCGCAACGCGCATCCCGAGATTCCGGTGCGGATCATCTACGCGATCCATGGTCAGGGGATCGATTTCCGGGAGGTCGACCTCGCCTTCACCTATGCGCCTGCCCCGCCGGTCCTGTCCGGCGCCCGCACCGAGCCATTCCTGCCGGGGATCAGCGTGCCGGTCTGCAATCCGGCGGTGGCGGCCGGGTTGTCGCGGGACGTCGGCTCGGCCGAGGCCATGCTGCAGGCCGGTCTCCTGCACGACACCGACACCTCCGGCTGGGCGGGCTGGCTCGCCCGTGCCGGGCTGGAAACGGGGACGCCGCTCGACGGCCCGGTGTTCGAGGATTTCAACCTCCTGCGCGTTGCGGCCCTGTCCGGGCAGGGCATCGCGCTCTGCCCCGCCGCCATGATCCGCGACGACCTGAAGCACGATCGCCTGGTCCAGCTGTCGGAGCAGACCGCCCGCGACGGCTACGGCTATTACCTCCACGTCGGCGAGGCCGCCGACCCGGCCATGGGTCCGGCACGAGACGTGTTTCGCGACTGGGCCCTCGCGATGCGCGATGCGGATGAAGCGTGAAGGATTACAGCTCATAGAGGCTCGAACCTGACGCAGTCGCTCAACTACGATGGCCCTTCCTGCCCGCCTCAGAACCTGATCCGAAGATGACCGCTGAAGCGCCTGTTTTCTAACGTTTGTTTTCCACCTTGCCCACGACCACCCCTGCAGGACGTCGCATCATGGCAAACTGTTCGCTCTGGCGCTTTGATATGGGCGCCCATACCGCATTAAGGTCAGGGCCATGACCGCAGGGAGGCCGCAAGAATGGAGACCGAACCCTTGACGCCGCGCCGCCGGGGACGACCGCGCGGGAGCATCAAGGACACCAAGCCCGCGCCGGTCAAATCCCTCGATCGGGCCATTGACGTGCTGGAGCGGGTCGGAGCCGGGGGCACGTCGCTGTCCCAACTCGCCGCCGATCTCGATGAATCCCCCGCGACGCTCTACCGGGTCCTGCTGACGCTGGAGGCCCGCCAGCTCGTGGAGTTCGAGGAGGATGGGCAGATCTGGCATGTCGGCCCCGGCGCGTTTCGCCTCGGCTCGACCTTCCTGCGCCGCACCAACCTCGTCGACCGCGCCAGACCGATCCTGCGCCGCCTGATGGAGACCACCGGCGAGACCGCCAATCTCGGGGTCGAGCGCGACGGCCGTGTGCTGTTTCTCAACCAGGTCGAGACCCACGCCCATATCCGCGCCTTCTTCCCGCCGGGGACCGTCTCGGCGATGCACGCCTCCGGGATCGGCAAGGCCTTGCTCGCCGCCTTCGATGCCGCGCGGCGCGACCGCATCCTCGACGCCTACCCGCTCGAGCGGTTCACCCCGCGTAGCCTCACCGAGCGCGCCGCGCTGCTCGAGGATCTCGAACGATGCGCCGCGCGCGGCTATGCCGTCGACGATCAGGAACGCAACGAGGGCATGCGCTGTCTCGCCGCCGCGGTGCACGACGCCCAGGGCGAGGCGGTGGCGGGAGTGTCGGTGTCCGGCCCCGTGGCGCGGCTCGCCGATACCGACCTGCCGCGGCTCACCGAGGCGGTGCGCGATGCGGCGCGGCAGCTGACGACCGCGATCGGGGGCGTCGCGCCGAAAGGGTGACCCGCCGCCCGGCAGCGGCGGGGACCGGGATCACTCCGCCGCGATGTGGTCGGCGGCGGCGGCATCGGCGAGCAGCGCCGTGGCGCGGGTGCCGTCCATCGGGCGGCCCAGGAAGAAGCCCTGCGCCACGTCGCAGCCCAGCTCCATCAGCCGGGTGATCTGCTCGGAGCTTTCGACCCCTTCGCCGACCGCGCCGACCGACAGCTCGCGCGCCATGTTGGTCACCGCCTGCGCCACCGCCCAGGCCTTGTGATCCTCTTGCGCCACGTTGACGAAGCTGCGGTCGATCTTGATCTGGTCGAGCTCGAAATCGCGCAGATGGGTAAAGGAGGAGTAGCCGGTGCCGAAATCGTCCATCGCGATCTTCACCCCCATCGCCCGCAGCGCGATCAGGTTGCGCGCGAGATGCGCGCCGTCGCGCACCAGTGCGGTCTCGGTCAGCTCGAGCGTCAGGCGCTGCGGCGCGAGATCATGCGCGGCCAGCGCCCGGCGCACCACCTCGACGATCGAGGGCAGCCGCATCTGCATCGGCGACACGTTGACCGCGACATGCACCTCCTCGGGCCATTCGGCGAGTTGGCGGCAGGCCTCCTCGATCACCCATTCGCCGATCTGAACGATCATGCCGTTCTCCTCGCTCAGCGGGATGAACTCGGCCGGGGAGACCAGCCCGCGCAGCGGGTGGTCCCAGCGGATCAGCGCCTCGAAGCCGAGGATCGCGCGGTCGGAGAGCCGGCAGATCGGCTGGTAGTCGAGCCGGAACTCGCCGCATTTCAGCGCCTGGGTGAGGTCGCTCTCCATCTGCCGCCGGGCCAGCGCCTTCTCCATCATCCCGTCCTCGTAGAACTGGATCCGGTTGCGGCCGAGGCTCTTGGCCCGGTAGAGGCCGAGATCGGCGCGCTGCAGCGCCTCGGAGGTGTTGGTGGCGCCGTCGATCAGGCTGGCACCGATGCTGCAGCCGATGCTGATCTTGTGGCCGTCGACGTCGAAGGGCCGGCTCAGGCTCTCGATGATGGCGCGGCCGATCTCGGTCGCCTCGACCTCGCCAGCGCCGTCGAGCACCACCACCATCTCGTCACCGCCGAGGCGGAACACCGTGGCGCCCTTGCCGGCGGCGTCGAGCAGCCGCCGCGCCACCTGCACCAGAAGACCGTCGCCGACCGGATGGCCCAGCGTGTCGTTGACCACCTTGAAGTGATCGAGATCGAGCATCAGCAGCGCGCGCGGCGTGGTGTCCTCCATGATCGCGGCCATGTGGTCGCGGAAGCTGCGGCGGTTGGGCAGGCCGGTCAGCGCGTCGTGGAAGGCCATATGCGCAATCTTGGCCTGGGCGGCGCGGTGCTCGGTGAAATCGTCGAAGGTCAGCACCACCTCGCCGGTGGGCACGCCGCGGCTGGAGATGCACAGCACCCGGCCATTGGCGAACTCCTCCTCGCTGCGCAGCATCTCGGTGCCGCGCATCCGCTCCAGATGGGTGTCGACGATCGCCGAGAAGCGGGCCTGCTCCCAAGCCCGGCCCGCCTCGATGACCTCGACCAGCCGCTCGATCCGATCGCCCGCGACGACCGAGCCTTCGGCAATGCCGAACAGCTCGTAGCAACGGTGGTTGATCGCGGTGATCGAACGGTTCTCGTCGACCATCACCAGCGCGTTCGACATGTTCTGCAGCGCCGCGACGAAAGAGGCTTCCTTGCGGGCGACCTCCTGGCGGGCACTGCTGAGCCGACGGCGATGCACCATCGCGGTGATCGCGGCGTAGCACAGCGCCAGCGTGGTCAGCGCGGTGAAGCTCGACAGCAGCTGCCGGTCGATCCCCTCGCCCGCCGCGCCGCCGATGATCTGCAGCCCCATGCCCGATATCGCGGTGAAATGCAGCGTGCAGACCCCGAGCACGAGGCCGGTGCCGCGCGACCAGCGGGCGGCGAGGCCCATGCCGCTGACCGCCATCGCGGGCGCGAAGAAGGCCATGCCGAACAGCAGCGCCAGCACCGTGCTGCCAATCTCGTGGTGCATCGGGTTGTGCATCGCTGCCATGCCGGTGAAGTGCATCGCCCCCACCCCGGCACCGGCCACCGCGCCCAGGCCTGCGCGGGCCCAACGCGCGCGCTGCAGCGAGGCCAGCGCCAGCGGGACGCCGACCCCGATCACCCCGACCAGCGCCGACAGCGCCGTGATGGTCGGATCATAGCCCACCGCCGCGGCGGGGCGGTAACCGATCATCGCGATGAAATGGGTGGTCCAGACCCCGCCCCCGGCGACCAGCGCGATCCAGAGCAGCGGCACGAGGCGTCGCCGACCCTGATTCAAGCTCACCTGGCGCATCAACAGCACCAGGGTCAGGGCCATCCCCCCGCAGACCACCGCCGCCATCGCGACAAAGAGCGGGTGGGTCTGCACAAGACCCTGAAGAATCGTCGAAAACATGCCGTAGGCCCCCAGATCAATTGGGCCGACGCTGCCCGCCGACTAAGACCGAAACATGGCCAAAGCGGCGTGATCCTGGGTATTTTTCCGGGAGATGCCGCGGCGGCACCACCGCCGCGCCCCGACTCGCGCCTCAATCAGCGCAGTTCGCGGAAGCCATGATGCCCAGCTGCACCGCCGCGCATCTGGCTTGCCATCACGCCGCGCAGCGCGGCGAGATCCTCTGCACCCAAGGGTTGCAGGAACTCGACCCCGACATAATGCTCGTTCGACCAGACGACCCGCGCCTTGATACGGCGATAAAGATGGCACAGCGTCACATGGGTGTCGTTCGTCAGCGCCGCGATTCCACGCAGCCGCGCGCCGGTGGGGCTGATGTCGACAAGCCGGGCCCGGTGCTGGGTTCCCTCATGCTCGACCCCGAGCTCGCTGTTGGCCGGATAGCGAGGCGCGCGGTAACGCATGATCAAGTCCAATCTATTCAAAGGCTTCGGTCAATCCTACCGCATCGGGCCGGGAGGGGCCAGCTATCCAAGGGTCGATAATGGAGATGCCTGCCGATTGGGACTTTTCCGCAAGGGCTGATCAGGCGTCACGCGGCGCTGCGCATTTTAAGGGCTCCGCGTGGATCAGCGACGATTTTCGCTTGTGCTGAAGGCTGCAGGGATCGACATTAACTCCCGTATTACGAGTGTCAAAGTCAGGTTCAGACAGTGCTTACAGACCAGCCACGAATCGCCGTCGTCATCTGTTCCCTCGGGCGCCCCGAGATCGTCCGCAGCCTGCTGCCGCATCTGCTGGCGCAGACCTCGCCGCCCCGGGAGATCGTCTTTGCCGTGACCGGCCCGGCGGACCTGCCCGCCGATATCGATTGGGCCGGCTTTCCGGTGCCGGTGCGCGTCATCACCTCTCCCAAGGGGCTCTGCGTTCAGCGCAATCGCGGCCTCGACGCCGCCGTGGACGAGAACGACATCATCGTGTTCTTCGATGACGACTTCGTGCCGAGCCGCTACGCGCTCGAACGCATCGCCCGGGCCTTCGCCCTGTTTCCAAAGGTCTCCGGCCTCACCGGGCAGGTGCTGGCCGACGGCGTCTGCAGCGGTGGCATCGAGGCGGAGGCGGCAGCGCGCATGGTCGCGGACTGGGATGCGGACCAGACCGATCCGGGCGCCGATCCGAAGATCCTCGCCTCGGGGCTGGTCGGGCTCTATGGCTGCAACATGGCCTTCCGGACCAGCGCGATCGGGGGGCTGCGCTTCGACGAAAGGCTGCCGCTTTACAGCTGGCTCGAAGATGTCGATTTCGCCAGCCGCGTCCCAGGCGAGAAGGTCCGCAGCGACGCGCTGGTCGGCGTGCATTGCGGCGTCAAGGCCGGGCGCGAGCGCAACGGGAGGTTGCTAGGCTACAGCCAGATCGCCAACCCCTACTACCTGTTCCGCAAGGGGTCGGTGCCCTTGGGCTTCGCGCTCCGTCTCGGGCTGCGCAACACCGTCGCCAACCATCTGCGCGCCGCCCGACCCGAGGACTGGATCGACCGGCGCGGACGGATGCGCGGCAACTGGGCCGCGATCACCGACATCCTGCGCGGCCGATCCGCGCCCGAGCGTGTGCTGAACCAAGTCGTGCCCCCGCAGGCGGGCTGACCCCGCTCAGAGGAAGATGTCGCCGTCGAGCGCGTCGTATTCCGACCGGGAAAAGGCCTGCAGAACGATCTGCCCACCGCCCTCGATGTCGATCAGGGTGCTGCGCCCGCTCGAGCCGAGGAAGCCGACCTCGTAGCTGGCGCCGCGCAGGTCGATCCGATCCTCGGCCGAAAAGTCGTGGATCACATCACGCCCGTTCTCGATCACGTCGAGGACGAAGATGTCGGCGTGGCGCGGACCGCTGCGGCCCATGTCGCCGCGCAGCCAGTCGTCGCCGAGGCCCAGGAGCAGCACATCCGCGCCGATATCGCCATAGAGGCGGTCGTCGCCATCTCCGCCATCGAGCCGATCGTCGCCGCCGCGCCCCTTGAGAACGTCGTGCCCGGCCCCGCCGAAGACGAAATCGTCCCCCCGCCCGGCCGAGATCACGTCATCCCCGGCCAAGGCGCGGATGATGTCGGCGGCCTGACTGCCGGAGAGTCGATCGTCGGCGTCCGTGCCGCGCAACTCGGCACCGACCGGGGTCTCGCCAAAGCCGGTGACCGGTGTCGGCGACGGTGACGGCGACGCAGATGGCGTAGCCATCTCGTTGCCGTCGATGATGTCGCTGTTGCGGTGCAGCGCCCGCAGCTCGGCCTCGCTGCGATCCGCCTCGGCCTCGAAGAGCCGGATGTGACGGCGGGCCACGTCGCCATCGGCGTTGCCGTTGTCCTCGACCACGAAGTCGAGCCGGTCGCCCTCGCGCAGCATCAGCCCCCGCAGGGTAACGTCGCCCGCGCCCTCGATCACCACGCGCTGCAGCTCGACCCCGTTGAGCCGGACCGAAACCGCGATGCCGTCGGCGCTCTTGGCGCCCACCGCATAGCTCGCCGCGATGTCGACCGGGCCGTCGGCCTCGGCGACGTACCGGTCGACGGGGTTGCGGTCGTCGCGGCTGTTGCGGCTGAAATCGGCGCCGCGCAGCTCGGCCGCGTCGATCCGCAGCGGCCGGGTCCAGCGCGAGCCGAGATAGGGGTTCCAGCTTTCGTCGGCGCGCTCCTGCCCGCCCATGATCTCGACCTGCTCGATGCTGCTGCCGCGGGCCGTGACCTTCTCGATATGCTGTGACCAGCCGCCATCGCCGGATTGCTGCAAATCGAATTCGAGATGGCTGTCGGCGATCGCGCCGCCGCCTTGGACCGCGAGGCCGCTCGCCTCGACGAAGATCGGCTCCACCCCGATCCGGTCGGGGGTCGCGATCTTCCTGCCGAAGAGGTCGTGGACCACGATATCTTCGCCCGAGAGGCGGAGCGCCTGCGGCGCACCCCAGATCACGAACTTGCCGGGGTCGAGCTCGTAGACGCGCAGCGTGCCGTCGGCCTCGACGCGCCGGGCCGACCCGGTTTCGAGCATCGTCTGCAGATGTGCAAAGGTCGCAGCGGTGTCATTGGGGGCCTGCACCCGGTCGAACAGCCCCATCTCGGGATGGGCCGAGCGATCCTCGTCATAGAGCGAATACCAGGCCGCCGAGTCGACGCCGTGGCTGGCCAGCGCGGCGGTCATCTTCACCAGATGCGCCGCCTTGGCCGCCGCGCCGCCGACGAGGGCCGACTGGCCGAACTCGGTCACCAGCAGCGCCGGGCGCTGGTCAGCCGGCAACCGGTCGAGCACGGCGTCGAGCGCGTCGAGCGCCTCGCTCGCGGCCTCGGCGCTCAGCCCGTAGGGGTGAAAGCTCAGCGCGTCCATATGCGCGAAGGCACCGGCATCGGCGAGGTGCTGCACGAAGCCGGTCGGCATGGAATGCAGCCCGGCGCCGATGATCTGAACCTCGGGATGGCTCTCCCCGACCTTGTCGGACACCGCCTGCAGGAGCCGCGTCAGCAGCGCCGCCTTGTCGGCGAGGCTGCCGGACGCGGCCTCGCCCGAGACGAACTGCGTCGACAGGCTGTTGAACTCGTTGCCGATCTCGATCCGGCCCAGCCCCGGGAACCGGTCCAGCACAGCGACCACGAAATCCGCGAAACCGTCGATCGCCGCTGCGTCGGAGGCCCATTTGCCGCCCTGGTAGTTCGGGTTGCCCTGCGGCAGCAGCGTCAGGATCGGGTCGCCGCCGGAGGCCAGCACCTCGTCGAGATAGCGGCTGCGCGGATCGCTGAAATCATAGAAGCCGGGCGTCGCCTCGACCCGGTGCCAGTTGAGCCCGTCGCGGATGAAATCGGCCTCGATCATGGCGAGATCCGAGCCCGGCGCGTCGTCGTACCGGCCGCCCTGCCCGTACCGTGTGGCCACGCCGAGGGTGAAGTGAGATCCGCTCTGAAAGGTCATGCCTGCTCCGCCAATTCATGAACAGTGGCGGTTGTCCGGGCGGATTGTGGCAAGAATGAGATGGATCATGGCCCCTCGGCGGGTGCCCGCCGGGGGTTTGAATCGCCTTCAGAGCAGTTCGGGCCGCCGCAGCAGCAAAGCCGCGAGCGCGATCAATGCGTTCGCCGCCATATGGGCGAGGATCGCATCCCCCAGCGCGCCGCGCCGCCGGGCCAGCGCCGCGAAGACCAGCCCGGCAAGCGCGGCGGCGATCCAGCGGTCGTGCAGCGCCGCGAAACACGCGGTGCTGACCGCGAGGGCCAGCCACAGCCGCGCCGGGACCGCGCCCGGCGGCGCGATCCGGCCCAGAAGGTAGCCGCGAAAGAACAGCTCCTCGACCACCGGCACGAGCACCGCCGTGCCGACCAGCCGGAAGACGAGCCAAGCCGTATCGGCCACCGGTGGGGCCGCGGCTTCGGGCGGCGGCGCGGCGGTGACGATCCAGGCCGCCCCAACCGCAAGCCCGGCGGCGAGCGCGACCGGGTCCAGCCCGATCCCATGCCCGCGCAACCCGGGCCAGACGAAGGCCAGCGCCACGGCCATCGCCAGTGCCCGGAGCGGATAGGCCACCGCCGGCTCGGCGAAGAAGGCCGAAACCAGCAACCCGCTGGCCATGAAGGCGGCGAAGGGCAGCAGCTGCGCCACCTCCGGGTCCTGCCGGAACGGCAGCGGCGCGCCCCGGCGCGGCGCGGCCAGCGGGATCGTCTGGCGACGCAGCCCGGGCAGCGCATGCGCGGCCAGCATCATCGCGCAGGCCAGCAGCACGAAACTCAGCCAGCCGGCATTCGAATGGAACGCCCCCACGGCGAGATCGGGCGACGCTTCTGCGCCGAGCACCATCAGCAGCGCGATCCGCAGGATGTTGAAGCCGAAGCTGACCCCGAGGCCGAGCGGGAACAGCCAGAAAACGCGCGGAAAGCGCAGCTCGCGGCGAAAGATCACCATGTAGATCGCGAGAAAGACCGAGATCAGCGCGAAACCCTCGATGCCCGAGCAGCGCTTGCCGACCTCGACGACGAAACCGTCGATGCCGATGATGCGCTCATGCGGGAACAGCAGCACGTCGTAGCCGAGCCCGCCGAGCAGCGCCGTCACCGCGTCGAAAGTCAGGCCCGACAGCAGTTCGAGCCGCCAAAGCGGCTGCAGCAGGTCCGACAGCTCCGGCAGCAGAGCGCCCAAGGCCAAGGCGGGCAGGATCGCCGCCCACCGGCCGTGCAGCGCCCGGCGCCAAA
>Ga0208794_1000307_pt1 | contig 35936 bp, 35 predicted proteins | sample 32_taG_FD_184106 | JGI IMG/M metagenome (GOLD analysis project Ga0208794, IMG submission 184106) | Marine viral communities from the Gulf of Mexico - 32_GoM_OMZ_CsCl metaG (SPAdes) (version 2) | ecosystem: Environmental > Aquatic > Marine > Oceanic | place: Atlantic Ocean: Gulf of Mexico... | reverse complement strand
CCGACGCCGGCTCCGCCCCGCAACCCGCGCCCGACACCGCGGCCGCGCCGGGCCCCGCGCCCGAGGGAGATCAGCCGGTGCTGCCCGGCCCGCCCTCGCGGGTGATCGAGGTTCCGGCCGAGGAGGCCGACATCACCGTCGTCACCGACCCGCCGCCGCCGCCCAGCGAGGCGCCGCGCGAGGTGGTCGACGCCCGACACGAGCCTGTGCCCGGGGAGGGCGAAGAAGCGGACGTCCCGGACGACAGCGAAGCGCCCGAGATTGCCGCGCTCGCCGAGCCGCCCGCCAGCCCGCCCCTCGCCATGCCCGCGCCGCCCGAGCGGCCGGAGGCGCTGCCCGACATGTCGGGAACGATCACCGTGCTGCCGGCACCGGGCGAGGCGGGTGAAGACGCGGCCCGTCCGCTGCCGGGCCGCGCCGCCGGGCTGTCGGGCGGCGATGCGGTGCCGGTGCGCCGGCCCGGCCTCGACGACGAGGAAGCCCCGGTCGAGGCGGCGCCGCTGCCCGACGACGCGCCGGCCCTGATGCGCTTTGCCGCGCCCGATCTGGCCGATGCCGGTGAGCCGCGGATGTCGATCGTGCTGCTCGACACCGGGGCGCTCGACAACGCGGTGGCCGCCGCCTCGACCATTCCCTTTCCGGTGACGATCGGCATCGACGCCGAGGCGCCCGACGCCGCCGCGCGGGCCGCGCGCTGGCGCGAGGCGGGCTACGAGATCGCCGCCATCGCGCGGCTGCCACAGGGCGCCGCGCCCTCCGATGTCGAGGTCACCTTCGAGTCCGCCTTCAACACGCTGCCCGAAGCGGTGGCATTGCTCGATCTCGGCGATGCGGGGCTGCTTTCGGATGCGGAGGTGACCGCGCAGGCGCTGGACCGGCTGGCGCGCGACGGGCGCGGGCTGGTGGCGTTGCCACGGGGGCTGGCGACGCCGATGCGGCAGGCCGAGGCGCGCGGCGTCCCGGCGCTCGAGGTCTATCGCGATCTCGGCGAGGTCGGGCAGGACGACCGGGTGATCCGGCGCTTTCTCGACCAGGCCGCCTTCCGCGCCCGCCAGCAGGGCGCGGTGACGCTGCTGGCACCGCTCAACCCCGAGAGCATTACCGCGCTAACGCTCTGGGGCAACCGGGTCGACCGGGAAGGGGTGGCGCCGTCGCCGGTCAGCGCGCTGCTGCAGTTGCAGCTGGCCGGGCCGGTCAAATAGGGGCGTTGTTCAAGGGCGCACAGGATCGGTGATTTGACCGCGGCGCTGCGGCTGCCCAGACGTGAGGGCAACGCAACCCAACGGATGGATCGCCCGAATGACCACGCAACCCGCCTCGACCGGCATCGCCGCTCGCGCCCCTGAAATGCTCAGCGTGCTGCGCATCACCAGCGCGCTGATCTTCACGCTGCATGGCAGCCAGAAGCTGTTCGCCTTCCCGCCGACCGAGCAGCAGCCGCCGCTCCTGTCGCTGTTCGGCATCGGTGGCCTGCTCGAGCTGGTGGGCGGCCTGCTGCTGCTGGTCGGGCTGTTCACCCGCCCCGTGGCCTTGGTGCTGTCGGGAATGATGGCGGTCGCCTACTGGATGTTCCACGCGCCGGGCAACCTCTTCCCGACGCTCAACGGCGGCGACGCGGCGATCCTGTACTGCTTCGTCTTCCTCTACATCTTCGTCGCGGGTCCGGGGCCGTGGAGCCTTGACGCGCTGATGCGCCGCCGCTGAAGCAGGGGCGCCGGATGCGGAAAGGGCGGGGATGTCCCCGCCCTTTTCTCGTCAGCCATTGCCCTCGGGCCGGAACATCGCGGCGTCCGCCGCGGCGCGCCTGAGCGCGTTCGACTTGTGCACCGTCTCCATGTACTCGGCCTCGGGGTCGCTGTCATGGACCACGCCGCCGCCGGCCTGGATGTAGAGCTTGCCGTTCTGGACGATGGCGGTCCTGAGCGCGATGCACATGTCCATGTCGCCATTCGCGCTGAAATAGCCCAGGCCGCCGCCATAGATGCCGCGCTTCTCGGGCTCCAACTCGTCGATGATCTGCATCGCCCGCACCTTGGGCGCACCCGAGACCGTGCCCGCCGGCAGCCCCGCGAGCAGGGCCGACAGCGCGTCCTGATCCTCGCGCAGCTCGCCCACGACATTCGACACGATGTGCATCACGTGGGAATAGCGCTCGATGATGAACTGCTCGGTCGGCTTCACGGTGCCCGGTCGGGCCACGCGGCCGACATCGTTGCGGCCCAGATCCAGCAGCATCAGATGCTCGGACAGCTCCTTGGCGTCCGCCAGCAGGCTTTCCTCGTTGGCACGGTCCTCCTCGGGGGTGGCACCGCGCGGCCGGGTGCCGGCGATCGGGCGGATCGTCACTTCGCCGCCCATCACCCGCACGAGGATCTCGGGGCTGGCGCCGACCACCTGGTAGCCACCGAAATTGAAGTAGAACATGAAGGGCGAGGGGTTGGTGCGCCGCAGCGAGCGGTAGAGCGCGAAGGGCGGCTCGGGAAAGTCCTGCGTCCAGCGCTGCGCCGGCACCACCTGGAAGATGTCGCCCGCGCCAATGTATTCCTTGGCCTTCGCCACGGCGGCGAGATAGCCCTCATGGGTGAAGTTCGACACCGGCTCGGCCAGCGGCGCAGGGGCCTGCAGCGCGCGTGCCTCCTGCGGCATCGGCCGGTCGAGCGCACGACGCGCCTCGGTCACCCGCTCCGCCGCCTGGGCATAGGCCGCGCGGGCCGACTGGCCCTGGCCCTGCCAGACCGGCGCCACGAGGATCACCTCGCCCTTCACCCCGTCGAGCACCGCGACCACGGTCGGCCGCATCATCACCGCGTCGGGCAGGCCGAGCGGGTCGGGGTTCACATGGGGCAGCCGCTCCACCAGCCGGATCATGTCGTAGCCGAGATAGCCGAACAGCCCGGCCGAGGCGGCGGGCAGATCCTCGGGGAGGTCGATCCGGCTCTCGGCGAGGATCGCGCGCAGCGTGTCGAGCGGATGACCCTGCAGATCCTCGTAGGCATCATCGTCGTAGCGCGCGGCGCGGTTGACGCGGCTGCCTTCGCCCCGGCAGTCCCAGATCAGGTCCGGGTTCATGCCGACGATCGAGTAGCGGCCGCGCACTTCGCCGCCGGTGACGCTTTCGAGGATGAAGGCGTGCTTGCCGGCATTGGCGAGCTTGAGCATCAGCGACACCGGCGTGTCGAGATCGGCGGCAAGGCGGGTCCAGACGACCTGGTTGGCACCCTGCTCGAAGCCTTGGCGGAACGTCTCGAAATCGGGGCTGAGCATGGCGGCTTACCTGAAGGAGGAATGGACCGCCTGCACGGCGGATTCGTCGATGCGGATCTCGGTGCGCGACTGCACCGCGTTGGCATAGGCGGCGTAGATGTCCTGCGCCAGCCCGGTGCCGAGCCGCGCCTCGAGGGCCTGCCGCTCGGCGGCGACGGCGGGGTCCTGCATGTCGGGGGCGTTCGCGGCGTCGAGACGGACCACGGCAGCGAAGCCTTCGCCCGCGATCGCGCGGGTCTCGCCTTCCTCCATCGCGAAGATCTCGCGGATGAACTCGGGCGAGGTGCCTTCGACGAAGTCGCGGCGGGTGAGGTTCTTGGCCGGGCGCGGGGCGAGGCCCGCTGCTTCGAAGCTTTCACCAGCGGCGATGCGGGCGGCCAGCTCCTCGGCCCGCTCGGCGCGCAGCCGGGCACGGGTCTCGGCCTCGACATCGGCGATCACCTGGTCGCGCACCTCGTCGAGCGGGCGCAGCGCCGGCGGCGTCACCTCGTCGAGACGGATCGCGAAGACGCCGCCATCCTCGAAGCCCAGAAGCTCGGGGAAGTCGCCTTCCTGCGCGGCCGCGGCGGCCTCGCGGAAGGGGGCGTAGGCGGCGATGCCCTCGGTCACGTCCTCGGACCAGTCGATCGTGCCCAGCTCCATGCCGGTCCGCTCGGCCAGATCCTCGAGCGTCGCGCCACCGGCGAGCAGGTCGGTGATGTCGTCGCTCCGGCGCTCGATCTCGCGGCGGGCCAGCGCCTGGGCCAGCTCGGCCCGCAGGTCGGCCTCGACGGCCTCGAAGGGGACCTCCTCGGCGGCGAGAACGGCGTTGACGCGGAACAGGGCCGGGCCGAGCGTGGTCTCGACCGGGCCGACCAGGTCGCCCGCCTGCGCCGCGAAGACCGGCTCGGCGGCGGCGCCGAGATCATCGGCAGCCACGTCGCCCAGATCGACGGCCGACAGGCTCAGCCCGCGCGCCTCGACCAGATCCTCGAAGCTGGCCTCGCCGGCCTCGACCCGGGCCAGCGCCTCAGCGGCGGCGGTCTCGTTCGGGTAGACGAGGCGCTCGACGAGACGGCGCTCCTCCTGCACGTATTCGTCGATGCGCTGGTCGTAGAGGGCGCGCACCTCCTCGTCATCCACCTCGATCCCTTCGGCCACGTCTTCGGGGCGCAGCCAAGCATAGCTGATCTTGCGCATTTCGGGCGCGGTATAGACCTCGGGCGCCGCTTCGTAGCGGGCCTGGATCTCGGCCTCGTCGGGGGTGGGGACCTCGGCGTCGAGCAGGATCTCGGGCAGGATCACCCGCGGGCGGCCGTCATCGACCGGTGCCGGGCGGGCCGCGCCGAGCGTTACCGGCGCCCAGGTGACGTCGCGCCGCGCCATCAGGAAGTCGATCATCGCCTCGACCTGGGTCTCGGGGGCGGGCACGCCGCCTACCACCGCCTGCTGCAGCAGCGCCCGGGCCTCGGCCTCGCGCAGGCTCTCCTCGAAATCGGCCACCGACAGCCCGTTGCGCGACAGCGCGTCGCGGTAGGCGTTGCGGTCGAAGCCGCCCGACAGCCCCTGGAAGGCCGGGATCGCCAGAACCTGCTCGCGCACAGCCGCGTCGCCGACCGACAGGCCGAGCGCATCGGCTTCGGCGTCGAGCACGCGCTCGGTCACCAGCTGGCCCAGCACCGCGCGGTCGAGACCGATCTCGCGGGCCTGGGCGATGCCGAAGGCCGAACCGGTCTGGCTCTCGAGGCTGCGCATCCGGTTCTGCAGGGCGCTGGCATAGGCCTGGATGTCGAGCTCCTTGTCGCCCACCGTGCCGAGCCGCGTGGCGTTGCCGGTGAGCCCGGTCGCACCGAAGCCGATCAGGCCCACGAAGAGCAGGATCAGGATGATCCAGACGAATACGCGGTTGCCCTTGCTCGATGCCATTGCGGTCTCCTTGATGCGCGCCGGGTGCGGCGTCCGGGGATGCATAGGCAAGCGGGCGGGGCCGTGCAAGCCGCTGGCTCAGACGGGCAGGGCCGCCAGACGTTCCTCGAGCCCGGCGATCCCGGCCGCGTCGACATTGGCGAAGGCGATGCGCAGCTGTCTCTTCCCGGCCTCGGCCCCCTCGGGCGTGAACATCGTACCGGGCAGCAGCAACACGCCCGCGTCGCGCACCAACCGCCGGGCCAGGGCGTCGGAGGGCTCTTCGAACGGGTGCCCGATCCAGCCGAAATAGGCGCCGCAGCCCATCAGATGCCAGCCCCGGGCCGCCAGCCGCTCGAAGCTCGCCTCCATCGCACGACGACGCGACAGAATCTCCTCCCGCTCGCCGGCCAGCCAGTCGTCGAGGTTCTCCATGCCCCACAGCGCCGCCTTCTGGCCGAGGCTGGTGGGGCAGATCGTCACCGTGTCGAGGAACCGCTCCATCTGCGCGATCCGCGCCTCGGAGGCGGTGACCGCGCCGATCCGGTGGCCGGTCAGGCGATAGGACTTGGAGAAGGAGTAGAGCTGCACCAGCACCTCGGCCCAGTCGGGATCGGTGAACAGGTCATGCGCCGGGCCCTCGCGGCTGTCGAATTCGCGATAGGTCTCGTCGAGGATGAGAGCGAGGCCGCGCGCGCGGCACAGGTCGCGGAACGCGGCGAGCAGGGTGGCGGGATATTCGACGCCGCCGGGGTTGTTGGGGCTGACCAGCACGATGGCCCGGGTGGCCGGGGTGATCAGCGCCGCCGCGCGCTCGGGGTCGGGCAGCAGGTCGGGCCCGGTCTCGAGCGGCACGGTCGCGACGCCGGACATGTCGTTCCACATGCGGTGGTTGAAGTACCACGGGCTCGGCAGGATCACCTCCGTGCCCTCGCCGCACAGCGCCGCGATGGCGGCGCAATAGGCCTGGTTGCAGCCCGAGGTGATCGCCACCTGTCCGGGCGCCACCGCGCCGCGATAGTCGCGCGACCAGCGCGCCGCCACCGCCGCGCGCAGCTCGGGCAGGCCCAGCACCGGGCCGTAGAGATGCGCGCTCGCATCCTCCATGACGATCCGCGCCATCGCCTCGCGCAGCGGCGCAGGCGGGGGATCGACCGGCGCCGCCTGGCTGACATTGATCAGCGGCCGCTCGGGCGGGAACGTCACCCCCTCGATCCAGCGCCGCGCCTCCATCACGGGCGGTGAAAAGGTCGATGCGGTGCGCGTGCTGCTCATGGGGCCTCCCTCGGGTTCGGGGGCACGCTAGCCCTGGGTCGGGGGCTGTGCAATCCGGGCCCGTGCGCCGCGCCACTCGGCGTGGACCAGCCAGATCATCGCCACGTCGAACAGGCTCAGTGCCACCAATGTTGCTGAAGGGGCGAGCGCAAACAGATGGATCTGGTAGGCGATGAACAGCGCCAGCACACCCATCGCGACAGGGTAGGCCCAGTGCATTCCGCGTGCCAGCAGCAACACCATCACAAGTTTCACGCCGCCATGGGTGAGGAGATAGAACGCGTAGAAATGCTGGGTTTCGATCGACAGCTTCTGGCTCGCATCAAGCAGGGCGCGCGCCAGCAGATCACGGGGATCCTGTGCCAGTTCCGGCGCGGTGACCCGGTCGAGCAGCTCCAGAATCGCAGCGCCGGGCGTGACGAGAAGCGTCAGCCCGGCGAGGGTCTCGAAGCCTGCGAACAGGCCTTTGAACAGAAGGCTCGCCTCGAACAGGCGGTGGATCAGTCGCCGCCGTGGCGACGCCTTCCTCTCAGTCCTTGCCGCGATAGGGCTCGACATATTGCAGGGCCATGTCCCAGGGGAAGAAGATCCAGGTGTCCTGGCTCACCTCGGTGACATAGGTGTCGACCTGCTTGTTGCCCATCGGCTTGGCATAGACGGTGGCGAAATGCGCGTTGGGGTACATCTGTCGCACCAGTTCGAGGGTGCGGCCGGTATCGACGAGGTCGTCGACCACCAGGATGCCGGTGCCGTCGCCCATCATCTCGGCATCCGGCGCCTTGAGCACCTTGGCGCCGGACTGGTTCTGATGCTCGTAGGACTTGACCGAGATCGTGTCGACGGTGCGGATGCCCAGCTCGCGGCTGACGATCATCGCCGGCGCCATGCCGCCGCGGGTGATCGCCACAACCGCCTTCCAGGCGCCCTCGGCCTCGGGGCCGCGCCCGTCGAGCCGCCATGCGAGCGCGCGGCTGTCACGGTGCAGCTGGTCCCAGCTGACATGGAAGCCCTTTTCATGCGGCAGTCGGTCGGTCATCTCTATTCAGCCTTTCGTGATGTCGGGCGCGTCGGGGTTCTTCATGCCGATCACGTGGTAGCCCGCGTCGACATGATGCACCTCGCCGGTCACCGCCCGTCCCAGATCGGAGAGCAGGTATAGCGCGGAATTGCCGACCTCGTCTTGGGTGACGGTGCGGCGCAGTGGCGAATTGTACTCGTTCCACTTCATGATGTAACGGAAATCGCCGATGCCGGAGGCCGCCAGCGTCTTGATCGTGCCGGCGGAGATCGCGTTGACCCGGATCGCGTCGCGGCCCAGATCCTCGGCCAGATAGCGCACGCTCGCCTCGAGCGCCGCCTTGGCCACGCCCATCACGTTGTAATGCGGCATGACCTTCTCGGCGCCATAATAGGTCAGCGTCAGCGCCGAGCCGCCATCGCGCATCATCGGCGCCGCGCGCTTCACCACCGAGGTGAAGGACCACACCGAAATGTCCATCGACATCAGGAAGTTCTGCTTGGACGTATCAACGTAGCGACCGCGCAGTTCGGACTTGTCGGAGAATCCGATCGCGTGAACGATGAAGTCGAATTTGTCCCAATGTTTCCCGAGCGCGTCGAACAGCGCGTCGATGCTGTCCTCGTCGCCGACGTCGCAGGGCAACACGATATCGGAGCCGACTTCGGCGGCGAGCGGATCGACCCGCTTCTTCAAAGCCTCGCCCTGGTAGGAGAATGCGAGCTCAGCGCCAGCATTGGCGCAGGCCTTGGCGATGCCCCACGCGATCGACTTGTCGTTGGCGAGCCCCATGATGAGCCCGCGCTTTCCCGCCATCAACTGCGATGTCATGAATGTCCCTCTTGCCGATCCGGCGCCGTTTCGATCCGGTGTAGGCGATGCGCCCCTAGGCATCAAGGCCGGGGCCGACGCGACGTCAGAACGGCGACCGCGAAACAATGAGGCTGAAAACGGGAAATAGGCTATAATGGTGCGATACGAGTTGACGGGTCGGTACGATGAATGAGCGTGGCGGTATTTTCGCCGGGGAGGATCCGTTCGAGATCACCCGGCACTGGTTGGATGAGGCCGCGCGGCTGGAGCCGTCCGACCCGAACGCCATTGCATTGGCGACGGTCGACGCGGACGGCATGCCCGATGTCAGAATCGTCCTGCTCAAGGAAATCGAAGCCGACGGCTTCGTCTTCTACACCAATTACGAAAGCGCCAAGGCACGCCAGCTCGATCAGGCGCGGCAGGCGGCCTTCGTGATGCACTGGAAGTCGCTGCGGCGACAGATCCGCGTGCGGGGCCTCGTCGAGCGCGAGGATGGCGCCCAGGCCGACGCCTATTTCGCCAGCCGCCCGCTCGAAAGCCGGATCGGCGCATGGGCGTCACCGCAAAGCCGGCCGGTGGCGTCCCGCGCGGCGCTCGAGGCCGAGGTCGCGCGCATGTCGGCCGAATTGGGGCCGGATCCGGTGCGGCCGCCCTTCTGGGGAGGCTACAGGATCAGGCCGCTCGAGATCGAATTCTGGGCAGATGGCGCGCACAGGCTTCACGACCGCTACAAATGGTCGCGAGCCTCGCTGGCCGATCCGTTCGACGTGTTACGTTTGGGGCCCTGATTTCATGCGGGGTGAAAATCGACGCTTGTCGTGGCGGCCCGACTGTGCTGCACAGGCGCAAAAATCGATAGGGCCGCGCAACGGCCGCTGGAGGCGGAGATGAACGACATGCTGGATAGGCAGGCGGAGGATCGCATAGAACTCGCGGGCCACGTCAAATGGTTCGATCCGGCCAAGGGCTTTGGATTCATCGTACCCGATGATGGCGGATCCGACATCCTCCTGCATGCCAATGTTCTGCGCAATTTCGGCCAGAACTCGGTCGCCGACGGCGCCCGTATCCGGATCCTCGCGCAGCGGACCGATCGCGGCATCCAGGCGGCGGTGGTGCTGTCGCTCGAGCCGCCGGCGGATGCCCCCGCGGTGCCGCTGGCCGATTTCGCCGAGTTCGATCCCGAGTATCTCGCCAGCCGCCCGCTGGAGCCCGCGCGGATCAAGTGGTTCGACAAGGCCAAGGGGTTCGGCTTCGCCAACATCTTCGGCACCGACGACGACATCTTCCTGCATGTCGAGGTGCTGCGCAGCTCCGGCCTGGCAGAGTTGCAGCCCGGCGAGGCGGTGGCGTTACGGGTGATTCAGGGCAAGCGGGGCCGCATGGCGACCGAAATCCTACCCTGGGATGCCGTGCTGCGCCGCGCCCCGCAGGAGGATGCGCTGTGAGGCTTGCCGCGCTGGCGCTCGGGATCGCCCTCGCGCCCGGCATGGCCGCGGCCGGCAGCGTCGCCTGCGCGCCGGATCGGCTGACGGTGCGCGGCGACTGGGGGCAGGCCAGCTTCAAGGTCGCGGTGGCCGACGACGCCGCCGAGCGGGCGCAGGGATTGATGAACGTGCCCGAGATGCCGCGCATGGCGGGCATGCTCTTCGTCTATGAAACGCCGCAGCCGGTCTCGTTCTGGATGCGCAACACGCTGATTCCGCTCGACATGATCTTTGCCGAGGCGGATGGCACGATTGCCAGCATCCATGCCCGCGCCACGCCGCTCGACGAGACGCCGATCCCGGGCGGCGACGACATCCAGTACGTGTTGGAGATCAATGGCGGAATGGCCGCGCGGCTCGGCATCGCGCCGGGCGACACGCTGCGCCATCCGGATATCGGCAGCGAAGAGGTTCCGGCGGCAGATCCCTGCGATTGAGCCAGCCGGCGCTTGCGCCCGCGGCCGACGCGGCCTAGAAGGGCGTCGGTCCGGGGCGTAGCGCAGCCTGGTAGCGCATCTGTTTTGGGAACAGAGGGTCGCAGGTTCGAATCCTGCCGCCCCGACCAATCTTCCAACATCTACATTCCTGCTGCTTCCGCAGCCTGTGGCGCGCGGCTGCAGGCCGAATCCCTCCTTGGGGCGCGGGCGACTTCGCCATGCCTGCCGCGGGGGCACGCCGTAGACCCAGCCCGGATGCCCCGAAATCCCCCCTGTGGCCGTGTCGCCACGCCCCCTCGTGGACAAGTTCCGAGGCAGTTTGTCACCCCCTGTGGATGATTTTCGCGGGGCGTGGAAAAGACCCGTTTCCGGCGACCGAGCGCCTGCCCATCATCCTGCGCAGCATGGGCATCGAGCATGCGCCGCCGTGCGCGATGGCCTGTGGAAAACCCTGTGGGCGATCCGTGAACTGCGGTGGGCGAATCCGGCGTTGAAAATCCTCGCTCAGTAATTCGTCGGACAGGCCCCGACCGCGCGTTGACCCCAAACGCCATGCTGCACAGGTTCGTCCGACCGCGGCGCCTCAGCCCGTCGCATCACCGAGCGAGACGAGACCGAGACATGCGATTCGAGCGCCACCAGACCCAGCCCGGACCGGATCATGCGATCGGTCCCGACGCGCGGGGCGTGGGGGCGGGGTTTGCCGGCTGGCCCGAACGCGCGGCGCGCGCCTTCGTGCAGCAGGTGCCGGGTGGTGCAGATCCGGTCGCGGCGACCGAGGCGCTGACCACGCGGCTCGAGGCGCGGGCACGGGTGCAGGGGATCGCGGCCGCCGAAGAATGGGCTGCGGACCTCCGGGGCATGATCCTGTCGCGGCAGGTCGCGGTCGACTCGGCACTCTGGACCGGACGCCGGGTCCCCGAGGCAGCCCTGCCGCTGCCCGTGGAGCTCAAGGGCGCTGAGCCAGTCCCCATGCCGCTCGTCCAGGCGGTGGTCGCAGGTGCGCCGCTGGCTCTGGAGTTCGGCGCGCCGGACGCCAGCGGTCCCCAGGTCGCGCTCGATCTGCGCTACTTCGTCGAGGCGGGTGCGGTGTCGGTCGGCGCGCTGGAGCGGGCGGTGCGGGCCTGGACACTGGCGCTTGTCGTCGCGGCAGGGCCGGGGCGGCGGCCGGGGGCGATGATCCTGGCCGGGCTGGGGGGCGCGCTCATGCGGCTCGGTTTGGGCTACTCGACGCCCGAGGGCCGCGCGGCGGCGATGGCGATGGCGGCGCTGGCCGAGGCCGCGCGGTGGGCCGAGGCGGCTGAGCTGGGTCTCGATGCCGGGGCCGCGCCCATCATCCGGCAAGAACCAGATCGCGTCCCGGCCGGCGCGCAGGCGGCCCTGCTGCGGGCGCGTGCGCTCGCGGCGGTGCGGAAGGATGCGCCCGAGGCGACCGGCAAGTCGCCGATGCTGATGGTCGCGCCGCTGGGATCGCTGGCCGCGATCCTCGGGCTGGGGGACGATCCGCTCGCGCCGGTCTCGTCGCTGCGGCTCGACGCCGAGCGGCCGGAGGGCCATGTCGGCCGTCCCGTGCCGGAACTCGAGGCGGGCCTCGCGGCGCAGGGCCACGCACCCGACCGGATCGCCGCGGCAATCCGTCACGCCACCGGGCACGGGACCCTCGCGGCGGCGCCGGGCATTGATCATGCGGCGCTGCGCGCCTGTGGTATCGACGGCGACCGGATTGCCCGAATCGAGGCGGCGCTGGCCGAGGCGCGTGACCTGCGCGCGGTCGTCACGCCATGGCGACTCGGCCCGGATTTCTGCCGCGACCAGCTCGGCATCGACCCCGAAACGCTGTCGGATCACGGGATGGGCCTTCTGGAGCGGCTCGGCTTCGACGCGGCCCGGATCGACGCGGCGAACCGGCACGTCTTTGGCACGGGGACACTGCGCGGCACGGCGGGGCTTTCCCCGGAAGCGGCGGTGGGTTTCGACTGCGCCGAGACCGTCGGCCCGCGCCCCCGGTTGGCCATGGCTGCGGCGATGGCATCGGTGCTGTCCGGACCGGTACGGGCGCCGCTGGCCTTCGAGGGGACGGAAGCCGAGGCGGGGCTGGATCGCGCCATCCGTGCTGCGCGCCGCGCCCGGATCGCCGCTTTGCTGCCCCAGCGCCTCGACGCGCCGGGCGAGATCGCCGCGCGGCTGCGCGAGATCCTCGCCATGCTGCCCGAGGGCATCCGCCCCGGCACGGCGCCGAGCGAGGTGCTCGAACTGCTCGACGCGGCAGGGCGGTCGCGCCCCGATGCCCGCCGCCATGCCCGCGATCTGCGGGCCCGGCTGCTGGCCGAACCCTGGTCCGGGCAGGACGCCGCAACGCCGTCGCGCACAGGAGTGCGCGGGATGGAACGGCTTCGCTCTGGAGGTGTTGCAGACCCGTAGAGCCGCGACGGGAGCAGCTATATGGGCGCGCAGTCACATGCCGTCGAGGACATTCTCGACCGACTGGAGCAGGAGGGCCGGGACGATGACCGCGCCACGGTCGGCGACGTCACCGGGGCGCTGGGCGATCGCGGCTTCGGGCCGTTCCTCTTCGTCCCGGCGCTGATCGAGATTTCGCCCATCGGCGGCGTTCCCGGCGTGCCCACGCTGCTGGCGCTGATCATCGCGCTCTTCGCCGTGCAGATCGTCATGGGCCGGGACGAGATGTGGCTGCCCGGTTTCCTCGAAAGGCGATCGGTCTCTGGCGACAAGCTCGCCAAGTCGGCCGACAAGCTGCGCGGGGTGGGCCGCTGGCTCGACCGCTGGTTCCATGGCCGGCTTGAGGCGCTGACCACCGACAAGGTCGCCCGGATCGCCGGGATCGCGGTGCTGCTGCTCTGCCTGACGGTGCCGCCGCTGGAACTCGTCCCCTTCGCCTCGACCGCGCCGATGGCGGCCATCGCGGCCTTCGGCCTCGCAATGACGCTGCGCGACGGGCTGCTGATGGCGCTTGGCTTCGTGCTGAGCCTCGTCGCGGTCGGCGTGGGATTCGGCATGATCGGCGGGGGCGGCGGCTGAATCCCCGGGCTGGCGCATCCGGCCCGGGGGCGGCATGGTCACCCCGCCCGCAACGCAGGAGATTTCGACGTGACGCGCAACCGCAAGGGCCCCGGCGCCTTCCATTCCCTGCACCGCCACGGCTTCGTGCGGGTGGCCACCGCGACGCCGCGGGTGCGGCCCGCCGATGTCGCCTTCAACCGCGACGCGGTGATCGCCGAAGCGCGGCGCGCGCATGACGCTCGCGCCGATCTGGTGGTGTTTCCCGAACTGTGCATCTCCTCTTATGCGATCGACGATTTGCACATGCAGACCGCGCTGAACGACGCGGTGGAGACGGCGCTGGAGGCCGTGGTCGAGGCGAGCGCGAAACTGTCGCCGGTGCTGCTGGTGGGCGCGCCACTGCGGCACGAGGGGCGGCTCTACAATTGCGCGGCGGTGATTTCGCGCGGGCGCCTGCTCGGCGTGGTGCCCAAGAGCTTCCTGCCCAACTACCGCGAATTCTACGAAAAGCGCTGGTTCGCCGCGGGGCGCGGCGTCACTGGCCGGATGATGCGGCTTGGCGAGAGGGAGGTGCCCTTCGGCACCGACCTGATCTTCGAAGCCGAGGATCTGCCTGGCCTGATCTTCCACACCGAGATCTGCGAGGACTTCTGGGCCCCGGTTCCGCCGTCGAGCCAAGCGGCGACCGAGGGCGCGCTGATCCTCACCAACCTCTCGGCTTCGAACATCGTGATCGGCAAATCCGACGACCGCCACGTGCTGTGTCGCAGCCACGGCATGCGCAGCTTCGCGGCCTATGCCTACTCGGCGGCGGGACCGGGCGAGAGCACCACCGATCTGAGCTGGGATGGGCAGGGCGCGGTCTACGAGATGGGCGACCTGCTGGCCCAGTCCGGCCGCTTCGACGTAGAGCCCGAGCTGTGCATGGCCGATGTCGACACGCAGCGCCTGCTCAACGAGCGGATGCGCACCGGCACGTTCAACGATGCCGGCAAGGGCCAGGCCCCGGTCTTCCGCCGCATCCGGTTCGACCATCAGCCGCATTTCGAGGATGCCGGGCTCCTGCGTCCGATCCGTCGCTATCCCTACGTGCCCAATCGCGAGAGCCATCTCGATCTCGACTGCTACGAGGCCTTCAACATCCAGGTCGAGGGGCTGCGCCGCCGGATGGAATCGATCGGCAACCCGAAGCTGGTCATCGGCATCTCGGGCGGGCTCGACAGCACCCACGCGCTGATCGTGGCGGCCAAGGCCTGCGACCGGATGGGCCTGCCGCGCGAGACGATCCTCGGCTACACCATGCCCGGCTTCGCGACCGGCGATGCCACCAAGTCCAACGCGTGGAAGCTGATGCGCGCGATGGGCATCGAGGCGGCCGAGATCGATATCCGCCCCGCCGCGCGGCAGATGCTCAAGGACATGGATCACCCCTTTTCGGGCGGCGATCCGGTCTATGACATCACCTTCGAGAACGTGCAGGCGGGCCTGCGCACCGACTACCTGTTCCGGCTCGCGAACCAGAATGGCGGCATCGTCGTGGGGACAGGGGACCTGAGCGAGCTGGCGCTGGGCTGGTGCACCTATGGCGTCGGCGACCAGATGAGCCATTACAACGTCAATTCCGGCGTGCCCAAAACGCTGATCCAGTACCTGATCCGCTGGTCGATCCAGTCCGGGCAGTTCGACGACGCGGCCACCACCGACGTGCTGCAGGCAATCCTCGATACCGAGATCTCACCCGAGCTGGTGCCGCAATCCGAGGAGGAGCTGCAATCGACCGAGGACCGGATCGGGCCCTACGCGTTGCACGACTTCTTCCTGTTCCACACCATGCGCTACGGGCTGCCGCCCTCCAAGGTGGCCTTCCTCGCCTGGCACGCCTGGCACGATGCCGAGAAGGGGCTTTGGCCGATCGGTTTCCCGAAAGAGAAGCGCCGCGCCTACGACCTCGCGGAGATCCGCAAATGGCTTGAGGTCTTCGTCTCCCGCTTCTTCGGCTTCGCGCAGTTCAAGCGCTCGGCCATGCCGAACGGGCCCAAGGTTTCGGCCGGAGGCTCGCTCAGCCCGCGTGGTGACTGGCGCGCGCCGTCTGACGCGAGTGCCGCGGTTTGGCTGGAGGAGCTTCGCGAAAACGTGCCCGAAGGCTGATCTTTCCCGTCCCGCCCGGATGCGTTAGACGGGGCCGCCCGGAATGGTCCGGGCACCGGTCGCAGCCTACCCGGTCAAAACAAGGACGGATAAGATGAAAACCTATGTGATCTGCTCGGGCGGGCTCGACTCCGTGTCGCTCGCCCACAAGGTCGCCGCCGAGCACGAGCTCGCGGGACTGATTTCCTTCGATTACGGCCAGCGCCATTCCAAGGAGCTGGACTTCGCGCGGGCCGCGGCCGACCGTCTCGGCGTGCCGTTCCACCTGATCGACATGCGCTCGATCGGCGCGCATCTGTCGGGCTCGGCGCTGACCGACGATGTCGAGGTTCCCGACGGGCATTATGCCGAGGACACCATGAAGACGACCGTCGTGCCGAACCGCAACGCCATCATGCTCGCCGTGGCCTTTGGCCTGGCGGCGGCGCAGAAGGCCGACGCGGTGGCCACCGCTGTGCATGGCGGCGATCACTTCATCTACCCCGATTGTCGCCCGGCCTTCACCGAGGCCTTCGACGCGATGCAGAAACAGGCGCTCGACGGCTATGCCGATGTGCGCCTCTACACCCCCTTCGTGCATGCGCCGAAATCCGCGATCGTCACCGAAGGCGCCAAGCACGGGACGCCCTTTGCCGAGACGTGGTCCTGCTACAAGGGCGGCGATCTGCATTGCGGCCGCTGCGGCACCTGCGTCGAACGCCGCGAGGCGTTCCACCTCGCCGGTGTCGAGGACCCGACTGAATACGCCGATCCGGATTTCTGGATCGAGGCCGTCGCGCGGGGGGCGAAGTGATGTACACGATCACCAAGGAGTTCCACTTCTCCGCTTCTCACCAGCTGTGCAACCTGCCGGGCGATCATCCCTGCGCGCGGCTGCACGGGCACAACTACATCGCCGAGGTGGAGCTGCGGGCCGAAAAGCTCGACGAGAACGGCTTCGTGCTCGACTACCGCGCGCTCGACCCGCTCAAGCGCTGGATCGACGACACGCTCGACCACCGGCATCTCAACGAGGTGTTCGGCCATGACGGCGTGACCTCCGAGGTGCTGGCGCGCGAGATCTTCGACTGGGCGCATGCGCGCTGGGCGCAGGTCAGCGCGGTACGCGTGTCGGAGACGCCCAAGACCTGGGCGGAATACCGGCCGTGAGCGTGCTGCGCGTCTCCGAGATCTTCGGCCCGACCATTCAGGGCGAAGGCGCGCTGATCGGCCAGGCGACGGTTTTCGTCCGCCTGGGCGGCTGCGACTACCGCTGCTCGTGGTGCGACAGCCTGCACGCGGTGGAGAGCGAATACCGCCACACCTGGGCGGCGATGGAGACCGAGGCCGTCTGGGACCGGATCGTCGAGCTGTCCGGCGGGCGGCCGCTGACGGTGACGATCTCGGGCGGCAACCCGGCGATCCAGGATTGCGGCCCACTGATCGAGCGGGGGCGCAGCCTGGGCTACCGCTTCGCGCTGGAAACCCAAGGATCGGTGGCGCGGGACTGGTTTGCGCGGCTCGAGCCACTGGTGCTGTCGCCCAAGCCGCCCTCATCGGGCGAGACGCCTGACTGGGCACGCTTTGACGAGTGTCTCAGGGCTGCGGGCGAGGCAGCGGCGATCCTGAAGATCGTGGTCTTCGACGAGGCCGATTACCTCTGGGCCCGCGAGGTGGCCGCGCGTTACCCGCAGCTTCCCGTCTATCTGCAGCCCGGCAACCACACCCCGCCGCCGCCCGAGGCCGAGGATGCCGAGATCGACATGGACGGCATCACCGACCGCATGGACTGGCTGGTGAGCCGGACGCTCGCAGATGGCTGGTTCGAGGCGCGCGTGCTGCCGCAGCTGCACGTGCTGATATGGGGCAACAAGCGCGGCGTCTGAGGCTCAGCTGATGGCGCCGAGCGCCGCTTCCAGCCGGGGCAGGGCGGCCTCGGGGATGGGCAGGATCGGGCGCGGCGGGTCGCAATCCGCCAGCCCCATCAGCCGGGCGATGCCGAACATGACGCGGAAGCTGCCATATTCGCGAAACAGCGCCCAGAGCGGCGCGAAGCGGTCCTCGGCCCTTGTCCGTCCGGCCTGCGCGGCGGCGGCAAGCTCCATCACCGGGCCGGGCAGCAGCCCGGCCGCCACCGCGAACCACGCATCCGCTCCTGCCGCCAGCGCCTCGGCCCCGATCCAATCGCCGCTGTAGCCGATGGCAAAGCTGTCAGGCAGCGCCGCGCGCAGCCGCGCGAGATCCTCTGCCACGGCACCCGCGGGCGGCGGCATCTTGACCGCCGCGACATTGGGCACCTCGGCCAGCCGCGCCAGCAGCGCGTCGCCGAAGGTGAAGCCCGTGGTCGCCGGCGTGTTGTAGATGCAAAGCGGCAGCCCAGCTGCCCCGGCCACGGAGGCGTAATGGACCTGCACCTCCGCTTCGGTCAGCGGCGTGTAGGAGACTGGCGCCATCAGGAGGCCCTGCGCGCCCGCCGCCTCGGCCTCGCGCGCCAGCGCCATGGCCATGTCGGTCCGGATCGCGCCGACATTCACCACCAGCGGCACCGCGCCGCCCAGCACCTCGGTCGCCACGGCGAGCACCCGGCTCCGTGTCTCGGGCGTCAGGTAGGCGTAGCCGCCGTTGCTGCCGAGCAGCCCGACCGAGCCGACCCCCGCCGCGCGCAGCCGGTCGAGCATCACCGCCAGCGGCGCCTCGAGCACTTGGCCCGCCGCATCGGTGGGCGTGATCGGAAAGGCCATAAGCCCTTGGAACGGCGTGTCGGTCATGGCGGTCCTCCCTCGTATCGGCCCGCCGACTAGGCCCGGCGGACGGGGCTCCCGCAAGGGCGATCCGAAGGCGGGTGCGGGAAAATCCTGCGATCGGCACATATTCCTCGTCACGCGGTTGACCCGCAGGCGCGGCGCGCTCTCATTGTCGTGACCTGCCGCCTGACGGACCATTCATGACGCCCACGCCGCGCCCTGCGCGCCTTCGATACCGCCATGCCCTCTGGCTCGCGCCGCTGCTTCTCGCCGCCTGCGAAGGGCGGCAGTCGGCGCTGGTGCCGGCGGGAGAGGATGCGCGCATTCTGGGCGACCTGTTCTGGGTGATGCTGGTCGGCGCGGTGCTGCTGTGGATCGGCATGAACGGGCTGTTCTACTGGGCCACCCGCCGGAGCCCGGCACCGCATTCGCAGACTCTCGCGAACTGGCTGGTCATCATCGGCGGCATCCTCTTTCCGACCATCACGCTCGGCGCCTTGCTGGTCTATGGCCTGTCGATCATGCCCGACCTGCGCGCCACCGGCGATGGGCCGGTGATCCGCGTCACCGGCGAGCAGTGGTGGTGGCGCGTCGAATACGAGCGCGCCGACGGCACGACCGTGACCACCGCGAACGAGATCCGGCTGCCCGCGGGTGTCCGATCGACCTTCCTCCTGGACAGCAAGAAGGTGATCCACTCCTTCTGGGTCCCCAGTCTGGGCGGCAAGATGGACATGTTCCCCGGCCGGGTGACCGAGATGACGCTCGGGCCCGAGCAGCCCGGCATCTATCGCGGCCAATGCGCCGAGTTCTGCGGCGAGAGCCATGCCTGGATGGCCTTCGAGGCGGAGGTGATGACGCCCGAAGACTTCGATGCCTGGCTCGAGGCCGAGGCCGCCGATGCCATGCCGCCAGAGGGAGATCTCGCCCGGCGCGGCGCGGCGCTGTTCCTCGCGCAGGGCTGCGGTGCCTGCCACGCGGTGCGCGGCACGCCTGCCGTGGGACGGGTCGGCCCGGATCTCACCCATGTCGGGTCGCGCCATTCGCTCGCCGCCGGGCGGCTCGGCACCAGCGCCGAGGATTTCGCCCGCTGGGTCGCCAATCCCGGTGCCTGGAAGCCGGGCGCCGAAATGCCCGCCTATGCCCATCTGAGCGACGCGCAGCTCGCCGCGATCGCCGCCTATCTCGAGGGGCTCGAATGACCGACCGATCCATCCCCGCAGGCGAGCTTGCGCCCGAGGGCATCTATCCGCCGACCGAGGAGATGCTGCGCGAGCCGGTGCCCGAGGAGGTGCAGCGCGGCCAGAAGGAGCGGCTCGCCCGGGTGTGGAAGACGCCGGAGGGCTGGCGCTACTGGACGGCGGTGAACAACTCCGAGGTGGGCGTCTGGTACACGATGACCGCCTTCGTCTTCATGCTCATCGCCGGGGTGATGGCGCTTTTGATGCGGCTCCAGCTTTGGGTGCCGGAAAACGACCTGATCTCGGCTGACCTGTTCAACCAGCTCTTCACCATGCACGGCTCGGCGATGATGTTCCTCTTCGCCGTGCCGATGTTCGAGGCGATCTCGATCCTGCTGCTGCCGGGGCTCCTGGGCGCGCGCGATATGCCGTTCCCGAGGCTCTCGGCCTATGGTTACTGGAGCTTCCTGATCGGCGGCGTCTTCGTGATCGGTTCGATCCTGTTCTCGGCCGCGCCCAAGGCGGGCTGGTTCATGTACCCGCCGCTGGCCACGCTCGAGCTGGGGATCGGCTCGGACATCTGGCTTTTGGGCCTGTCCTTCATCGAGGTGGCCTCGATCGCGGCGGCCGTCGAGCTGATCGTCGGCGCGTTGAAGTGCCGGCCCCCCGGCATGCGCGTCAACGTCATGCCGCTCTACGCGTGGTACGTCCTTGTCGTCGGCGGCATGATCCTTTTCGCCTTCCCACCGCTGATCGCGGGCGATTTCCTGTTCGAGCTGGAGCGCAGCTTCGACTGGCCGTTTTTCGACCACACGCGCGGCGGCGATCCGATGCTGTGGCAGCACCTGTTCTGGATCTTCGGCCACCCGGAGGTCTACATCATCTTCCTGCCCTCGATCGCCATCGCCGCGATGATCGTACCGACCGTCGCGCGGCGGCCGATCCTGGGCTATTCGTGGATCGTGCTGTCGGCGGTGGGCACCGGGTTCCTGAGCTTCGGGCTCTGGGTGCACCACATGTTCACCACCGGGCTGCCGAACATCTCGCTCGGGTTCTTCTCGGCGGCCTCCGAGGCGGTGGTGATCCCGACCGGCATCCAGCTCTTCGCCTTCGTCGCGACGCTGATCGCGGGGCGGGTGGTGATGACCCTGCCAATGCTGTGGATCGCGGGGGCGCTGGCGATCTTCACCGCCGGCGGTCTGACCGGCGTGATGATCGCGATCGCCCCCTTCGATTGGCAGGTGCACGACACCTACTTCATCGTCGCCCACCTGCATTACACGCTGTTCGGCGGCATGGTGTTTCCGGTGATCGCGGGGGTCTATTACTTCTTCCCGTTCTTCCGGAAGAAGATGCTGTCGGACCGCCTCGGCCGCTGGGCGTTCTGGCTGATCTTCACCGGCTTCAACATCACCTTCCTGCCGATGCACCTCACCGGCCTCTTGGGCATGCCGCGCCGGGTCTATACCTACCCGGAGGGCCTGGGCATCGACTGGCTCAACCAGATCTCGACCGCGGGCTCGTTCATCGTGGCGGCGGGCTTCGCGGTGTTTGCCTGGGACATTGTCCGCCCCAAGAAGAACCAGCCGCAGATCGAGCGTAATCCGTGGGGCGCCGGCACGTTGGAATGGAGCCACGAGGTGCCCGAGGCCAAGTGGGGCGTCCGCTCGATCCCGCACATCACCTCGCGCTACCCGCTCTGGGACCAGCCGGAGATCGTCGAACGCATGGATGCGGGCCGGTACTATCTCCCCGACGCCGAGGAGGGCCTGCGCGAGACCATCGTGACCTCCGTGATCGACGCGCGCCCGATCCAGGTGCAGCGGGTCACCGGGCCGGCCTACATCACCATCTGGGCGGCGGCCTTCACCGGCGGCGCCTTCATTCTGCCGACCTTCCACATCTACGGCCCCGCCATCGTCTCGGCGGCCTTCGCGGTGGTCTGCATCCTTTACTGGCTCTGGACCTCGACTGCGCGGCCGCCGGAGAAGGACATGAAGGATGTGGGCCTCGGCCTCAGCCTGCCGACCTATGCGGCGGGACCGCAGGCGGTTGGCTGGTGGGCGGTCTGGATCACCATGCTGGGCGACGCCACCGCCTTTGCCTCGCTGGTCTTCGGGGTGTTCTTCTACTGGACCTCGAACACCGCCTTCCCGCCGCCGGGCGCCGAGCACGCCTCCGGCTATCTGGTGGCGCTGGCGACGGCGGCCTTTGCCGCCGCCTGGGCGCTGACGCGCGGCGCGCGGGGGCTGAACCGGGCCGGGCGCGTCGGCCTTGCGCGCGGCGCGCTGGCGCTGGCGCCGCTGATGACGCTGGCGGGGATGGGCGGCTTCATCCTCTCGGTGCTCGACCTCGACCCGACCAGCCATGTCTACCCGGCGATGATGTGGGCGCTGATGGTCTGGATCGTGGCGCACGGGCTCGTCGGCACGATCATGCAGGGCTACTGCCTCGCCGGGTCGCTCTTCGGCAAGCTCACGCCGCGCTATGACGCGGATCTGTGGAACGTCACGCTGTTCTGGCACTTCCTTGGGCTGACCGCGCTGGTGACCGGCGCGATGATCGGCCTCGTGCCGCGGCTGATGTGAGGGAGGGGCGCATGGATCGCAGCGATCACGACCGGCAGCCGCACCCGCGCGAGGACGAGCACGAGTTCGCCGAGGAGCGCGAGAGTCTGTGGCGGATCACGCTGGGGCCGACCATCTGGGCCTTCCACTTCGCGATCAGCTATGCCGCCGTCTCGGTCTACTGCTTTCGCTTCGAGCGGATGTTCGAGATGGGCTGGCTCCGCGCCAGCCTGATCGCGATGACGCTGGCGATGTTGGTGGCGATCGCCTGGATCGGCTGGCGCGCCTTCCTGCGCTGGGACGTGCGCGGCACGGGCGAGTTCTCGAACCCCGAGGGCAGCGCCGAGGACCGGCACCAGTTCCTCGGCCATGCCGGCTTCCTGCTGGCGTTGGTGTCGTTCATCGGCGTGGTCTACGATACGCTGCCGCTGATCCTGCTGGGGTCGTGCCGATGAGGCGGGCCTTCCCGGCAGCCACGGCCATTCGGCCGGTGCCGCTGGTCCTCGGGCTGGGGCTGCTGGCGGCGGTCTGGGTGGCGCCGCTGCCGATGTGGCTCGGCTCGGCCTTCGCAGGGCATATGGCGCGGCACATGACGCTGGTGGCGCTGGCCGCGCCGCTCATGGTGCTGGGATGGCCCGCCTTGGGCCGGGCGCTGGCGCTGTCGCCGCTAATCGCGGCCGTGCTCGAATTCCTGGTGGTCTGGGGCTGGCACCTGCCGCTTTTGCACGCGATGGCGCATCATTCGCAGCCCGTCTTCGTTCTCGAGCAGGGGAGCTTCCTGCTGGCCGGGCTGGTGGTCTGGGCCGGCTGCCTGCGCGCCGCGCATCCCCTCGCCGGGGCGGGGGGGCTGCTGCTGACCTCGATGCACATGACGCTTCTGGGCGCGCTGCTGATCCTTGCGCCGCGCGACCTCTATGCCGCGCAGCTCGGGTTGCTGCCGCAGCTGTCCGCCCAGCAGCTCGGCGGCATGATAATGCTCGGCATCGGCACGCCGGTCTATCTCGTGGCGGGACTCGTGCTGACCGCGCGCGCCGTCAAGGAAAGGGAGATCGCGGCATGAAGCAGCGGACGCGGACGGTCCTCTACACGCTCGGCGCGCTCGGCCTCGCGGGGGCGTTGGCCGGCGGTGCCACCGTCGCGCTCGGCCTCTACAATGTCTCGGCCCGGGCCGGGCATTTCGCGCCGGTCTACTGGGCACTGCACACCACCTATCGCAACGCGGTCGAACTCTATTCCGGCGCGCCGGAGACACCGGCGCCGAACCTCGACGACCCGGCGCTGATCGAGCTCGGCGCGCGGCATTTCGAGACCGCCTGCACCATGTGCCACGCCGTGCCGGGCCAGGCCCGCAGCGCCACCGTGCGCGGGATGAACCCGGTGCCGCCGCATATCGAGGAGGCGGTGGGAACGTGGGACCCCGAGGAGCTGCACTGGATCCTCTACGAGGGGGTCAAGATGTCGGGCATGCCGCAATGGCCCTCGGTGCGCGAGGACGACGTCTGGGCCGGCGTCGCCTATCTGCGCGCGATCCAGAACGGCGCGGTGACGCCCGAGCGGCAGGCCGAGCTGACGGCGCGCGAGGAGACGGACGGCCCCGAGGGCGCGGCCTTCTGCGCCGGTTGTCACGGCGGCACCGAGGCGCATGTGCCGCGGCTCGACATCTTCGACGCGGACTACATCGAGGCGGCGCTGCTGGCCTATCGCGAGGGGCGGCGACAGAGCGGGATCATGCAGCACGCGGCCAGCCTGACCGACCCGGAACGGCTCCGCGAATTGGCGGTCTGGTTCGCGGAAGAGGCGCCTGCGCCCGAACGGCGGCGTCACGAGGCCTCGGCCGAGACGCTGGAGACCGGTGCGCAACTGGCGCGGGCAGGCGATGACGACGTGCCGGCCTGTACCGCCTGCCACGGCCCCGGCCCGCGCGACCTGTCGGGCTTCGGCGGCGAGGTGCTTGAGGGGAAGTTCCCGCCGCTCGCCGGGCAGGAGGAGGCCTATCTGATCACACAGCTCCGGCTGTGGCGCGACGGCGTGCGCGGCGGAACCGAGGCACATGATCTGATGCGCGTCGCGGCGCAGGAGCTGGAGGAGGAAGAGATCGAGGCGCTGGCGGCCTGGTACGCCGCGCTCGACCCTGCCACCGGAGAGCTGGCGCCGGGTGAAACCGGTGCCTCCGCGCCGAACCCGCTGCGGCGTGCGTCCGATCACTGAAACTGTTGCGAAGCCTGACATTTTGGTGTGTTGCGGCCGAGAGGCGGTGCAGGCAGTAAGCTGCGGGGACCGGGCATCGCAGCCCGGAGGCATCGCTGGGAGGGCGGCATGACGCGGATGATGACGGCAATCGGGGCGCTGCTGATCGCGGGCACCGCGCAGGCGCAGGACGGCGACGCGCTGCTCGCGATGAGCTGGGACGAGATCGTCGAGACCGCGCGCGGCGGCGAGGTCAACATCTTCATGTGGGGCGGCGCCGACACCATCAACGCCTATGTCTCCGATTATATCGGCGGCATCCTGGCGGACGAGTACGACATTACCCTCAACCGCGTGCCGCTGGCCGACACGGCCGAGGCGGTCAACATCGTGCTGGGCGAGGTCGAGGCCGGGGCCGGCATGGACGACGGTGCGGTCGACATGATCTGGATCAACGGCGAGAATTTCCGCACCATGAAGCAGGGCGACCTCGTCTGGTGCGGCTATGTCGACAAGCTGCCCAATGCGAGCCTCGTCGATTTCGAGAACCCCGCCATCGCCAATGATTTCGGGGTCCCGGTCGAGGGCTGCGAAGTGCCCTGGAGCCGGGTGCAGTTCGCCTTTGCGCATGACACCGCCCGCACGCCGGAGCCGCCGCGCTCGATCCCCGAGCTGCTCGACTGGATCGAGGCCAATCCCGGCCGCTTCACCTATCCCGCGCCGCCCGACTTTACCGGCGCGGCCTTCGTGCGCCACGTCTTCACCCACGCGGCAGGCGGGGCGGATGCGCTGGTCGGCCCGTTCGATCAGGAGAAGTTCGACGCGGTGGCGGCGGATACCTGGGAAATCCTGAACGGCATCGAGCCGCATCTGTGGCGCGAAGGGGTGACCTACCCGACCTCGATCACCCAGCTGCAGCAGATGTTCGCCAACCAGGAGGTGGACCTGTTCTTCACCTATGACCCGGCCGAGATCGGCACGGCGGTGGAGAACGGCATCTTTCCGGAGACCGCGATGTCCTACGGGCTGAGCGACGGCACGCTGGCCAACACCAACTACATGGCGATCCCCGTTAACGCCGCCAACAAGGCGGCCGCGTTGGTCACGCAGAACCTGCTGCTGTCGGGCGAGGCGCAGCTCGAGAAGGCCCAGCCCGAGATCTGGGGCGCGGCCGCCGTGATCGAGCCGTCGCGCGCCTCGGCCGAGGTGCAGGAGGGTTTCGCGACGCTCGAACGCCACCCCTCGGTGGTTCCGGTCGAAGAGCTGGGGCAGGCGGCGCTGCCCGAGCTTACCCCCGACTGGACCCGCGCGATCGAGGATGGCTGGATCCGCAACGTCGGCAATTGAGGTGATCGGGCGCGGGCATCCATGGCTGTCGCTCGCGCCCGCGCTTTGCGTGATCGCGGTGCTGTTCGGCGGCGGCCTCGTGCTGGGGCTCGCGGGCTCCTTCGGCATGGGGCGCGGCGGCGCCGGCGTGGACGCGTGGATCGCGGTGCTGTCGGAGGGGCGGGTCTGGCGTTCGCTCGGCCTGTCGCTTTGGATCGCCTTTGCCTCGACCGCGCTTGCCTGCCTCATCGGCCTCGGCGCCGCGCTGCTGCTGCGCCGCCGGTTTCCGGGGCAGGGGCTGGCGCGGCTGCTGTTCCAGATCAACCTGACCATCCCGCACGCGGTGGGTGCGCTGGGCATCCTGTGGCTGCTGTCGCAATCGGGCTTCGTCTCGCGGCTGTCGGCGGGCGCCGGGCTGATCGACGGTCCGGCCGGGTTTCCCGCGCTGACGCAGGATCGTTTCGCCATCGGCATCATCGCCCATTACGTCTGGAAGGAAGTGCCCTTCATCGGGCTGATCCTGCTGGCCAACATGCAGTCGCTTGGTGACGATCCCGAAAGCGCGGCACGATCCTTGGGCGCGTCGCCCTTCGCGGCGATGCGGCTGGTGCTGCTGCCGCTGCTGATGCCGGCGCTGATCCGTGCGGGCGCCATCGTCTTCGCGTTTTCCTTCGGGGCGTGGGAGGTGCCGGTGCTGTTGGGCCAGAGCGCGCCCGTGGCGCTGCCGGTGCTGGCGTGGCAGCGCTTCACCGATCCCGACCTCGCGACACGGCCCGAGGCGATGGCGATCGCGATGCTGATCGCGCTGGTGGCGGCGCTTCTCATTCGCGTCGCGATGGTGCGGCGATGAGCGCGCGTTGGCGGCTGGTGCTCGGCCTCATGCTGGTCGTCGCGTCCATGGCGCCACTGCTGCCGCTCGGGCTGTGGTCGGTGGCCCGGGGCTGGTATTTTCCGCAGATCCTGCCCGCCACATGGACGCTGGAGCCTTGGGCGCGGGCGCTTTCGCCGCGCTCGGACATCCCCGAAGCCTTCGTGACGACGACGGCCATCGCGCTCGCGGCGGCAGCGCTGTCGCTGGTCTTGGGCATTCCTGCGGGGCGGGCGCTGGGACTTTACCGTTTCCGTGGCAAGGCGCTGGTCGAGCTGGCGCTGCTGGCGCCGGTGATCGTGCCGGGCATCGCCGTCGGGTTGGGCATCCACGGTGTATTCCTGCGGCTGGGCCTGACAAATTCGGCTCTAGGGGTGGTGCTGGTGCATCTGGTGCCGACGCTGCCCTATGTAGTCTTCGTGATGTCGGGCGTCTTCGCCAATTACGACGCCGCCGCCGAGGCGCAGGCGCGCAGTCTCGGCGCCCGGCCGCTGCAGGTGCTGTGGCACGTGATGCTGCCGGCGATCGCGCCGGGCGTCGCGGTGGCCGGGCTCTTTGCCTTTCTCGTGTCGTGGTCGCAATACATCCTGACGCTGACCATCGGCGGCGGGCGGGTGGTGACGCTGCCCCTGCTGCTCTATGCGCAGGCCGGAGCGGGGCGCAACGACCAGGCCGGGGTGCTGGCGGTGCTGAGCCTCGCGCCTGGTCTCGTCATCCTCGCGCTGGTGGCGCGCCGGATCACTGGGCGCGGCGTGATGATCGGGGGCGCGGGATGACAGGATTGACGCTCGACCGGCTGTCGCTGCGCCATCCCGGCGCGGCGCGGCCCGCGCTGGAGGAACTGTCGCTCGAGATGGCGCAGGGCGAGATGCTCGCGCTGCTCGGCCCCTCGGGCTGCGGCAAGACCACGGCGCTTCGGGTCGTTGCGGGACTGATCCAGCCGGATTCCGGCGATGTGCGCTTCGACGGAGCATCGGTGCTGCACCTGCCGCCCGAGCGCCGCGAGGCGGTGCTGGTGTTCCAGTCGGGCCAGCTCTTCGCGCATATGGACGTGGCGGCCAATGTCGGCTTCGGGCTGCGGATGCAAAGACGGCCCCGGGCCGAGATCGCCGAGCGGGTCGCCGAGGCGCTCGACCAGGTTCAGCTGCGCGACCTTGGCCATCGCCAGCCGCACGAGCTGTCGGGCGGGCAGCGGCAGCGCGTGGCGCTGGCTCGGGCACTGGTGCTCAAGCCCGGGTTGCTGCTGCTCGACGAGCCGCTGTCGTCGCTCGACGCCCATCTGCGCGGCGAAATGCGCGGGCTGATCCGGAGGCTGCAGCGCGAGACCGGCATCACCACGCTGGTCGTGACCCACGACCAGGAGGAGGCTGCGGTGCTGGGGGACCGGGTGGCCCTGATGCTGGGCGGCCGCATCCGCCAGGTCGGCGCCGGCGCGGTGCTTTGGAACCGGCCCGCCGATCTCGACGTGGCGCGCTTCTTCGGCGGCTGCAACTTCATCCCCGGCCGGTCGGCCGGCGGGCGGTTCGACTGCGCGCTGGGGCAGCTCGCGCTGCCGCCGGGGGCGCCCGAAGGCGAGGGCTGCCTGACGTTGCGGCCAGAGGCGATCGAGCCGGGCGAAGGGCCGAACGCGGTGACGGTGCAGGTGCTCGAGACGCGGTTCGAGGGGCTGCTGACCCGGATCACCGCCGAGGCGGGCGGTCTGCGGCTCGAAGCCCTGATGCGGGCGGGCGCGGCGCGCGGCGCGGCACCGGGGCGCGCGCTGCGCTGGCGGCTGCCGGCCGAGGCGCTCTGGGTGCTGCCCGGTGTCTGACCCTGACACATTGCCGCACGACCAAGTGAGAGCGCCGGCAGTGACGCCGCGCGGCGCGACTGCTAGCCTCGCGGCTTACAAGGAGGCCCGATGTTCTCAGCCGAAATGATCCTCGACGCGACCCTGCTGCCGGCGATGATGATCGCCCTGTCGGCCGGGCTGCTGTCATTCCTCAGCCCATGCGTTCTGCCGATCGTGCCGCCCTATCTCGCCTATATGGGCGGGGTGTCTGTGACCGAGCTCTCGGCGCCGGCGCGCGACCGGCGGCGGGTGATGACCGCGGCGCTGTTCTTCGTGCTGGGCCTGTCGACGGTGTTCCTGCTTCTCGGGGTCGCCTTCTCGGCGCTGGGCCGCGCGCTGTTGCAGTTTCAGGATTGGTTCAACCTGATCGCCGGGGTCACCATCATGGTGTTCGGCGCGCATTTCACCGGCGTGATCCGCATCCCGTTCCTCGATCGCGAAGCGCGTCTCTCGGGCGGCGACCGCGGCGGATCGGCTTTTGGCGCCTACGTGCTGGGGCTGGCCTTCGCCTTTGGCTGGACGCCGTGCCTCGGCCCGATCCTCGGCACCATCCTCGGTCTTGCCGCGACCGAGGCCGACGTCACGCGCGGGGCGCTGCTGCTGGCGATCTACGCCGCCGGGCTGGGCATTCCCTTCCTGCTTTTCGCCGCCTTCTTCCCGCGCCTGACCGGCGTCATGGGATGGATGAAGCGGCATATGGGCCGGATCGAGCGGACCTCGGGGCTGTTGCTGTGGACGGTCGGCCTGATGATGCTGACCGGGCAGTTCTCGGATTTCAGCTTCTGGCTGCTCGAAACCTTCCCGGCGCTGGCCGCGCTCGGCTGACGCCCCGGATGGGCCTTATGGACGCCCGTTTCCTCCTCTAGTCTGGGCCCGAGAGGAGAGCGGCGATGGATGGATCGACAACCGGGCGGGTGCGGCGACGGATCGTGTTCTACGTGCCGGGCTTCGATCCCATCCACCCAAGGCGCTATCGCGAGCTCTACCGCCGCGAGGCGGCGGCGCAGGCGGAAATCTCGGACATCGACATCACGTTGTCGGCGGCGCAGGGGCGCCGTTTCGGTTGGGACGTGACGGCGCGGATCGAGGGCGCCGAGGTCCGTTCCGAATTCGAGGTGCTCGTCTGGTCGGACATCGTGCGTGACCAGATGCGCGGCGGCGTGGTCGCGACCTATCTCCAGCTCCTGCGCACGGCTTGGACCTATATCGGCTCGGGCGCGCTGCGCCGGTTGATGCGGCTGCGCAAGGGTCCAGTGATCGCCGCGCTCTACCCGGTGGCGATGCTGCTTATGCAACTTGGCCTCGCGCTGGCCGCGGGCGCGCTGGCGGGGCGCGCGGCGGCTTGGGGCGCGACGCGGCTGGGGGTGCCGGGTGTGATCGCCTACTGGCCCGTGCTGGTGGCAGTCTGCTGGGCGCTGCTGGAGTGGTTCCGGCGCCACGATCGCCGTTTCTTCGCCTATTACCTGATGCATGACTACGCCTTCGCCGCGCGCTGGGGCGGGGCCAACCCGGACGCGCTCGAGGCGCGGCTGGCGCTGTTCGAGAACCGGATCGCGGCGGCGCTGCGCGAGGACGTGGACGAGGTGCTGGTAGTGGGTCACTCCTCCGGCGCCCATCTCGCCGTCTCGGTCCTGTCGGACCTCATCCGCGCCGAGCGGCGGCCCGAGGGCGGGCCGAGCCTCGGCTTCCTGTCGCTGGGGCAGGTGGTGCCGATGATGTCCTTCCTGCCGCGCGCGGCGCGGCTGCGCGCCGACCTCGCCTATCTGAGCGCGCGGGACGAGCTTGCCTGGGTCGACGTCACCGCGCCGGGTGACGGCTGCGCTTTCGCGCTATGCGACCCGGTGGCCGTGTCAGGCGTGGCGCCGGACCATCAGCGCTGGCCGCTGGTGATCTCGGCGGCCTTCACGCAAACGCTCAGCCCGGCGCGCTGGCGGGAATTGCGCTGGCGCTTCTTTCGACTGCACTTCCAGTATCTCTGCGCCTTCGACCGGCCCGGCGATTACGATTATTTCCGCGTCACCGCCGGCCCGTTGACGCTGGCGGACCGCTTCGCGGGACGCGCCGCCTCGCGCTCCGCGATCCGCCGCGCCCTGTCGCCGCACGTCACCACCGCCGCATGAGCCCGCTGCCGCCCAAACCGGTGCCGCGCGCGGCCCGGGTGTCGCTGTGGCGACATCTGCGGCTGTTCAGGACCGACATTCTCTCGGCCCAGCCGGCGCGGCTCTATCGTGCCTGGATGGCCGACTTCCGCACGCCGTTCTTCCGCTCGGTGATGGTCAACGACCCGGCGCTGCTGCGGCTGGTGCTGAAGGAGCGGCCGCGCGACTTTCCGAAATCCAACCGGATCGCCGCCGGGCTGCGGCCGCTTCTCGGCCATTCGGTCTTTCTCACCAATGGCGAGCAATGGGAGCAGCAGCGGCGGATCATCGACCCGGCGTTTGAGGGCGGACGCCTGCGCGAGAGTTTCGCCGCGATGCTGGCCGCCGGGGATGCGGCCGCCGCACGGCTCGCGCCGCTGGCCGATGGCCGTCCGGTCGATATCGAACCGCAGGCAAGCCATGCCGCCGCTGACGTGATCTTTCGCACGTTGTTTTCGATCCCGATCGAGCACGAGGTGGCGGCCGCCACCTTCGCCGCTTTCCATGCCCATCAACGCAGCCAGCCGCTTCTCAACCTTGCGGCCTTCGTGAAGGGGCCGGGCTGGATGCCCCGGCTGCATTCGCGCCGGACGCGGGCCACGGCGCGCGAGATCCGGGCGCTTATCGCCGGGCTGGTCGAGGCACGGGCGCAAGACATCGCCGAAGGCCGCGCGCCATCGGACCTCGCCACCAAGATCATGACCACGCCCGACCCGGAGAGCGGAGAGACCTTTTCCTCGGCGGAGATGGTCGATCAGGTGGCGATCTTCTTCCTCGCCGGGCACGAAACCAGCGCAGCGAGCCTGGCCTGGACGCTCTATCTGCTCGCAACGCATCCCGAGTTACAGGAGCGCGCCGCCAAGGAGGCGAGGGGGTTCGACGGGACGTTCTCGGCGCTGTCGGGGTTGAAGCTGATCCGCGACGTCACGCGCGAGGCGCTGCGGCTCTACCCGCCGGTGCCGATGATGGTGCGCGAGATGACGCGCCCGGAGCGGTTCCGCGACCGGGCGCTCGGACGCGGCACGCAGGTGGTGCTGTCGCCATGGCACCTGCATCGGCACGAACGGCTCTGGCGCGATCCGGACGCCTTCGATCCCGATCGCTGGAGCAGGCCCGAGGCCAGGGAAAGCGCCCGTGCCGCCTACATGCCGTTCAGCGCTGGTCCCCGCGTCTGTCCCGGCGCGGGCTTCGCCATGGCCGAAGCGGCGGTGCTGCTGGCGGCGCTGCTGCGGCGCTATCGCTTCGAGCCGGTCGAGGGCGACGTGCCGGTGCCGGTGGCCCAGCTGACGGTCCGATCGAAAGGTGGGATCAGGTCGCGGGTGACCGAGCGGGATCCGGGAAACCCCTGAGGTCTGCCAGTTCGTAAGCGGGGAAAGGAACGGCGTGCAGCGTGGTGTGCGGTCCAAGTCGGCCAGTGCGCAGGGTGGTCAGGCCTCGACCCGGCGCGTCGCCCTCAGCGTTGCATGAAATGCCGAAGCACGAAGACCCGGATCGCCGAGGCAAGGCCGACATCGCCACGGGCCTCGTCGATCTCGGCCGCCAGCCCGTTGATAGTGCGGCCTTCAGTGGCAGCGATGTCGCGGAAGGCACGCCAGAACACGTCCTCCAGCGAGACGCTGGTGCGGTGCCCGTGCAGCGTCAGCGATCGCTTGACCGGGCGCCCGTCACTCATCGCGGCGATGCTGGTCGAGCCGCTTCGCCGCCGCTTCGGCCTCGGCCGCGTCGCGGATCTTCTCGGCCTTGGAGCGGCCGAACTTCGCGGCATTGACGTCGGCACGGGCCCGTTTTTCGGCCCGCGCCTTCTGCTTCCTGAACTGGTTCAGGTTCACCGGCTTCATTTCGGGCCGATCATCTCCTCGGGGCGCACCACGCGGTCGAAGGTCTCGGCGTCGACGAAGCCGAGGTTGATCGCCTCTTCCTTCAGGGTCGTGCCGTTCTTGTGCGCGGTCTTGGCGACCGTGGTGGCGTTGTCGTAGCCGATGGTCGGCGCCAGCGCGGTCACCAGCATCAGGCTCTCGCGCATCAGCTTGCCGATCCGCTCCTCATTGGCCTCGATGCCCGCGACGCAGTTGTCGGTGAAGGCCACCGCCGCGTCGCCGATGAGTTGCATCGACTGCAGCACGTTGTAGGCGATCATTGGCTTGTAGACGTTGAGCTCGAAATGGCCCTGCGACCCCGCGAAGCCCACAGCCGCGTCGTTGCCCATGACATGCGCGCAGACCTGCGTCAGCGCTTCGCACTGGGTCGGGTTGACCTTGCCGGGCATGATCGAGGAGCCGGGCTCATTCTCGGGCAGCATCAGCTCGCCCAGGCCGCAGCGCGGGCCGGAGCCCAGGAGGCGGATGTCGTTGGCGATCTTGAACAGCGAGCCCGCGACCACGCGCAGCGCGCCCGACATCTCGACCATCGCGTCATGCGCGGCCAGCGCCTCGAACTTGTTCGGCGCGGTGACGAAGGGCAGGCCGGTGATCTTCGCCATGTTCTCGGCCACGGTCTCACCCCAGCCCTGCGGCGTGTTGAGCCCGGTGCCGACGGCGGTGCCGCCCTGCGCCAGCTCGTAGATCGCCGGCAGCGCCGCCTTCACGCGGCGGATGCCCATCGCGACCTGGTGGGCGTAGCCGCCGAACTCCTGGCCCAGCGTCAGCGGCGTCGCGTCCATGGTGTGGGTGCGGCCGATCTTGATGATGTCCTTGAACGCTTCGGCCTTGGCCGTCAGCTCTGCGTGCAGCTTCTCCAGCCCAGGCAGCGTCACGTCGCGCGCGGTGGTGGCGACGGCGATGTGCATCGCGGTCGGGAAGGTGTCGTTCGACGACTGGCCCATGTTGACGTGGTCGTTGGGATGCACCGGCTCCTTGGAGCCGATCGTGCCGCCAAGGATCTCGATGGCGCGGTTCGAGATCACCTCGTTGGCGTTCATGTTCGACTGGGTGCCCGAGCCGGTCTGCCAGACGACGAGCGGGAAGTGGTCGTCGAGCTTGCCCGCCACGACCTCGGAGGCGGCCTGGATCATCGCGTCGGCGAGCTTCGGATCGAGCTTGCCACGCGCCTTGTTGGCTTCGGCGCAGGCCTGCTTGATGACGCCCAGCGCGCGGACGATCGCCACAGGCTGCTTTTCCCAGCCGATCGGGAAGTTCATGATCGAGCGCTGGGTCTGCGCCCCCCAATAGCGGTCCGAGCGGACCTCGAGCGGGCCGAAGCTGTCGGATTCGGTGCGGGTGGGGCTGGTCTGGCTCATCGCGATCTCCCTGGTATGCAGTTGCATGCCATCTACCGCGTGGGCCGCCCTCTGGGCAATCGTCTAAATGCCGGCGCTCAGGACTTGCGGAAGCTGTCGAGGCTGACGACCTGCGCGGCGCCCTTCTTCGCGGGCTCCTCCTCGGGCTCGGCCATCTCCTGCATCGGCGCCTCTTCGTCCTCGTCCTCCTCCTCGTCGTCCTGCGTCTCGAAGCGCAGGCCGAACTCGACCGAGGGGTCGACGAAGGTGCGGATGGCGTCGAAGGGGATGTAGAGCGGCTCGGGGCTGTCGCCGAAATTCAGGGTGATGGAGAAGCCCTCGGAGGTGACCGAGAGACCGTCGAACCAGTGCTGGATGACGATGGTCATCTCGCCCGGATAACGATCGGACAGCCAGTCGGCGATCTCCACGTCGGGATGCATGGTGTCGAAGGTGATGAAGAAGTGGTGCTTGCCCGGCAGGCCTTCGGCCGCGACGCGCGACAGCACCTCTTGGATCAGCCCGCGCATCGCCCGATGCATGAGGTTTCCATAGTCGATCGAGCGATTGGCAGGCCGGGTCACGTTGCGTCATCCTTTAACGTTCGGGCCAAGCATAGGGGATTCGATGCTGGATGAAAGGGGGTCCGGCATCCTGTGGCGGCGCGAGCCCGCCGATGAGCTGCACCAGCTCCCGGCGCAGTTTCAGCCGGATCGCACGCGGGTAGTCGCGGTGGCCCCGCGCGGTGATGACGAAGCCGTCCCGCGTGGCGACGCGATTGCGGTAAAAGCCGGTGATGGCGAGGCCGAGGCTCTCAATCGCAAGCCCGTTGACGGTCACGCCCATCGCTTGCGCCCGGCGCTGCGCCGCGCCGACATCGCCGCCGTCATTGGGGGTGCCATCGCCCGAGACGTCGACCACACGGCGATGGCAGGCAGGCGCGACGGCAAAGAGGTCGAGTGCGGCGTCGAGCGCCTCGGCCGGGGCGGTGCCGCCCATGACGAAAGCGCGCGGCGTGGTCCGGACCGAGGAGGCGAGCGCCATGAGCGCGGCCCGGCCGCGCGGTTGAACCCAGGGCTGTGTGACGACCTGCTGGCGCGAATCCGACCATTGCAGCACCGCGATCGCGACCTGTCCCGAGAGCACGGCCTCGGCCACCACCGGATCGGTCAGCGCGTCGGCCAGCCCGTCGACCTGCAGCCGGTACTCGGCCTCATCGACGGAGTTCGACACGTCCATCGCCAGCACCAGCGCCGTGTCGCAGGCGCCTGCCATAGCGGGCCACAGCGCGCAGCCGAGGGCGAGGAACAGCCGGAGCATGACCCATGCTGCACCGGGCCGAGGCGCGGCGGCAAGCGTCTTGTCCCGTCAGGGTGAATCTCGGCGGAGGGAGGAAGTGCAGGCTTCTGTTGCCAGGTGCCTGCGAACCCCGCCTTACGCGGCTAGGCGCAAGGGCTTAAGTTTCGGCGGACCGAGACTGCTTAAGCAGCCACAGCCATTGCCGGAGCACGGTTGTCGTTGGCAACTGTACATATCGGACCGATAACGGTGGTACCTCACCGGGACAAAGCCATCCTCTTTACACGTTCGTCGATCCTATTTCGGCCCCATCTGCCCCCAACGAGGGATGATTGGTGGAGCCGCCGGGTACCGCCCCCGGGTCCGATCCGCTTATTACAGGCGCGTTTATGTCCATAGTTCCACGAGGGAACGGGTCGAATATAGGTGCGGGCGCGGGCGATGAAAAGGGGGGCGAGCCGAAAGCCGGGCTCTCTAAGCACCGGGTCGCATGTCATTCCGACATGCGCATTTCGGTGGCCGCGATCCGCACGCGCCGATAGCTTGACCGGATGAACGAGACAAACTCCCTCACCATCCGCGCGGCCGAGCCGGACGACGCGGCGGCGCTGACCGCGATGACGAACCTGCCCGGCGTGCGGCACGGCACGCTGCAACTGCCATTCGGCCCCCATGCGCGGCTCGAGCAGAGGCTGGCGGCCGGCCGCGAGGATCATCTGCTGGTCGGGGTGACCCGCGACGCGACCGGCGCCGAAGAGATCGTGGCCCATGGCGGGCTGTTGCCCCGCCAGAGGCGCAGGGCGCATGTCGGCGAAATCCTCCTGATCGTGCATGACGATCATGTCGGCCGGGGCCACGGCACCGCGATGCTGCGGGCGCTTCTGGACCTTGCCGATCACTGGCTCGGGCTGCGCCGCCTCGAACTCGAGGTGAACACCGACAACGTGGCCGCGATCCGGCTCTACGAGCGGCACGGATTCGAGATCGAGGGCACCAAGCGGGGCGACACGCTGCGGGCGGGCGAGCTGATCGACTGCCACATCATGGGGCGGCTGCGCGCGGCGCCGCGTCTGGCGGGGGCCCACGCGTCAGAGGTTCGGTGACCGGGGCCGCGATCGCGGCCCCGGCCATGTTTCGTCCAGACGGGCTCAGAAGCCCGACTTGATCATCTCGAAGGTCTCGGCGTGCTGCTCGCGCCGCTCGTTGGGGATCGACAGCTGCGCCAGCACCGGCGCGTCGATCGGGGCGATGC
>Ga0208794_1000305_pt1 | contig 36066 bp, 31 predicted proteins | sample 32_taG_FD_184106 | JGI IMG/M metagenome (GOLD analysis project Ga0208794, IMG submission 184106) | Marine viral communities from the Gulf of Mexico - 32_GoM_OMZ_CsCl metaG (SPAdes) (version 2) | ecosystem: Environmental > Aquatic > Marine > Oceanic | place: Atlantic Ocean: Gulf of Mexico... | reverse complement strand
AATGTCAGCGAGCCATCCTCGGCCAGAGGCCAGAACGGGTTATGGGCGATTTCCCAGACATGGCCGTCGGGATCGGCGTAATAGCCGGAATAGCCGCCCCAGAACACCTCCTCCGGTGCCTTGAGCGGCTCTGCCCCGGCATCGAGAGCGGCCTGCCAGGCGGCATCCACCGCCGCCCGATCCTCGAAGTTCTGCGCCAGCGACACGGCCCCGGTCCCGAGGCGCGCGCCCGCCCGGCCCTGATCCGCGGCGAGATCCGAAAGGCCGAACAGGCCGAGCACGAGCCCGTGCATCTGGTAGAAGGTCACGGAAGGCTGGCTGGAGGCATGCGGCACCCAGCCCAGCGCGGCATAGAAGACCTTCGACCGGTCCATGTCGGTCACGCCAAGGGTGATGAGGGTCACGCGTTGCGGTGTCATGTCGCCTCCCTGACCTGCGAGACGCCGGCCGTCTCGGTCACTTCGATCCGTTGCGCCCGGTCGCCCAGCGCCTCGAACAGCCCCGGCTCGGTGCCGGTCATGAAGGCCTGAAGCCCCAGCGCGCAGATCTCGTCATAGAGCGCCGCGCGGCGGCGCGTGTCCAGATGCGCCGCGACCTCGTCCAGGAGCAGCACCGGCGGCGCGCCCCCCTCGGCGGCCAGCGCCCGGGCATTGGCGAGAATGAGCGAGATCAGCAGCGCCTTCTGCTCACCGGTGGAGGCGTCGCGCGCCGCCACCCCCTTGGCGCGCCACAGCGCGTCGAGATCGGCGCGATGTGGCCCGATCAGCGTGCGGCCCGCCGCCATGTCGCGGCCGCGCATCCCGGCGAAGGCCGCGCGCAGCTCCTCCTCGGCCTCGGGCGTCTCGTCGGGATAGCCGAGCGCCAGATCCGCGGCGGGAAAGGCGGTCTCGGCCCGGTCCTGCGCTGCCATCAGCCGGTCGATCGCGGCGCGGCGGGTGGCCGCGATCACCGCGCCGGCCCGCGCCATGCGGCCTTCGAGCGCGCCGTACCAATGCGCGTCGCGCACCCCGTCCTTGAGGAGCCGATTGCGTTCGCGCATCGCCTTTTCATAGTCGAGCACCTGTTCGGCATGGCCGGGATCGAAGCTCAGCGCGGCGCGGTCGAGAAAGCGGCGCCGCCCCTCGGCCGCCTCGATCCAGAGCCGGTCCATCGAGGGCACCAGCCACAGCACCCGCAGCACCCGTGCCAGCGCCACCTGCGGCACCGCCTTGTCGTCGATCCGGACGCCCCGGCTCTGGCCCGCCTCGGCGCGGGTCTCGATCTCGTGCGGCGCGCCCTCGGCCTCGACCTCGGCCCAGACCTTCCAGCCCAGCCGCTCGGGCCGGCGGGCGATCTCCTCGGCGCCGGCGCGGCGCATGCCGCGCCCGGGCGACAGCAGCGACACCGCCTCGATCAGGTTGGTCTTCCCGGCGCCGTTGGGGCCGAAGATCGCGACCGGCCGGCCGTCAAGCGCCAGCCGCGCCCGCTTGTGCGAGCGGAAATGCGACAGCTCCAGCTCGGTGACGGCTGCCCTCATGCGCGGCCCTCACCGTTTCCGACAGGCGCAGGTCCCGCAGGCGTCACACGCGCATCGGCATGACGACATAGACCGCGCTGGTGTCGTCGCCCTCGCGCATCAGGGTCGGATCGCCGGAGGAGTTGAACAGGAACACCGCGTTCTCGCGATCCACCTGGTTGGCGATTTCCTGCAGGTATTTCGCGTTGAAGCCGATCTCGAGCCGCTCGTCGCCGTAAGCGACGGCCAGCTCTTCCTCGGCGGCGCCGGAATCGGGCGCGTTGACCGAGAGCACCAGCCGATCCTCTTCGAGCGACAGCTTGACCGCGCGCGAACGCTCGGAGCTGACGGTGGCGACCCGGTCCACCGCCTTGGCGAACTCGGCCGCGTCGACCTCGAGGCGCTTGGAGTTGTTTTGCGGAATCACCCGGCTGTAATCCGGGAAGGTGCCGTCGATCACCTTCGAGGTCAGGGTGATGTTCGGCGTGGCGAAGCGCACCTTGGTCTCGCTGACCGACACCTCGATCTGCGCCTCGTCGTCATCGAGCAGCTTGCGCAGCTCGTTGACGGTCTTGCGCGGCACGATCACCCCGGCCATCGTCTCGGCCCCTTCGGGCAGATCGGCGTCGATCCGGGCGAGGCGGTGCCCGTCGGTGGCGACGCAGCGCAGCACCCGGCCTTTCTCGCCCTCGGCCACATGCATGTAGACGCCGTTGAGGTAGTAGCGCGTCTCCTCGGTGGAGATCGCGAACTTGGCCTTGTCGAAGAGCCGGCGCAGCACCGGCGCGGGGGCGGTGAAGCTCGCGGCGTATTCGGCCGAGGCCATCACCGGGAAATCCTCGCGCGGCAGCGTCGCCAGCTGGAAGTTCGAGCGCCCCGCCTCGATCGACAGCCGCCCCGAGGCGCCCTGATCGGTGAGCGTCACCAGAGCCCCGTCGGGCAGCTTGCGGACGATCTCGTTGAGCAGCACGGCGGCGACGGTGATCGCGCCGTCGCGCTCGACCGTGGCGGGCGCGCGGTCGACCACCTCGATGTCGAGATCGGTGGCGCGGAAGCGTACCGTGTCGCCCTCGGCCTCGATCAGCACGTTGGCGAGGATCGGGATGGTGTTGCGCCGCTCGACCACCGACTGGGCCTGGGCCACGGCCTTGAGCAGAACGCCGCGTTCGATCGAGAATTTCATGTGCTTCGCTCCGCTAGTTGCCGCAGGCCTTGGCCGGGACTGGAAAACTACCTGTTTTCCACCCGTTCTCAAGCCCTTTCGGCGGCATCGCGAAGCCCGCCTCGCGTCACTCCTCGAGCGCGCGCCGCAGCAGTTCGAGATCGTCGGCGATCTGGCTGTCGGTGGCCTTCAGCTCCTCGATCTTGCGCACCCCGTGCATGACGGTGGTGTGGTCGCGCCCGCCGAAGCGGCGGCCGATCTCGGGCAGCGAGCGCGAGGTCAGCTTCTTGGACAGGTACATCGCGACCTGGCGCGGCCGGGCATAGCTGCGCAGCCGCTTCGGCCCGATCATGTCCGAGAGGCGGATGTTGTAATGCTCCGAGACCCGGCGCTGGATTTCCTCGACGGTGATCTTGCGGTCGCTGGCGCGCAGGATGTCGGCCAGGCAATCCTGAGTCATCTCGAGCGAGATCTCGCGCCCGACCAGCGAGGCGAAGGCAAACAGCCGGGTCAGCGCGCCTTCGAGCACGCGGACGTTGTTGGAGATCCGCTGGGCGAGGAACTCGAACACGCCGGGCTGGACCACGATGCCGGGATACTGGGCGCGGTAATAGTCGGCCTTGGCCTGCAGGATGCCGACGCGCAGTTCGAAATCGGTCGGGAAGAGATCGACCACGAGGCCCGATCCCATGCGCGAGGTGATCCTCTCCTCGACATCCTTCATCGCGCCCGGCGCACGGTCGGCCGAGATGATGATCCGCTTTCCGGCGTCGATCAGCGCGTTGAAGGTGTGAAAGAACTCCTCCTGGGTGGAATCCTTGCCACCGAGGAACTGGATGTCGTCGACCATGAGCACGTCGACCGAGCGGTAGAGCTGCTTGAAATCCATCATGCGCTTGTCGCGCAGCGCGGTGATGAAGCGGTACATGAACTGCTCGGCGGAGGTGAGCACGACCTTGAGATGCGGCTGGTTGGCCTTCAGCTCGTGACCGATGGCGTGCATCAGGTGGGTCTTGCCCAGGCCCACGCCGCCATAGAGGAACAGCGGGTTGAAGCCGAGCGAGCCGCCCTCGGCGATGCGGCGCGCGGCGGCATGCGCCATCTCGTTGGGCTTGCCGACGACGAAACGGTCGAAGGTGAAGCGCGGGTCGAGCGTGGCCGAGGGGGTGGCGTCCTCGTCCTCAGCCGCGGCCAGCGCCGGTGCGGCGGGCTGCGGCGCCGCGGGGCGGGGCGCGGCGGAGGCGTTGGCCGACTGGGCGAAGATCAGGCGCTGCACGGTGATGCCGGCCCGGGCGAGCTGGGTCAGGATCTGGTCGCCGAAATTCTGCAGGACGTAGTTGCCGTGGAAGGTGGTCGGCACGTGGAAGCGGGCCACGCCGTCGACCAGCCCTTCGAAGCGCAGCGGCGCGATCCAGGTGGTGTGGTTGTTGGCGCCCACCGCCTGCTTGAGCTCTTCGCTGACCTGCGCCCAATTGTCGTTCGTCATGACCTGTCCCCGACCTGCCTTCATCGTCACCCGGTCGCGCCCGCCGCGCCCGGCTCGCCATCCACATCCGGGCACAGCTCGTGCGGCCGCCGGCGCGCATGCGCCGACGCTGTTCCGCACCGGACTGACCTAACCTCCGGACCCGAACGGGGACGGACAAGCCGCCGACCCGCTCATGCAGTTCGGCCCGGGATCGGTACATGACGGCAGTGACGTCCGCCGAGATGGCGGCCGCAATGCAGACAAGCGCGGGACGGCGAATGGCACGGCCAAGGCCGTGCGCCCGTCACGCTCATGAGAGCTGGCACCCCGTCGCGGTTCCGATCATTCGGCCGTGCAGCTGGCCTTCGGACCACCGTGGTGCCGACTCGCCCATGTTCCCCCAGGAACGATGTGAATCGCAGGGGCAAGTTAGCGCCTGCGTTCGGACGTCATCAACCGAACAACGCGCTTGACGACGGACTCCGCTGAATCGAATCCGCGGCCATTTGACGGGGGCCCTGAATCCTAAGGCCCCGCGCCAAACGCCGTGTCAGGGGGCCACAGCGGCTTCGGGGCGCCCGGCCATGCTAAGGGTGCAGCTTGACAGTGGCATGACGGAAATGGGGTCGATTCTGCCGCAACGGCACGGATTCGAGCGCCACGCGTGGGGCCGAATCCGAACACGAAAAAGGGGTGCCCCTTTCGGGGCACCCCTTTGATATTCTTCGCCTTTGGGCGAGATCAGGCGGCGATCGCCTTCACGCGCGACGACAGGCGCGAGATCTTGCGAGCGGCGGTGTTCTTGTGCACCACGCCTTTGGTGACGCCGCGCATCAGCTCCGGCTGGGCTTCGCGCAGGGCGGTCTTGGCAGCGTCAGGGTTGCCGGAGGCGATCGCCTCTTCGACCTTGCGCAGGAAGGTGCGGATGCGCGAACGGCGCATCTTGTTGATCGCGTAGCGGCGCTCGTTCTGGCGAGCGCGCTTCTTGGACTGGGGCGTGTTGGCCATGTGTCGAGAATCCACTTGCGGGGTGATTGTTCTGAAGCCGCGTCTCTAAGGCCGACTCGACGGCTAGTCAACCTGTCGCGCGCCTTTTCCGGCCGGCTCAGCGATCGCGGTACTGCGGCTCGCGCTTCTCGCGGAACGCGGCCATGCCCTCGGACTGGTCCTCGGTGGCGAAAAGCGCCTCGAACAGCCGCCGCTCATAGGCCAGCCCCTCGGACAGGCCGACCTCCTGGCTGCGGTTGACCGCCTCCTTGATCGCAAGCACCGCGACCTGGCCCTTCTCGGCGATCTTGGTGGCGGCCGCCCGCGCTTCCTGCTCGAGCTGGCGGGCCGGCACGACCCGGCTGACCAGCCCGGAGCGCTCGGCCTCCTCGGCCGACATGAAGCGGCCCGTCAGATGCATGTCCATCGCCTTGGGCTTGCCCACCGCGCGGGTCAGCCGCTGGCTGCCGCCCATCCCGGCCATGATGCCGAGATTGACCTCGGGCTGGCCGAACTTGGCGTTGTCGGCGGCGATGATGAAATCGCAGGCCATCGCCAGCTCGCAGCCGCCGCCCAGCGCATAGCCCGCCACCGCGGCGATCACCGGTTTGCGGATGCGCGCAAGTCGCGCCATGTCGCCCGCGTAGAGCGCCTTGCGATACATCTCCACGAAGCCCATCTGCGCCATCTCGGCGACGTCGGCGCCGGCGGCAAAGGCCTTGTCCGACCCGGTCAGCACGATGCAACGCACCTTGTCGGAGCGATCCGCCTCCTCGAGCGCGGTCACCAGCTCGTGCAGCAGCGTCGAGTTGATCGCGTTCATCGCGTCGGGGCGGTTGAGCGTGATGGTGGCGATGTCGTCCTCGGTTTCGACGAGGATGGTGCTGTAGGCCATGCGGGGTCTCCGGAGCAGGTTCCAAGAACCGTGCCGCGCCCCGCCGCGGTGTTCAAGTCACCTCTGGCAGTGCCGGCACAGGAAGGTGGAACGCCCCGACTGCACGATCCGCTCAACCGTGCCGTCGCAACCTTCCGTCGCGCAGCCCTCGCCCGCGCGGTCGTAGACCCGGAATCCGTGCTGGAAATAGCCCATCGCCCCGTCCGCCTGCCGGTAATCCTTGAGCGAGGAGCCACCCGAGGCGATTGCCTCCTCGAGCACCTCGCGGATCAGCGGCACCAGCGTCGCGACCCGCGCGGGCGCGATCCGGCCCGCCTTGCGCCGCGGGTCGATCCCGGCCCGGTGCAGCACCTCGCAGACATAGATGTTGCCCAGCCCGGCGACGATCTTCTGGTCGAGCAGCGCCGCCTTGATCGGCACCGCCCGCCCGGCGAGCCGCTCGATCAGATAGGTCTCGTCGAAGGTGTTGCCCAAGGGCTCCGGCCCGATGCCGCGCAGCAGCCTGTGCTGCTCGAGCGCGGCGGTCGGCGCGAGATCCATCGCCCCGAAGCGGCGCGGATCGTTGAAGGTGACGCGGGCGCCGCCCGCCATCTCCAGCACCACGTGGTCATGCTTGGCCGGCGCCGGGTGATCCACGTGGAACCGCCCCAACCGGACGCCCGAGACGGTCATCCGCCCCGACATGCCCAGATGCACGATCAGCGTCTCGTCGCCCTCAAGATCCGCGAGGATGTATTTCGAGCGCCGCCGCAGCCGCTCCACCCGCCGTCCCGTCAGCCGCTCGGCCATGCGTTCGGGGAAGGGCCAGCGCAGGTCGGGCCGGTTGACATGGGCGGTCTCGATCACCGCCCCTTCCATCGCGGGTGCGAGGCCGCGACGAACCGTCTCCACCTCGGGCAATTCGGGCATCGCTTCTTTCTTTCGGCTGCCGCGGCCTATATGCCGCCACTGAGCCCTATCAAGGCACGCCACCGGCACGGGACAAGACCCTTGAACGACGAGCAGACCACGCATTTCGGCTACCAGACGGTGCGCGAGGAAGAGAAGGCAGGCCGCGTGCGCGGCGTGTTCACCTCCGTCGCCTCGCGCTACGACGTGATGAACGACGTGATGAGCGTCGGCATCCACCGGCTGTGGAAGGACGCGATGATGGACTGGCTGGCGCCGCGGCCGGGCCAGAAGCTCCTCGACGTCGCCGGCGGCACCGGCGACGTGTCGTTCCGCTTCCTCGCCCGCGCCGGACGCGGCCACGCCACGGTCTGCGACCTGACCGAGCCGATGCTGGTCGAGGGCCGCAAGCGGGCCGAGGCCGAGCGGCTGGAGGACAGCCTCGACTGGGTGGTGGGCGACGCGATGGCGCTGCCCTTTCCCGACAACAGCTTCGACGTCTACACGATCAGCTTCGGCATCCGGAACGTGACCCGGCCGCAGAAGGCGCTCGACGAGGCCTACCGCGTGCTGCGCCCCGGCGGCCGGCTGATGGTGCTGGAGTTCAGCCAGATCCCCAACGACCTGATGCAGCGGGCCTACGATCTCTACAGCTTCAACGTCATCCCGGCGATGGGCCAACTGATCGCCAATGACCGCGACAGCTACCAGTATCTGGTCGAGTCGATCCGCCGCTTCCCCGACCAGGAGACCTTCCTCGGCATGGTCGAGGCGGCCGGATTCGAGCAGGCGAAGTACCGCAACCTCAGCATGGGCATCGCCTGCCTGCATTCGGGGTGGAAGCTCTGAGGGGCCCGCACAACCTCATTCGGCTGATCCGCACCGGCGCCACCTTCGAGCGCACCGGGGCGATGGCCGTCGTGCTCGACGCGGTCGAGGCGCCGCGCGCGGTGCGGCTGGCGGTCCGTCTCTTCGCCGCGCCGTTCCGCTGGATGGGCTACGAGGGCGACGCCAGCATGCCGCCCGCGACCCGCGCCATCACCGCGCTGGGCCCGGCCTATATCAAGTTCGGCCAGATCCTCTCGACCCGCCCCGACGTGGTGGGCGAGGAGCTGGCGATGCAGCTGCGGGTGCTGCAGGACAGCCTGCCGCCCTTCCCCACGGCCCAGGCCAAGCGCGCCGTAGCGGTCGAGCTGGGCCAACCGGTCGATGCCATGTTCTCCGAGTTCTCGGAGCCGGTCGCCGCCGCCTCGATCGCGCAGGTGCACCGCGCCCGGCTGGCCGAAACCGGCGAGACGGTGGCGGTGAAGGTGCTGCGACCCGGCATCGAGCGCGCCTTTCGCCGCGACATCGAAGCCTTCTACTTCGCCGCTCGGATGATCGAGCGGCTCTCGCCTGCCTCGCGGCGGCTGCGCCCGGTCGAGGTGATCGCCCATTTCGAAAGCGTGGTTCTGGGCGAGCTGGACCTGCGGCTCGAGGCCTCCGCCGCGGCCGAGTTCGCCGCCAACACCGCCAAGGACGAAGGTTTCGCCGTGCCCGCGCTGCGCTGGCACCTGTCGGGCCGGCGGGTGATGACGATGAGCTGGGTCGAGGGGATCGGCGCCGCAGAGGTGGTCGAGATCGACGCCGCCGGGCACGACCGCAAGCGCCTCGCCGCCCGGGTGCTGCAGCTCTTCCTCGCCCATGCGCTGCGCGACGGTTTCTTCCACGGCGACATGCACCAGGGCAATCTCAAGGTCGGCCCCGACGGCACGCTGATCGCGCTCGATTTCGGGATCATGGGCCGGATCGACGAATACACCCGCCGCGTCTATGCCGAGATCATCTTCGGCTTCATCCGCAAGGATTACCGACGCGTCGCCGAGGTCCATTTCGAGGCAGGCTACGTCCCGGCCGACCGCGACGTCGACGCCTTCGCCTCCGCCCTGCGCGCGGTGGGCGAGCCGATCTTCGGCATGGACGCCTCGCGCATCTCGATGGCCCGGCTGCTCAACTACCTGTTCGAGGTGACCGAGCGCTTCGGCATGGAGACCCGCACCGAGCTGATCCTGCTGCAGCGCACCATGGTGGTGGTCGAGGGCGTGGCGCGCACGCTCGACCCGCATATCAACATCTGGGAGGCCTCCCGCCCGGTGGTCGAGGACTATATCCGGGAGAGCATCGGCCCCAAGGCCGTGGCCCGCGATCTCGGCCGCACGATCCAGGTGCTGTCGCGCTTCGGGCCGCGCCTGCCGGCGCTGGCCGAGGCCGCGCTGGTGCGCCAGAGCCACCCCGAGCCCGAGCCGCGCCGCCGCGACCTGCCGCCGCTGGCCTGGCTGACCATCGGCGCCGCGCTGACGGCAACGGCGGGCTGGATCGCCTCGCTGGTCTAACCGGCCTCGCGCAGCGCGGTGACCGCCGATGCGGCGACCTCCACGCCCGCCTCGGCCACCAGAACCGGTCCGTCGGGCCCCAGCCGCACCTCGCGCACCCGGCCATAGGTTTCGATCGTGTCGCGACCGATCTCCTCCCCCGCTGCCAAGCTCACGATCTCGAAGCGATAGGCACCGGGCGGCAGCGGCCGCCCCTCGGCCGTGGTCCCGGCCCAGTCGAGATCCTGCGCCCCGGCTGCCACGGCGTGGCGGGCCACCTCGACGTCCTGCGCGTCGGATACCACGATCTCGCCCGCCTCGGCGCCCGGCCGCGTTTCGAAGCCGAGCGGCACCGGCGCGCCGTCGAACCAGGCTGGCATCGGTGCACGCGCCTCGCGCCCGACCCAACCCGCAATGTCGGCCAGCCCGCCCGCGCCCGAGCCCGTGGCAAGGGCGGCAAGCAGATCGTTGGTCTTCACCTGCTGCTCGACCCCGGAAAAGGTGGCGAGCTGCACCGCATAATCGGCCGATTCCATCGGTTCGAGCGGGTCCTGGTTGCGGATCTGCGCGGTCAGCATCTTGAGGAACATGTCGAAATCGGAGGCGGTGGCTGTGCTGGCCGGACTGCTGGTATGCGCCGCGGGCTGGATGGCCCCGGCGACGGCATCGGAAATCAGGCTCATGCGGTGCTCCTAGAGGCGTAGATCGAGCCCGGCCTTTCCGGGCGCTGGCTTGGCGACAGACTGCGGTGGCACCTCGTCGGAGGCGTCCATCGGAAGGGCCGCGGGGGTCGCCTGCCCCCGTCCCGCGCCACTGCGCGCGCCATCTCCACCGCCGAAGCCGAGATCGACCGAGCGGTAGCCCAGCGCCCGGAATTCCTGCGCCAGCTCCTGCAGGTGGCGGCGCAGCAGGTCGGAGGTTTCCACGCGCTCTGTCGTGATGGTCAGGCTGATCCGGTCGCCATCGCTCTGCATCTGGAGCACGACCCGGCCAAGCTCCTCGGGATCGAGCCGGATCTCGACCCGCCCATCCGCCGCGCCGGTGACGGCCGCAGCCAACTGCTGTGGCAGTGGCAATGGCCGCGGCGCGGCCGGTGCCTCGACCTGTCGCATCTCGGTCGGAGCCATACCGATGGGACGCTCCGGCGGCATGGGTGGCGTCACTTCGTTCTGAGCGCCATCGACGCGGAATGGCTCGGAGACCCCCGAAGACGGCAGCGCATGCCAGTCGCCCCGCGATGCGGGGGCTGGGCTCGTCCGGACGGACTGCCCCTCGGCATCGAGCTGTGGGACCCCGCGTCCCTCGCGTGTTTCCAAGGGCGTAAGACGCACGCGCGTGAACGGCTCATCAAATGGCGTCGTTTCCGAAGGTTCGGCATCAGTCAAAGGCGGAACCGCCGTTTCGCCGGTCCGGTCCGACCGCGCGGTCATTGTGCCTTCCAACTTCACCTGCTTCGCTCCGACAGGGTCCGTCGTCACGACCGGCTCTGCTCGAAAAGCGCCGAACACGAAGCCCGGCCGCTCCGCTGGGCCGGACGAAGGCGTCAGCGTCTCTGAGGAAGTAGAAGCCTCGTTTGTTGCCCCTGATATGGGGATCGTTGTCCTCGGCGCCTCGCGCTTCGATACGGCCGTCACAGCATTCCCCGATGGCTGCGCGCCAATGGCGACTGGACTAAACCGCACGGGTTGTATCGGCTGGGCGGGCCAATCACCGGACTCGCTGCTTCCGCCTCGAGGGGATGCGGACAGCTTCTGATCATTTTGCCTTGCCGGGTTCTCGCTTGGGCCAGCGGCCAAGGTCTTTGCCGGGATAGAAGGGGACAGTCTCAGGTTCTCGGCTGGAGCTGCAGGCCGCGCTTCAAGGCTGGATGGAGCATCAACGTCCGGAATCGCCCTCCCTGCACCTTCTGTTGGGATTCTGGTCGCTGCGAGAGGCATTGCACCCTCTACGCGGGGGAGCGGGTCGAAAACGACGTCACGAGGTGACGGATCGGCACCCTCCTCGCCGACTCCTGACACGGCGGGATCACCGATAGATACGACGGAGTCCTCCATGCCCCGAATTCCGTCATTGACTCGGACTGCATGGGGCACTGGAGGAGCGTCCTGAGCATTCTTGGTCAGTGTGACGGCTGCGGCCTGCGTAACGGGAACAGGCTCATCCGCCCTGCGCGCCGCGCTCTGCCTCCGTCCCGCAATATCCAGGATCGCCTCACTGGGACGGGACCAGTCCGCGCGTGACGCAACCCCCATGGCACTGGGAAGCGGTTGGGCAGGTGGTGTTTCGAGGCTCGAAGCCTTGGCTGCCAAACGAACCCACCCTGGCTCATGCCACGTCACTTCATCGGCAAGCGGTGATACCGCCGCGCGCGCCGGGATCTCGACATCCTCCGGCTCCCGCGCTTTAGCTTCGGGATCGGAGGCGGCCACCAGCGCCCGAGCAATCCTTTCCTCTGTCGCGGCTCTTGGCTCTGGGTGCGTTGGCGCGAGTGCGCCTTCAGACGCGTCGAGCTGCGACGGGCCCCGTGCGCCTATCCGGACAACAAGGTCGGGGTGATCGGCACTGAGCACCTCGCCCGAGACGTGCAGGTCTGGGGCCATGTCATCGTGGCGCTCCTTTCGCAAAGGCGCGCCCTCCATCAGGACCCCCTTACGATGCGGCTCGCTATCGAGCTTTGTCGGACGGGGAGACGGGGAAGCCTCTGCTACCTCTGCCGCTGGGCCTTCCGACAAGCGAAGGGCTGAATTCCTCATTTCCGGCACCTGCGGCGAGGACAGAATCGCCTGCTCCGTTCTCACATGGTGCTTTCCCTGCAAGCGTTCATGCGTGACAGGCCCATCCACTGACACCGCTTTAGGCAGGTCCTCTTCTGACACGAGATTCCTCGCTTCGGTCATCTCGGCCTGTCCGGCTGCACTCGAAAGTACTTGGGGCGTCCGCACCGCGCCCTCCAATGTAGCCAGGAACCCGGCGAACCCCGCCGCCTGCGCCGGAGTGGGTTCGGCCGCGGGGACCTTGGAGGGCGCGAGCAGTCGCGGTCCGGTCGGCAGGGGGTCGAACATGCGCGGTCCTTTCAGCGCGGCGGCGTCCGCCCATCCTGCCCACGAAAGGCTTACCGAATATTTACCACGCGGCAGGATCATCACCGGCGGATCGCAAGGAGTTCCGCGCATGATCGCCTCTCTCACCACGGGCCATGTCCCTGCCCGTCCCCTCAACCCGGCGAAGCCGGACCCGCTGATGGCGGCCGCCAGGCAACTCGAAGCCGGGTTTCTTTCCGAGCTGCTGCGCCTGTCCGATCCCGGCACGCCACAGGGCGGCTTCGGCGGGGGCGCGGGCGAGGCCCAGTTCCGTTCGTTCCTGTTCGAGGCGCAGGCGGAGAGAATGGTGGAGGCGGGGGGAATCGGCCTCGCCGACCGACTCTATGCCGAGCTGTCGGCGCGCGCCCGATGAGCACCGCCACCAGACTTGCCCGGCTGCTGGCGCAGGAGCGCGACGCGCTGCTCACCGGCGACGTCGCGGCCCTGGGTGCGCTGATCGCGCCCAAGCAGGCACTGCTCGAGGAATTGTCTGCGGAACCGTCCGATCCGGCAGAGGCACGCGCCCTCGCCGCGCTGGACGGTGCCCTCGCGCGGCAGGCCAGGCTGTTCGAGGCCGCACGCGCGGGGCTGCGCGAAGGGCGCGAGCGGGCCGAGGCGCTGCGCGCGGCGGCCGGTGGCTTCGTCACCTATGGTCAGGACGGCCGGAGCCACTCGGCCCCGCCCGCCGCCAACCCGGCGCTCAGCCGCAAAGCCTGAGAAATTCGACTGGAATCCGCCCTATCTCGCCGCCCGGAAATTAGGCCGGGCTTAAGCCTCCCCTGCGACAACGACCTCGTCTCCCGAAACCGGGGACACCCCCAGGCGGCGGGGCGCATCGTCCCGGACCGCGAAGTCAGAACGGCTGTCAGCAGCCCCCATGCAGGGGCCTTGATCGAAACCCGGCGCGCGACGGCCGCCGAGCTTTAGGACCGTACAACCCATGTCCAGCATTCTGACCAACAACGGCGCGATGGTCGCGCTGCAGACCCTCAAGGGAATCAATTCCGACCTGTCCAAGACCCAGACCGAGATCTCGACCGGCAAATCGGTCTCTTCGGCCAAGGACAATTCGACCGTCTGAATCACCTTGGCGTTCGACGAATAGGCGCGCTGCGTCTGGATCAGCTGGGTGAGCTCGGAGGCGACGTCGACGGTCGATTCCTCGCGCGCGAAGCCGACGATGTCGCCGGTCGGACCGTCACCGGCGTTCCACAACAGCATCTCGCCGCTTTCGCGGGTCAGCGAATAGGACTGGCCGTCATGTGTCTCGAGCCCGTTGGGGTTGGCCACGTCGACCAGCGGCACCTGGTAGATGCGGCGGCTTGCGCCATTGTCGTAATAAGCGTGGACATAGCCGCCGGGATCGACCTCGACCGAGGTCAGGTTACCGGTGGCTGCGCCATCGCGCCCGACCGAGAGCGGCGCGAAGACCCCGGCGAGCTGCGACAAACCGCCCGAGACGCCCGGCAGGCCGACATCGATCTCGATCGGGCCGCCGGCCACGTCGATGGTGAAGGTGCCGGTCTCGGGGTCGAAGGGGCCGCCGGTGGCCACGGTCATGCTCGACAAAGTGCCGCCGGCGCCACGGCTATCGTCGAAGACCAGCGTGTATTCACCGACCACCGCCCCGGCAGAGGCGCCATCGGTGATCTCCAGCGTCCATTCGTTGGTCGGCGCGCCGCCCGGCGCCGGCACGGTCGGGGTGAACATTAGGCTCAGCTTCTGCGTGGTGCCGAGATTGTCGTAATACTCGACCGTCAGCTCCTCGGGGAAACCCTCCGAGCCGTCCTGCGTCTCGGTGGCGGGAAGATTGACGGCGAGTGTCACCTCGGTCGTGGCCATGCCCGACAGCTCGCCCGCGGGCACGCGCACCGGCTGAAGCCCACCCGCGGTGTCGCGCGGATAGGTGCCGATCGTGCCGTCGAGCTCGGCCGGCCAGCCCAGCAGGGTCTGCCCATCGGGGGTGCGCAGATAGCCATCCTCGTCGGCGCGGAACGATCCGGTGGTGGTCAGGCGGAAATCCTCGGTGCCGCGATCCCCGGCCATGGCCGAAGAGGAGACCGGCAGGAAGCCGCGACCGCGCACCGCGAGATCGGTCGGGTTGGCGGTCGATGAGAGTGCACCGCTCTCGTCGATGAGCCGCTGCGAGGTGGTGGAGACGCCGCCCGCGACGTAGCGCCCGGATTCGTTGCCCAGCACCAGGGAATGAAAATCGGTCACCGCGCGGCGATAGCCATAGGTGGCCGAGTTGGCGATGTTGTCCGAGATCGTCGCCAGCCGGTGCGCGTTGGCCGCGAGACCCGACACGCCGGCGCTGAGGGAGGAGGAGATCGTCATGCGGGACCTTTCCGTTCGATCGCTTGCTGGGGACAGGGCTAGGGCATCAGGCTTAAGACCCCGCTAATGGCGGCGCAGAAGCGTGATCTCGATCCGTTCGCTGCGCGGCGCGGCGGCGCCGTCGGGCGCCGGGCTGCGGTCGCCAAGACCGGTGACGCGGGCCATCCGCGCGGGCGCGAGCCCAGCCGCCTCGAGCGTGTCGCGGGCCGCCAAGGCCCGTCCCGCCGAGAGGCTCCAGACCGGGTTGTCGGCCAGCACCACCGGCCGCGCGGCCAGATGCGCGGCCAGCGCCACGGGGTTGTCGACCAGGCTCGCGACCTGCGCCACGAGACCCAGCAGCGCGCGGGTGACCGGCAGCGGATCGGTCTCTCCCGGATCGAAGATCGGCGCGCCGGGCCGGGCGAAGATCTCGATCACCAGCCCTTCATCGGTGAGCCGGGTGACGACGTGGCGCAGAGCCTTGCGTGCAACCAGGCTCTCGCCGCCGCGGCCGAGCAACAGCTCCTCGATCTCGCGGAGTGCCGCTACCTCGGTCGCGGCCGCGCCCTCGCCCGGTCGCACCCGTGGCGGGGTGCGGTCGGGCGGCACCGCGCCGTGCAGCCCGACATTGGCGCCGGTGCCGGATTCGCTGAGCGCGTCGCTCTGGTGCAGCGTGTCGCCGGCCAGCACCTCGGCGCCGCCGCCCGAGGTCCGGCTGATCGCGATGGTCGGCGCGAAGTAGTCGGCGAGCCCCTTGCGCTGCTGTTCCGTGGTGGCGTTGAGCAGCCACATCAGCATGAAGAAGGCCATCATCGCCGTGACGAAATCGGCATAGGCGACCTTCCAGGCGCCGCCGTGATGGCCGCCGCCCGCGACGACCTTCTTGCGCTTGATGATGACGGGGGCGTTCTGGGCGCTCATGGCGGGCTCCGCGCGGCTCGATCGAGAGGCCGCAGCATGCGCCAGGACGGGTTAAGCCCGCGTATAGGCCGCCCTAGCGCCCGTCTCCATCCGGGTCGACATAGGACTTCTCCTCCACCAGATCGGAGCCCAGAAGCAGGTTGATCCGTTGCTTTACCGCCGCGCGGCGGTCATTGGTGCGGTAGACGGCGCGGGCCAGCGCGATGAACCGCTCCGAGAAGTCGCGCCGCGCCTCGCAGGCGCGGATCTCGTCCTCGATCACCCATAGTTCGAGATTGATCGCCGCCAGTTCGCCACGCAGATGATCGAGCCCCTCGCTCTCCGGAACGGCCTCCTGGCGCGCCGCCTCGAGCAGCGCGTGTTCGCGCGCGACGTTGGCCCGCTTGTCGGGATCGATGATCCGCGCCAGCTTGATCTCGAGGATCGTCAGCTTGTCGATCAGCTCGCCGGGCGCGACCGGCACCATGACCTGCTTCACCGCCGCTTCTCCCCGGCCAGCGCCGCCAGATCGCGCGCCACCGCCTCGAACACGTCGCTCCAGTCATGCGGCCGGGTCTGCCGGATCAGCCGCATCGAGGGGTACCAAGCCGTGCGTTCCGAGCCGCGCCCCCAGAGCCAGAAGGCATCCCAGTGCAGCAGGGTCCAGACCGGCCGGCCCAGCGATCCGGCGAGATGGGCGGTGACGGTGTCGGAGGTCACGATCAGGTCCATCTCCTCCATCATCGCCGCGCAATCGGCGAAGTCACGGTCGGACCCGCAGGCGTCGATGATGAAGGCGGCGCTGCCATCGGCCCGGTACGGCGCCAGCGCCGGCCCCTTGTAGAGCGAGAAGAGCTGCACGCCCGGAATGTCGGCGAGCGGCAGGAACCGTTCATGCGAGAAGGAGCGGGCGGCGTTGGCGCGAAAGCTCGGTGAGCCGCTCCAGACCACGCCGACGCGCAGCCGATCGCGATACGGTGCGGTGACGGCGCGGGCCCGGGCGCGGCTGTCTTCGGGCACCGCGAGCCGGGTCGGCGGTGGCACGGCGGCGTCGCGCGCGAAGCCATGGGCGGGAAGATCCATCAGGTCGCACCACAGATCGCCCCGGGCCTCGGCCTCGGGACAGACCAGATCGGCGCCTTGCACCGCCTGCAGCAGCCGCAGCAACGGCGGCCGGGCGGCGAGGATCACCCGGGAGGCCCCGAGATCGCGCGCCACCGGCAGGAAGCGGGCGAAGGCGATGCTGTCGCCGAACCCCTGTTCGGGCATGACCAGCAGGCTGCGGCCGTCGAGCGGCGCGCCGTCCCATTTCGGCATCGACATCCGGCGCGGCGTCAGCTCCCCGCTCTCCCAGCGCATGCCGAAGGCGTCGAACCCCTCGGCCCAGCGGCCGGCGGCCAGCAGCGCCAATGCCAGCTGCAGGCGGATTTCGACATGGCCGGGATGGCGCGTCAGGGCACCGCGCAGCCAGTCGACCGCCGCAGGCGCGCGGCCATCGGCGCGCAACGCCTTGCCGATCATCGCCTCGGTCATCGGGTCCGGCCCCTGCAGCTCCAGCAGGCGGCGGCGCAGCGCGATCGCCTCCCTGTTCTCGCCCAGATCGGCCAGCACGTTGGCGAGGTTGGCCAGCACCTGCGCGTCCCGCGGCCCGGCCAGAGCCTGTGCCCGGCGATGCGCGCGCAGCGCCTGTTCGAGCCGCCCGGACTTGCGCAGCGCCGCGCCGAGATTGCTCCACATCCCGGCATCCCCGGGATTCCGCGCGAGCCAATCGCCGTAGAGCGGCACCGCCGCCGCAAGATCGCCTGCGCGGTGCAGCGCGACGATCTTCTCGCGCGGGGTCATGCCGGTCACGCGGTTCCAGGCCCGCCGCGCCGCGCCACCGGCGTCACCAGCCGCTCCGGTCGGCGCGCCTCGGCCGCCTCGAAAAGCGAGAAGGTCTGGTTGACGTAGTTCACCGCGCCCGAGATCAGGTCGAGATATTCGAGAAGCTCGGGCGTGCGCTGCGCCTCGACCATGGCGATGCCGCGATCCTGCGGCAGGGTCTCGAACGCAGCATAGAACAGCGGATCGCCGCGCGAGATCTTCAAGGGCTTTTCCGGCTCGTGCCATTCGAAGGCCCACATCAGCGGGCGCGGCCAGACATTGATCGGGAACCGCCCGCCGAAGATCGTGCCCGGCAGGGGCGTGCGGCTGTAATGCATGAAGGGCGCGACCTGGCTCATGTAGACTGGCTCGTCGCACAGGAACAGGTAGGGCAGCAGCAACTGCAGGGTCGGCACGCCGGGATGGCGCCACTCGGCCTCGCTCACCATGTGGAGCTTCTCGCCGAGCTTGTTGCCCCGGATCGTGCTGGCCGCGCCGTTCAGGTTGCGCAGCACCGGCCGGCCCTTCTCGTCGCGGTCGAAGCCGACATGGATGTCGAAGGGGCAGCGGATCAGGAAATGGCGGCTTTCGAGATTGATCACCGCCGGGCAGCGCGAGGCGGATTTCGCGTGCCGCCGGTCGAGATCGACCGAGCGCACCCGTTCCGGCGGGGCATAGATGATCCCGCCCTTGGTCTCGTTCAGGCACCAGCCCACGGTCACGGGCCCGCGGCCCGGCGGGCCGTCCGGCGGGCGGTCGAAATGGACGGAGAACTGCATGGGCTGCTGCCCCTTCGGTGATCGCTGCCGGCGCAGGATGCATCTCGCCGAACGACACTGTCAAAGCCTCTCGCGGCCTAGAGCAACGTGGTGAGCCCGTCCCAGCACAACCTGAGGCCAACCAGCACCACCATGCCGTACATCAGCGGATAGAAGATCTCGGCCCGCATCCTGCGCACCACCCAGGCCCCCACCAGAGTGGAGATGATGGCGATCGGCACCAGCGAGGCGGCGGCCATCAGGTTGGCGGCGTCGAACTGGCCCAGCGCGGCATAGGGCACCAGCTTGATCGCGTTGACCACGGCGAAGAAGATCACGCTCGTGCCGGTATAGACCCGCGGATCGAGCCTGAGCGGCATGGTATAGACCTGAAATGGCGGGCCGCCGGCATGGGCCACGAAGCTGGTATAGCCCGCCAGCGTGGCCCAGACCGAGGCGCGGGCCACGCTGCCGGTACGGGGCTCGGCCCGGCTGGCCTGGCTTGAGAACAGCCAGCGCGCCGCGAAGGCGAGCGCCACGACGCCGACGATCAGCCGCACCATCGCGTCCGAGACCAGCGCGGCGGTCAGCCAGCCGACGCCGATCCCCACCACCGCGCCGGGCAGCATCCGCTTGAGCGTGGGGGCGTGGTACTGTCCGCGCCAGGCCCAGAGGCTGATCGCGTCCATCACCAGAAGGATCGGCAGCAGGATGCCCGCCGCCTGCACCGGCGGGATCGTCAGCGCCATGATCGGCACGCCCAGCAGCGCCAGCGCGCCGCCCAGGCCCCCCTTGGACAGCCCGACCAGCACCACCGCGACGCAGCCCGCAAGCAGCGCCGAAGGCTCGGAGAAGACGAAATCCTGCATGATCGTGCCGCGACAGGGTCTAGAAGACCGCCCGCTCCACCTCCTCGGCCGTGGGGATAGCGTCGGCGGCGCCGGGGCGGCCGACCTTGAGCGCGGCGGCGCGGGTGGCGCGGTTCAGCGCCGCCTCCATCGCGAGACCCTGCGACAGCCCCGCCAGCAGGTAGCCGGTGAAAGTGTCGCCCGCCCCGGTGGTGTCGACCGCCTCGACGGGGGGGGCGTCGACATGGTGGCGCGTCCCGGACCCCGCCTCGATCCAGTCGCAGCCCCGCGCGCCCAGCGTCACCACGATATGCGCGATACCGAGGCTTTCGATCGAGGCGTCCAGCGCCTGCTCCAACTGCCGCGCCTCGATCTCGTTGAGCACGAGAAGGTCGAGATGCGGCCGCACCGCGCGCACGGCTTCGGCATCGAAGGGCGCGGCGGCATAGGCCACGGTGAGGCCCTTGGCGCGGGCCTGCGCTGCCGCCTCGGGCTGCAGCGCCGTCTCGTTCTGGGTGACGAAGAGATCCCCCGGCGCGGCGCCCTGAAGGGCCTGTTTCACGGCCTCGGGCTCGATGTCGCGGTTGGCGCCGGGCCAGAGCGTGATCGCGTTCTCGCCCTTTGCATCGACGGTGATGATGGCATGACCCGAAGGGCCCCCGCGCCGCTGCACATGGGCGCAGTCGACGCCGTAGGATTCGAGCCGCTCGACCATCCAGCCGCCATCCTCGCCCACCGCGCCCAGATGCGCGACCCGGGCACCGGCGCGGGCGGCGGCGACCGACATGTTGGCCCCCTTGCCGCCCAGGCCGCGGCTCAGCCCGGTGGCCGCCAGCGTCTCGCCCGGGGTCGGGATATGCGGCACCGCATAGACATGGTCGGCGTTGATCGAGCCGAGATTCCAGATCGTCATGCCCGGCGCGCCTTGCAGGCGGCCATCACCGCCATGTTGACGATGTCGTTGACGGTCGAGATCGTCGAACAGATCTGGATCGGCTTGTCGACGCCCGACAGGATCGGTCCGATCACCGTGGCGCCGGCCATCTCCTGCATCAGTTTCACGCTGATCGAGGCCGAGTGTCGCGCCGGAACCACCAGCACGTTGGCCGGGCCGGTCAGCCGCGAGAAGGGATAGTTCTCCTGCCCCTTGGGGTTCAGCGCCACGTCGACGGCCATCTCGCCCTCGTATTCGAAATCGACGTTGCGCCCATCGAGAACGCCTGCAGCGGCATGCATCTTGGTCGCGCGCTCGGAAACCGGGTAGCCGAAGGTCGAGAAGCTGACGAAGGCCACGCGCGGCTCGAGCCCCAGCTCGCGCGCCACCTGCGCGCCTTGGGTCGCGATGTCGGCGAGATCCTCCTCGTCGGGCCATTCATGCACCAGCGTGTCGGCGATCAGCACGATCCGGCCGTTATGCATCACCACCGAGACCCCGACCGCGCCGTCATGCGGGCCCGCGTCGAAGACGTGGTTCACCAGCTCCATCACATGCGCCGATTTGCGGGTGGCGCCGGTGATCATGCCGTCGCCATGGCCATGCGCCAGCATCAGCGAGGCGAAGACGTGCCGGTCGCGCCCGGCGAGGCGATGGATGTCGTGCTGGTCGTGGCCCTTGCGCTGCAGCCGTTCGTAGAGGAACGCTTTGTAGGTATCGAGATGCGGCGTGTTGGCGGCGTTGACCACCTCCAACTCGGCCGCCGCATCGGCCATGCCCTCGGCGGCGAGCTTCTCGGCCACATCGTCGCTGCGCCCCACCACCAGAGCCTTGCCGAAGCCCGAACGCTGATACTGCACCGCCGCGCGCAGCACCCGCGGGTCGTCGCCCTCGGCAAAGATCATGGTGGCCTGCGCCGCCCGCGCCCGGGCGTTGAGACCGCGCAGCACGCTGGCGGTCGGATCCATCCGGCCCTTCAGCGCCTGCTCGTAATGATCCATGTCCTCGATTTCCCGCCGGGCCACGCCGGTCTTCATGCCGGCGCGGGCGACGGCGGGCGGAATCCGGTGGATCAGTCTCGGATCGAAGGGTGTCGGGATGATGTAGTCGCGCCCGAAGCTGAGCTTCTGGCCATAGGCCAGCGCCACCTCGTCGGGCACCTCCTCGCGCGCCAGTTCGGCCAGCGCCTCGGCGCAGGCGATCTTCATCGCGTCGTTGATCGCCCGGGCATGGATGTCGAGCGCGCCGCGGAACAGGTAGGGGAAGCCCAGCACGTTGTTGACCTGGTTGGGGTAGTCCGACCGGCCCGTCGCCACGATCGCGTCCTCGCGCACCTCGTGCGCCTCCTCGGGGGTGATCTCGGGATCGGGGTTGGCCATGGCGAAGATCACCGGGTTCGGCGCCATCGACTTGACCATCGCCTGCGTCACCGCGCCCTTGGCCGAAACGCCCAAGAAAACGTCGGCCCCGTCCATCGCCTGCTCCAGCGTCCTGAGCGGGGTGTCGGCGGCATGGGCCGATTTCCACTGGTTCATGCCCTCGGCGCGGCCCTTCCAGATCACGCCCTTGGTGTCGCACATGATGCAGTTGTCGTGCTTGGCCCCCATCGACTTGAGCAGCTCGAGACAGGCGATACCCGCCGCGCCTGCGCCGTTCAGCACGATGCGCACATCCTCGATCCTCTTGCCCGACAGGTGCAGCGCGTTGAGCAGTCCGGCGGCGCAGATGACGGCGGTGCCGTGCTGGTCGTCGTGGAAGACGGGGATGTCCATCTCCTCCTTCAGGCGCTGCTCGATGATGAAGCATTCGGGCGCCTTGATGTCCTCGAGGTTGATGCCCCCGAAGGACGGCCCCATCAGCCGCACCGCATTGCAGAAGGCGTCCGGGTCCTCGGTGTCGAGTTCGATGTCGATCGAGTTCACGTCGGCGAAGCGCTTGAACAGCACCGACTTGCCTTCCATCACCGGCTTGGAGGCCAGCGCGCCGAGATTGCCGAGGCCGAGCACGGCGGTACCGTTCGAGATCACCGCGACGAGATTGCCCTTGTTGGTGTAGTCATAGGCGGTCTCGGGATGCTCTGCGATCACCTCGCAGGGGATCGCCACGCCGGGGCTGTAGGCGAGGCTCAGGTCGCGCTGGGTGGTCATCGGGACGGTGGCCGTCACCTCCCACTTTCCGGGCTGCGGCGCCTCGTGGAAATTCAGCGCGTCCTCGCGCGTGAAACGGGGTTTGGCCATTTTCGTCCCTCCTGCCTTGGCCCAAGCCATAGCGGGATGCTGCGGCGCGGCGCAACGCCCCAGCGTCACCCCTCCGGGCAGGGTTTCGCGTCGGCCCGGTCAAAGATAGTCTCGCGCGGGTCGCATTCCGGGGGACAGGCATGAACATGCAGGCAGGCACCGTCACGCCGATGATGGCGCAGTATCTGGAGATCAAGGCGGCGCATGCGGACGCGCTGCTGTTCTACCGGATGGGCGATTTCTACGAGATGTTCTTCGACGACGCGGTTGCGGCGGCCGAAGCGCTCGACATCGCGCTGACCAAGCGCGGCAAGCATATGGGCGAGGACATCGCGATGTGCGGCGTGCCGGTCCATGCCGCCGAGAGCTACCTGCTGACGCTGATCCGCAAGGGCTTCCGCGTCGCCATCGCCGAGCAACTCGAGGATCCGGCCGAGGCCAAGAAGCGCGGCTCGAAATCGGTGGTGAAACGCGACGTGGTGCGCCTGGTCACGCCCGGCACCCTCACCGAAGAGAGCCTGCTCGACGCGCGGCGGCACAACTTCCTCGCCGCCTTCGCCGATCTCAGGGGCGATTGCGCGCTGGCCTGGGTCGACATCTCCACCGGCGCGATCTCGGTTCTGGGCTGCGACCGGCTGGCGCTGGGTCCGGAGCTGGCGCGGCTCACCCCGCGCGAACTCCTGGTCGAGGAGAGCGCGGAGAACGAGCTGTCGGAGATCACCTCGGGCTTCGATCTGGCGGTCACGCCGATCCATCGCGGCGCCTTCGACGTCGCCGGCGGCACGCGGCGGCTGACCGATCTGTGGCAGGTCGCCTCGCTCGACGCCTTCGGCGCCTTTTCGCGGGCCGAGATCGCGGCGATGGCGGCCTTGGTCGAGTATCTCGACCTGACCCAGAAGGGCCGCCTGCCCTTGCTGCGCCCGCCGAGTCAGGAAGCGCGGATGTCGGCGATGCGGATCGATGCGGCAACGCGCCGCTCGCTGGAGCTGACCCATGCGATGCATGGCGGGCGCGAGGGCTCGCTGCTGCACGCCATCGACCGCACCGTCACCGCCGGCGGCGCGCGGCTTCTGGAGCGGCGGGTCGCCTCGCCATCCTGCAAGCTCGACACGATCCGCGACCGGCAGGCGGCGGTGGCGCATCTGGTCGAGGATGACGGTCTGCGCGGCGATCTGCGCGGGCTGCTGCGCGGCGCGCATGACCTCGACCGGGCGCTGTCGCGGCTCGCGCTCGAGCGCGGCGGCCCGCGCGACATGGCGGCGATCCGCGCCACTCTCGACGTCGCATCGCGCATCGCCGCGCTGGCCGAAGGGCGGGTCCTGCCCCAGCCCCTCGCCGAGGCGATCGAGCAGCTGGGCGGCCAGGAGAGCCTGCACGAACTGCTCGACGCGGCGCTCGTGGCCGAGCCGCCGCTGCTGGCGCGCGATGGCGGCTTCGTGGCGGCGGGCTATGATGCCGAACTCGACGAGGCGCGGCGGCTGCGCGACGAGGGGCGTGGCGTGATCGCCGGGATGCAGGCGGACTACGCCGCCGAAACCGGTATCCAGAGCCTGAAGATCAAGCACAACAACGTGCTGGGCTACTTCATCGAGACCACCGCCACCCATGCCGCGAAGATGCTGGCGCCGCCGCTCTCGGAGCGGTTCATCCACCGCCAGACCACGGCGAACCAAGTGCGCTTCACCACGGTGGAGCTCAACGAGATCGAAACCCGGATCCTGAATGCCGGCGGTCAGGCGCTGGAGCTGGAAAAGCGGGTCTATTCGCGGTTGAGAGAGACCATTTTGGCCGCTTCGGGCCCGCTCGGGCAGCTGGCACGGGCGCTGTCGGAGATCGATTTCGCCGCCGGTCTGGCGGATCTGGCCCGCGGCGCCGACTGGTGCCGCCCGCGGCTCGACGACAGCCGTGCGTTTCACGTGGAATCGGGGCGTCACCCAGTGGTGGAGCAAGCCCTGCGCAAAGCGGGTGAAAGTTTCGTGGGCAATGACTGCGACCTGGGCGACGCGCCGCTGTGGCTGCTGACCGGCCCGAACATGGCGGGTAAGTCGACCTTCCTGCGGCAGAACGCCCTGATCGCGGTGCTGGCGCAGATCGGCAGCTTCGTGCCGGCGGCTTCGGCGCATATCGGCATCGTCAGCCAGGTGTTCAGCCGCGTCGGGGCCTCCGACGATCTGGCGCGTGGGCGTTCGACCTTCATGGTCGAGATGGTCGAGACGGCGGCGATCCTGAACCAGGCCGATGACCGGGCGCTGGTGATCCTCGACGAGATCGGTCGCGGCACCGCGACTTATGACGGCCTGTCGATCGCTTGGGCGGTGTTGGAGCATCTGCAGGGGATCAACCGCTGTCGCGGCATCTTCGCGACCCATTACCACGAGATGACGCAGCTGGCCGAACGGCTCGAAGGCGTGGCGACCGCGACCATGGCAGTCCGCGAATGGCGCGGCGAGGTGATCTTCCTGCACGAGGTACGGCGCGGCACCGCCGATCGCAGCTATGGCGTCCAGGTGGCGCGGCTGGCGGGCCTGCCGGCCTCGGTGGTGGAACGGGCACGGGTCGTGCTCGCCGCGCTGGAAAGCGGCGAGGCCGGGTCCGGGGCCAAGCCGAAGGCGCTGATCGACGACCTGCCTCTCTTTGCTGCTGCGGCGCCGGCCGAGGCCAAGGCACCCGCCTCGGCGGTCGAGGAACGGCTCAGGACGCTGCGCCCGGACGACCTGTCGCCGCGCGAGGCACTCGATCTGGTTTATGAGCTGCGCGCGCTGCTGCCGCAGGAACCGGGCCACTGAGCCACCCGGACTGCTGCCATGAAAAAGGCGCGGCCCCGTTGGCCGCGCCTTTCCATTTCGAACTGGATGAAGGTCCGGACCGGTTGGCCTCAGCCTTCCTTCATCGAGGACACACCGACCTGCGCTGGGCGCAGCAGGCGGTCGTGCAGCATGAAGCCCTGCGCCGCGACCTGGATGATCTCGCCCGCCTTGGTGCCGGGCACCGGCGCTTCGAACATCGCCTGGTGCATCTGCGGGTCGAACTTGTCGCCGACCTTCGGGTCGATCGGGTGGATGCCGTGCTTCTTGAAGACGCTCAGAAGCTCGCGCATCGTCAGCTCGATCCCCTCGATCAGCGCCTTTTGCGCCTCGCGCTGGTCCTCGGCAATCGCGTCGAGCGCGCGGCGCAGGTTGTCATGCACCGGGAGCAGATCGCGGGCCAGCTTGGAGCCGCCGTAATTCTCGGCCTCGCGGCGGTCGCGCTCGGCCCGCTTGCGCGTGTTCTCGGCATCGGCCAGCGCCCGGATGAACCGATCGCGGATCTCGTCGCGTTCGCGCTTGAGAATCTCGAGGTCGTCCGAGCCCTCGGCGGCCTCGGCGCTGGTCTGCTCGGAAGGCGCTTCGCCGTTCTCGTCGACCTCTGCGGCCAGCTCGTCGAGGCTGCGCGGTTCGTCCTGTTCTGCCATGTGCTTCTTTCCCTTCAGGAGCGGTCGGAGACGAGACGCCCGACCAGCTGTGCTGTGTAGTCCACGATGGGCACGATGCGCCCGTAATTGAGCCGCGTGGGCCCGATCACCCCCACCGCGCCGATGATCTTACGGTCGGCGTTCATATAAGGAGAAACGACCAGAGAGGAACCCGAAAGTGAGAAAAGCTTGTTCTCGGAGCCGATGAATATCCGCACCCCGTCGCCCTCCTCGGCGAGGTCGAGGAACTGCGCGATGTCGCGCTTGCGCTCGAGATCGTCGAACAGGGACCGAATGCGTTCGAGATCGGCCTCGGCGGCGTCCCCGCCCAGGAGATTGCCCCGGCCGCGTACGATCAACCGCTCGCCCTGCTCGCCCGGATCGACCCAGGTCGCGAGGCCGGATTCGACGAGGTCGGCCGCCAGCCGGTCGATCTCCTGCCGTCGGGCGGCGATCTCGCGCGAGATCACGCCTGCCAGTTCGCGCAGCGTGTGACCACCGGCGATCGCGTTGAGGAAGTTCGCCGCCTCGCGCATCGAGGACGGAGTCTGCCCGGCCGGCGGGGTGAAGATGCGGTTCTCGACATGGCCGTCGGCAAAGACCAATACCACCAGCGCCCGTTCGGGCGAGAGCGAGACGAACTCCACATGACGGATCGGCGCCTCGTGCTTGGGCGTCAGCACCAGCGAAGCGCCATGGGTCAGACCGGAAAGCGCGTGCCCGACCCGGTCGAGCAGCGTTGCGACGTCACCATCGGCCTCGGCCATCGACTGATCGATGCGGCGGCGGTCCTCGCCGTCGAGATCGCCAACCTCGAGCAGACCGTCGACAAACATCCTCAGCCCGCTCTGGGTCGGGATCCGGCCGGCGCTGACATGGGGGCTGCCGAGCAGGCCCATATGTTCGAGATCCTGCATCGTGTTGCGGATCGTCGCGGCCGAGACCTTCTCGCTCATGTGACGAGTCAGCGTCCGAGAACCGACGGGGGCGCCGGTTTCGAGATACCCTTCCACCACGCGGCGAAACACCTCGCGGGAACGGTCGTTCATGTCTTCGATACGTGGCGATCTGTCTGACATCGCGGTCGCTGTCCTCGGCGAAAGGCAGGGCACATTAGCGGGGGGTCCACCAAGAGGTCAATGCGGGGCCCGGCCTTGGATTTGAGGGCATAGAGGCGTATGCGCAAGCCCGACACAGCAAAGGATGACAACATGCGCCCCTCCGGCCGGACCCCCGACGCGCTGCGCCCGATCGAGATCGAAACGGGTTTCAACCGCCATGCCGAAGGCTCCTGCCTGATCCGCATGGGTGACACCCATGTGATCTGCACCGCCACGGTCGAGGAGCGGGTACCGCCGTTCCGGCGCAACTCCGGCCAGGGCTGGGTGACGGCAGAGTACGGGATGCTGCCGCGCGCCACCAACAGCCGGATGCGCCGCGAAGCCAAGGACAAGCAGTCCGGACGCACACAGGAGATCCAGCGGCTGATCGGCCGTTCGCTGCGTGCAGGCGTCGACTTCCACGCGCTGGGCGAGCGTCAGATCACCATCGACTGCGACGTGATCCAAGCCGATGGCGGCACGCGCTGCGCCTCTATCACTGGCGGCTGGGTGGCGATGAAGCTGGCAATCCAGAAACTGATGAAGGCGGGTCTGGTGAAGACCGACCCGCTGGGCGCCCCTGTCTCGGCGGTGAGCTGCGGTCTCTATGCCGGTCAGCCCGTGCTCGACCTCGACTATCCCGAGGACAGCGAGGCCGGCGTCGATGGCAACTTCGTGATGATGGGCGATCAGATGATCGAGGTGCAGATGTCCGCGGAGGGATCGACCTTCTCGCGCGCGCAGATGACGCAGTTGATCGAACTGGCAGAGCTGGGCTGCGCGGCACTGGCGCGGGCGCAGCTGGAGGCCACGAGCTGATGCGGCGCTTTACCGAGACCTCTCTGGTGATCGCCACGCACAACGCGGGCAAGCTCGAGGAATTCCGGGCCCTGCTGACGCCCTATGGCGTGACGGTGACGGGCAATGGCGATCACGGTCTGCCAGAGCCGGAGGAGACGGAGGACACCTTCGTCGGCAATGCGCGGATCAAGGCGCAGGCCGCCGTGGCCGCGACGGGTCTGCCCGCACTGGCAGATGACAGCGGGCTCGAGGTCCATGACCTCGACGGTCGCCCCGGCGTGCATACGGCGGACTGGGCCGAGACCGGATCGGGCCGCGATTTCGATGTCGCCATGGAGCGCGTGCATCGCGAGCTGCGGGAGACCGGCAAGCCGGCGCCGCATGGCGCACGGTTCCGCTGCACCCTCGTCCTTGCATGGCCGGACGGGCATGAAGAGGTGTTCGACGGTCATGTCGAAGGCCATCTGGTCTGGCCGATGCGCGGCAAGAAGGGCCATGGCTATGACCCGATCTTCGTCCCCGAAGGACACGAGCAGACCTTCGCCGAGATGGATCCCGAAACCAAGAACGGCCTGAGCCATCGTGCCCGCGCCGTTGAGAAACTACGGCTCTGTCTTGGGCGATAGTGTCGAAAACTGGCAGCGTGGAGGCTTCGGCCTCTACCTGCATTGGCCGTTCTGCCAGGCCAAGTGCCCCTATTGCGATTTCAACAGCCATGTTGCCGCACGGATCGATCAGGATCGCTGGGGCGAGGCGTTCCTGCGCGAGATCGACCGACTGGCGGAAGAGACCGGCGACCGCATTCTCGGGTCGGTCTTTTTCGGTGGCGGCACACCCAGTCTGATGGAGCCGAAGATCGTCTCGGCCATCCTCGATCGGATCGGTCGGCGTTGGCGCCTACGCAACGATATCGAGGTGACGCTTGAGGCGAACCCGACCTCGATCGAGGCCGACCGCTTTGCCGGCTACCGGGCCGCGGGGGTGAACCGGGTCTCGATGGGGATGCAGGCCCTCAACGATGGCGATCTGAAGCGGCTGGGTCGATTGCACGACGTGGCCGAGGGGCTCCGCGCCTTCGATGTGGCGCGTGCCGCGTTCGACCGGGTGAGCTTCGATCTGATCTATGCACGTCAGGATCAGACGCCGCAGCAATGGGAGCAGGAGCTGCGCCGGGCAATGGAGCTCTGCGCGGACCACCTGTCGCTCTACCAACTCACGGTCGAAGACGGCACCGCCTTTGGAGATCGCTTGGCACGCGGTGGTTTGCGCGGGCTTCCGGACGAAGATCGTGCTGCCGAGATGTACGAAATTACGCAGGCGATCACCGCCGAAGCCGGTCTTCCGGCCTATGAGGTTTCCAACCATGCGGTCCCGGGCGCCGAAAGCCGGCACAATCTCGTCTATTGGCGGTCCGGAGATTGGGCGGGCATCGGTCCCGGCGCGCATGGGCGGCTCGGGCTCGCTGATCGCAGATGGGCGACCGAGGCTCCCAAGGCGCCCGGCGCTTGGCTCGCCGAGGTCGAAAGTGGCAAGCCCGGTGAACTGCCGCGCGAGGCGCTGAATTCTGTCGAAGCGTTCGAGGAGCGCGTGATGATGGGATTGCGGCTGGCGGAGGGGATCGCCCTGCCCTTCCACCTTGCTCCTGACCCCGGCGAGTTCGAACGCCGGGTGGTTGAGATGGAGCGTCTCGGCTTTCTGGAACGGAGCGACGACCGGCTGATCGCTACGGCGACCGGTCGTCCGATCCTGAATGCGGTGCTGCGCGAACTTCTCGCCTGAGCTTCAATTGCCGGACAACAACCGCAGCAGATCGTCGAGCTGTTCGAGATCGCGGTAGCGCAGAGTCACGCGACCGCTCTCGCCCTGCGCGTCATGATCGATGCTGACCGGCATCTTGAGAGTCGCGGAAAGCTCGCTCTCGATCTGCAATGTGTCCGCATCCTTGCCGGATTTACGCGGCGTCTTGGTATTCGGCGTCTTGCCGGGCTTGCGCACCAGTGCTTCGGCGTCGCGAACCGACATGCCTTTGAGCATGATCTGCCGCGCAAGGCTCGACGCCTGCTCATTGCCGACGAGAGTACGGGCGTGCCCGGCGGTGAGTTGACCGGCGGTCAGCATGTCCTGCACGTCTTCGGGCAGCGACAGGAGCCGCATCAGGTTCGCGATATGGCTGCGGCTCTTGCCCAGAGCGCTCGCCAGCTGCTCCTGCGTGTGGCCGAAACGATCCATCAGCTGCTTGTAGCCGGCCGCCTCGTCGATCGCGTTCAGATCGGCGCGCTGGATGTTTTCGATGATCGCGACTTCGAGGACTTCGGTGTCGCTGTATTCGCGGATGAGAACGGGCAGCTCGTGCAGCTTCGCGATCTGCGAGGCGCGCCAGCGGCGTTCACCGGCGACGATCTCGAAATGCCCCTCTCGCGAGGGATCGCGGCGCACGATCAGGGGTTGGATGACACCCTTCTCGCGGATCGACGCTGCAAGCTCTTCGAGCGCCGTATCGTCGAAATGGCGTCGGGGCTGATCCGGATTGGGACGGATCTTTTCGATCGGAACCATCATGTCTGGGCGCCTCGCCTGCTCTGCCGTCGTTTGATCCTGGCTGACATCGGCCATGAGAGCGGACAAGCCACGTCCCAGACCGCGAGATTTCTGCTTTTCCGCCATGGGCACCCTCATTTCTCTCGCTCGATGACTTCGTCGGCCAGATCCAGATAGGCCCGGGCCCCGGCACAGGTCGGATCGTATTCGATCACCGGCATGGCATGCGAGGGGGCTTCGCTGAGGCGGACGTTGCGCGGGATCACCGTCTTGAACACCAGTTCTCCCAAAGTCTGGCGCGCATCGGCCTCGACCTGCTGGGAGAGATTGTTGCGACGGTCATACATGGTCAGGACGATCCCCTCGATACGGAGATCGCCATTGGCGGAGCCCCGCACTTCCCGAAGGGTCAGCATCAACTGCGACAGGCCTTCGAGCGCGAAGAACTCGCTCTGCAGGGGCACCAGAAGCGATCCGGCTGCGACCATGGCGTTGATGGTCAACAGGTTGAGCGCGGGCGGACAATCGATCAGGAGGTAGTCGTAATCCCCCCGGTCCGCGAGCAGTTCCTCGAGTCGGCGCTTGAGGACGCGGCTGCGGCCGTTCGTCGACATGAGCTCGACGTCCGCCGAGCTGAGATCGGTCGTCGCAGGAATGATGTCGAGGCCTTCGACTCCGCTGAGATGGATCCCCTCGCTTGCCGGATCCGAGCCGATCAGGAGGTCATAGGTCGAGGAACGGCGCTGTCCGGCTGCGAGGCCGAGACCGGTCGAGGCGTTGCCCTGCGGATCCATGTCCACCAGCAGGACCCTTTTGCCTTTGCTCGCGAGCGCGGCGCCGAGATTGATGGCCGTCGTGGTCTTGCCCACCCCACCCTTCTGATTGGCGAGAGCGATGATGCGGCAGGTCTCAGACATGGGAGAGGTTGCTCACGACTAGGATACGCGCGTTTGGATCGGTCGCACTGCTATGCGTCTCGACGTCGAAATTCCAGCGTTTACACGCAGCTTCGATCTCATCGGCATGGGATTGTCCCTTCGGGAACACGCAGAGGCCCCCCGCGGTCAGGTGGCGCGAGGAGAGGTTAAGGAGGTTTTCCAGTGATGCGAGAGCCCTGGCACTGACCCTTTCCGCATTCAAGGGGGAGGTATTTTCGATACGCTGGTCGTGAACTTGGGCGTTGAGCTTCAGTTCACGGATGGTGGTACGGAGGAATGCAGCTTTCCGGGCGTCGCTTTCTACCAGATGAAAGCGTGTGATCGGGGATTTTTCCAAGCCGCAGATCGCCAAGACGATGCCGGGGAAGCCGCCGCCTGACCCCAGATCAACCCAAGTTTCGATTGCGGGGTCTAGAAAGACAGAAAGTTGCAGAGAGTCAGCTATATGGCGAGTTTCAAGCTCATCTAGGTCCCGCCGGGACACCAAGTTGATCTTGGGGGACCACTTGCGAACGAGCTCGCAATAGGTGCGCAGACGGTCTGCTGTTTCACGTGAAACATGCGTTCCATCTACGACCCATTCGGCGGTCGACATCAGGCTGCGATCCGGCGGCTGGTATTGATCAGAAGCAGCAGGCCAGCGGCTGTCATGCCTTCGATGCGTGCTGCTTCACCAACCGATGCCGGGCGGTGCCGCTCCAGCTTGGACCGGAGTTCCGACGACAGGCCGGGGATCGTTCCGTAGTCGAGGTCATGAGGAAGGCGGCGTGCCTCGTCTTTCGCGATTGTCTGTGCGTCGCGCTCCTGCCGATCGAGATACGCGCTGTACGTCGCCTCGCGCTTGATCTGCTCCCCGATCCGAGGATCGATTTCCTGGAGAGAAGGATCAAGTCCCGTCAATACCGAGAAGTCGACTTCCGGGAGGGACAGTGCTTCCAGCCCGGTCTTGGCAGGTCGGTCAGGATTGAGGTTCGCCCCCGCCTCGATCAGAGCCGAAACCGGGTATTTAGACCGCGAAAGCGTGATCCGGCCCGCTTCGAGGCGCTCCATCTTCTCGCTGAATGCCTGCCAACGTTCATCGCCGACGCAGCCGATCTCGCGGCCCTGCGAGGTTAGGCGCTGGTCGGCGTTATCCGCGCGAAGCGACAGGCGAAATTCGGCGCGCGAGGTGAACATGCGGTAAGGTTCTGTCACGCCCCTCGTGATCAGGTCGTCGACCATCACACCGATATAGGAGGTAGAACGGCTGAATTCCAGCGCCTCGAAACCGAGCGCGGCAGCAGCGGCGGCGCGACCAGCGACGCAGCCTTGAGCAGCCGCCTCTTCGTATCCGGTCGTGCCATTAATCTGGCCCGCCAGGTAGAGGCCGGGCACATCACGCAGTTCGAGATGTCGGGTCAATGCGCGCGGATCGACGTAGTCGTATTCGATCGCATAGCCCGGCTGCTCGATCCGGACTTGCTCGAGGCCCTTCATCGATCGAATGAAGTCGGCCTGAACCTCAACCGGCAGCGAGGTCGAGATACCGTTGGGATAGACGGTATCAGTGGTCAACCCTTCCGGCTCCAGGAACACTTGGTGGCTCTCCTTGTCGGCGAAACGAACAACCTTGTCCTCGATAGAGGGACAGTAACGCGGGCCAGTACCGCTGATATTTCCGCTATACATGGCCGACCGCGAGAGGTTCTCGCGAATGATATCATGCGCCTGAGCATTGGTATGGGTGATGCCACAAGCGATCTGCCGCGCTTCCGGCGCCGTGTTCAGGAACGACAGCATGACCGGATCGTCGTCGCCCGGCTGGCTTTCGAGCTGTTCCCAGTCGATCGTCTTGCCATCGAGCCGGGCCGGCGTACCAGTCTTGAGACGCCCCATGGTCAGGCCGAAGGAGTCCATCCGATCCGCCAGACGGGTCGATGCAGTATCTCCCATGCGGCCGCCGGGTCGGGTTTCCCCGCCAAAGTGCAGAACGCCGCGGAGGAAAGTGCCGGTGGTCAGGATGACACCATTGGCGGAAAGCTTCTGCCCCTCGCCCAGAATGACGCCGGTAATCCGCCCGCCTTCCTCGATGAGGTCGGCTACTTCACCTTCGATAAGGTCAAGACCGTTAATGGAACGGAGCTCGGCCTGCATCCGATCACGGAATATCACACGGTCAGCTTGAAGCCGCGGGCCTTGGACGGCAGGACCCTTGCGACGATTGAGCAGGCGGAACTGGATACCAGCGGCGTCGGCGACCCGGCCCATCAAACCGTCGAGGGCGTCGACCTCGCGAACGAGGTGGCCCTTGCCGAGACCGCCGATGGCCGGGTTGCAGGACATCGCTCCGATGGTGGAGAGCTTCATGGTCACGAGCGCAACTTTTGCGCCCATGCGGGCGGCGATCGCCGCGGCTTCTACACCGGCGTGCCCGCCGCCGACGACGATGACATCATAGTGGTCATGTTTCACGTGAAACAGCCCTTCATTTCCCGATACAGAAGCTCGAAAAGATCTCGCCCAAGATGTGTTCCACATCGACCCGACCGACGAGGCTGTCAAGGGCACGCACCGCCAGACGCAGTTCCTCAGCGGCAAGATCATGCGCAATCCCGCCAGAGGGAAGGAGTTCACGGCAGCGCGCAATATGGGCCAAACCCTCGCGCAAAGCGACGCGATGACGCTCCCGAATGGCGACCCCTGCCGACGCGCTACGCGCCTCCAGACGATCCGCAAGCTCATCGAGCAAACCCGGAACGCCCTGCCCCGTCAGACCGGAAATGCCGCGGGGATCGGCGTCATGGAGATCCGAGCGCGCGACCCGCACCAGATCGTCAGGTCCGGCCAGCGCAGTATCGAAATCCTCCGGACTGACGAGATGCAGCCGGATATCCGCAGCCGCGGCACGTTCGCGAGCCCGCCCGATGCCGATAGCTTCCACTTGATCCACGGATTCGCGAAGACCGGCGGTGTCGAGCAACGTCACCGGCAGGCCGCGCAGATCCATGCGCACCTCGATCACGTCGCGCGTGGTCCCAGGCACATCCGAGATAATCGCGGCGTCACGACCGGCCAAGTGATTGAGAAGTGTCGATTTTCCCATGTTGGGCGCGCCGATGATGGCTACTTCGAAGCCATCGCGGATACGCTCCGCCGCGGCGACGCCGTCCATCTCACGCCGCATTGCGTCAGCGCTACGATCGAGAAGCATCTCGACCTCAGGCGTGACGTCGACCGGTACATCTTCGTCGGCGAAGTCGATCACCGCCTCGAGCAGCGCCATCGCGCGGAGAAGATCGCGTTTCCAAACCTCGGCGCGCTGGCCCAAAGCACCCGACATGGTCCGCATGGCTTGGCGGCGTTGGGCCTCGGTCTCGGCATCGATGAGATCGGCCAGCCCCTCGACCTGCGACAGGTCCAGGCGCCCGTTCTCCAGCGCACGACGAGTGAACTCCCCCGCCTCGGCTGGCCGCAGGTCTGGCAGGTCGCCCAGCCGGTCCAGAACCGCAGAGATCACGGCCCTGCTACCATGCAGATGCAACTCCACCACGGCTTCGCCGGTAAAGCTGCGCCTCTCGTCGAAAGTCAGGACGAGCGCTTCGTCGAGAAGATCACCTTGCGCATCACGCAGGCGACGCAGTCCGCGCCCGTGCCGGGGAAGCTCGCCCGCCATCGCCTCGCCCGCCGCATGCGCGGCGGGGCCCGAAATCCGGATGATGGCCACGCCGGCGCGCCCGCGCGCCGTCGCCAAGGCATAGATCGTTTCCACGATCCCCTCCCCGCTTGCGACGCGTCAGGTGTTCATCGAGTCGAAGAAGTCCGAGTTGGTCTTAGTCTGCTTGAGCTTCGAGATCAGGAACTCGATCGCGTCCGTGGTGCCCATCGGGTTGAGGATGCGGCGCAGCACGTAGGTCTTCTGCAGGTCGGTCTTCTCGACAAGCAGATCCTCCTTGCGGGTGCCGGACTTGAGGATGTCCATCGCCGGGAAGACGCGCTTGTCCGCGACCTTGCGGTCGAGCACGATCTCCGAGTTGCCGGTGCCCTTGAACTCTTCGAAGATCACCTCGTCCATGCGCGAACCGGTGTCGATCAACGCGGTGGCGATGATGGTGAGCGAGCCGCCCTCCTCGATGTTGCGCGCAGCGCCGAAGAACCGCTTGGGGCGCTGCAGCGCGTTGGCGTCGACACCGCCGGTCAGGACCTTGCCCGAGCTCGGCACCGTGGTGTTGAAGGCCCGGCCCAGACGGGTGATCGAGTCGAGCAGGATGACCACGTCGCGCTTGTGCTCGACGAGACGCTTGGCCTTTTCGATCACCATCTCCGACACCGCGACGTGACGCGAAGCGGGCTCGTCGAAGGTCGAGGAGACGACTTCGCCCTTCACCGAGCGCTGCATGTCGGTGACTTCCTCGGGCCGCTCGTCGATCAGCAGCACGATGAGATAGCACTCGGGATGGTTCTTCTCGATCGAGTGGGCGATGTTCTGCAGCAGAACCGTCTTACCGGTGCGCGGCGGCGCCACGATGAGCGAACGCTGGCCTTTGCCGATCGGCGCGACGAGATCGATGATCCGCGCCGAGCGATCCTTGGTCGCGGCCTCTTCCTCGACTTCCATCTTCAGCCGCTCATCGGGATAGAGCGGCGTCAGGTTGTCGAAGGCGACCTTGTGACGGGCGCGCTCGGGATCCTCGAAATTGATCTTCTCGACGCTGACCAGCGCGAAGTAGCGTTCGTTCTCGTTCGGCTCCTGGATCACGCCCTCGACCGTGTCACCGGTGCGCAGCGAGAACTGGCGGATCATGTCGGGCGAGACGTAGATGTCGTCCGGGCCTGGAAGGTAGTTCGCCTCGGGGCTGCGCAGGAAGCCGAAGCCGTCCTGCAGCACCTCGAGCACGCCATCGCCACCGATGACCCAGTCCTCCTCGGCACGCTCCTTGAGGATGGCGAACATCATGTCGCCCTTGCGCATCGTCGAGGCGTTCTCGATCTCCAGCTCTTCGGCCAGCGAGAGAAGATCCTTCGGGCTCTGCGCCTTGAGATCGGCGAGGTTCAGGCGGTCCTGGGACATGGGAAATGG
>Ga0208794_1000303_pt1 | contig 36186 bp, 32 predicted proteins | sample 32_taG_FD_184106 | JGI IMG/M metagenome (GOLD analysis project Ga0208794, IMG submission 184106) | Marine viral communities from the Gulf of Mexico - 32_GoM_OMZ_CsCl metaG (SPAdes) (version 2) | ecosystem: Environmental > Aquatic > Marine > Oceanic | place: Atlantic Ocean: Gulf of Mexico... | reverse complement strand
GTCTCGGTCGCCGTCATCATCGCGGTCGGCGTCAACAGTGATGGCCGACGCGAAGTGCTCGGCATGGCGATCGGTCATTCCGAAGCCGAAGTCTTCTGGACCGAGTTCCTGCGCAGCCTTGCGCGTCGCGGATTGCGCGGCGTGAAGCTGGTGATCTCCGATTCCCACGAGGGGATCAAAGCGGCCGTCGCCAAGGTGTTCTGCGCCACCTGGCAGCGCTGCCGCGTCCACTTCATGCGCAACGCGCAGGCCCATGCGGGCAAGAGTGGCCGCCGGGTCGTGTCGGCGTTCATCGCCACCGCCTTCGCGCAGGACACTGCCGAGGCGGCCAAGGCGCAGTGGCGCAGCGTTGCCGATCAGCTCAGGCCGACAGTGCCCAAGCTGGCGGTCCTTATGGACAGCGCCGAAGAAGACGTCCTGGCCTACATGACCTTCCCCGCGCAGCACCGCACCAAGTTGCACTCAAATAATCCGATCGAGCGACTCAATGGCGAGATCAAGCGGCGCACCGACGTCGTCGGCATCTTCCCCAATGAGGCGGCGATTACGCGTCTCGTCGGCGCCATCCTGCTGGAACAAAACGACGAATGGGCGGTCCAGCGTTGCCGCTACATGACCCTTGAGAGCGTCTCGGGATTAAGCGATAATGCCATCATCACGTTGCCCCCTATGGCAGCATGATCAACCCGGCTTGGCCGGAGATCGCTAAGGCTACGCCGGCGAACCTACACCACCACATGGGACACGACCATGTCCGCCGGACGCAATGTCAGGCGATTCGGAGTGGCGCGCCGGAGGTGACGTCACGTAAAAGCGCCTAACGGTTCGTCGCAATTAACAATGTTTGTCGAGGCTTTGTTTACGCGATTTCGCGAGTGATTTTCCGTTGCACAGAGCCGGGGGGCACACTGCGGCAGGAGCCGCGCGACGGAGAATCGAAGTGCTCGAAAATCAGAAAATACGTCCGGCATCGGCCATCGGCCCGCACGGCGAAGAATTGACATTGGATAATCTTCCGCCGCCCGAAACGACGCGTTGGGTCAGCCGGCGCAAGGCACAGGTGGTGGCCGCTATCGAAGGCGGGCTGATTACGTCCGAAGAAGCGTGCGCGCGCTATCGGATGAGCCTGGAGGAACTGGCGAATTGGCAGCGTCTGTTCGATCGGATCGGTGTGCCCGGGCTGCGCACGACACGCATACAGCATTATCGCGAGCGATTTCCCGATCGGCTATGGTCTTCGTAGCGCTCCGCGCGGCAACTCATTGAGCTTGGCGGGCTCGTCGTGAAGGCCGGACTCGTCGACCTCGATCGGCCGGATAATTAATTGGCGCGACGCGCAGACGCCTTCTTGCGCCCGCCGCCGCGGCCCTTGGTGCCGAGGCCGATCGCCTTCGCGAGTTCGCGGCGCTTCTCGGCATAGTTCGGCGCGGTCATCGGATAATCCTTCGGCAGGTCCCATTTGGCGCGATAGTCGTCGGGCGTCATATTGTAATGCGTCATCAAATGGCGCCGCAGCATCTTGAGCTTCTTGCCGTCTTCGAGGCACACGATGTAATCGGGCTTCACCGACGTGCGGATCGAGACGGCGGGCTCCTGCTTGACTTCGGGTGTTTCGCTATTGCCGAGACCCGCGAGGGCATCATGCACCGATCGGATGACCAGCGGAATATCCGATATGGCGACGCTGTTGTTGCTGACATGCGCCGCGACAATATCGGCCGTCAGCGTGACGAGCATTTCCTGATCTTCCATTTCGGTTCTCCATCGGCACGGCGCTCTTCTATTGGCGAGTGACATGCACGCATGTCGCCTCCGCTTCAAGATCGGAGCTGCAATCATGCGCTTGGCGCCTAACCATAAATGGCGGACCGGATGATCTCCCACCGCCATTCAAGCGACAGGCGTTTCACCATGAGGTTGAAGCGAAGGCGCGATGCGAGCGACGGATAGTCCGCGCCGGAAATTGCATAGTCGGCGCGCGCGCGGCGACGTTCGACATCGGCGCGGCCGATGCCGAGCCTTCGGGCGATTTCTTCATAGGACCGGCCATAATGATGGAAGAGAACCCACACCTGCTGGGTAAGCTCGGATTGGTCGAGCAGCCGCACCGGAACCTGCACCGTGTCGGCGATCGCGCCTCCATCGGCTTCGGCCGCCATCGTCGGCCGTTCCTCGGGCAAGAGCCGCCGCCGTCGGCGAAAATCTGCATAGCCATGTGGGTAGCGGTCATCGGAAACCAAGCGTTCGGCCAGCCATTCATCGAACGGCTGCCAGCCAGCGCAGCGGAGCGCGTCGTTGACGCGCAACAGGCGGCCGCGCCGACGCCGGTGCCACGGCCCCACAACGCGCCATTGATCGACTGTTGCAACACCGGTCCGGCGCAACCGCAGGGCCGCCTTGTGCAGCGCTGACGGCAACTGGGCGACGAGGAACGACGCCGCCGCTTCCTGATCGGCCGCGATGTCGGCAATCGGATCGGGCCATACAATGTCGCCCGGATAGCCGCTTTCGGCGAACGCGGTCGCGATCGACTGCCGATAGTCGCGCTGCAATCGAGCCTGCAAGGCGGCGGTGGCTGACCGGATACCGGGCATCGTATCCGTATAGCAGACATGCGCGCGAACGATCGCGCGCGCGTCGGCGAGGCAGGCATTGATGATTTCGCTATCCGCCCCCAACTCTCCCGCCATCGCGCCAACCTCGACGCCGTAGAAGTTGTGGAGCAGAAACAGCGCGTGTGGGAGCGCAGGCAGGCTCGATATCGCGGTGTGGCGGCGTTTGTCGTAACCGGTCATGGTCAGCGCCTCACCATTGTACCGCAACCGCGGCGCGGCACCGCGCGAGCGCCTGCACCATATGATAATCGACGGTCGCCACACCAATGCCGAGTTCCACCGCGATGTCGTTGTAGCTCATCCCTTTCACCCGACGCATCAGGAAGACGCGGCGGGTCTTGGGCGGCATCGCGCGCACGGTTTGCCGATAGAGGCGGGCGAGGTCGATCGCTTCGATCCGCCATGTCTGGTCAGGGCGCGACGATGCGCCGCGTTCTTCGTCTAAGGAAAAGAAGATCGGCATCCCTCGCTGCTTCCTGCGTGCGCGATCGATCAGCAGGTTGCGGGTGATCCGCGACAGATAAGCGGCCGGATTTTCAACGCCGTCCAGCGCCTTGCTGCGCAGAAATCGCGCGAACACCTCCTGCACCAGATCGGGCGCCTCGTCCCGGCCGATCTTCCGCCGGAGCTTGCGCAGCAGGCGCTGGTATTCGCCGTGATAGATGTCCTCGAACGTCGCGGTCTGTTGGGAGGGCGCGCTCATGGCCGCGCTCCTCTGCGCTCGCAATCATTGAGCGGCGCATCGCGCGACGCGCGATAAAGGGTGATGCCCGCCTCGATCCGGTCGAGGATGAAAGTGTCGCGCTCGGCCTTGGCGATACGAATATCGGGTCTGGAGTAGAACTCGAGGCCGACGGCGCAACGGTTACCAAGTTCGCTGTCGATGACATCGCGGGCGCGGGTCCAGCATTCCGCTTCCTTGAACAGCGGATGGTTGACGACGATCCAGAATTCGTAATCGGAGAAGTTGATCGTATCATCATCTTCGTACCAATTCTTCCGCGCATAGGGGCCGATCAAGATGATGCGTCTAATCTCGCCCGGCTCGGGTGCCTGCACCTGATCGGGATCGAAGCAGGCACGCAAGATGCGCGTGATCCGTTCGATCTCCTGCTGCTTGCGGCGGATGAGGTGACCGACGCGCGCCATCACGACTTCGCGCGCGTAAACGTCGATTGTATTCGGGGTAGCCATGGGAAGCTCGCACAACGGCGGTCCGCGCATTCGTGCGCAGATGTGCAAGCGGTGTCCGCTGTGTGCCGCTAGCGCGGGCTACAGCAACTGCCCGGCCTTATATCGGTCGGACCTGCATGATGCTGGCAGGACGATCCTCGGGATGGCCGCCAGTGAATCCATCCCGTGGCGACGGTTATGCCAGAATCGAGGAATCCAGGCAAGCCATGCGGCAAGGACAAATGCAGTCGGAATTACGACCTTTCCAAACCCTCCAGTCGGGGACGAATTTTGGAGACGGATGTAAATTCCGATCCAACCTGGCAAACGCAGCCCACTACCAGCCGTTGCGGTTGTGCCGGTAAATTGTGCATCCCATGGATCGGGACCTTTTTGCGCGATAACGACCAGGAAGTATGAAACGCGTCTTCAGGCCATCTCTGGTCACGAAGCTTGCGATTCTCGGAAATATCAGGAGACGCGAACGCCATGAATAAGGGTCATCGGTTGTCATTTGCGAGAGCCTCTACCGCGAGTAGCGATTTAACGAGTTCCTCCGACCTAAGTTCCGAGGCCCGGGAAATATGCACTGATTTTCACCGCAATAACGGAACCATCGCGAATTTGGGAGCCACCCTCCATCCTGCGGGGGAGCGGAACATCTGGCGTGCGGAATCAGCCCATGACGTCACGGCAAGGGATTTCGCCGCTGGCTCGCGGCCAATCGAGGGCTAGATAGCCGGTCTGCTCAATCTTCCGCGATTCGTCATTCTCACTCATCGAGACCATTCAGTGATGGAGCGCAACCGTTCGACGAGGGCCAATTCAGTGCAGTGTCGGTATGACTACCTGCCGGCTGCCTTCTCGAGTTCGGCGATCTTGTCGGTGCAGACCTGATGGATGACGCGACCGAGTTCCTCGACGCGAGCGCCAAGCCAAACCAGCTCTTCTTCGCTGATCCTGTAGTGTTTCGAATAGCGGGCCTTGGTGTAGGCTTCCTTGAGTTTCTGGAACATCGCGCGCTCGCGGCGATTGGCCTCTGGCCAGATACCGTAAAGCCTGCGGTCGAGACCTTCGGCGAGCGAGCGTAGGAAGGCGATATTATGATTGTATGGCGTGTAGAAGGTCAGCGTCAGCAGCAGCCCTTGATACAAGCTTTCCGTTGCTTGGTGCAAAAGGAATGCTGCCCGTTTTCGATCACCCTCTGACAAGTAGAAGTGGAAACCTTTCAAGAAGGCGGCGCCATTGGGCATCCACTCTTCAAAATACTCCTTCGCAGCATCCACTGCCTGCCGTGCCGTTTTTGGCCTTGGTGTCGCCAGTTCGCTGCTGTCAGTTTCGTAAAGCGCGATGCCGTCCTTGGCGACCTCCATGAAGAATACGCGACCATGCGCGAGCCCGTCGTTCACCTCGTGTAGCGAGTGGACGATGAAATTGACCGGGGTGCGGAGCGTCTTCTCAATCGTATAAGCGCGAATGAGGCGCTCTTCCGCCTTCGCCCAATAGGCTGCACGGTCCGTGAGTTCCTTCTGGCTGACAATGACGAGTATGTCGTAATCGCTCTTGTACTGGTTCGCCGACAGCGGCGCGTCGATCCAGTCGCCGCGAGCATGGCTACCGAACAGGACAATCTTCAAGATGCGGGCGCCCTTGCGGCGCCCTGTCGCATTTTCGGTTGCTTGGCCGAACTCGTCGAAGATGATCTCGACGATGCGCTCAAGCTCGCGCTGCTTCGCGGCGGGAAGGTGATCGACGTCGGTACGCATGTTCCCGAGAATCTTCGGGAAGTTCGCCCGCTTTGGCAAGAACAGAATGCCCGGCGCCTTGCGCCGGGCAAAAAATCTGGGGGAACGGACAAGCCCGTTCCCCCATGATGATCGCGAGCCTGCGGTCACGCGGCGTGGCGCATCTCCGGTTCGTCATCGACTTCTGCCGGGGCGAGAATTGGTGCAATCCGCTCGCTCCGTTCGACGCAGCCGATCCCGCCGCGTGTCGCATAGCCCGATGGCGGAAAGGCGAACCATTTGGGAAGCCAGTTCTCGACCTTCGCCCGGCCATTGCTGCCGGTCAGGCAATCGACGAGGATGCCGCGCTGCACCTTCGCGGTCGCATCCGCATTGGCTTCGGCAACATCGGTGCCCGCAACCTCGGCGACGATAGCGGTCAGGAGCTGCTTATCGCGGATCAGGTCGGGCAGCGCGATGTGATCTTGCCGGTAACTACGCATGTCAGTGCCGAGTATCTGGCCCAGAAAATCAACCTCGGTGCTGGCGACCGCCAGCGTCTCGCCCATCACGACGGGCAGAATACCCATTACCGCCTCGTCGGGTAGCGCCGCCAAGCGGACGAACAATCCCGCGATGCCATGTTCGCCGTCATAGCCGCCGACGACGGTGGGCGTCTCGGGGTCGAAGCCGAGCAGGTCCAGCACCGCACGGCGCGCCTTATCGAATGCCGCCTCGCTCGCCGATACCTCGACGCTCTCGGCGATGGCATCGCCTGCGGCGCGCTGCTTCTCGATTTCGACCCGCCACAGCGGCGATCCGACAATGGCATGGGCGACCATCATGCGAAGCGCGATCCCGGGTTCGGACAGCAAAGATGCGCGCACGGCTGTGTGGCGGTGCAGGTCGATATAGTTGCCGAGCGCCGCGCTGACTTCGGGCCGCACGGGCTTGGCGGTATCGGCGCTCGCTTCGCCCTTGGCGCGCTGCCGCGCTTCCTTGGCGGTGATATAGCCCTCGTGGCAAGCGACCTCGCCGCGATGGCTGACGGTCACGAACACTTTGCCGCCCTTGCTCTTCGGGCAGCGTTCGTGCTCCCAGCTGTTGAAATACGCTCCGCGCTCCATGACGACGACATCGGACCAACCGGTGTCGCGATAGAACTCCGCCTGCTTTTCGACCTCCGCCATTTGCGCGATCCAGAAAGCGTCGGCATCGGCAAAATAGCTGTCTTCGCCGAACAGGTCGGAGACGATCTCGCCGGTGTAGTTCGCGACATCGAACATCGCGACCTTGGCCGCAATCGCACTGCCACCGAATAGCCAGGCCTTCAAACTCGCTCCCGTGGGAGCGTGCTTCTCGGGACAATCGACGAGCGCCAGCCAGTCGCGCTGCTGCGCCTTCGATGCGAGAGTCAGATGCCGCATGGTCACCGCATCGATCTTCTCATTCCGATAGAGGTTGCGGATGCGAGGCAGTAAATTGCCGATGGCGAGGGTCCGTTTCACCTGCAAGGAGGTGAGCCCGAAGGTCAGGCCGATCTCTTCGACCTTGCGCCCCTCGCGGACAAGCCGGGTGAAGGATTCGCAGCGATTGATCTCGTCGGGATCGAGCCGGGCGATATTCTCGATCAGCGAGGCTTCGAGCGCCGCCGCATCGTCTCCCGCTTCCATCACCGCGCAAGGCAGCGGGTCGATACCGCCCTGTTCCTCGGCAACGGTGAGCGCTGCATGATAGCGCCGCTTGCCCGCGACGATCTCGTAGGTTCCGTCTTCCGCACCCGGCCTGACGATCAGCGGCACAAGGATGCCGCGCGCCCGCACCGACGGCAGGATATTGATGAGGTCGGGTTTCTTGGTAACGCCGCGCATGTTGGCGGGCGAAACCGAGAGGTGCGAAAGTTCGATATGCTTGAGTTCCATGACTTATCTCCCTTGCTCTAAAACCACCGCAGCCCCGGCTGAGCGGGGGGAGCGGCGAGAGCGACCGGAGAGGCCCGCCACCAAGGCAGGGCGCACCCGAAGGGTCGGAACCAAGTGGAGAACCCCGCAGGGGTTGCGCCCTGCCGGGCGGGCCTCAGAGGAGAACGACGCTCCCACCGCACGGCCGGAGGCCCACACCATCGCGCGCAAGCGCGATGACGATCAGGTCGGCGAAAGCCGGCCCCGCGTCAGCGATCGCAACGGCGTCAGCCGACGAGACGGCGCGCCGGCTCGGTGGAGCAAAGCGGAATAGAGCGCGGCCGCCGCAGGCGGGACGCCAAGCTCAACGTATCGGCACCAGAATATGCCTGATCGGCACTGAAATGCCTCTCCTATTGCACGGGCCGGACAGACCGAGCAGACTCGTGCACGGCGGGCAGACCACCGGGCAGAAAGTCTGCGACGATATGCGAACGGACATCGCCAGGCGATCATCGATCCGCGTTTTCGCTACGGCCCGATGCGGCTTGCTCCCAAGCTTTCCTATTGCCGCTTATTGGCGCCGCGAGCCGCCGATTGGGCGACATTGTTTCCTAACGCCTGTTTTTGCATCCTATGCTTCGATTGCCGCGAAATGCGGTGAAAAGGCCCTTGCAAGTCGGACGTCGATCCTTGCAACCTGCCCCCAAGGGGCAGCATCAACCATCAGGTGTTGGAGGTAATCCCGTGCCCTCTCCCGAAAGAATCATCCGCCTCAAGACCGTGCTCGACCGCACCGGACTTTCCCGGTCGACCATCTATCGCAAGATGGCCGAAGGCACCTTCCCGCCGCGATTGAAGATCGGCGTCCACGGCGCCGGCTGGCATGAATCGGCCATCGATCGCTGGGTCTCCAACCCCGCCGCCTATCGTGCGGATAATGACAATGACGCGGAGCGCGGCGATGCACGAGGATGATCCGCTGCCGAAGGGGCAGATTGCTTCCGCCAATGACAATGCGCCCGTGCTGCGTGCCACCCAGGTCGATGCCGCGCTGACGCGGATCGCGGAGGCGATCGGACGGCATATCGCGCGCGAGCATATCCGGGCGCGGAAAGCCGCAAACGACAATGAACCGGGCGGGAAAAACCCGAAGTCGCCAAAGCGTTGACGCTAGGGTATCGGCGCGCGACACTGTCTTATCCGATTGCGGAGGCCCGTTGCCCGCCACTCAAAAGGAAGACATAATGATCCGTGCTGCGCTCTATGCCCGCTACTCCTCCGATCAACAAAGCTCGGCGTCGATCGCCGACCAGCAGCGTATCTGCCGCGAGCGCGCGGAGCGCGAGGGCTGGCAGCTCGTCGGAAGCTACGAGGATGCGGCGATCTCGGGTGCGAGCATGATCCTGCGTCCCGGCATCCAGAAGCTGCTTGCCGACGCGCAGGCGGGCAAGTTCGATATTGTCGTCGCTGAAGCGCTCGACCGCCTGTCGCGCGATCAGGCCGATGTCGCGACGCTCTTCAAGCATCTTCAGTTTGCGCGGGTTCCGCTCGTCACGCTTGCCGAAGGCGAAATCTCCGAGCTGCATGTCGGGCTCAAGGGCACGATGAACGCGCTGTTCCTCAAAGACCTCGCCAAGAAGACGCATCGCGGTCTGCGCGGGCGCGTCGAGAAGGGCTATTCGGCGGGCGCGGTCGGCTATGGCTATCGCATGGTCCGGCGCCTCACCAGCGAAGGCGAGTTGGTGCGCGGCGAGCGCGAAATCGATCCGGTACAGGCGCTGATCGTCGAACGCATTTTCACCGAGTTCGCGGTCGGGAAGAGTCCGGGCGCGATTGCCCGCGATCTCAATGCCGATGGCGTCGCTGGCCCCAAGGGGCTCGCATGGCGTGACACGACAATAAGGGGTGACGTGCGCCGGGGGACCGGCATCCTCAACAACGAGCTTTATGCTGGGGTGCGTGCATGGAACCACAAGCACAGCGTTAAAGACCCGAGCACCGGCAAGGAGGTCATGCGTCTCAATCCCGAATCCGAATGGCTGAGGAATGAGGTTCCCGAGCTCCGCATCGTCAGCGATGCGCTTTGGCAGGCGGTCAAGCGCCAGCAACAGGAACTGGCGCAACGCTACGCGTCGGTCAGGGAAGCGGCGCAATCCAGAAGCGCGCAGGGCTTGCGGCGTCCAGCCTATTTGCTCTCGGGCCTGCTCGAATGCGGCACCTGTGGCGGGGCTTATGCCATCGTGGTCGATGACCGCTATGGCTGCGTAGGTCGCCATCGTAGAGGCTCTTGCACCAACAACCGGACGATCCGGCGCGAGGAGTTGGAGCGCCGTGCGCTCGCGGGCATCGCCGACCGGCTGGTATCGGCCGGCAAGATCGAAGCGGCGGTCGCTGCCTATGCGGGATACATCAATCGCGAGAACCGCGAGCGGCGCATTCAGGCAGATGCCGATCGGCGCGGGCTCGCGAGGATCGAGCGCGCGGTCGCCGGGATCATGGCGGCGATCGAGGACGGGCTGTATCAGCCCGCCATGAAGGCGCGCATGGCAGAGCTTGAACGTGAGCGGGCCGAAATCACCGCGCCGCTTGCCGAGGCGCCCGCCGACGTTCCCGACGTCCATCCCGGCATCGCCGAAATCTACAAGCGCAAGGTCGCGGCGCTGACCGACACGCTCGAAGACCCGAACACACAGCTCGACGCTTCAAGCGATGTCCGTTCGCTCGTCGGCAAAATCGTCCTGCATCCCGGCGCGAAGCGTGGGGAGGTTCATGCCACCCTCCACGGCTCGCTCATCGGCATTCTCGACTTCGTGGACGATCACCCGCAACCCCGCGCGACCCGAGTTATTCATACGTCATCCCGGCCTTCGCCGGGACGACGATCAACGGGGTACAGGTGTTGCATTTTCCCCAATTGCCCAGTAAGGGCGCCGCTTCGCGTCCCCGGACGCACCGACTCACGCGGCTGGTCGGAAACCAGCGGCACAGGAGCCAAGAGACATGAAAAAAGACATCCACCCCGACTATCACATGATCACGGTCAAGATGACCGATGGCACCGAATATCAGACGCGCTCGACCTGGGGCAGCGAAGGCGACGTGATGACGCTCGAAATTGACCCCACCGCGCACCCGGCATGGACCGGCGGTCAGGGCCGTATGCTCGATGCTGGCGGCCAGGTCGCAAAGTTCAACAAGCGTTTCGGCGGCCTTACGCTCAAGCGTTGATCCGCTTCGGCGTCAGCCGAGTACTTTTGCAAGCGCGCTTTGCCATCCGGCGAGGCGCGCTTTGCGCTTTTCGGGGGCGAGCGCCGGCGTGAAGCGTGTCGTGCGCCCGCGCATCGCCTTTGTCGCGCTGGCGAGATCGGGGTAGAGGCCGGCACCGGTTGCCGCGAGCATGGCGGCGCCGAGCGCCGTGCTCTCGACGAACTCGGGGCGCTCGACGGTCAGGTCGAGCATGTCGGCAAGATCCTGCGCCATCCAGTCGTTCGCTGCCATGCCGCCATCAATCCGGAGTTCGGACCAGTCGACTCCGTCGGCGGCAAAGGCGGTTTTCAGATCATCGGCCTGATAGGCCTGCGCCTCGAGCGCCGCGCGCGCGATGTGCGCCTTGCTGCTCGCGAAGCTGAGGCCCGACAGGGCGGCGAGCGCGTCGGGACGCCAATGCGGCGCGCCGAGCCCCGCGAGCGCCGGTACCAGATAGACGCCGCCATTGTCGTCGACCGAACGCGCCAACCCCTCGCTCTCGCCCGCGTTTGCCAAAAGCCCCAGCCCGTCGCGAAGCCATTTGATCAGACTTCCCGCGACGAATACCGATCCTTCGAGCGCATAGGAGCGGACATCGCCCTCCTGCGCGAGGATCGTCGCGAGCAGGCGGTTGTCCGATTGCGGCCGCGTGGTTCCGCTCGCCGACAGGATGAAGGCTCCGGTGCCGAAGGTCGCCTTGGTCTGGCCGGGCGACAGGCATGCCTGGCCGATGGTCGCCGCCTGCTGATCGCCCGCCATGCCGCATATCGGGATCGCGCCGCCGAGCAGGTCGGGCATAGTCGTGCCTACGGTCGTCGTGCAGCCGGTAATTTCGGGAAGCAGCGACATCGGGACGCCGAGGAGGTCGCACAGTCCCGCGTCCCATCCGCTCGCGCCATTGATGTCCATCAACAAGGTGCGCGACGCATTGGTCGCGTCGGACACATGGACGCCGCCCGTCAGCCGGTGGACGAGATAGGATTCGACCGTCCCGACCGCTAGCCGGTCGCCAGCCTCGGCAAGCTGCGGCCAGTTGCGGAGCGCCCAGCCGATCTTGCTCCCCGAAAAATAGGGGTCGAGGAGCAGGCCGCTCGCCGCCTGAACCGCGGGTTCGTGCCCCTCCGCCTTGAGCCGCGTGCAATCGGCGGCCGTGCGCCGGTCCTGCCAGACGATCGCGGGGGCGAGCGGCTCGCCGGTTGCGCGGTCCCAGAAGACGACGGTCTCGCGCTGGTTGGTGATCCCGATCGCCGCGATTGCCCCCGCGCCGCCCGCCTTGTCGATCATCGCGCGCGTGCAGGCGAACGTTGCGGTCCAGATTTCGGCGGCGTCATGTTCGACAAGCCCCGGAGCAGGATAATGCTGGCGGAACTCGCGCTGCGCGCTGCCGAGCGGGGTGCCGTCGACGGAAAACAGCATCGCGCGCGTCGATGTCGTGCCTTCGTCGATGACGATGATCTTTTCGGTCAAAGCCTCCCCCTTTTCGTTCGTGCCGAGCTTGTCGAGGCGCCGTTTTCCTCTTTGCTGTTTCATGAAGAAAGAACCGCCCTTCGACAAGCTCGGGACGAAAGGGAGGAGGCCTCGCGCAACGATCTTGCAATTTCACGCAATATCGCCCATATGATGGTGCAGCGCAGCATGGCGGGCCGACCCGCCGTAACCACCGGCAGCGTGATTTTCCCGTCCGAGACAGGCGCGGGACGAGCCGGAATAGCGCTTTGTCCCAAGAGGCACCCTTTCACGCGGGTCGTTTCGAACCCGCGGCCGTGCGCCGTCCGTTCGACACGAACGGATGCGCCTGCGCGTCGCCCTATGTGAGTATTTTATGACGACTTTTAACGACTTTGGCCTGCACGCAGACATTAATCGCGCGCTTGCCGCCAAGGATTATTCGACGCCGACGCCGATCCAGGTGCAGGCGATCCCGCCGTTGATGAAGGGCCGTGACCTGTGCGGTATCGCGCAGACCGGAACGGGCAAAACCGCCGGTTTTTCGCTGCCCTCGATCCATCATCTTTTGACCTATCCGCATCGGCCGACCCCGCGTGGCTGCCGGATGCTGGTGCTCGCGCCGACCCGCGAACTCGCGGCGCAGATTGCGCAGAGTTGTCGCGACTATGGTCGCTTCACGAAGCTGTCGGTTTCCACCGTGTTCGGCGGGGTCCCGATCAACAAGCAGATCCGCGACTTGTCGCAAGGCGTCGACATCCTCGTCGCGACGCCGGGCCGCCTGCTTGACCTCATCGACCAGCGCGCTTTGCGGCTCGACGATGTGGAAATCTTCGTTCTCGACGAAGCAGACCAGATGATGGACATGGGCTTCATCCATTCGCTGCGGCGTGTCGCCAAACTGCTGCCGTCGCGCCGTCAGAATCTGTTCTTTTCCGCGACGATGCCAAAGGAGATCGCGGGTCTGGCCGACCAGTTCCTCAACGATCCCGTTACGGTGTCGGTGGCGCCGCAGGCGACGACCGCCGAGAAGGTCCGCCAGCAGATTACCTTCGTCGAGCAGAAGGAAAAGCAAGCGCTTCTCCACCATGTGCTCAAGACCGAAGACATCGACCGGGCGTTGATCTTCACCCGCACCAAGCACGGCGCCGACCGCGTCGTCCGTCACCTGAAGGGCGCAGGGATCGAAGCCTTCGCCATCCACGGCAACAAGAGCCAGGCGCAGCGCACGACCGCGCTGCAGGCGTTCCGCTCGGGGCAGGTCAAGCTGCTCGTCGCGACCGACATTGCGGCGCGCGGAATCGACGTGTCGGGGGTCAGCCATGTGATCAACTTCGAGATCCCGAACGTTCCCGAACAATATGTCCACCGCATCGGCCGTACCGCGCGCGCGGGGGCGGAAGGCATCGCAATCAGCTTTGTCGCGCCCGACGAGAAGCCATATATTCGCGACATCGAGCGCGTGACGCGCACACGCGCAGAACCGGTCAAGCTGCCCGAGGGCTTTAACGAATTGGTCCGCAACCTGCCCAAGCCGGCGACGCCTCCGCGCGACACCGGCGGCCGCGGCCGCGACCCGCAGCGCCAGCGTGAAGAGGCCGTGCGCAAGCGCGACGGCGGCCAGCCGCGCGGCGAGCGCGGTCCACGCCGTGAGGGTGCAGCAGGTGAGGGCCAGCCGCAGCGCAAGCGCCGCTTCCGTCCGCGCCGCGGCGGCGTCGGCGCGCACAAGGGCGCGGTGACGCGCGTCGGTTAAGACCCGGCACTTCGCTCTTTTCCGTTTGCACTGAGCTTGTCGAAGCACCGTTCTTTCCTCTAGCGTGGCAAAAGGAAGAACGGCCCTTCAACGGGTTCAGGGCGAACGGGGAAAAGGATGAGCGAACAGGCCGGGGCAGCAGTACCCATCGACACCCGGCAGGATGCGCGCAAGGTCATCGTCGCCTCGTCGCTCGGCACCATTTTCGAATGGTATGATTTCTACCTCTATGGCCTGCTTGCGACGGTCATTTCGGCGCAGTTCTTTTCTGCGGTCAACGAAACGACGGGGTTTATCTTTGCGCTGGCGGCCTTTGCGGCGGGCTTTGCGGTGCGTCCTTTCGGGGCGCTCGTCTTCGGGCGCATCGGGGACCTGGTCGGGCGCAAATATACCTTCCTTGTGACGATGGGGCTGATGGGGTTGTCGACCTTCCTCGTCGGCGTTCTGCCCAATTATGCGGCGATCGGTGTTGCCGCGCCGATCCTGCTCGTCGTGCTTCGGCTTGTGCAAGGGCTGGCGCTCGGCGGCGAATATGGGGGCGCCGCCACTTACGTTGCCGAACATGCGCCGGAGGGAAAGCGCGGCCTGTTCACCAGTTTTATCCAGACTACGGCGACGCTGGGGCTGTTCGCCGCGCTGCTCGTCGTGATCGCGACCCGGACCCTGCTGGGCGAAGAGGCGTTCGCCGAATGGGGTTGGCGCCTGCCGTTCCTGATTTCGGTGATCCTGCTGGGCGTATCGCTGTGGATCCGGATGCAGCTCGAAGAAAGCCCGGTGTTCAAACAGATGAAGGCCGAGGGCACGACGTCGAAGGCTCCGCTGACCGAAGCGTTCGGGCGCTGGTCGAACCTCAAATGGGTGCTCGTCGCGCTGCTCGGCGCGGTCGCGGGGCAGGCGGTCGTCTGGTACACAGGACAATTCTATGCGCTCTTCTTCCTCGAAAAGACGATGAAGGTCGATGGCGCGACCGCGAATATATTGATCGCGATTGCATTGGTGCTGGGCACACCTTTCTTCATCTTTTTCGGCTGGCTCAGCGACCGGATCGGGCGCAAGCCGATCATCCTTGCGGGCTGCGCGCTCGCCGCGCTCACCTATTTTCCGGCCTTCCAGCTGCTCACCACTGCTGCCAATCCGGCGCTCGCCGAGGCGCAGGCACGCGCGCCTGTCATCGTGTTTGCCCACGCAGAGACCTGTTCATTTCAGTTCGACCCCATCGGTCGCACCTCTTTCGACCGCACGGGCTGCGACATCGCCAAATCCGCCCTCGCCAAAGCGGGGATTCCGTACGCCAACGAAGATGGTGCCGATGACGGCCGCGCGTTCGTGTATGTCGGCGAAGAGGTGATTTCCGTCGCAGACAAGCAAGGCTTTGGCGCCGCACTCTCCGAATCGCTGGCCGCCGCCGGCTACCCTGCCAAGGCGGATACGGACGCAATCGACAAGCCGCTCGTCGTCGGCATCCTCTTCTACCTCGTGCTGCTCGTGACGATGGTTTACGGCCCGATCGCCGCGCTGCTCGTCGAAATGTTCCCGAGCCGCATCCGCTATTCGGCGATGTCGCTGCCCTATCATATCGGCAACGGCTGGTTCGGCGGCTTCCTGCCGACCACCGCCTTTGCGATGGTCGCCGCGACGGGGAATATCTATTACGGTCTCTGGTATCCGGTCGTCATTGCACTGCTGACGTTTGTCGTCGGCTTGCTGTTCCTGCCCGAAACTTTCCGGCGCAAGATCCACGAATGATCGCGGCGCATTGACGGGCGGTATCGCGGCGCTAGGGTCCTGACCCTGGGTTCGCCCTTGCTCTGAGGGGGGCGTGATGGCCGGTTTCGATGACGATGATGACGAGGATTTTGCGCCGCCGCTGCGGCGACCCTTTTGGCGGCGCAAACGCGTGCTTGTGCCGCTCGCGATTCTGGCCGCGCTCGTTGCCGGCTTCGTTCTCCTTCTGACCCCCGACACCGACCGCGAGGCGATGATCGCCAAATATGGCGGACCCGACGCGGCCTTTGCGGCGGGCCCGGCGGGGCAGCGCATCCATTACCGCGATCAGGGCAAGCGCGACGGTCCCGTCATTATTTTGCTCCACGGATCGAATGCGAGTCTCCACACCTGGGGGCCGATGGTCGAGCGGCTCGGTGCGGATTACCGCGTCGTCACGCTCGACCTGCCGGGGCACGGCCTGACCGGCGCGACCCCCGACCGTGATTATGGCGCTGCCGGGATGATGGCGGCCGTCGATGTCGTTGCAGCCAAGCTGAACCTCGATCGCTTCATCCTCGGCGGCAATTCGATGGGAGGATGGGTGGCGTGGCGTTATGCGCTGGCGCGCCCCGAGAATGTCGAGGCGTTGCTGTTGCTCGACGCCAGCGGCATGCCGCTCCGCAAGGGCGAGAAGCCGCCCGAATCGAACATCGGATTCCGCATCCTCGAATATCCACTCGGGCGCTGGCTGGCGACGCGGATCACGCCGCGCGCCTTGGTCGAACAATCGCTGCGCGGATCGGTTTCGGAAGAGGCCTTCATCGACGAGGCGATGATCGACCGTTACTGGGAATTGCTGCGCTTTCCCGGCAATCGCGAGGCGACGGTCATTCGCGCGCGCACCGATCGTGAGGCGCATATGGCCGCCAAAGCAGGGGACATTGCCGTCCCGACGCTCATACTGTTCGGGAGCGAGGACCGGCTGATCAATTCCACCGCCGCGCAAAGTTTTGCCGAGCGTATCGCGGGGTCGGAGGTTGTGCTGCTCGAAGGCATCGGCCATCTGCCGATGGAAGAGGCACCCGACCGGACCGCTGCGGCGATTGCCGATTTCCTTACGCGGCGGCTCGCCGTTCCGCCGCAGGCTGATCGAGAAATTCGCTGATCCGGGATGCCGTTCGCGCTGCATGGGCAAAGGGGAAGAGGTGTGAGCCCGGAACCGTTTCGACCTGGGCATCGTCGACCAGGTCGGCGATCATCTGGCCGTGGCTTGCCGGTACAATGCCATCGTCGCGCGCCATCAGGACCAGAACCGGCAGGCCGCGTAGCAACGGCAGCATCGGCACGCTCGTCCAGCCGGCGAGCGCCATCCCCTGATAGGCGAGACCCAGTGGCGTCGCCGTCGGCAAGCGCAGGCCGTTGGCCAAAATGTCGCCGTCGAGCATTGCCGCCCAGCCGATCCCCGGTGCCCCCAGCGAGGGCGTTGTTGCCATCAGCACGAGCCGGCGAATGCGCGAGCGATATTGCACTGCGATCTGCTGCGCCAGCGCGCCGCCCCAGCTGAACCCTGCAAGGTCGATCTGGTCGTGGCCGAAGCGGTCGGCGATCGTCATCACAGTGGCCGCCATGGCCGAGGCCGTATAGGGCAGAAAGGCATCGGGCGAGCCGCCTACGCCCGGCATGTCGAGCGTCCAGACCTCGCGCCCCGAAATCTGCGCGAGCAGTGGCGCGGCGGTCGCAATGTCGGCGCCAACGCCGTTGAGATAGAGAAGCGGCGTTCCCGGCAAATCGGTCCGCCAGCGCGCGACGCGAAGCGACTGCCCAAAAACGGTCTCGCTGCTGATGTCGGGCCGACCGCTGATCCTCGTCATGCCGTCAGCCTTGGCACAGCTTGGGGGCGAGGGAAAGGCGGACGGGCGTCAGCCCTGATTCTCGACGGCTTGCGCTGCGCGCGCCGCCTGCTCGTAACGGAGGCAATCAAAGATTTTTGCGCCGGCAAGGAAAACGGCTCCGCTGCATGCCGCCATCAACAATTGACCGCCGACACCGGGATATTGCTCAAGATAGGCCGTACCGCGCGCCATCGCGCCAACGGCCAGCGCATAGATGATAAGACAGGCTTCGAACCGGGTCTTGATTACGAACAGGCGACCGACTTTTTTCCACATCGTCCCATATCCAGCAAAAGCCGTGCCAGTGGCGCATTTCCTCGCATCGGCGCGCCACAGCGATGGTAAACTGTAAGTTAATTCGACAGAAAAGGGAAGGGCGCGATAGCGACACCCCTGCCGCCGGTCGCGGTGCGAGCGGCAGCAAAGGTGTCGCTGACTGACCAGCCTAGGGTCGCAGAAACGGCCGGCAGCTGACGTTCTTGTCGTATTTCGCCCCGCGCATCGCATCCTCCATTTGGATGATCGCGCGCCGTTTTCGAAAATTTTCAGCGGGGAGCCGTCGCACCTATGCGGGCGAGCAGCGCGGCGAGATCGGCCTGACGCGCACATCCCGTCTTCTCCAAGACGCGACGTAGCTGCGTGCGCACGGTGCTGATCGCGACCTCGCCTTCGGCCGCAATGGCTTCGGGCGTCGCGCCGCCCGCGATGCCCTGTGCGACGCGCGCCTCCGAAGGCGTCAGGTCGAAGAGCGATTTCATCAACGTCGCCGACGGCGCGCGATCGGAGGCGACCGGGACCAACAACAACAGGGCAAAGCTGTCGCCGAAAACATCGTGGGCGCTGCGGCGCACCGGGATCACGTGCGCGACATAGGCGGGAATGCCATCCGCATCGCGGAGCGGAAAGGATCGGACATCGTCGGCTGCGTCCCGTCCGATCGCGCCAAGCGCATCGGCGAGCATCCGGTCCGCCTGCCGGTCCGCCAGCCGGACATGGCCATGGGCTGCCCAGACGATATGATCACCCAGCTCCTGCGCCAGAAGGCTCGCTTCGGCGATTTCGCCGCTCGGCTTCAGAAGCAGCGCGGGAAGTTGCAGCGCGGTGAGCGCTTCGGTCGCTCCCTGCGCGCGCTTCAACTGCAGGCGCGCGCTGACCAGCGCGCTGCGCGCGAGGTGGGGGCGAATGGCATTGAGGCGCGCGACGCTGGCGCTGTCGACCGGGCCGTCGGCAAAGGCGCGCTCGACACTGAAGACGATATTGTCGCCGGTCGGGACCTGCAATCCGGTGCCCGCCGACCAGCCGAGTCCACGCGGCCGGAAGAAATCGCGATAGACGGGGTCGGCGTCGATCTCGTCCTCGCTCCAGAAATCATGCTCGACGAAGAAGGAGGGCGCGTCCTGGCTCATCAGGCAGACGCGGCGGCTGCATTTCCCGAACCAGCCATCGTTGACATAAGAGGCAAAGACATCGCTGACGCTTTCGGACGCCGTCCAATTGAGCGCCTTCTGCGCCGAGAACAGCAGGCCGCCGGTCGCATTTGCCAGCGCGGCGACATCGTCGAGGACCGCGGGCCACGCCTCTGGAACCACGGAGCATTCGTAGATGCGGTCGACGAGATCATTCTGCAATGCCTGTCCCCCGAAAGCAAAGAGAGCTTATTGTCTGAAAGCGGAGCCAAAATGCAAGGCGGCTGTGACGGCGAGCGCCGTTCGCGTCAGTTGCGCATTCTGCCCAGCTCTGCCGAACCGTAGAATTGATGCCAGTCGGCAGGACATTGCTTGACCGGGGTTGCCCGGTCGTTGCCGCTGTCGGCGATCCAGCAATCCTCGAACACCGAGCAATAGCAGATCCGAACCTTCAGCTTCAGCCGCTCCTCGTCGAAGCGCGACCAGGTGTCGGCGGGAACCTTTTGCGGGTCGAGCTGCGCGAACATCACATTCTCGCCGGGTCGCAGGACTTCGCCGAGCATGCTGCCGATGCCGACCGACAGGGTCTCGGGCGAATCGCTGCAACAGGCGCCCAGCACCTCGCGAAACTGCGTATAGGGCTTGTCGCGATAACGGACTTCGAGGCCCCGGATATGCGCAGGCCCGACCCCCTTGTTCGTCAGTGACAACAGAATGAAGGGATCATCCTGTTCGTTGCGGTTCGACGTTTCAAAGGCGACATAGGGCCAGACGCTCGCAATCTGCATCTTCGTCGTCGCATCGGCCTGGATGAAGGTGAAATAGGCGACCGCTATCGACAGCGCGAAGGCCGGGACGGCGAGGAGGAAATTGCTGATGGCGATAAGCGGCAAATAGCGGATCGCACGCTCGATCGGCGGTAGTGCGGCGCGCGGTGCCTGGTCCCGGTCCTGTTGATCGTCCATCGCCGATGTGGTGGCGCGCTTCGCGTGCCGGGTCAATAGTGCCGGCGGCGCACCGGCTCTAGCCAAGCTCTCCCAGATCGAGCGCGTCGAGAAGCGCGCGACGCGCACGCACCACATCGGCGGCAAGCGCGGTTGATGCGAGGTCGGACGGTGCGATTGCCTCGGGCCAATGCGCGGCGATCACATCGGCGATGCGGTCGAGTTTTGCCGCGTCCGCAACGAAGCGCGGATCGAGGGTCGCGGGGTCGGCAACGACGCGCAGCCGCAGGCATGCGGGGCCGCCGCCGTTGGCCATCGATTGGCGGACATCGACAGGATAGAGTCGGCGGATCGGGCCGTTACCCGCGACATGCGCCTCCAGCCAGTTCCAGACGCTCGGCGTGTCGCGCGCTTCGGTGGGCAGCACGAGCCCCATGCCGCCGCCGTCCGGCAAGCTGACGAGCTGCGCGTTGAACAGATAGGATTTGATCGCGTCGGACAGGCTCACCGCGCTTGCCGGCACCTCGACAATCTCGACCTCTGGAAAGGCCGCGCGGATCTGCGCATGTGCGCCTTCGCGATCTTCGAACGCCGTTTCGTGGGTGAACAGCACATGCTCGTTCGCCACCGCGACGACATCGTTGTGAAAGGCGCCGCCCTGAATCGCCGTGTCCGACTGGCGGATGAACAGGGTGCGCGCGGGATCGAGCCGGTGATGCCGGGCGATCGCTTTTGATGCGTCGAGATGCTGGCGCGCCGGGAAGCGGCCGCCGCCGACGCCATAGACGAATATCTCGACGCCCGACTGGTCGTGCCCGTTGCAAAGGCGCATGTGGTTCGCCGCGCCTTCGTCGCCGAAGGGGGCGGGGATGGGCCCGTGGACGGCAAAGGCCGGATGCGCAAAGGCGAGGCGAAGCTGCGCGAGCGTTCCCTGCCATTCGTGGCTGCGGTGCGGCATGGTGACGAGATTGGCGACGGTCAGATGGCATTTGCCGTCGCCGCTGTCGGGCGCAGGCGACACGGTCGCGGCGTTTGCTGCCCACATCGACGACGCCGACCAGGCCTGCGCGCGCAAATGCGGCTCGGCGTTGTCGAGGCTGGTGCCGAGCGTTTCGAGCCACGCCGCATCGGGGCGGTCCAGCGGCATGAAAAAGCCCTGCGGCAGACCGAGAGCCAGATTGTGGCGCATCTTTTCGATGCCTTGCAGCGCCGCGGCGCGCGGCTGCGAGACGTCGCCTGCGTGGCTCGCCGAGGCGATATTGCCGCGGCTCAACCCCGCATAATTGTGCGTCGGGCCGATGATGCCGTCGAAATTGATCTCGGTGAGCATGTCAGCGTCCAATCCAGCTGATGTCGTCGCCGGGGCTGACGCCGAGCAATCGGGCGCTTGCAGCGTCGATTGTCCCGTCCGCGCCGACCTTGCCGAAGCAGCAGCGGAAGCCCGCGAGGCGTCCGGTTGCGATCAGCGCATCACTCCCACCCTCGGCAATGCCGGTAACTTCGAGATGCTGCGCATTGCGGATGCTCGCGACCTGGTCGGTGCGTGCGGTCATCGTCGGGCCGCCGTCAAAAATGTCGATGTAATTTTCGAAGGCGAAGCCCTCATTTTCCAGCATCCGCATCGCCGCACGGCCGCTGGGGTGGGGGACGCCAATAACGCTGCGCGCGCTTTCGGGAAGCATCGCGATATAGACGGGGTGCTTGGGCATCAGGTCGGCGATGAACTGGTTGCCGTGGACCGCGTTGAACTGATCGGCTTCCTGAAAGCTCATCCCGAAAAATTTGCCCGCGACCCCGTCCCAGAAGGGCGAGCCGCCTGCTTCGTCGATCACGCCGCGCAGCTCGGCAAGGATGCGGTCGGCGAAGCGCGCGCGGTGACGCGCGATGAACAGATAGCGCGACCGCGCGAGCAGCAGGCCGAGCCCGCCGGCGCGCGCCGCCGGATGGAGGAACAGCCCGCCGACCTCGCTCGCGCCGTTGAGGTCGTTGCTCAGCATCAGGATTTGCGCGTGAAAAGTGCGCCCAAGCTGCTCGCTGTGCTTGCTGTCGGTGCCGATGCGATAGGAATAAAAGGGCCAGCGCTGGCCGACCTGACCGAACACCTGGCACGTTCCGCGCACCTCGTCGGTCTCGGCATCGGCGAGCACCATCAGATACAGCTCGTCGGCCGGATATTCCTTTTCGGAAGCAAAGCTCGCCTCGGCACGCTCGAGCTTGCCGCGCAGTGCCTTTTTGTCGGGGGGCAGATTGGTGAACCCGCCCCCCGTCAGCTTCGCCATTTCATAGATGCTCTGGAGATCGCCCGGCTTGGCCGCCCGGATCACATAGCTCACACAGTCCCCCGTTCTGCTATTTTCATTATGGTGAGTGCCGACAATTGCGCGCGTTCGGCAAGGCTGTCGACAATAAGAAACTCGTCCGAAGAATGGATGGCGCCGCCGCGTGGCCCCATCGTGTCGACCACGGGTACGCCGCAGGCCGCGATATTGTTGCCGTCGCACACGCCGCCGGTCGCGTTCCAGCCGATTGAGAGGCCGAGCGCGCTGCCGCATTCGCGGACGAGTTCGAACAATCGCGTCGCGGCGGGGTCGAGCGGCTTGGGCGGGCGGTTGAAGCCGCCGTGGAGGTGGCAGTGGACGTCGTGGTCGCGTTCGATGTTGGCGATGGTGTCGCGGAGCGTGGCTTCGGCGGCGGCCTTTGCCGCGGGGGTCGAGGGGCGCATGTTGACGCGGAGGATCGCCTGGTCGGGGACGACATTGTTCGGCCCGCCGCCGTCTATTCGCGCAGGATTTACCTTGAGTTCCAATGACTTGAGCGCGTTAAGCCGCAGCGCGAGGTCGGCCGCGGCGACGAGCGCGTTGCGCCCCTCTTCGGGGTTGCGGCCGGCGTGGGCCGGGCGGCCGTGAATCGTGACGCTGAAGTTGCCGCTTCCCGGCCGAGCGCCCGCGAGCGTGCCGTCGGGAAGCGCGGGTTCGTAGGTGAGCGCGGCGGTCTTGCCCGCGGCAAGTTCGGCAATCAGCCCTGCCGAAGCATGGCTGCCCGTCTCTTCGTCGCTGTTGATCATCACGTCATAGCCGATGCGCGATGCAAGCGGCGAGGTTTCGACCGCCGACAGCGCCGCGAGGATGACCGCAAGGCCGCCCTTCATGTCGGCGGTGCCGGGGCCGTTGAGGACGCCGTCGTCGAGCCACCGGAGCGTCTGGAACGGGTGATCGGCGGCAAAGACCGTGTCCATATGGCCGGTCAGGAAAAGCTGCACCGGCGCATCGGGCCGCACGCGCAGGTGCAGGTGCGCGCCGCGCTCGACGGTGCGGATGCTGCCGTCGGGATCGACCGCCTCGACCGGATCGGGATCGACGAGGCGCACGTCGCCGGGAAGCGCGGAAAAGGCATCGGCGAGCATGCCGGCGACGGTCCGAAGCCCCGCGAGATTGCCCGTGCCGCTGTTCACCGCCGCCCAGCGTTCGACCGCGGCGAGCATCGGCGCGCCCGCGGCTTGGTCAAGAGCGGCCCGTTCGGTTTCAGTGAGGCTGGTCATCGGAAGGCGTATAGCGAGCAGCCGCACCCATTTACACCCCGGCGACGATTATTGTCGGCGGCCTGTGTGACCGCTGTCACTGCGGCCAATTTCCATCCGTACCATGATCGCGCGCGGACCGAAGATTCGGCGCCAGCGTTAATCGATCGTTTGCGTGGGCGGCATAGGGTTGGAAACGGGCAGGAAATCGGAATGGAAACTGGGATTCGGTGACGGCTGCTTTCGTTCTTGGCATCAATTTGTTCATCGCGGGGATTTTCGCGGTGGCCTTTGCCGTGGTTGCTGCCATCAGCCGGTCGGCGCACGGCGCGAAGTGGATTTCGCTCGGCTATGCGACGGGCGTGGCGACGATCCTGTTCGAATATCTGCTTCCGACGCAGACGAACCCCGTCCCGGTCGGCATCGCGGTCTTTCTGACCTATTTGCTCGCGATGACCTTTTGCGTCGTGGGGGTCGCGCGGCACTATGGCTTCGACCCGCGCTGGCCGGTTATCGCGGGAATCTGGATCGTCACGATCTTCACCATCCCGCTGACCTTTTCCATTCCCTATGCTTCGCCGCACCGCGTGATGCTGTACCAGTCCCCTTATTTTGCGATGCAGTTGCTCATCCTGTTGGCGCTGATTGAATCGGGGCGGCGGTTGAAGCTCGACCTGTTGCTCGCGGGCGTGATGGCGACGGCCGCGCTGATCTATGCCTCGCGTCCGCTGATCGCGTGGCAATTGGGTCAGGCCAGCCTCGCGCAGGACTATATGGCGACCGACTATGCCGCGATTTCGCAGAGCCTCGGTGCCGGGACGCTGGTCGCGCAGGCGCTGGTGATGCTGCTCGTGATGATGCGCGACACGACCGCCGAGATGATCGTCCGTTCGGAGACCGACCCGCTGTCGAGCGTGCTAAACCGGCGCGGGTTCGAATTTCATGCCGAGGCGGCGCTCGAACAGGGCGATGCCGTGCTCGTCGTCGCCGACCTCGACTATTTCAAGCAGATCAACGACAATTTCGGGCACGCGGCGGGAGACGGGGTGATCGCGCATTTCGCGGCCATCATGCGCGACGCCGCGCCCGAGGATGCGATCGTCGGGCGCATCGGCGGCGAGGAATTCGCCGTGCTGCTTCCCGATGCGATGCTGTCCGACGGACGGCTTTACGCCGAGACGGTGCGCGGCCGCTTTGCCACGAAACAATTGCCGATACTGGGCGTCAACCAGCGTTTCACGGCGTCGTTCGGCGTTGCCCAACGCACCGCAAGCGACAGCCTTGCCGACCTGTCGCGGCGCGCCGACGAAGCGCTGTACCGCGCCAAGGCGGGCGGCCGCAATCTCGTCCGCGTCGAACTGAGCGAACTGCGCGCCGCGAACGAAGTCGCCTAAAGGCCTGACCCTGGCAGAGAGTGGCGCCGCGCAGGCGGTTGCCTTCGCGGCGCATTCGCGGCATAGCGCGGCTGCCCTTCCTCCCCGGGTCCCATTGCGCGCTTGCGCTGACCAGAGGGTGTTTGAATGACCGATTTTAGCGACCGTCACGGCCTTTCCGTCGATTCGCGTCTGATTTCCTTCATCGAAGACAGGGCGCTGCCGGGAACCGGCGTCGACGCGCGAAAATTCTGGGCCGATTTCGCCGCGCTGCTGACGCGCTTCGCGCCCGAAAATGCCGCGCTGCTCGAACGGCGCGAGGCGTTGCAGGTACAGATCGACGGGTGGCACATCGCCCGCGAAGGCCAGCCGCACGACGCCGAAGCCTATCAGGCCTTTCTGTACGACATCGGTTATCTGGTTCCCGAACCCGTCGGCTTTTCGGTCGGCACCGCCAATGTCGATCCCGAGATCGCGACGATGGCGGGGCCGCAGCTTGTCGTTCCGGCGCTCAATGCCCGCTTCGCGCTCAACGCCGCCAATGCGCGCTGGGGGAGCCTTTATGATGCCTTTTACGGCACCGACGCGCTCGACGCGCCGCCCGCGCAGCCCGGCGGCTATGATGCGGACCGCGGCGCGGCGGTGATCGCGCGCGCCAAGGCGTTTCTCGACGAGGCGGTGCCGCTGGCCGACGGGAAATGGGCGGACTGGCAGGGGGGACAGCTGACGCTCGCCGACCCGTCGCAATGGGTTGGAAGCAAGCCCGGCGGCATCTTGCTCAAGCACAACGGCCTGCACATCGAACTGGCGATCGATCCCGACCATCCGATCGGCAAGACCGACCCCGCGGGCATCGCCGACGTGATCCTGGAAGCCGCGCTGACGACGATCATCGACCTTGAGGACAGCGTCGCGGCGGTCGATGGCGAAGACAAGATCCTCGGCTATTCCAACTGGCTGGGGCTGATGCGCGGCGACCTGACCGAAAGTTTCGACAAGGGCGGCAAGACGGTAACGCGCGCGATGGTGCCCGACCGCGAATGGACGTCGCCCGAGGGCACGCGCTTTGCGTTGCACGGGCGCAGCGTGATGTTCGTGCGCAACGTCGGCCATCTGATGACGACGCCGATGGTGCGGCTGCCCGATGGCAGCGAAGCGCCCGAGGGGCTGTGCGATGCCGTGATCACCAGCCTTTGTGCGCTCCACGACGTCAAGGGGCTTGGCGAGCTGATCAACAGCCGTGCGGGCGGCATCTATATCGTCAAGCCCAAGCAGCATGGGCCGGAGGAATGCGCCTTCACCGACCGATTGTTCGACGCGGTCGAGGATATGCTGGGCCTGCCGCGCCACACGATCAAGGTCGGGGTGATGGACGAGGAGCGGCGGACGTCGGCGAACCTTGCCGCGTGCATCGAGGCGGTGAAGGACCGCATCGTCTTTATCAACACCGGCTTCCTTGACCGCACCGGCGATGAAATCCACACGTCGATGCGCGCGGGGCCGATGATCCCCAAGGGCGAGATGAAGGCGAGCGACTGGATCGCCGCTTACGAAGACCGCAACGTCCGCATCGGGCTGGCGTGCGGCCTGTCGGGCAAGGCGCAGATCGGCAAGGGCATGTGGGCGATGCCCGACCTGATGAAGGCGATGCTGGAGGCGAAGATCGGTCACCCGAAATCGGGCGCGAATACCGCCTGGGTTCCGTCGCCGACCGCCGCGACGCTGCACGCGCTCCATTATCATGCGGTCGATGTGTTCGCGCGGCAGAAGGAAATCGCGCACGAGACGGTGCCGTCGCTCGGCCGGTTGCTGACGATTCCGGTGGCGCACGGGCGCAACTGGAGCGAGGCGGAGGTGCGCCGCGAGCTCGACAATAATTGCCAGGGCATTTTGGGATATGTCGTGCGCTGGATCGACCAGGGTGTCGGCTGTTCGAAGGTTCCCGACATCGACGATGTGGGGTTGATGGAGGACCGCGCGACCTTGCGCATTTCGAGCCAGGCGCTCGCCAACTGGCTGCTCCACGGCGTGTGCACCGCCGAACAGGTCGACGCGGCGCTCGCGCGCATGGCGGCAAAGGTCGACGCGCAGAATGCGGGCGACCCGCTGTACGAGAGGCTGACGCCCGACGGCGTGGCGTGGCAGGCGGCGCGCGCGCTGATTTTCGAGGGGGTCAAGCAGCCGTCGGGATATACCGAGCCGTTGCTGCATGCCTATCGGCAGAAGAAGAAGGCGGCTTAGGGTTCTGCCCCCAGGGGGCACCGGTATCCGCCAGGCTGGCCTTCGCCGCGATGACGGGCAGGCTGGAGGCTGCTTGCCGCCCCCGAAGCGGCGATTCGCTTACGCCAGCCGTTCCAGTATCCGCGCCGCCAGCCAGTCGGCGTCGGCGCCCGCAAAGCTGTGCGAGGGGCTGTCCAGGCGTTCGACCGGGATCGTGCCGCTGCGGCAGCTTTCGACGAACGCCTGCGCGGTGCGGTCGCCCGTCGCGAGGAGGATGGTGGCGGGGCAGGCGAGCGACGCCATTGCGGCATCGAGCCTTGCGGCGAGGCTTTCGGGGGCGGCGGGGGCTTTGCGCCTGCCGAGCGCGGTGAGGCCGCGGGTGAGTTTGGCGAGGTCGATATCGCCCCTCAGCAGGCGGAGCAGGCTTTTGGGGTCTTTGAGGCGCGCGAGATAGCGGGCGCGGATTGCCGCGGCGGGGGGAAGCGCGGGGGCGTCTTCCTCCGCCGCGGCCGCGTCGCAGGTCCAGGGGTTGGCGAGGATCAGCGCGTCGAGCGGCAGCGGCTGGTGGAGGAGCAGCGCGCTCGCGGCGTCGCAATTGCCGAACGCCGTGATGCGCGCGAGCTGCGGCGCGGCGGCGCGGAAGGCGGCGATGGCGGCCATTATGTCGGCTCGGCTTGCCTCGAACCCGCCATTGTCGCCCTCGCTGTCGCCGACGCCGCGGCGGTCGAAGCGAAAGACCGGATGCCCCGCCGCCGCCACGCGCTGCGCGAGCATGGCCATGCCGCGGTGCGCGCCGCTGCGGATTTCGTTGCCGCCCGAGACGATGAGCAGCCCCGCGCCGCCCGGCGCGGCGTCGAGCGTCGCGGCGAGCGCCGCGCCCTCGCAATCGAAGCTCAGCTGATGCCGCATGCGGCGCTCCAGTCGGCGATGTCGGCGGCGATCGCCGCGGCCATCGCGGCATCCTCACCCGGCTCGGCGCGCAGCCAGAGCGGGGTGCCGGCGATCCTGCCGTCGCCGGCGCCGGGCGCGGCGGTGCGGAGCGGCGCGACGGGTTCGACCGCGGCGGCGCCAAGCTGCGCGACCATATCGGGCGACAGGCGGTTGCCCGCTAGGAGCAGCGGTTCGCGGTGCGCGGCGGCCTGCAAGGTTTCGAGCGTGCTTTCGTGCCCCGCCTCGCGGTCGGCGGCGACGCGCGCGCGCAGCAAGGTGCGGAGCAGCGACGCGCCGCCAACGGGGGCGAGGCGCCACCAGCCGTCGGCGCGGACGCGATGGTCGATGAGCGCGCCGCCGCGCACCGATGCGACGATCAGCGGCGAATCGATTGTAGCGGCGACATCGGCGAGCGCGGTGCGCCAGCGGTCGAGGTCGACCTCGACCAGCGCGACGCGGCTTTCATTCTGACCCGGAAGGTCGGGGAGCAGCGCCGCGAACCCCTGCGCCGCGAGCGCGCGCATCGCGAGCACGAGCGTGCGGCGGGTGCGGTTCGCTTCCTCGAACAGCGGCGGGACGACGAGCACCGTCGCGCGCGGCGCGGCGGCGGGGGCGATGCGGAGGATATGGTCGGCGGGAGCGTTCATGCGCGCGGCTCAATGCACCCCGTCCGGGATGACGGGATGGTAACGGGGCGCTTGAGCAGCGCACAGCCTCACCCAGCCACCTTGCGCGTCGCGAAGGTGAGCAGGCTGCCATAGGTTTCGAAGATTTCGCCGTCGACCTCGTCGTCGTCGATGACGATGCCGAGCCGGTCTTCCATCTCGGTGAGCACGGTCGCAACCGCCATCGAATCGAATTCGGGAAGTTCGCCGAACAGGCCGCTGTCGGCGGCGAGCGTTGCGGCGCGATCTTCGCCAAGGCCGAGCACATCGGCGAGCAGCGCGCGCAGGGTGGAATCGACGGTCATGCTTTCGGTCACGCTTCTTTCCCCAGCAAGGTGCGGGCGAACGCCCGGATCGCCGGTCCCCATGCCGCGATGCGCGCGCGATTGAAAGCCTCGATGCGCCACAAGGGCTCGTGCCGGTTCATCCAGTCGCGCTTGTAGGCGTCGTTGCCGGTGCCGAAATCGATGCGGCACACGCGGTCGACCTCGATCGCGTGGCGAAAGAGCGCCGCGGAGAGCAAGGTGCCGGGCGACGCCTTTTGGCTGTCCTCGACATGCGCGAGCTTGTGGATGAAGGCGGTGCCGTCCTCGACCGTCCAGAACTGCGCCGCGACGGGGGCGCCGTCGATACGCGCGAGCCCCATGCGAAAGGTGCCGCGCGCGCTTTCGGCCTCGGCAAAGGCGCGGAGCAGCGCGGGGTGGCCCTCCTCGGGCTTCCAGCTTGCGGCATAGACGGCTTCATAGGCGACCCAGCTTCCCGGATCGAAGCGGTCCAGAAGCTGGATGTCGACCACGCCCTTTTTCGCCTTGCGCTGCACCGTGCTGCGAAGCGCGCCGGGGCGCGTCGCCCACCAGCCGTCATGGTCGAGTTCGGAAAGGTCGAGCCAGTGGCGGTCGCCCGCGCGCGACGCGCGAACCCACCAGCCGGCGGCCCTCATCGCGGCGACGATGCCGGCCTGTTCGGCGTCGGGGACGGGATAGAGCGTCAGCGTCGCCGCCTGCGCGCGGAGACGGACGAAAAGGTCGCGCAGCGCCGCGGCGCGGTCGCCGGGGCCGCTGTAGAGCGGACGGATCGCGAAACTGTACCAGCAGGTGAGGCCCGCATAATGGCCCGGCTTGTCGCGGCGGAGCGGGAGGACGGCGACGCTGTTCGCCGCCGATCCGAGCGCGTCGTGACGGCATTCGCCCGCAAAGCCGTGCGCGGCGAGGAGGTCGAACCAGTGCGGCTGGTCGAAGGGCGAGGCAAAGCCCGCGGCGCGCGCGCCCTGCGCCGCCGCTTTATCATTAGCCCGATCTTCACCGTTCCCTTCCATGATCGCCGCCTCTATCACCAAAGCTCCTAACAGCCGATGACCATGCCAACCGATCCGCCCTCGCGTCCGCTCGACCATCTCGCGCTCTGCGGCGCGCCCGATGCGCCTGCGCTGCTGCTGCCCGGCGGCGCGATGGATTATGCCGCGCTCGAGGCCGGGGTCGGCCGGCTCGCGGCCTGGCTGCTCGAGCGTGCGGGCGGGCCGGGCGAGCGCGTTGCGAGCTGGAGCGCGAAGACGCGGCTCGCCTGCCTGATGCCGCTCGCCGCGGCGCGCGCGGGGCTGATCCATGTGCCGGTCAACCCGCTGCTGAAAGCGCCGCAGGTGCTGCATATATTGGAAGACAGCGGCGCGAGGCTGCTGATCACCAACGGCGCGCGCGCCGACACGCTCGGCGCGCTGCGACCGGCGGCGTGCGCGGTCGAGGAACTGGCGGCGGCGGAGGCGGCGATCGATTCCGATGCGCCGGGCCTGCCGCCTTCGGACGCGATGCCCGACGATCTGGCGGCGATTCTGTACACGAGCGGGTCGACGGGGCGGCCCAAGGGCGTGATGCTGAGCCACGCGAACCTGTGGCTGGGGGCGGAGAGCGTCGCGTCCTACCTTGAGATTGCGCGCGACGACCGCGTGCTCGCGGTGCTGCCCTTCGCTTTCGATTATGGGCAGAACCAGCTGCTTTCGAGCTGGTATGCGGGCGCGGCGGTCGCGCCGCTCGACTATCTGACGCCGCGCGACGTCGTGAAGGCGGTCGCGAAGCATCGCGCGACGACGCTTGCGGGGGTGCCGCCATTGTGGGTGCAGCTTGCAGAGAGCGACTGGCCCGCCGACGCAGCGGCGCATCTCAAACGCCTGACCAACAGCGGCGGCGCGCTGACGCCCGCGCTGATCGATGCGATGCGCGCGACATTTCCAGCGGCCGACATCTATCCGATGTACGGGCTGACCGAGGCGTTCCGGTCGACCTATCTCGCCCCGAAATTCGTCGCCCACCATCCGACCTCGATGGGCCGCGCGATCCCGCATGCCGAAATATTGGTGTGCCGCGCCGACGGGACGATTACCGCCGACGAGGAGCCGGGCGAGCTTGTCCATTGCGGGCCGCTCGTCGCCAAGGGCTATTGGGGCGATGAAGCGCGCACCGCCGAACGATTCAGGCCCGCGCCGCGCGTTTCGACATATGGCGGCACGGCGGTGTGGTCGGGCGATACGGTGCGCCGCGACGCCAACCACCTCCTTTATTTCGTCGGGCGCGACGATGCGATGATCAAGACCGCGGGCAACCGCGTGAGCCCGACCGAGATCGAGGACGCCGCCGCGGCGTCGGGGCTGGTGCATGAAAGCGTCGCCTTTGGCGTCCCCGACGCGCGGCTCGGCGCGGCGATCATCTTGATCGTGCGCGGGCGCGAGGGGGCGGATCGCGAGGCGCTCGCCGCGCATTTGCGGCAGGTGCTGCCCAATTTCATGCAGCCGCAGCATATCGAATGGCGCGACACGCTGCCGCGCAACCCCAATGGCAAGCTCGACCGCGCGGCGATTGCGGCGGATTGGCAGAAAGAGGTGACGGCATGAAGCCGCATGGACCGATCCCTGCGGGTTACCGCGCCGATGCCGATGGGATGCTGTTGATCGGCGACGACCGTGCCGAACGGCTGGCGGACCTTGCGGGAGACACGCCGCTCTTTGCCTATGACAGCGCGAAAATCGCCGCGCGCGTCGCCGAATGGCGCGCCGCGATGCCGCGCGCCGTGCAGCTTCATTATGCGATCAAGGCGAATCCCTTTGCGCCCTTGCTCGCCTTTATCGCGCCGATGGTCGACGGGTTCGACGTCGCCTCCGGCGGCGAGCTGAAGGCCGCGCTCGCGAGCGGGATGGCGGCGGCGGACATCAGCTTTGCCGGCCCCGGAAAGCGCGACCGCGAGCTGGAAGCCGCGATCAAAGCCGGGGCGACGATCAACCTTGAATCGGCGGGCGAAGCGACACGCGCGCTGTCGATCGCAAAGCGGCTCGACAAGCGGCCGCGGCTTGCCGTGCGTGTCAATCCCGACTTCGACCTCAAGGGGTCGGGGATGAAGATGGGGGGCGGCGCCAAGCCCTTCGGCGTCGACGCGGAAGCGGTCCCGCCGCTCGTCCGGCAGGTGATCGAAGCGGGCGCCGACTGGCAAGGTTTTCATATTTTCGCGGGATCGCAGGCGCTTGATGCCGCGGCGATTGCCGAAACGCAGGCGCAGACGGTCGCGCTCGCCGCGCGGCTCGCGAACGAGATCGGCGCGGCGCCGCCGCTCGTCAATATCGGCGGCGGGATGGGCGTGCCCTATTTCCCCGGCGATACGCCGGTCGATGCGAAGGCCGTCGGGGCGGCGCTCGGCAAAACGCTTGCCGCGCGCGACGCGGTTCTGGCGACGAGCCGCTTTGCGATGGAGCTCGGGCGCTGGCTTGTCGCCGAGGCGGGGGTCTATCTGACGCGAATCGTCGACCGCAAGACGAGCCACGGCGACACTTTCCTCGTCACCGACGGCGGGCTGCATCACCAGCTTGCGGCGAGCGGCAATTTCGGGACGGTGATCCGCCGCAACTATCCGATTGCGGTCGCGAACCGCTTTGGCGCCGAGCCGACCGAGACGGTGAGCGTCGTCGGGTGCCTTTGCACCCCGCTCGACCGGCTGGGCGACCAGGTGGCGCTGCCGAGGGCCGACGTCGGCGACCTCATCGCGATCTTTCAGGCGGGCGCCTATGGCGCAACCGCGAGCCCCGCGGCCTTTCTGGGGCAGGGCCCGGCGCGCGAAATGCTGGTGTGAGCGGCGCCAGCGCAATCCGTCCCGATACGGCACAAATTGCGACGAGTGCGGGCCGAACCTGGCCGAATACTAACGGTATTTTCACCCTTTTCGAACAAGGCTGAGGCCGACCCAAAGGCTTCTGCCGCCCGCATGGCTGCGGCGGCGGTTTCCGCCCGTTCGGAAAGGTGAATTCACGATGATGTCCTCCGCTCCGCTTCGCGCTGCCCGTGCGGCCCTGATTTCCGGCGTTGCCGCGACCGCGCTCGCCGGGTGCATGGGCGCCGGAACCACCGCGCCGCAACTTCCGAGCGCGAACTTTGTCCAGAACCAGGAAGGGCCGGGCGAGGGATATATCATCGGGCCGCTCGACGAATTGCAGATCTTCGTGTGGCGCAACCCCGAGCTGGGCGGCAAGGTGCAGGTGCGCCCCGACGGGCGGATCACGACGCCGCTGATCACCGACATGCCCGCGGTCGGCAAGACGCCGACGATGTTGCAGCAGGACATCAAGCTCCAGCTCAGCGAATATATCACCGACCCGATCGTCAGCGTGATCGTGACGACGTTCAACAGCACATTTTCGCAGCAGGTGCGCGTCGTCGGCGCGACCGAAAAGCCGGCGTCGATCCCGTTCCGCGCCAATATGACCGTGCTCGACGCGATGATCGCCGTCGGCGGGCTCGGCGAATTTGCCGCGGGCAACAAGGCGCGCCTCGTACGCTTCGACAAGGGCAGCGGCAAGCAACAGGAATATGCGCTGCGGCTCAACGATCTCATCAAGCGCGGCGACATCAAGGCGAACGTCCGGTTGCAGCCGGGCGACGTCATCATCATCCCCGAAAGCATGTTTTGACCGGCGGCCCGGCAAGGACTGAACCGACACAATGAACGGCCTGTATGACGAATTCCGCGTGGCGGTACACAGCGTGTGGACGCGGCGCTGGCTCGTGCTCGGCGTCGCGTGGGGGATCTGCATCCTCGGCTGGCTGGCGATCGCGTCGATCCCCAACCGCTATGACAGCCGTGCGCGATTGCTCGTCGAGATCAACGAGATATTGCCCGACGACGCAGCAGGCGGCGGCTTTGGCCGTCCGCAGCGCATCGACCAGGTGCGCGAGACGCTGACCAGCGCGCGCAACCTGGAAAAGGTCGCGGTGACGACCGGGATGGTCGCCGCGGGCGCCAGCGAGCGCGACAAGGCAAGCGCGATCGCAATGCTGCAAAAGAACATCAAGATCATCCCGCAACAGGATAATATCTTTGAGATAACATCGTCGATCGGTGTCGGCAGCCTGTCCGACGCCGACAATGCCAAGCTCGCCTCTGCGGTGCTCGACAGCCTGATCACGGTATTCCGCGACGACCAGCTGCGCGGGGGGCGGGTGAACGCGCGCGAGGGGCTGAAATTCCTCGATTCGCAGATCGCCGACCGCGAACAGGCGCTGCGCGAGGTCGAGGCGCGGCGCGCGGCGTTCGAGGCGGCGAATGTCGGGCTGGTGGCGGGCGGCGCGGGATCGCCCGCGCAGCAGGTCGAGGCCGCGCGCGCCGAGATTCGCCAGATCGACAGCCAGCTCGTCGCGGCGCAGGCAGCGCTCGCCGCCGCCAACGGCCAGCTCGCCGCGACGCCCGCGACGATCAACGTCCCCGGCCTCGGCGCGACCGGAAGCGGCGTCGCGCGGCAGCAGCTTGCCGGGGCGCAGGCCGAACTGTCTTCGATGCGGGCGCGCGGGCTGACCGACGCGCATCCCGACATTGTCGCGCTGAAAAGCCAGATCGCGTCGCTGAAGGCGATCGCCGACCGCGAAGGTCCGGGCGGGGGCGGCGGCAATGCACAGAATCCCGCCTATGCCTCGCTCGCCGCGATGCGCGCCGAACGTCAGGCGACCGTCGGTGCGCTTTCGGCCCGCAAGACGCAGCTGATGGGCGACATCGCCAAGATCAACGCGCAGCAGATCCAGAACCCCGGCGTCGCTGCCGAATATGACCGCATCAACGGCGAATATACGGCGCTGAAGGCGCAATATGACAAGCTGTTCGCGCAGCGCGAGCAGGTGCGGCTGCGCGGCGACGTGCAGACCGAGACCGACGCGATCAAGGTCGAGCTGCTCGATCCGCCGACGAAGCCGACGAGCCCCGCCGCACCGAACCGGCCGCTGTTCCTGTCGCTGGTGCTCTTCGCCGGGATCGGCGGGGGTGTCGCCGGGGCCTTTGCCCTGGGCCAGGTGCGCCCGAGCTATGCCACCGCCGCCAAGCTCGAGCGCGCGAGCGGGCTGCCGGTGATCGGCTCGATCACCGAGGTCGTGACCGCCGATCGCCATGTCGAACGCAGGAAGCGGCTCGTCTGGCTCGCGAGCGGCGCGGGGGCGCTCGTCGGCCTTTATGCGCTGCTGCTGATCGCCGAATTCGTCCAGCGCGGCATGGTTGCGTGAGGGGGATGCAATGACCGACCAACGCCCCGTCAAGCGCCAGCCTTCGCTGCTCGAACGCGCCGCCGACATGTTCGGCCTCGACCCCGCGGCGAACGCACCGACGATCGACGTGTCGAGCCTGCCGCCCGAAGAACCGAAGAAGGCGCGGCGCAGGGCGGCTGCATCGAAGGACGCTGCCGCGCCGCCGCAGGTGGATAAGCCCGCCCCCGCCGCACCCGCCCCGGCTGTCGAAGCCGACCCCGCGCCCGCCGTCCCGGCGCCGCGGGCCGAGGTGGCCAAGGCGGCGCCGGCGATCCGGGCGAACCGTCACGGGCGCATCGACCGCGACCGCCTCGCCGAGCGCGGCATGGTCGTCCCCGGCGCCCCCGTGACGGGGATCGCCGAGGAATATCGCATCGTGAAGCGCGAGATCATCCGTAATTTTTCGGGGACCGCGAACCGGCCGGTGGTGCCGCGCGGGCACCGGGTGCTGATCGCATCGGCGAACCCCGGCGAGGGCAAGACATTCTCTGCGGTCAACCTTGCGCTCAGCCTCGCGGTCGAGGCCGATCACGACGTGCTGCTGATCGACGCCGACATCGCCAAGCCGAGCGTGATCGAGGCCCTGGGGCTGACCGACGGTCCGGGGCTGATGGACGCGCTCGCCGACCCGCACCTGGCGCTGGGCGACTGCCTGATCCAGACCGACATTCCGGGGCTGAAGGTGATGCCCGCGGGCGCGCAGCATCTGCACGACACCGAATTGCTCGCCTCGGCGCGGACCGAGACATTGCTCGCGCAGCTCGAACAGGGCGCGCCGGGGCGTATCATCATCCTCGATTCGCCGCCGGTGCTCGCGGCGTCGCCCGCGGCGGTGCTCGCGGGGCACGTCGGGCAGCTCATCATGGTCGTGCGCGCCGACGAGACGCTCGAATCCGCGCTGCGCGACGCGATCGGGCTGATGGGCGGATGCCCGCATATCCAGTTGCTGCTCAACGGGGTGAAATACTCACCCGGCGGGCGGCGTTTCGGAACCTATTACGGACAGGGAGGCGCGTCGTGACACGCTGCCGGGGAATTTCACGCGCCGCCACGGCGCTCGCGGCCGTGCTGGCGGCAGCCGGCGGAGGGACCGCCCACGCGCAATGGTCGAGCGACGCCGGCGCGGGAAGCG
>Ga0208794_1000302_pt1 | contig 36302 bp, 35 predicted proteins | sample 32_taG_FD_184106 | JGI IMG/M metagenome (GOLD analysis project Ga0208794, IMG submission 184106) | Marine viral communities from the Gulf of Mexico - 32_GoM_OMZ_CsCl metaG (SPAdes) (version 2) | ecosystem: Environmental > Aquatic > Marine > Oceanic | place: Atlantic Ocean: Gulf of Mexico... | reverse complement strand
GTCTGTTGCAGAAATTCCTGATCCGGCACGGCTATCTCGTCACCGGGGCGCGCGATGCGGGCCATGCGCGGCGGCTGCTCGAAGGGCTCGAATTCGACCTCATCGTGCTCGACGTGATGATGCCCGGTGAGGACGGCATTTCGCTGTGCCGGTCCCTGCGCGAGAGCCTGCCGGTGCCGATCCTGCTGCTCACCGCGCGCGGCGAGACCGAGGACCGGATCACCGGGCTCGAAGCAGGGGCCGACGATTACCTCGCCAAGCCCTTCGATCCCAAGGAACTGCTGCTCAGGATCAACGCCGTGTTGCGCCGCCAGCCGATCCCCGAACCGGCCGAGCGACCGGCGACGCTCGACCTCGGCGCGGTGCGCTACGACGTGGCGCGAGGCGAGATGTGGGAGGGCGAGACGCGGATCCGCCTGACCGCGACCGAATCGCAGCTGATGCGGATCTTTGCCGCCCGGCCCGGCGAGGCGGTGACCCGCGCCCAGTTGGTCGAGGAGCTGGGTCGGGGCGACGGCCAAAGCCAGGAACGCGCGGTCGACGTGCAGATCACCCGGCTGCGGCGCAAGTTCGAGGCCGACCCGCGCCAGCCCCGCTACCTGCAGACGGTGCGCGGCGAAGGCTACATGCTGGCGCCCGACTGACCCGATCCGCATTTCCGGGGTAGGGCGGCCCGGCCACGCCATTCGTCGGGTCCCCGGCGGCCCCCGCGCCGCGCGCGCGACGGTGATCGGGACGCGCTTGCGCCCGTCCGTGTTCTGCGATTGCCTGCGGGGATGACCACAGCGCTTCTCACCCATCCCGACGGCTTCGATCATGATACGCCGCCCGGCCACCCCGAGCAGGTGGCGCGGCTCGACGCAGTGCTGGGCGCGCTCGAGACCATGGACCTGCTGCGCATCAAGGCGCCGCTCGCCGCCGAGGCGGACCTGCTGCGGGTGCACCCGAAATCCTATCTCGACGATTTGCGCGCCGACACGCCCGAGCATGGCCGTCGCCAGATCGACGCCGACACATGGCTCTCGCCCGGCAGCCTCGGCGCGGCCTGGCGCGCGGCGGGGGCGGCGATCCGGGCGGTCGATCTCGTGCTGACGGGCGAAGCGGCCAACGCCTTCTGCGCGATGCGCCCGCCCGGCCATCATGCCGAGCGCGAGACGGCTATGGGCTTTTGCCTGCTGGGCAACGTGCCGGCGGCGGCGAAACACGCGCTCGACCATCACGGCCTGTCACGGGTGGCGATCATCGATTTCGACGTGCATCACGGCAATGGCACGCAGGACCTGGTCGAGGACGACCCGCGCATCCTGTTCTGCTCCACCCACGAGATGCCGCTCTACCCAGGCACGGGCGACCCGTCGGATACCGGCCCGCATGGCACGGTGGTCAACGTGGCGCTGCCCGCCGGGACGGACGGGCCGGGGTTGCTCGCGGTGCTCGAGGACAAGGTGTTCCCGCGGGTCGCGGCGCATCGTCCTGAACTGATCCTCGTCTCCGCCGGTTTCGACGCACACCGCGCCGACCCTCTGGCCGGGCTCATGTTGGAGGCGGCGGATTTCGCGGCGATCACCGCGCGGATCTGCGACCTTGCGGAAACGTTCTGCGCGGGACGCGTGGTCTCCGCCCTCGAAGGCGGTTATGACCTCGGGGCGCTGGCGGACTGCGCCGCCGCGCATGTCTCAATCTTGGAGGAACGCGGACGATGAGCGACAGACCCGTCGAGGAGATGAGCTTCGAGGAGGCGATCCGGGAGCTGGAGCAGGTGGTGGGCCAGCTTGAGCGCGGCGATGTCGCCCTCGACCAGTCCATCGCGCTTTACCAGCGCGGCGACGCGCTCAAGAAGCGCTGCGAGAAGCAGCTCGCCGAGGCCGAGGAAAAGGTGGCCCGGATCACCCAGGGACCCGACGGCCAGGCCCAGGGCACCGCGCCGCTCGATGGCTGAGGCGTTCCGCGCGGCGCTGGCGGCGGCAGCGCGCGAGACCCAAGACGTGCTGCGCGAGCGGCTCGCCACGCATGACCTGCCGGTGGCCCGGGCGATGGAGCACGCGGTGACGGGCGGCAAGGGGCTGCGGGGTTTCCTCGTTCTCGAGGGGGCGCGGCTGCACGATGTGGCGCGCGAGACGGCACGGCTGCCGGCCGCCGGGATCGAGGCGCTGCACGCCTACAGCCTCGTGCATGACGACCTGCCGGCGATGGATGACGACGACCTGCGACGTGGCCAGCCCACCGTGCATGTCGCCTGGGACGAGGCGACCGCGATCCTCGCCGGCGATGCGCTGCAGAGCCTCGCATTCGAGCTTTGCGCCGACCCGCTGGTCGGCCTGCACCGCGCCGATCTGTGCCTCTCCTTGGCACGGGCGGGCGGCATCGCGGGCATGGTCGGCGGGCAGGCCCGCGACATCATGGCCGAGACCAGCGAGACGCCGCTCGATCTCGCGCGGATCACTGAGTTGCAGCAAGGCAAGACCGGCGCGCTGATCCGCTGGTCGGCCGAGGCCGGTGCGGTGATGGCGGGTGCCGATGCCGGGCCGCTCGGGCGCTACGCCCAGGCGCTGGGCCTTGCCTTCCAGATCGCCGACGACATCCTCGATGTGGAGGGCGACGCCGCCAAGATGGGCAAGGCCGCCCGCAAGGATGCGGCTGCCGGCAAGGCGACCTTCGTGTCGCTGCTTGGCCTCGATGCTGCCAAGGCCCGCGCGGCGGAGTTGGTGGAGGCGGCCTGTGACGCGCTGTCGCCCTATGGTGCCGCGGCCGGAACCTTGCGCGAGACAGCACGCTTCGTTATCGCGCGCGAGAGCTGAGAGAGGGGCCGTCATGTCCGAGACCACGCCGAACCGCCCCATCACCCCGATCCTCGACCGGGTGAAGATTCCTGCCGACATAAAGCGGCTGAGCGATTCCGAGCTGCGTCGGCTTGCCGACGAGCTGCGCGCCGAGACGATCTCGGCGGTCAGCGAGACCGGCGGTCATCTGGGCGCGGGGCTTGGCGTGGTCGAGCTGACCGTGGCGCTGCACGCGGTGTTCGACACGCCGCGCGACCGGCTGATCTGGGACGTGAGTCACCAGTCCTATCCCCACAAGATCCTGACCGGACGGCGCGACCGGATCCGCACGCTGCGCCAGAAGGACGGGCTTTCTGGCTTCACCAAGCGCTCGGAATCCCCTTACGATCCGTTCGGCACCGCGCATAGCTCGACCTCGATCTCGGCGGCGCTGGGCATGGCCGTGGCGCGCGATCTCGGCGGGCGAGGGCTCGAGGGCGAGAGCGTCGGCGACTGCATCGCGGTGATCGGCGACGGCGCGATGAGCGCGGGCATGGCCTATGAGGCGATGAACAATGCTGGCCATCTGGGCAAGCGGCTGATCGTCATCCTCAACGACAACGAGATGTCGATCGCGCCCCCGGTGGGCGCGATGTCCTCCTATCTCTCGCGGCTCTATGCCGGCGCGCCGTTCCAGGAGTTCAAGGCGCTCGCCAAGGGCGCGGTGAGCTTCCTGCCGCCGCCGTTCCAGGAGGGCGCGAAGCGGGCCAAGGACGTGTTCAAGCACATGACCGTCGGCGGCACGCTGTTCGAGGAACTGGGCTTCTCCTATATCGGTCCGATCGACGGGCACGACATGGATCAGCTGCTGTCGGTGCTGCGGCTGGTGCACAGCCGCGCCGGCGGGCCGGTGCTGATCCATGCCATCACCCAGAAGGGCAAGGGCTACGGCCCCGCCGAGGCCGCCTCGGACAAGGGTCACGCGACGGCGAAGTTCGACGTCGTCTCGGGCACGCAGGCCAAAGCCAAGAGCAATGCGCCATCCTATACCTCGGTGTTTTCCGACAGCCTCGTCAAACTGGCGGAGAAGGACGACAAGATCGTCGCCGTCACCGCGGCCATGCCCGACGGCACAGGACTCGCGCGGTTCATGGATCGTTACGCGAGCCGCTGCTTCGACGTCGGCATCGCCGAACAGCACGCCGTGACCTTCGCCGCCGGTCTCGCGGCGGGGGGCATGAAGCCGTTCTGCGCGATCTACTCGACCTTCCTGCAGCGCGGCTATGACCAGGTGGTGCATGACGTCGCGATCCAGCGCCTGCCGGTACGCTTCGCGATCGATCGCGCCGGGCTTGTTGGCGCGGACGGCGCAACCCATGCCGGCAGCTTCGATATCGGCTTCATGGCGAACCTGCCGGGCATGGTGGTGATGGCCGCTGCCGACGAGGCGGAGCTTACCCGGATGGTCGCCACCGCCGCCGCGCATGATGAAGGCCCGATCGCTTTCCGCTTCCCGCGGGGTGAGGGCGTCGGGGTGGAGATCCCGGCCGAGGCGGAGCCGCTGGAGATCGGCAAGGGCCGGATCGTGCAGGAGGGAAGCCGGGTTGCGATCCTGTCCTTCGGCACCCGGCTGTCGGAAGTGGTCAAGGCCGCCGAGGCGCTCTCGGCACGCGGCATCACCCCCACCATCGCCGATGCGCGGTTTGCCAAGCCGCTGGACCGCGAGATGATCCTGCGGCTCGCCGAGGATCACGAGGCGCTGATCACCATCGAGGAAGGGGCGGTCGGTGGGTTCGGCAGCCACGTCGCGCAGCTTCTCTCCGACGAGGGTGTGTTCGATGCCGGGCTGAAGTTCCGCTCCATGGTGCTGCCCGACATCTTTATCGATCAGGCCAGCCCGGCCGACATGTACGAGATCGCCGGTCTTTCGGCGCGGCACATCGAGGAGAAGGTGCTCTCGGTGCTGGGCGTCGAGGTGATCGGCAAGCGCGCCTGAGCCGCGCTCAACCTTCTTCCTTCAGCAGCGCGGCCAGCCCCGAACGGTAATCGGGGTGGATCAGCGTCACGCCGAGCTCGTCCTTGATCCGGGCGTTCCGGACCTTCTTCGACTCGGCGTAGAAGCTGCGCGCCATCGGCGTCATCTCGGCTTCCTCGAAAGGCACCTCGGGCGGCACCGGCAGGCCGAGCAACTCGGCGGCATGAGCGATGACATCCTGCGGCGGGGCGGGGTCGTCGTCGCACAGGTTGTAGATCGCGCCGGGGTTCGGGCGGTCGATCGAGGCCTTCAGCACCTGCGCGATGTCGTCGACATGGATGCGGCTGAAAACCTGTCCCTGCTTCACGATGCGCCGCGCCGTGCCCTGTCGCACCTTCTCGAACGGGCCGCGCCCGGGGCCGTAGATGCCCGCGAGGCGAAAGATGTGCAGCGGCAGACCGGGGACCGCTTGCCACGCCGTTTCGGCCTCGACCCGCGCCTGCCCGCGCCGGGTCGCCGGGCGCAGCTCGCTCGTCTCGTCGACCCAATCGCCGTCTCGGTCGCCATAGACGCCGGTGGTCGAGAGATAGCCGACCCATTCGAAGCGCTCGGCGTGCGCGGCGATGGCGTCGCGCCACTCGCGCAGCACCGGGTCGCCATCGGCGTCGGGCGCGGCGGAGATCAACAGATGCGTCGCGGCGTCGAGCGTCTGCGTCAGGTCGGAGCCGGGCCAGATCGCGGGCTCGACCCCTTCGGCGCGCAACGCATCGGCCTTCTCGGCCGAGCGGGTGGTACCGATGACGCGCCAGTCATCGGGCAGGAGGCGGGCGAGGGCACGGGCGGAATAGCCGTGGCCGAAGGAGAGAAGCGTCTTCATCGGGTTTATGTGCCCGATGCCGGGCTAGCGGTCCAGCAGCGCGAGGGTCCGTTCGTCAGGACCGTCATAGAAGGCGTCGAGGATTTCGGCGAAGACGGGGTCGGCGCCGGGCTGCGCGGCGAAGAGAGTGGCGGAGCTTCTGAGCTTCAACGCGTCGATGCCGCCTAGGACCTCCTCGGGCGCACGTTCGCGATGCGCGAGCATGGCGCGCGAGATTTCGACCAGCCGGGGCCCGAGGGACGGGTGGGCCAGATAGGCCCGCGCCTCTGCCGCATCCGCGATGCCGTAATGCTGTGCCATCGGCGAATGGCCGAGCCCTTTGAGCTGCGGCCAGATGTACCACATCCAGTGGCTGCGCTTGCGGCCGGCCTCGATCTCGGACAGCGCGGTGGCGTAGCTGCCATTCTGGGCCTCGACGAAGCGTTCGAGGCTCATGACAGTAGCCTCAGCAGCGCACGCTCGGCCTGCCGCAGGCCGGCGGTCTCGGGCAGGTCTTCGAGCAGCGCCGCGCGTTCTTCGGCATCCGCCTCGTGCAGCGCGATGACCTTGGGGTGGATGTAGCTGTTGCGCGCGATGGTCGGCGTGTTGTGCAGCCGTTCGGCGGCGGCCTCGCTCATGCCCTTGATGGTCAGCTCCTCTTCGTGGATCGCGCAGGCCAGTGCCGCCTCGGATCCTGCCCAAGTGCGGAAGGTCTTGGCGGTGATGTGGTCCGATCCGGTGATTTCGGCGAGCCGCTCGTTGACCTGCCCGGAGGAGACCGCGCGCGGCGTCCCGTCCTCGTCGATCCAGCCGATCAGCTCCTTGCCCGGCAGGTCGTGCAACTGCTCCAGCACCTTCATCAGAGACTTGTCCTTGAGCTTACGATTCACCTTCTTGTTGCCCTTGGCGGTATAGCGCAGCCGCATTTCGCCGCCATCGAGCCGGATGTGCCGGCCCGTCAGGGTGGTCGCGCCGTAGGTCCGGTTCTCGGCCGCGTATTCGGGATTGCCGACCCGGATCGACACCCGGTCGATCAGCGCCAGCACGGCGGCGATGGCGAAGTCCAGCTCGCCCGCTTCGCCCGACAGGTCGCGGCGGATACGGCGGCGGATGGCGGGCAGGGCCTCACCGAATTCGGCGAGGTGGTCGAACTTGTGCGCTTCGCGCCAGGCCCGCCAGTCCGGGTGGTAGCGATACTGCTTGCGTTCGCGCGTGTCGTGCCCGGTGGCCTGCAGATGGCCATGCGGTTTCGGGCAGATCCAGACCTTCTCATAGGCGGGCGGGACGGCCAGCGCCTCGATGCGCCTCCGCTCGGGGCCGCGCTCGATGGTGGTGCCATCGGGGGCGGTGTAGCTGAAGCCACGCCCGCAGCGACGGCGCGCGATGCCGGGCTCTGAATCAGGATAATAGACGAGCTGGGCGGGGGGCGGCATGGGCTAGGTCTCCTCGGGCGCGCAACGCCAATTGCGCGCGGCCCGTTCCCGGCAGGGCGATCACACTCCCGCGCGCCCCACGGCGCGCGTTCCTCAAATACCCATCCTGAGCCGCCGCGGTCGGCCGTCGGGCGGAGCCACCCGCGTCGGCGGTCCGGCGGGGTTGCGGCGGATCGCGGCTTGGTATGAAATCCACAGATGGAACATCCGATCAGATCCTGGGCCGAGCTTGCCCCCCGTCTCGTCGCCGTGGCCGCGGGCCGCGAGGCCGCCGATCTCGTGATCCGCGGCGGCCGTCTCGTCAACGTGCAGAGCCGCGAGATCCTCGATGGCTGGGAGGTGGCGGTCGCCGGCGGCCGCTTCGCCTATGTCGGTCCCGATGCGAGCCATTGCATCGGTGAGGGCACCGAGGTTGTGGACGCCGCCGACCGCTTCCTGATCCCGGGCCTGATCGACGCGCATATGCATATCGAGAGCGGCATGCTGACGCCTGCGGAGTTCGCCGCCGCCGTGATCCCGCATGGCACCACGACGATGTTCACCGATCCGCATGAGATCGCCAACGTGCTGGGCCTCGATGGCGTGCGGATGATGCATGACGAGGCGCTGATGCAGCCCGTCAACATCTTTACCCAGATGCCCAGCTGCGCGCCCTCGGCGCCGGGGCTGGAAACGACGGGCCACGAGATCGGCCCCGAGGATGTGGCCGAGGCGATGTCCTGGCCCGGCATCGTGGGCTTGGGCGAGATGATGAACTATCCGGGCGTGGTCGCGGGCGACCCCAAGATGCTCGCAGAGATCGCCGCCACCATGCGCGCTGGCAAAACGGTGGGCGGTCATTACGCGAGCCCGGATCGGGGCGTGCCGTTCCACGCCTATGTCGCGGGCGGCCCGGCCGATGATCACGAGGGCACGCGCGAGCAGGACGCGATCGACCGGGTGCGGCAGGGCATGCGCTCGATGCTGCGGCTGGGCTCGGCCTGGTACGACGTGGAGAGCCAGATCACGGCGGTCACCGAGAGGGGCCTCGACCCGCGCAACTTCGTGCTGTGCACCGATGACTGCCATTCCGGCACGCTGGTTAATGACGGCCACATGGACCGGGTGGTGCGCCACGCCATCGAATGCGGCTGCGACCCGGTGGTGGCGCTGCAGATGGCGACGATCAACTCGGCCACGCATTTCGGCATGGAGCGCGAGTTGGGAAGCATCGCGCCCGGGCGCCGCGCCGACGTCCTCCTGACCTCGGACCTGACCACCCTGCCGATCGAGACGGTTTTCGCGCGCGGGGTGCTGGTGGCCGAAGATGGTGACCTGCGTGTTACATGCCCGCATTACGACTGGCCCGAAAGCGCACGGCAGACCGTGCATCTGGGCCGGGAGCTGACCGCGGATGATTTCAGACTGTCGGCGCCCGAGGGGGCGGAAACGGTGCGGGCGCGGGTGATCGGCGTGGTCGAGAACCAGGCCCCGACCCGCGCGCTGGTCCGCGAACTGCCGGTCGAGGACGGCGCGGTGATGCCCGCCGGGCCGGTGGCGCGGATCGCGCTGGTCGAGCGCCATCGCGGCACCGGCGGGGTCGTGAACGGCTTCGTCGAGGGCTTCGGCTACGAGGGACGCATGGCGATCGCTTCGACCGTCGCGCATGACAGCCACCACATGATCGTCGTCGGCACCGATGCCGAGATGATGGCCCGGGCCGCGAACCGGCTGGGCGAGGTCGGCGGCGGCGTCACGGTCTGGCGCGACGGCGCCGAACAGGCGCTGGTGCGGCTGCCGATCGCGGGACTGATGTCGGACGCCCCGGCGCGTGACGTCGCGGCCTCGGCCGATGGCATGGTCGCGGCGATGCGCGACGCTGGCTGCACCCTCAACAATGCCTACATGCAGCATTCGCTGCTCGCGCTCGTGGTGATACCCGAGCTGCGCATATCGGATCTCGGGCTGGTGGACGTCACCCGCTTCGAGATCACGACACCATTCGAGGGACAGGACTGAACGAGATGGAGAAGACGCTGAAGATCGAAACGCCGCAAATCCCCGCCGCCGAGGCCTTTACCGATCCCGAGGCGGCGCTCGCCCGCCTCAAGGAGATCTACCAGGCCGCCACGCGGTTCCTGTGCGAGAAATTCACCGAGACGCTGAAGGGCGGCGTGCCGGAAACGCGCTACCGCGCTTTCTATCCCGAGATCCGCTTTTCCACCGCGACCTTCGCCCAAGCCGACAGCCGGCTGAGCTTCGGCCATGTCGCCGAGCCGGGCACCTATTCCACCACGGTGACGCGGCCCGAATTGTTCGGAAACTATCTCAAGCAGCAGATGCGCCTGCTGATCGAGAACCACGGCGTGCCGGTGGTGATCGGCGCCTCCGAGACGCCGATGCCGGTGCATTTCGCGGTGGCCAACGATTCCTCCGTGACGGTGCCGCAGGACGGCGCGATGGATTTCCACCTGCGCGACGTGTTCGACGTGCCGGATCTCTCGACCACCCATGACGACATCGTCAACGGCAACGGCTTCACCTATCCCGACGGGGCACGCCCGCTGGCCCCCTTCACGGCGCAGCGCATCGACTATTCGCTGGCCCGGCTCGCGCATTACACCGCGACCGATCCCCAGCATTTCCAGAACCACGTGCTGTTCACCAACTACCAGTTCTATGTCGAGGAATTCGAGGCCTATGCCCGCCACGTGCTGGCCGATCCCGACAGCGGCTACGAGGCATTCGTCGGCCCCGGCAATCAGCGGATCACCGACCCGGAAGGGGTGATGCACATCCCCGCCAAGATGCCGCAGATGCCGACCTATCACCTGACCCGCGCGAACGGGCAGGGGATCACGCTGGTCAATATCGGCGTCGGCCCGTCGAACGCCAAGACCGCGACCGACCACATCGCGGTGCTGCGTCCGCATGCCTGGCTGATGGTTGGCCACTGCGCCGGTCTGCGCAACAGCCAGAGGCTGGGCGATTTCGTGCTGGCGCATGGCTATCTGCGCGAGGATCACGTGCTCGACGACGACCTGCCGGTCTGGGTGCCGATCCCGGCGCTGGCCGAGATCCAGATCGCGCTCGAGGATGCTGTGGCGCAGGTCACCGCGCTCGAGGGCTACGATCTCAAGCGGATCATGCGCACCGGCACCGTGGCGACCATCGACAACCGCAACTGGGAGCTGCGCGACCAGTCCGGTCCGGTGCAGCGCCTCAGCCAGTCACGCGCCGTGGCGCTCGACATGGAAAGCGCCACCATCGCGGCCAACGGCTTTCGCTTCCGGGTGCCCTACGGCACCCTGCTGTGCGTCTCCGACAAGCCGCTGCATGGCGAGTTGAAGCTGCCCGGCATGGCCTCGGATTTCTACAAGACGCAGGTCGCGCGCCACCTGATGATCGGGATCCGGGCAATGGAACGGCTGCGCGAGATGCCGCTCGAACGCATCCATAGCCGCAAACTGCGTAGCTTCGAAGAGACGGCCTTCCTCTGAAACCTGCCGATACCGCAAGGAAACAGCGGTTTTTGCTTGCAATGACGTTTGTTTCATTGTGGGTCTAGGCAACACGCCGCCCCAGAGCGGTGCAAGGACAAGCCCCGAGCGGGCTGTGGCAAGGAGACCTCGAATGGCCAAACCGATGACCAAGGCGCAGCTCGTCAGCGCCATCGCCGACGAGACCGGCGGCGATAAGAAGACCGCCGGCGCCCATCTGGACGCGCTGGTCGCCATCATCACCCGCGAAGTTTCGCAGGGCGGCGCCGTGACCCTGCCGAATGTCGGCAAGATCTACTGCCGCGAGCGCCCCGAGCGCATGGTCCGCAACCCGGCCACCGGCGAGCAGATCAAGAAAGACGCCGACAAGGTGGTCAAGATGACCATCGCCAAGGCGCTCAAGGACAGCGTCAACGAAGAGTGACGCGCTGCCGGCCGCGCTTGCGGTCCGGAGGAATTCGAGAAAGGGTCGCCCCCGGGGCGGCCCTTTTTCGTTTGTTCAGGAGATGTGTCGATGGATGTGAGGTCACTGGGTCTGGGCTTGGCATTCGCCCTGATGTGGTCCTCGGCCTTCACCTCGGCGCGGGTGATCGTGGCCCATGCGCCGCCGCTGACGGCGCTGACCGCGCGTTTTCTCGCTTCGGGGGTGGTCGCCATCGGCATTGCGCTGGCGCTGCGCCAGACCGCGCGGCTCAGCCGGAGCCAGTGGCGCGGGGTGGTGGTGTTCGGCCTGTGCCAGAACGCGCTATATCTCGGCCTCAACTTCGTGGCGATGCAGTCGATCGGTGCTTCGGTCGCCTCGATCATCGCCTCGACCATTCCGCTTCTGGTGGCGCTGATCGGTTGGGTCCTGCTGCGCGACCGGCTGCCGCGGCTGGCCGCGATCGGTCTCGTCGCGGGCTTCGGCGGCGTCGCGATCATCATGGGCGGACGCATGGCGGGCGGTCTCGACCTCTTTGCCGTGGGGCTGTGCGTGGTCGCGGCGCTGGCGCTGGCGGCGGCGACGCTGGCGGTGCGTGGTGCTGCGGCGGGCGGCAACCTGATGATGGTGGTCGGGCTGCAGATGCTGGTCGGCGCAGCGGCGCTGCTGCCGCCGGCGGTGCTGCTCGAGAGTTGGCAGGTCGACTGGAACTGGGCGTTGGTGGTGGCCTTCGCCTACACCGTGCTGGTGCCCGGCGTGCTGGCGACGCTGGTCTGGTTCGTGCTGGTCGGCCGGATCGGCGCGGTCAAGGCGGCGACCTTCCATTTCCTCAACCCGGTCTTCGGCGTGCTGATTGCCGCCCTCCTGCTCGGCGAGGCGCTGGGCGCGCTGGACGCGCTGGGCGTGGCGGTGGTGGCGGCGGGGATCCTCGCGGTGCAGACGGCGCGCCGCGCCTCGGCCAAAACCGGCGCATCGGCGCCGGCGGCGGAACAGCTGGGCCAAGCTGTCGGTTTTATCCCCGAGACAGCACAGGAGGACGTCATGTTCGACTATAGCGACAGCCATTCCACGATCTCCTCGGATCGCGTGAACGGCACCGAGGTCTACGGCGCCGGTGGCGAGAAGATCGGCCATATCGACCACCTCGTGATCGACAAGAAATCCGGCAAGATCACCTATGCGGTGATGGGGTTCGGCGGCTTCCTCGGCATGGGCGAGGAGCATCACCCGATTCCCTGGGCCAAGCTGGAATACGACACCGCCCTCGGCGGCTACCGCACCGACATCACCGAGAGCCAGCTTCAAGGGGCGCCGGAGCGGCCCGAGCGCTGGTACGAGGACAGGCGCTGGGAAGAGGCGACCTACGCCCATTACGGCGCGCCCTATTACTGGATCTGAGCCGCACGTATGCGCAAACAAGAAGGCCGCCGGGGGGAGTGCCCCGGCGGCCTTTCTTCGTCGCTGAGCGGTGGCCTCAACCGATGCGGCCGCGATGGCCCCCGGTCTGGCCCCGGTCGAGTAGGTAGTGATCGAGCAGCACGCAGGCCATCATCGCCTCTGCCACCGGTACGGCACGAATGCCGACGCAGGGGTCGTGGCGGCCCTTGGTGATGACTTCGGTCGCGCTCCCGTCCAGCTTGATCGACTTGCGCGGGCTCAGGATCGAGGAGGTAGGCTTTACCGCGAAGCGCACCACCACGTCCTGCCCCGAGCTGATCCCGCCGAGGATGCCGCCCGCATGGTTGGAGCCGTATTCGGGGCCGTTCTCGCCCATGAAGATCTCGTCGGCATTGTCGCGCCCGGTCAGCGCCGCCGCCGCCATGCCCTCGCCGATCTCGACCCCCTTCACCGCGTTGATCGACATCATCGCCGCCGCCAGATCGGTGTCGAGCTTGCCATAGACCGGCGCCCCGAGCCCGGCGGGCACACCGGAGGCCACCACCTCGATCATCGCGCCAACCGAATTGTGGTCCTTGCGCAGCGCATCGAGATAGTCGGCCCATTCGGCCGCCGCCTGCGCGTCGGGGCACCAGAAATCGTTGCGGGCGATCTCCTCCATGTCGATCTTAGCGCGGTCGATCTTCTTCTCGCCCATCTGCACCATGTAGCCGGTGATTTTCAGGCCCGGCAGTGCGGCCTTGAGCGCGGCCCGCGCCACGCCGCCCGCTGCCACCCGCGCGGCGGTCTCGCGCGCGCTCGACCGCCCGCCGCCGCGATAATCGCGCAGCCCGTATTTCAGGTGGTAGGCGATATCGGCATGGCCAGGGCGGAAGGTCTCGGCGATGTCGCCGTAATCCTTGGAGCGCTGGTCGGTGTTGCGGATCATCAGCTGGATCGGCGTGCCGGTGGAGCGGCCCTCGAACACGCCCGACAGGATCTCCACCGCGTCGGGCTCGCGCCGCTGGGTGGTGTGCTTGTTCTGGCCGGGGCGGCGCTTGTCGAGCCAGACCTGCAGGTCCTCCTCGCGGATCTCCACCCCCGGCGGGCAGCCATCGACCGTGGCGCCAAGCGCGGGCCCGTGGCTTTCGCCCCATGTGGTGACGCGGAACAGGTGGCCGAAGCTGTTGAGGGACATGCGCGCTCTCCTTGATCGCGCCGGTCTTAGCGCGGGCGGACGGCTGGGGAAAGGCCACGGGGCTTGCGCGCCGCGCCCGATGCCCTAATGTCCGCCCCACCTCGGGGGGCCACTGGCTGAGATGCGCATCGCGCGGACCCGTTGAACCTGAACCGGATCACACCGGCGGAGGGAAGGTGACGGGACATCGCTCCGCCTTTGCTCTGCCCGCATCGGAGGATGACCATGCACCATCGCCTGATCGCGGGTCTCGCCCTCGCGCTCGCCGCCTCGCCGGCGGTCGCGCAGGACCGGACTCTTACCGTCTACGCACCCGACTACTTTGCCTCCGAATGGGGCCCCGGCCCCGCCATCAAGGAGGCCTTCGAGGCCGAGTGCGACTGCACGATCGACTACCAGACCGGCGACCTGCTGCCGCGGCTCAAGCTCGAGGGCGCGCGCGCCGAGGCCGACGTGGCCCTCGGCTTCGATTCGACCGAGATGAAGCAGGCCCGCGAGACCGGGCTCTTTGCGCCGCATGGAGTCGACACCGGCGCGCTGACCCTGCCGATCGACTGGGATGACGAGGTCTTCCTGCCCTTCGACTGGTCCTACCTCGCCTTCGTCTACGACAACGAGGCGCTCGAGGAGGTTCCCGGCAGCTTTGAGGAGCTGGTCGCGGCCTCCGACGATCTGCGCATCGCGATCCAGGATCCGCGCAGCTCGGTTTCGGGCCTATCGCTGGCCCTCTGGGCCGAGGAGGTGTTCGGCGACGAGGTCGAGGCCAAGTGGGCGAAGCTCGCCCCCAAGATCACCACGGTGACGCCGGGCTGGTCCGAGGCCTACGGTCTCTTCACCGAGGGCGAGGTCGACATGGTGCTGTCCTACACCACCTCGCCCGCCTACCACGCGATCGCCGAAGAGGACGACACCGTCTCGGCGGCGATCTTCGAGGAAGGTCACTACATGACCATCGAGCTGGCCGCCCGTCTCGCCGGCAGCGAAGAGCCCGAGCTGGCCGAGCAGTTCATGCAGTTCGTGGTCAGCCCCGAATTCCAGTCGCTGATCCCGACCTCGAACTGGTCCTACCCCTCGGCGCTGCCGCAGGCCGAATGGCCGGAAGGCTTCCAGGCGATCGCCATGCCCGAAAAGGCGATCTGGCTGCCCGAGGACGAAGCCGACGCCAAGCGCGACGCGGCGATCGAGGCATGGCGGCAGGGGCTGTCGCAATAACGCGCGGCATGCGTTGGCCCGGCGGCATCGCCGCCGGGCTGGTGATCGCGCTGACGCTGGGAACGCTCGGGGCGGTGGCCTGGCGGTCGGGATTCGCGCTGCGTCTCGGCCCCGCCGACTGGGCCGCGATCCGGTTCACGGTCTGGCAGGCGGCGCTCTCGGCGGCCCTGTCGGTGACGCTCGCCGTGCCGGTGGCGCGGGCGCTGGCGCGACGGCGCTTCTTCGGGCGCGCGGCGCTGGTCACGCTGCTCGGTGCGCCCTTCATCCTGCCGGTGATCGTCGCGGTGATCGGCCTGATCGGCGTGTTTGGACGAGGCGGGCTTCTCAACGACGCGCTGGCGCTGTTCGGGCTGGGCCCGGTCTCGGTCTATGGCTGGCACGGCGTGGTGCTGGCGCATGTGTTCTTCAACCTGCCGCTGGCGGTCCGGCTGATCCTGCAGGGCTGGCTGGCGATCCCGGCCGAGCGTTTCCGCCTCGCCGCCTCGCTCGGTGCGCCGGTCGGGCGGCTGCTCGAATGGCCGATGCTGCGCGCCGTGGCGCCGGGGGCCTTCGCCGTCATCTTCCTGATCTGCCTGACCAGCTTCGCGGTGGCGCTGACGCTGGGCGGCGGCCCACGGGCGACGACGGTCGAGTTGGCGATCTACCAGGCAGTGCGATTCGATTTCGACCTCGGCCGCGCGGCGATGCTCGCGGTGGTGCAGTTCGGGCTTTGCGGCGCGGCGGCATTGGCCCTGCGGGCGGCGGGCGCGCCCGAGACGCTGGGCGCCGGGCTCGACCGGGTGGTGGAACGCCACGAGCCGGGCGGGCGGTTGATCGACATGCTCGCGGTGGCGCTCGCGGCGCTGTTCCTGATGGCGCCGCTGGCGATGATCGTGGGGCGCGGACTGCCGGGGTTGCTCGAGCTGCCCTCCGGGCTCTGGGCGGCGGCTGCGCGATCGGTCGCCGTGGCGCTGGGGGCCACCGCGCTCACCCTGGTGATGGCGCTGGCCCTCGCGCTGCGGGGCGGGGCGCTGGCCCGGCTGTCCATGCTGCTGCCGCTCGCGGCGTCGGGCCTCGTGATGGGGACCGGACTGTTCGTGGTTCTGCACCCGGTGGTCGCACCGCGCGACGTGGCGCTGGTCGTGACCATGCTGGTCAACGCGGTGATGGCGCTGCCCTTCGCGGCACGGGTCCTCGCGCCCGCCGTGGCACAGGCCGAGGCCGGGCATGGCCGGCTCGCCGACAGCCTTGGCCTGCACGGGCTGTCGCGACTGCGCTGGCTGATCCTGCCGCGCATCCGCAGGCCTCTGGGCTTTGCCGCAGGGCTCACCGCGGCGCTGTCGATGGGCGATCTCGGCGTGATCGCGCTTTTCGCGGGGGACGGGCAGGCAACCTTGCCGTTGTTGATGGTACGGCTGATGTCGGCCTATCGGATGGAGCAGGCGGCTGGCGTCGCGCTGGTCCTGCTGGCGATCAGCCTTGCGCTGTTCTGGGCGTTCGACAGGGGAGGGCGCGTCGATGCTGCGGCTTGAAGGGTTGGAAATCCGGCAGGGCGATTTCGCGCTGTCTGCCGATTGGGCGCTGGGCGACGGCTCGATCTGCGCCGTGATGGGCCCGTCGGGCGGCGGCAAGTCGACGCTGCTCGCGGTGATCGCGGGCTTCCTGGCGCCGCAGACAGGTCGAGTGTCATGGGACGGGCGCGACCTGACCGGGCTTGCCCCCGCGCAACGGCCGATCTCGATCCTGTTTCAGGACAACAACCTGTTTCCGCACCTGACCATCGAGCGGAATCTCGCGCTGGGCCTCGACCCGCGGGGGCGGCTCGACGCCGCGCGCTGCGCGGAGATCGCCGGCGTGTTGGAGCGCGTCGGTCTCGCCGGACTGGGCGAGCGTCGGCCCGCCGCCCTGTCCGGCGGGCAGCAGAGCCGCGCTGCGCTGGCGCGGGTGCTGCTGATGGACCGCCCGCTGGTGCTGCTCGACGAGCCCTTCGCCGCGCTGGGGCCGGGGCTGCGGATGGAGATGCTCGACCTCGCGCGCGAGGTATTGGCGGGGGAGGGGCGGACGCTGCTGATGGTCAGCCACGCGCCCGAGGATGCCGCGCGCATCGCGAGCGACATCGTCATGGTCGATGCCGGGCGGGCCGCGCCGCCCGCTGCTGCAGGGCCGCTGCTGGCCGATCCGCCGCCGGCGCTCAAGGCCTATCTCGGTCGCTGAAGCCGCGCCTCGAGCGACCGTCGCGCCGGTCGAAACGGGCCGACATGCGTATTTGGAGAATGGTGAAGCAAGGGCGGTGCCCCCATAGCTTGTCGTCTTCGGGTTTGATCAAATGCGCCAAAGAAAAGGGGGCGCTCCGATGGAGCGCCCCTTCTTGCCGTCATGGCTTGGTGATCACTCGTCGCGCGGGCCGTACTTGGCGCGGTGCCAGATCCGCTTGTTGGTGAGGTAGAGCAGCACCGCGAGCAGGCCGAGGAACAGCACGCCGGTGAAGCCGGCCTGCTTGCGCGCCATCATCTTGGGCTCGGCGGCCCACATCAGGAAGGCGGTCACATCCTTCGATTCCTCGACGACCGAGGCCTCGTGGCCGTCCTCGTAGACCACGTCGTCACCCAGAAGCGGCGGCGGCATGGCGATCCACGAGCCGGGCACCATGTGGTGGCCTTCCTCGTCGATGCAGCTTTCCGGGAAACCGCCGGAGCCGAAGGCGACGTTGTAGTAGCCCGGGAAGTCCTCGGGAGCGCAAGCGGGCGCTTCCTCGTAGCCGGTCAGCAGCGAGGCGATGTACTCCGGACCGCCCATGCCCTTGAAGAGCTGGTTCAGACCCGAGCCGTAGGGGCCGTGGAAGCCCGCGCGCGACTTGGCCATCAGCGACAGGTCGGGTGCCTCGGGCAGGGCGCTCTTGCCGAACTTGTCGGCCGGGATCGCCGGACGGAAGTCGTCGAGCTCCTCGTCGAAGGTCTCGAACTGCGCGGCATAGGCGCGGACCTGATCCTCGGGCAGGCCGGGGCCGCCCTCGTCATGCAGGTTGCGGTAGGAGACGTATTGCAGCCCGTGACAGGCGGCGCAGACCTCGGTGTAGACCTGCAGGCCGCGCTGAAGCTGCATCTGGTCGAAGGCCCCGAAGGGACCCTCGTAGGGGAAGTCGTAATCGGTGATCTCGACTTCGGAGGCTGCCATGGCGTTGCCGGCGAGGCCCAACGCCGCGACGGCGGCTAGCGTGACGGTTCTCAGCATCTGTCTTGCCTCTCTCACTCGGCCGGCTTGACGGCTGTGTGGGTGCCGCCGGTCTTGGGGTCGTAATGCGCGTTGAAGTCGTCCTCGATCGTCGCCGGGATCGGCAGCGGCTTCTCGATGACGCCGAGCAGCGGCAGGATCACCAGGAAGTAGCCGAACCAGTAGGCGGCGCCGATCAGCGAGATGTAGGGATAGATCCCCTCGGCCGGCATCGCACCGCCCCACATCAGCACGAAGAAGTCGACGACCAGCAGCGCGAACCACCACTTGAACATCGGGCGATACCGGCCCGAGCGCACCGACGAGGTGTCGAGCCAGGGGGCCAGCGCCATCACCGCGATCGCGCCGAACATCGCCAGCACGCCGAAGAACTTGGCGTCGATGATGCCGAAGCTGACCCAGTCGGCGAACATCACGACCCAGACGTCGGCGGTGAAGGCACGCAGGATCGCGTAGAAGGGCAGGAAGTACCATTCCGGGACGATATGCGCGGGCGTCGCCAGCGGGTTCGCCTCGATGTAGTTGTCGGGGTGACCCAGATAGTTCGGCATGAAGCCGACGATGGCGAAGAACACCATCAGCACGATCGCGAGCGCGAAGAGGTCCTTCATGACGAAGTAGGGCCAGAAGGGCAGGGTGTCGCGCTTGGCCTCTTCCTTCGACGTGCGGCGCACCTCGACCCCGGTGGGGTTGTTGTTGCCGGTCGAGTGGAAGGCCCAGATGTGCACGATGGTCAGGCCCGCCAGGATGAAGGGCATCAGGTAGTGCAGCGAGAAGAAGCGGTTCAGCGCGGGCTGGCCCACGGCCGAGGCGCCCAGCAGCCAGGTCTGGATCGCTTCGCCGACGAAGGGCACGGCGCCGAACAGGCCGGTGATCACGGCGGTGCCGTGGAACGACATCTGGCCCCAGGGCAGCACATAGCCCATGAAGGCGGTGCCCATCATCAGCAGGTACATCAGGATGCCGATGATCCAGGTCACCTCGCGCGGCGACTTGTAGTTGCCGTAGTAGAGGCTGCGGAAGATGTGCGCATAGACCGCCACGAAGAACAGCGAGGCGCCGTTGGCGTGCAGGTAGCGCAGCATGAAGCCGCCATTCACGTCACGCATGATGTGCTCGACGCTGGCGAAGGCCAGGTCGACATGCGGCGTGTAGTGCATCACCAGCACGATGCCGGTGATGATCTGCAGCGCCAGCGTGAAGGTCAGGACGATGCCCCAGATCCACATCCAGTTGAGGTTCTTCGGCGTCGGGATCATCAGCGTGTCGTAGAGCAGGCCGAGGATCGGCAGGCGGTTGTTGAGCCAGCGCTCACCGCCCGTCTTGGGTTCGTAGTGATCGTGCGGAATACCGGACATCAGAGGTCTCCTCAGCCGAGCTTGATGGTCGTCTCGTCGACGAATTCGGCGACGGGAATGGGCAGGTTGCGCGGCGCGGGACCTTTGCGGATGCGTCCGGCGGTGTCGTAGTGCGAGCCGTGGCAGGGGCAGAACCAGCCGCCGAAATCGCCCTGCTCGCCCAGCGGCACGCAGCCCAGATGGGTGCATACGCCCATCTGCACGAGCCAGGTGCCGGTCTCGTCGAGGGAGCGGTTCTCGTCGGTGGCGGGGGCGGCGCCGGCCAGGTTCTCGTTCTGGGCGACCGGGTCGGGCAACGAGGCCAGGTCGACCTCACGCGCGGCGGCGATCTCTTCCTCGGTGCGGGCGCGGATGAAGACCGGCTTGCCCTGCCACAGCACGGTGAGCTGGGTGCCCGGCTGCACGCCGGAGACGTCGACCCGGATCGAGGCCAGCGCCAGAACGTCGGCCGAGGGGTTCATCTGGTTGACCAGCGGCCAGACCGCGGCGCCGGCCACGACGGCCCCCGCCCCGGCGGTGGCATAGTAGAGAAAATCGCGGCGGGTGCCCTGATGATCGTCTGCGTGTGACACGGGGGGTGATCTCCGGTATGGCTGGGGCGGCGTCGCCCGGACGGCAAAAGACCGCGGGCCGTGGCCCGCTTGGCGTTTTGGCGCTGTTTAGCCATCAATCCCGCGCCCGTCCAGCGGACAATACCGCGCAGCCGGAGGCACCTAGTCCCCGTCCGACGACGCGACAAGAGGGCCATGGTCGGCGTGACGTTGCGGGAATGCGACAGCGTGAAACACAAATGCGGGAAGGGCGATCTTTCCCCGCGCGAGGGCCTAAATCCGGTGATAATGGCTCACGACCTGCGCGATCTGCCCCGCGCAACCGCCGCCCGAAGCCGTCCGCCACCGCCTGTCCGAAAGCTGCCCGAAATGCTCCGTTTCGCCGTCCCGTTGCTCCTGACCCTCTCCTCCGTTCCGGCTCTCGCAGAGGTCGAGCTGAGCTTCTATGGCGGGGTGCAGGGGGCGCCGCATTCGAACGTGACCGTCGACCGGCCCGGCACCGCCGCGGATCGCGACTTCACCGCCGGATGGGAAGGCAACTCCTTCGAGGCGCCGCCCTATTACGGTCTGCGCGCGACTTGGTGGCGTACCGACAAGCTGGGCTTCGGCGTCGATTTCAACCATGCCAAGGTCTATGCCGACGACGAGACCCGTTCCGAGCAGGGAATCGACCGGCTGGAGTTCACCGACGGGATCAACATCCTGACGCTGAACGCCTATCGCCGCTTTCCCGATGCCGCTTATGGCGTGACGCCCTATGTCGGCGGCGGGCTGGGCATCTCCGCGCCGCGGGTCGAGTATGATGACGGGCTGGGGCGCACCGACGAATACCAGGTCACCGGCCCCGCCGTGGCTCTGATGGCCGGCGCGAGCTACGAGCTGACCGACCGGGTGTCGATGTTCGGCGAGTACAAGGGCACCTATTCGCAGAACGAGGCCGATCTGGTCGGTGGCGGCACGCTCGAAGCCGACATCGTCACCAACGCGCTGAACCTCGGCGTCAGCTTCAACTTCTGAGACGTCAGGACGGCGGCGCCGTCGCGATCATGCTGTCGCGGGCGGCGAAGCGTTCCGCCCATGCAGCGAGCTGCGGCCGGGGCTTGCGCCAGTCGCGCGCCCCGTGGCGCAGGTCGAGATAGCCCAGCGCGCAGGCGAGCGCGATCTGCCCCATGTCGATCTGCCCCTCCAGATGGCTGATCCAGCGCGCCTCGACCGCGTCCAGGGCGCGCTCCACCTTGCGCCACTGCCCCTCAACCCAGCGCGCCGAGCGCTCGTGTTCAGGCCGCACGCGGTTTTCCAGCACCATGGCCAGCGCCGCGTCCATGATCCCATCCGCCGTCGCCTCGAGCGTCAGCACCTCCCAGATCCGCCGCTCGGGATAAAGCCGACCGCCGGCATGGGCATCGAGGTAGTGGGTGATCACCCGGCTGTCATAGAGCGCAGGGCCGTCGTCGCGGATCAGGGCCGGGATCTTGCCGAGCGGATTGGCGTGGATCACGTCGACCGGGTCGCCCAGCGGGTCGGTCGCGGCGGCGATTTCCGTCACCTGTCCCGCCTGACCGGTCTCGTGCAGCACGACGCGCACCTTGCGGGCGAAGGGGGAGGCGGGGGAGGTGAGAAGTTTCATGTGGAACGCTCCGGTTGCGCCCGCAGTCAAGCAGCGGCGCTCTCGGTGCGCAAGGGATTGCGTCGCGGGGCGGCAGGCGCGGGGGCACAGGCTTCGGCCGTCGCGTCAGGCGTGCCCGCTTCACAGTTCGGGCGCCACGTCCCTCAGGGTCAGGCTATTCGGCGTCGGGCCGAACCCGGGGTGGGGCTCACGCCGTCAGGCGCGCGCCGCTCACCCCGGTGATCAGGGCCTCGACGATTCGGCCCTCGGGTCGGTCGTCGGCGAAATCCACCTCGGCGAAATGCTCGGTCCGACCCATGCGCGGGCTTTCCATCAGGATGCGATGGGTGCGGCCGACCTGTGCCGCGAGATGCGCCTGCGCGACCCGCTCCCCGGCCGCCCGCAGCCGGGCCGCGCGCGCCTTGATGTCGCGCCCGTTTACCTGCGGCATTCGCGCGGCGGGGGTGCCGGGGCGCGGCGAGTAGGGGAAGACATGGAGCCAGGTCAGGTCGCATTCCTCGACCAGCTTCATCGAGTTCTCGAAGGCGGCCTCGGTCTCGGTCGGGAAACCGGCAATGATGTCGGCGCCGAAGGTCATGTCGGGGCGGAGCCGCCGCGCATCCTCGCAGAACCGGATCGCGTCGTCCCGCAGGTGGCGACGCTTCATCCGCTTGAGGATCAGGTCGTCGCCATGCTGCAGCGACAGGTGCAGGTGCGGCATCAGCCGCGGCTCGGTGGCGATCGCCTGCATCAGGTTCTCGTCCACCTCGATCGAATCGATCGAGGAGATGCGCAACCGCGGCAGGTCCGGCACCAGCTTGAGGATGCGCATCACCAGATCGCCCAAGCGTGGCGTGGCGGGCAGGTCGGCGCCCCAGGAGGTCAGATCGACGCCGGTCAGCACCACCTCCTCGTAGCCACGATCCACGAGCCGCCGGATCTGCTCGACCACGACGCCCGCGGGCACCGAGCGTGAATTGCCCCGGCCATAGGGGATGATGCAGAAGGTGCAGCGGTGGTCGCAGCCGTTCTGGACCTGCACATAGGCGCGCGAACGGCTGCCGAAGCCGTCGATCAGGTGCCCGGCGGTCTCGGTGACGGACATGATGTCGTCGACCTGCACCGGCTCGGTGGCGCCGATCAGGTCGGGCGCCATGCCCTTCCACGTCTCGGGTTGCATCTTCTCGGTGTTGCCGATGACGAGATCGACCTCCTCCATGTCCGAGAACCGCTTGGGATCGGTCTGCGCGGCGCAGCCGGTGACGATGATCTTCGCGGTCGGGTTCTCGCGGCGAAGGCGGCGGATTTCCTGTCCGGCCTTGCGCACGGCCTCGGCAGTGACGGCGCAGGTGTTGACCACGACCGCGTCCTCCACGCCCGCGCGCGCGGCGAGGTCCTTCATCGCCTCCGTCTCGTATGCGTTGAGCCGGCAGCCCATGGTGGCGAAGATCGGTGCCTTGCGGTCCATCAGAGCCTCCAGACCCCGTCGAAGACATGCGCGGTCGGGCCGGTCATCCAGACCCCGTCCTCGCGCCAGTCGATATGAAGCGTGCCGCCATCGAGATCGATGGTGACAGCACGAGATGTAAGGCCGCGTCGCGCGGCGGCGACCGCCACGGCGCAGGAGGATGAGCCCGAGGCCAGCGTCAGCCCGGCGCCACGCTCCCAGACCCGCATGCGAATGCGGTCGGGCCCGGTGATCTGCGCGACCTGCACGTTGGTCCGCTCCGGGTAGAGCGGGTGATGCTCATGCGCGGGGCCGAAGCTGTCGAGATCGACTGCCTCGGCATCGGCGACGAAAAAGCTGCAATGCGGGTTGCCCATGCCAGTGGCGGTAGGGGCGCCATCGATCGGCAGCTCAAGCGTGTCCATCTCGCGCGCGAGCGGAATCTCGTGCCAGTCGAGCTGCGGCTGACCCATGTTCACCGCGACCATGCCATTCTCCACGACGCGTGCCGCGAGGCGACCGCGCGCGGTGGTGATCTCGAGCGCGTCGCGCCCGCTGCGGGCCATCTCCCAGGCGGCGATGCAGCGCGTGGCATTGCCGCAGGCGGCCGAGGTCGAGCCGTCGGAATTCCAGAACACCAGATGCAGGTCCGCGCCCTCGGCCGCGTGGATCGTGGCGAGCTGATCGAAGCCCACACCGCGATGCCGGTCGGCGATGACGCGGGCGAGTTCGGGCGTCATCGCGGGGATGTCGCGGCGCGCGTCGATGACGACGAAATCATTGCCGAGGCCGTGCATCTTCATGAACGGCAGGCCGGGAGGGGGGCTGATGTCCTGCATGGCGGGCCGCATAGCAAAGCCCGTGAAGTTAATCCAGAAAAAGCGTAATTTTCCGGTTGACCCCCCCCGGCACTCCCCTTAGAGAGCCCCCCAGTGGGCCGTTAGCTCAGTTGGTAGAGCAACTGACTTTTAATCAGTGGGTCGCAGGTTCGAATCCTGCACGGCTCACCACTGATCACTCCAGGATCATCGATCGCGGACGGGGCGGGAGCGCATGCCTACCCCTGCCGCGGCTTCGCGCGCCGCGGGTACGACGGCGCCGCTTTTCAATTTCTGAAGATCAACGTCACTTCCGTGCCCTTCGGGCCGCTTTCGATGCGCGGCGTGCCGCCGAGCTGGGTGGCGAAGGCCTGAACCAGCTTCTGGCCGATGCCACTCTCGGGGCGCTGAGTCGGGTCGAGACCGCGCCCGTCATCGCGCACCTCCAGCCGCCAGTTCTCGGCGTCCACGGGCGCCAGCGTGACCACCACCGTGCCGTGCCCCTCGGGGAAGGCGTATTTCAGGCTGTTGGTCACCAGCTCGTTCACGATCAACCCCAGCGGTACCGCGATCCTCGTCGAAAGCCGTACCGGCGAGATTCGCGCCTCGAGCTTGATCGGCTCGCTGCCGATCGACTGGGCGAGCCCGGCGACGATCTGTTCGAGGTAGTCCCGCGAGCAGACGCTGTCGATCGAGCCGGAAGCGTTCAGGCGGCCATACAGGCTCGCTACCGCCTGCACCCGCGAGCGGATCCGGCTCAGCGCCTCGCGCCCCTCGCCATCGGCCCGAGCGCGTGATTCCATCGAGATGATCGCGGAGATGGTCGACAGGCTGTTCATCACCCTGTGGTTCAGCTCGGTCAGTAACTGCTGGGCTTCGGTCAGCGCCGCCTCGCGTTCGGCCTCGATGCGCTTGGTCTCTGTGATGTCGCGGAACTGGATCGCGAAGCGGCCCCGCGGCTCCATCGGCGCGGCATAGACGTCGAAATAGCGGCCCATCGCCAAGGAGCCCTGCTGGAAGCGCCGGGATTCGCCGTTCAGGGCGATCCGGCCATAGGTCTCGATCCAGAAGGGTTCGAGGTCGGGCACCATCTCAAGCGCGGTGCGCCCCTTGGCGCCGTGCAGCCCGGTCATCTCCTCGAACCGGGCGTTCATCTGCAGGAACCTGTAATCGGTGGGCCGGCCGGCCCCGTCGGTGAGCATCTCGCAGATGCAAAATCCGTCATCCAGAAAATCGATAAAGGTATCGATATCCTGCGGCGTCAGCCGCAGCGGCATCTTGGTCACAACCGACATTCCCTCGTCCCCAGGGCCAGCCCTGACCCGGGTGGCCTGTGGATAACAGGCTATGCCGAATCCGCCTCGATGCGAAGCAAAGATGTCCGATTTGCCGGCCTTGTCCGGCTCCGTACCTACCCGAAGGAGATCAGCGGCGCCTAAGGGTCTCGCCTCGCGCGATCAGCGGGGTCAGCTCGACGCGCTCGGCGCCGCCCTCGGCCGGGTTGGCGCAGCGCGCGGCGATGATCCGCGCCGCCTCGCGGCCGATCTCACGGCGGCAGGCGTCCATGGTGGCGAGCTGGCGCGGCAGGCCGTCCAGCAGCTCGACCCCGTTGAAACCGGCGAGCCCGATCTGGCCGGGGATGTCGATTCCCTGGTCGAGCAGGTAGAGCAGGCCGCCCGCGCCGATCATGTCGTTCGAGAAATAGAGGAAATCGAGATCCGGCGTGCGCTTGAGCAGCGCCTCGGTCATCTCCCGGCCCTTCTTGAGCGCGGAGCCGCCGGAGTAGAATTCCTGGTCGGCGATCTCGACACCGGCACGGGCGAGGTGGCGGGTAAATCCCTCGAAGCGTTTGCGCGCGCGGTGGTCGGCCGGCATCTTGGTGCCCAGAAAGCCGATCCGGCGATAGCCCTCGCGCAGGATCGCCTCGGCCATTTCCCGGCCTGCGCGCCGGTGGCTGATGCCGACGCAGGCGTCGATCGGGGCGCCGTCAGTGTCCATGATCTCGACGACCGGGATCTCGGCCCGAGTCAGCATCATCCGGCTCGCCTCGGTGTGCTCCAGCCCGGCGATGATCACCCCTGAGGGCCGCCACGACAGCATCTCGAACAGCACCTTCTCCTCGGTGTCCGGCAGGTAATCGGTCACCCCGACCACCGGCTGCAATCCGGTGCCGGCCAACGTCTCCGAGATGCCCGACAGCACCTCCGGAAAGACCATGTTGCCCAGGCTCGGGATGATCACCGCGACCAGATTGACCCGGCTCGAGGCCAGAGACCCGGCAATCCGGTTCGGCACGTAGCCGAGCTTCTTGGCGGCAGCGCGGACCTTCTCGCGGGTGGCCTCGCTGACGTCGCCCTTGTTGCGCAGCACCCGGCTCACCGTCATCTCGCTGACTCCAGAGGCCTCGGAGACGTCGCGGAGGGTAAGGGGGCGGCGGGGCGGGATGGTCATGAAGCGGTTCCGGTAGGGCAGGGCTGGCGCAAGCTATAGGACGCGGCGCGCGGCTTGTCCAAGCGGCGGCGCGCCGTTGACGGGCGGACCAAAGCCGGGCATGGAAGAGGCCGCGTGGCCCCGTGGCTCAACTGGATAGAGCAATCCCCTCCTAAGGGATAGGTTGCAGGTTCGAGTCCTGCCGGGGTCACCATCTCTCCCGATCGCGCTGGAACCCTTTGTGCGGGTCCGCACAGAATCTCACCGGATACTGGAACTTGTTCCGGCGCAGAAGTAGCAAATGGCTACGGGCGCGACGAACTCCGGGACGACGCCCGCCAAAGCCACGGCTGCGGCCGCGGAGCGGCCCAGGACGAGAAGGCATTGATGAAGCTCGACGACAACGGGACCTCCCGGGATGGTAACCTGCTGCTGACCCGGATGCCGGTGGAATGGGCCGAGCCACTGGCGCGGCATCTCGTGCCGGTCGACCTGCCCCAGGGAATGGTGATCGAGGAGCCGGACGAGCCCGTCGAGCATGTCTACTTCCCGACCAGTGGCGTGATCTCGATCGTCGCGATGAGCCGCGAGCGCAGCGCCCAGATCGAGGCCGGGCTGATCGGTCGCGAGGGCATGTCGGGCTCGATGCTGGTTCTCGGCACCGACCGGGCGCCGCACCAGACCACCGTGCAGATCGGTGGCAGCGGCTTCCGCCTCGAGGCCGAGCGGTTGCGGGCGGCGCTGTCGCATGAGCCGCTGCGCGAGCGGCTGCTGCATTACTGCCATGCGCTGTCGGTCCAGACCGCGCATACCGCGCTGGCCAATGCCAAGCTCAAGCTCGACGCCCGTCTCGCCCGCTGGCTGCTGATGTGCCAGGACCGGACCGGCACTGACGAGGTGCCGCTGACCCATGACTTCCTGTCGGTGATGCTGGGCGTGCGTCGCGCCGGGGTCACCGTGTCGCTGCACATCCTCGAAGGGCAGGGGCTGGTGCGGGCGACGCGCGGCCTGATCCGGATCCTCGACCGCGAGGGGCTCGAGGAGATGGTCGGCGGCTGCTACGGCGTGCCGGAGGCGGAATATGCCCGGCTGATCGGCGGCTGAGGCGCCGGTCAGTTCATCCGGATCACCGATTTGTCGATCGACAGCACATAGCCGCGCTTGGCGATGTTGCGCACCAGGAGTTCGCTGACCAGCTGGTTGCCGAGGCTGTCGCGCAGCCGCTTGATCCGGGTGGCGCCCGCCGCCTCGTCGCAATCGGCCTCCGAACGGCCCGAGATCACCGCCTCGATCTGCGCGCCCGAAAGCACCTCGTCATCCATCCGCGCCTCGGCCAGAACCGACAGTGTCTCGATCGCCGCGGGCGTCAGCTTGAACTCGAAATCGTTGAGATGCACGGCGTTCTGGTCGCGCGCGATGACCAGGGAATTGACCTCGATTCCCTTGCGCTCGATGCGGCCCATGCGGCGGTTGAGCTGGATCAGCATCAACAGGAAGGTCACGGCCGCCACCAGCATCGCCAGCGCGAAGGTCAGCAGCACGAAGATCACGAAGCGATAGCTCGACAGCGTCTCCGAAAAGGCGGTGCCGGACTGTGCGAGGATCTCCAGAAGCTTGATCTCGGCCTGCGCGGTCAGGTCGTCATTCTCGACGAAGAGCTGCTCGACCCGGGCGTTGAAGGCGTTGGCATCCGGCAGATTGACGAAAAGCAGGATCGCCGCACCGACAAGCAGGGCGGCGATCGCGGCCAATCCCGCCATCACGATCCGATTGCCCGCCTGACGTGCCTCAGTAGCGGAGGTAGTAATCGCCTGCACTGTCCCGCCTTTTCTCCAGTCCATCTTCGCCGAACAGGCTCACGATGGACAGGAGCGTCCAGCCATCCGAGCCGAGCCGCGGGCGCAGCTCGTCCGCGGCGGCATCGGGTTGGTCGCATGGCGGGGAGATTTCGGCAACGCCGTAATGCAGCCTGAGCGGATCGTCGCGCTTGGCTTTATAGTCGGCGTAACAGGCCGCCTGCGCCGATACGGCGGAGAAGGCCAGGAGGGTCAGGGTGAGGGCGATGGTTTTCATGGTCTCACAATGCGTTCGGGGCAGCCGCTATTCAATAACGCCCCCGCGAGGAGGCGACGTTATTGCCTGACGCCGCGCTTGCCCCAATTTTGCAGCCAAGACCTGTCCAACCCGGCCCCGCACGATCGGCCGGCCGCAGGGTATCCGCTCCATCGGGAGCCGCATGACTGACGGAGATCCCCCATGGCACGACGCCTCATCGCCGCGACCCTTTCGCTGTCCCTTGCGCTGACCGGCGTGAGCGCCGCGCCCGCACGCGCCCAGAGCGACGAGAACATGGGCCGGCTGATCGGCAGCCTGGTGGCGATCGGTGTGATCGGCGCGGCCGCCAAGAAGGAGCGCGACAAGGAACGCGAAAAGGCGGCCAAGGAGCGGGAGAAGGCCGCGAAGAAAGCCGCCAAGGAAGACCGCAAGGCCGCCAAAAAGGCTGCGAAGGCTCGCAACAAGGCGCGCGAAGAAGCCCGGGAAGAGCGGCACGAGGCAGAAGAAGAGCGCCGCGAGGCTCTCGAAGAGGCAAGAGAAGAGCGGCGCGAAGCCCTCGAAGAGGCTGCCGAAGCCGCGCGCGAAGGCGGGACCGATGCCCGCACCCGCGCCGCGCTGGGCGCGCTGAGCGCGATCGTGGCGGGGCAGGGTGCCGAGGCCGGTGTCGCCGCGCTCGCCCGCGAATTCGGGCTCGATCTGGGTGACCCGCAGGCCGAGGCCCGGGCCCAGGCAGAAGCGCAGGCGCAGGCCGAAGCCCGTGCCGCCGCTGAGAAAGAAGCGCGTCGCGCCGAAATCGAGCGGCAGGCCGAGGCCGCGCGCCGCGCCGAGATCGAGCGCGCCGCCGCAGCCCAGCGTCAGGCGGCTGCGCAGACCGCACCCCGCGCGTCGACCGCCGAGCAGCTACCGCCGATCCCGCGTTCGGAGGTGACGCCCGACCTGCTGCGTGACTGGCAGCCCACGGCGAGCTCCGCCGCCACGCCCATGCCGCAGACCACCACCCCGGTGGCCACCGGCGAGATCCCCTTCGCCTGCCTGCGCCGCGCGCAGACCGGCTTCGAGGCGGCCTCGGTGGTCGATGGCGACTGCCTCGACGACTACCCGGTGCTGGCCCGCAGCCTGCCGCTCGATTGCGCCGTCACCGGTCGCGACGGCGAGAGAATCACATCCGGCTACGACACGCAGTGCCTGCGCGGTCGCGGCTACAGAGTTGCCGTCCGGTAAAACGGTCGTGCAGTGATGCGGCTCTTGCCCCAGTTGCCGCATCGCCCCCGGGGGCGGGGATCAACCCCGCCCCCCATTTCTTTCCGGCGGCCTCGCGTCCCGCCTTGGGCGGTTTCCCGATGAAGCCTGCGCCCCGCGTCTTGATCGGCCGCCCGGGCTGCGCCACAAGCCCTGCATGCCTCCCGATTACACCTTCGAAACCCTCGCCCATGCGCGTGGCCTTGCCCGGATCTGCGGCGTCGACGAGGTCGGGCGCGGCCCGTTGGCCGGGCCGGTCACGGCGGCGGCGGTGATCCTCGACCCCGATCGCATCCCCGAAGGCCTCGACGATTCGAAGCGGCTCACGGCGCGGCGCCGCATGGCGCTGGCCGAAGAGCTGCACGTCGTGGCCGAGGTGTCGGTCGCGCATGCCAGCGTCGATGAGATCGAGACCCACAACATCCTGCGTGCCGCGCAGCTGGCGATGATCCGCGCCATCGCCGGGCTGCAGGCCCCGCCCTGCCACGTGCTGGTGGACGGCAACATGGTCCCGCGCGGCCTCAACCATCCCTGCGAGACGCTGGTGGGCGGCGATGCGCGGTCGCTCTCGATCGCCGCCGCCTCGATCGTCGCCAAGGTGGCGCGTGACGCGATCATGGCGCAACTGGCCCGTGAGCATCCGGGTTACGGCTGGGAAACCAATGCAGGCTATGGAACGGCCCAGCACAAGGCTGCCCTACTGGATCTGGGGGTTACGCCCCACCATAGGCGAAGCTTCAAGCCTATCCACAACATCTTGTATCAAGGCGCAATCGCAACTGACTGATTCGAAAAAGTTTTTGACACCGACTCACCTCTGACTCATATTTATCCACAACCACGAAGCGGGCCACCGCCGCGGATCAGAGGCGTTTTCCATGACCACCAAAACGACGAGCCGGGGGGCGGCCAGCCTCCCCCTGAACACTATTCTGTCGGGCGACTGCGTGGCGCAGATGAAAAAGCTGCCGGACGAGAGTGTCGACCTGGTCTTTGCCGACCCGCCCTACAATCTCCAGCTCAAGGGTGAGTTGATGCGCCCCGACAATTCCCGCGTCGACGCGGTGGATGACGAGTGGGACAGCTTCGCCAGCTTCAAGACCTATGACACCTTCACCCGCGCTTGGCTGAAGCAGGCGCGCCGCATCCTCAAGCCGCATGGCGCGATCTGGGTGATCGGCAGCTATCACAACGTGTTCCGCCTCGGCGCCGAGCTGCAGAACCAGGGCTTCTGGATTCTCAACGACGTGGTCTGGCGCAAGTCGAACCCGATGCCGAACTTCCGCGGCAAGCGGCTGACCAACGCGCATGAGACGCTGATCTGGGCCTCGAAGTCCGAGGGCGCGAAATACACCTTCAACTACGAGGCGCTGAAGGCGCTGAACGAGGGCGTGCAGATGCGCTCTGACTGGGTGCTGCCGATCTGCACCGGGCACGAGCGGCTCAAGGACGAGAACGGCCAGAAGGCGCATCCGACGCAAAAGCCCGAATCGCTGCTGCACCGGGTGATTCTCGGGACCACCAACCCAGGCGACGTGATCCTCGATCCGTTCTTCGGCACCGGCACCACCGGGGCCGTGGCCAAGGCGATGGGCCGCGATTTCATCGGCATCGAGCGCGAGGCCGATTACCGCAGCGTCGCTGAGGCCCGGATCGCGCAGGTGCGGGCCTACGATTCGGACGCGCTGCAGGTCTCGACCTCCAAACGTGCCGAGCCGCGCGTCGCCTTCGGCGTTCTGGTCGAGCGCGGCATGCTGCGGCCCGGCGAGGTGCTGCACAGCCTGAACGGTCGCCACAAGGCGCGGGTGCGCGCCGACGGCACGCTGGTCTGCTCCGAGGCCAAGGGCTCGATCCACCAGGTCGGCGCCCAGCTTGAAGGCGCGCCGTCCTGCAATGGCTGGACCTACTGGCACTTCAAGCGCGACGGCGCGACCGTGCCGATCGACCTCTTGCGCCAGCAGGTGCGGGCGGAGATGGCCGGCGACTAGGCGCCGCGCGGCAGCGGCAGCTCGCCCCGCTTGTAGGGGCCCCAATCCGTGACCTCCGGATAGAAGCGCCTGCGCCAAGCGCGCACGCGCGGGTTCATCATCCGCCGCCAGACGGGCGGGATCAGTGCCGCCACCCCCATGATCGGGTAGCCCTGCGGCAGCTGCGGCGCCTCATTCTCGGGGTAGGTCTGCAGCAGCGGATACCGACGGTCGGGCTTGTAGTGATGGTCCGAATGGCGCTGCAGGTTGATCAGCAGCCGGTTCGAGGCGCGGTGCTCGGCGTTCCACGAATGGCGCGGCTGCACGTGGTCGTAGCGCCCCTCTCCGAGATGCTTTCGCGTCAGCCCGTAATGCTCGATGTAATTCACCAGCTCGAGTTGCCAGATCGCGACGAAGGCCTGCAGTGCGAAGAGCGCCAGCCCCTCGAAGCCGCCCAGCGCCAGCGCCAGTGCCAGCATCACGGCCTGCAGCATGGCGTAGCGCCAGAACGGGTTCTTGCGGCTGCGCATCGTCAGCCCCTTGCGGGCCAGGAGCCGGGCCTCGGCCCGCCAGGCGTCGCGCGGCATCCGCCACAGCACCCGAAAGAAGTGCCGGTGGAAGCCCTCGTTGTAGCGCGCCGTGACCACGTCGGCTGGTGTGCCGACATGGAGGTGATGGACGCGCAGGTGATGCGAGCGGAAGGGCGACCAGAGCACCATCGCGAGCAGGATGTCACCAAACCAGCGCTCGACCCGGTCGCGCTGGTGCAGCAGTTCATGCGCATAAACGATGCCGACCGCGCCCGAGATCACGCCTTGGCCGACGAAGAGACCGATCTTCTCCCAGCCGCCGAGATGGCCGGCGCGGGTGGCATAGGCGATGAGGCCGAAGGTCATCGCTGCCTGCGCAGGCACCCAGATCATGGTCAGCAGCCGGTGCCAGAACAGCGCCGTGTCGGGCGTCTCGGGGTCGGGGTTCGAGGTGTCGAGCCCGCCGACGAGGTCGAGGATGTCGAACAGAAGCCACGCAAAGGCGGGCAACAGCAGCACCCACCAGCCGCCCCAGAGCGCCGCGAGGGCCGCCAGCGGCAGCGTCAGCAGCGACACCCAGTAGGGGAGCGCTGCAAGGAGAGAGGCGCGGGCGGCGGGGAGCGTGGTCATGCGCGGCAGCCTAGCCGGAGGCCCCCGGCCGCTCAACGTCGAGATGCGGGGCGGCGACCTCGTGCACCTTGCGCATCACGGTCGGCAGGGCGGTTGGGTCAAAGCGGTCGGCGGCGAGGAAATGGCCCCGCTCGGGATTGGCGGGCGGCAGCTCGGCCACCATCACGGTGAGCGTCAGCGCGAAATGGGTGAAGACGTGCCGCGCCTCGCCCGCCGGGCGCCATTCGGCGCGAAGCGGCGGGGTGGGTTCGGGCGTCTCGCCCCATTCCGAGCCGGGAAAGCCCAGCATCCCGCCGAGCAGCCCCTTGTCGGGACGCGTTTCCACCAGCCATGCGCCGTCGGCCCGTCGCCCGACATAGGCGTAACCGGTCCGCTGCGGCTTGGGCTTCTTCGGCGCCTTGACCGGCCGTTCGTCCTGCGTGCCGCGCTGGCGCGCGAGGCAGGGCGCGCGCAGCGGGCAGATGCCGCAGGCCGGGTTGCGGGGCGTGCAGATCGTCGCGCCGAGATCCATCACCGCCTGCGCGTGATCGCCGGGGCGGTTGCGCGGCGTCAGCCGGGCGGCATGGGCGGTGAGTTCGGGCTTGGCCGCCGGCAGTGGCGTCGAGACGTCGAAGAGCCGGGACATGACCCGCTCTACATTGCCGTCGACCACCGTTTCGGGCCGGTCGAAGGCAATCGCGGCGATCGCGGCGGCGGTGTAGGGGCCGATGCCGGGCAGCGCGATCAGTGCGTCGTGGGTGTCGGGGAATCGCCCGCCGTGATCGGCCATCACGGCACGCGCGCATTTGAGCAGGTTCCGGGCGCGGGCGTAATATCCGAGCCCCGCCCATTCGGCCATGACATCGGCGTCCTCGGCGGCGGCGAGATCGGCCACGCTCGGCCAGAGTGTGGTGAACCGCTCGTGGTACTTCCGCACCGCCGCCACGGTGGTCTGCTGCAGCATCACCTCGGAGAGCCAGACGCGATAGGGATCGGGGCGGATGCCGGCGACCTTTTCCACCGGGCCGGTGCGCCAAGGCATGAGGCGGGCATGTCGGTCGTACCACGCCAGCAGCGCGGCGGTCATTTCGGTCTCCTGCACGTCGTCCCCTCTGGTCCGGCCCCCGTCCCATCTAGTAGGGTAGGCGCTGTCATGAAACAGCGACGCCACTCCACCACACGCGGTTTTGCGCAGGCCTCTGGCCTGCTGCAGTCGCGCATCCGCTCGGCCTCCGAGGCGCGGGGATTCGCGGTGACGCGGCTGTTGACCCACTGGGCCGAGATCGTCGGCGCCGATACCGCCCGGATCGCCCGGCCGGTGAAGATCGGCTATGGCCGCGACGGGCTCGGCGCGACCCTGACGCTGCTCACCACCGGCGCCCATGCCCCGATGCTGTCGATGCAGGCCGAATCGATCCGCGAGCGGGTCAACGCCTGCTACGGCTACCGCGCGATCTCCAAGGTGCGGATCACCCAGACTGCGCCGACCGGCTTTGCCGAGGGGCAAGCGGAGTTCGCCCCCGCGCCGCAAGCCGCGCCCGTCGCCCCCGATCCCGAGGTGAGGGCGCGCGCCGCGCGCACCGCCGAGGGCGTGGGGGACACGGAATTGCGACTTGCGCTCGAGGCCTTGGCTGCCAATGTCCTGTCCAAACGACGGAACTGACAGGAACACGCCATGAAACTCGCAAGCTCCACCATCGCCTTGACCGCCGCGCTGGGCTGGATGGCGCTCGCCGCGCCGCTGACCGCCCAGGAGGCCGCCGAGGCGGAAGCCGGGACCGCGGTCGAGACCGAGGCGCAGAGCACCACTGAAATGGAAACCGAGGCGGACGCGGAAGTCGCCGAGACCGAGGCCGAAGCCGAGTCGGAGAGCGAAGTAGAGGCTGAAACCGACGCCGATGTAGACACCGCCGAGGAGGCAGGTACCGAAGCCGAAGCCGAAGCCGAAGCCGAAGCCGAAGCCGAAGCCGAAGCCGAGACGGCGACCGACGCCGATGCGGCGCCCGCCGAGGAGGGCATCGTCGAGATGGTGCAGGGTGCCGAGGACGCGCCGGTCACGGTGATGGAGTACGCCTCCTTCACTTGCCCGCACTGCCAGAACTGGCACGAGAGCAGCTATCCGCAGCTGCAGGACTACATCGAGGACGGGCGTGTGCGCTTCGTCTACCGCGAGGTCTATTTCGACCGGCCCGGCCTGTGGGCCTCGATGATCGCGCGCTGCGGCGGCGAAGAGAAGTTCTTCGGCATCGCCGATCTGCTCTACGAGCAGCAGCGCGACTGGGCGGCGGGCGGCGACCCGGCGGCGATCGCGGCCAAGCTGCGCGAGCTGGGTCTGTCGGCCGGGCTCGACGAGGCCCAGCTCGAAGCCTGCATGACCGATGGCGAGCAGGCTCAGGCTCTGGTGGACTGGTACGAGGCGAATGCCGAGGCCGACGAGATCAGCGCCACGCCGACCTTCCTGATCAATGGCGAAAAGCACGCCAACATGGCCTGGGAAGACATGGCCGAGATCATCGACGGTCTTATCGAGGAGTAAGCCCGATCCGGTCCAGCGCGGCATCGAGCGGGGCGGGATCGCCCCATTCGAGCCGGACCGGCAGAGTTAGCACCTTGGAACGGAAGGACGCGGGCAGACGCACCGCGTCCTTTTCCGTTGTCACCAGCTGCGCCGGCAGGGCGCGTGCCTCCTGCTCCAGCCGCGCCATCAGCGCCGGTGTCAGCGGCTGATGGTCGCCGAGGGCCTCGGCCCGGCGCAGATCGGCACCGAGGCCACGCAGTGTGGCAAAGAACTTCTCCGGGTGGCCGATGCCGGCAAAGGCCAGCACCGGCATCCGCTCCCAGACCATGCCCGTCATCAGCGGCGCGAGCCTGCCGGTGAGATGGGGTAGGTCCCCCAAGGCGCGTCCCCACCGCTCGGCGAAACGCGCCTGTCCCGCCGCGCCGCCGATCGACAGCACCATGTCGGCCCGCGCCAGGCCGGTGGCGACCGGCTCGCGCAAGGGCCCGGCCGGGATCACGCGGCCATTGCCGAAACCGCGAACCGCATCGACCACCACGATCGACAGATCCTTGGTCAGCGCGGGGTTCTGGAACCCGTCATCGAGGATGATCGCCTCGGCGCCCGCCGCGACTGCCGCCCGCGCGCCGGCGGCGCGGTCGCGCGCCACCCAGACCGGGCCGAACGCCGCGAGCAGCAAGGGCTCGTCGCCGACATCGGCCGCCGTATGGCGCCGCTCCTCGACCTGCACAGGGCCTTCGAGCCTGCCCCCATGGCCCCGGCTCACCACATGCGCCGCGATGCCGCGCGCGGCCAGCTTTTGCATCAGCGCGATGGCGGTCGGCGTCTTGCCGGTGCCGCCGGCATTGAGATTGCCGACGCAGATCACCGGTACCGGCGCGTGCCAGCCGGGGCGGGCGACGCGCCTCGCGGTGGCGGCGGCGTAGAGCGCGGCCAGCGGCGCCAGCGCGCGGGCGCGCGGGCCGGGGCGGGCGGGGTCGCCGTCCCAGAAGGCGGGCGCTCTCACGACCGCTCCAGCACGTGGTGAATCAGGTCGATGGTACGGTTAGTCGCCTCCGCGCCCTCGGTGGCCACCTCCCAGGCGGATTTCGCCAGCATCGCGGCGCGATCGGGGGCCAGCAGCGCCTCGACCGCCTGGCCGAGATCGGCGGCGCCGCGCACCGCCCGGCACGCCCCGGCGGCGGCGAGGCGGGCAAAGGCAGGGCCATGCGCCGCGGTCTGCGGCCCGTGCAGCACCGCCGAACCGAGCGCGGC
>Ga0208794_1000301_pt1 | contig 36494 bp, 46 predicted proteins | sample 32_taG_FD_184106 | JGI IMG/M metagenome (GOLD analysis project Ga0208794, IMG submission 184106) | Marine viral communities from the Gulf of Mexico - 32_GoM_OMZ_CsCl metaG (SPAdes) (version 2) | ecosystem: Environmental > Aquatic > Marine > Oceanic | place: Atlantic Ocean: Gulf of Mexico... | reverse complement strand
CTATTATATATAGTAGGAACCCGAATGATGTCAGGTTATTGCCGTCAGAGTTAAGGCTGGACCTGTCTTCTTTGAAAGCAAATGAACTGCGTCAGGCAATTCGTGATGTTTATCTTACGGACCAGTTGAGTCTTCCTAATAATAAGGGGATGACGGCTGAAGAGATTGCAACTCGCAGAAATGAGATGGAACGGCTTTTAGGTCCGACTATTGCGAGATTTGAATCTGAAGTGCTGGGGCCGATGCTGGAAAGGGTAGTGGGTATCATGTTCAGAGCGAAGGCTTTGCCTGAACCCCCAGCGGTCCTGGAAGGAATCTCTTCTATTGAGATTGAATATACTGGTCAATTGGCAAGAAGCCAGAAGATGGTTGAGGTGCAGTCGCTGAATAACTGGATCAACTTGATGATGCAGTGGTCGCAGATTGATCCGAATGTGGCGAAGGTTCCTGATCTTGTTTCGGCAGCACGTCTGGTGGCTCCAATTATGGGAGTGCCTAAAGCTGCGGTTCAAAGCAGTGAGGCCACTAACCAGGCAATTCAAGCTGTACAGAAAAAACAACAACAGATGGAAGGCCAGCAACAGTTGGCATTAATGGCAGAGTCGGCTGGTAAAGCAGCCCCGGCTATGCAGCAATTACAGGAAAGTGCAGCAAATTTAAGTGACGAAGAAAAGCAACAACTCGTCCAGCAGTTCAGTCCAAACTAAGGACAAACTAGCCAGGGCGTTTTGGGAAACATTTAGAAGTGGCAACGGGGTGATTGTTTATGACTTTCTGGAAAGTCAATATAACAACACCACCAGCTTTGTTCCAGGCGATTCTCATGCAACCGCATATAACGAAGGATGTCGTGCGGTATTTTTGCAGATTAAGCAGAACGTAGAAAGCTGGGAAAACAAAGGAAAGTAGTTTATGACCGAAGAGGCTATAACCCCCGAAGGGGCAGTCGAAGAATCAGAAGTATCTAGTGAAACTACAGAAGCAACAGCAGCACCTGAAGTAGAGAAGACTTGGCGTGATGATTTGCCAGATGAACTAAAGGGTGTCAAGACCCTTGAAAAGTTCAAGGATGTTTCTGGTTTAGCCAAGAGCTATGTAGAAACGGAAAAGTATTTTGAAGGTTCGGTCAGGATTCCAGGCGATGACGCTTCCGAAGAGGATTGGAATAAGTTTTACTCCAAGCTTGGCAGACCTGAAACCCCGGAAGATTACCAGTACGAAAAGGCTGAACTTCCAGAGGGTATGCAGTATGACACGGAATTTGAAAAAGAGTTCTTGCAGTTTGCACATCAGAAGGGTCTGAACAATAACCAGGTAACAGAGTTTTACAACTGGTGGAATAGCAAGACAAAAGATGTCTACGTTCAGAATGATGTAGAAAAGCAGAACAATATCCAGAAAGCTGAAATTGAGTTACGGGCTGATTGGGGCCGTCAGTACGATGAAAAGCTGGCGGGTGTGCAACGACTGGTTGACAAGTACGCCACTGAAGAGGACAAGGCATTCTTTGACCAGGGGCTTGGCAACGATCCAAGAATTGCAAAGTTCATGGACCGGATAGCAAAGGATTTTGGAGAAGGCAAGCATCTTGGCGATCCAAAAGTTAATGCGTTTACCGATCCCGAATCTGCACAAAAAGCGAAGGATGCGTTTTACGCAGACCCTTCAAGCGAAGATTATCAGGCATATTTTAACGAAAAACATCCACGCCATAAAGAAGTGGCGAAGATGATTGAGCGTTGGAATAACACTATTCACGGGAGTGAATAATGCCTTTACATAAAGAAGTTTCGTGCCTTGAGTGTGTTCAGTTTGTAAAGGAGACATCTACTTGCCGTGAATACAAAGCTAGTGTTGACGCAAGTAAGTTACTTAATTGTTACTTTTACACAACGAACCCAAAGAAGGCAATTCAACCACCGGAAATTAAGGTGGAAAAAAAGAAGACAAAGAAGCGAGTTTTAAAGTCTTTGCCTTCGATCCATAAGGATAAGCAACCCGCATAGGAAAATTGCAAGTCCTTCTTAGTCCTGGCAACCCGCTCTGGGTCAGGCAACAAGCAATGCCAGGAGAGTCCAACACATTGGGCAACTCTCCGAAAGTTAGAACTTTTAACATTAATTAGGAGAGTTACCAAATGTCTAACCAGATTAATAGGGCGTTTGAGCAACAGTTCAGCGACAACTTTATACATCTTGCTTCTCAAAAGGATAGTAAGTTTGGAAGTCGAGTTCGTGTTGAACAAGTTTCAGATGCCAAAAACTTCCATTTTGATCGGATGGATACGGTTAATATGGTTCAAGCGGTTTCTCGCCATGAAGATACGCCTCTCACAGAGGTTCCATTTTCTCGTAGGCGAGTTACGTTCAACACCTATCGTGCCGTTGACCTGATCGACAATCCTGATCGTGTCAAGATGGCGAAGGACCCACAAAGCCCAACTATGAAACAACTCTTATGGGCTTTAAATCGTCAGAAGGACGACATTATCATTGACGCTGCTTTGGGTAATGCTTTCAGCATTGATTCAGCCGATGCATCTTCTACCGTTGCTCTTCCTGCTGGACAGCAGATTGCTAACGGTTCTGCTGATTTGACCCTGGCAAAAATTATCGAAGCCAAGAAGATTCTCTTGGACAACGATGTTGATCCTGATGAAGAGGAAATGTTCTTTGCAATCGGGCCAGATCAGTTGGAAGCCTTGTTGAATGACACCACCATTACATCCGCAGATTACAACTCTGTGCGACTGTTGATGTCTGGTGACATTGATACTTTTATGGGCTTTAAGTGGATCATCACTACTCGCCTGGATGTTGCTTCTAACATCCGCTCTTGTATTGCTTGGGCGAAGAGTGGTCTTGGTCTTGCTATGAACGGTACTCCCAACATTCGCATCAGCGAAAGAGCAGATAAAAACTACTCTACTCAAGTATTTGTGGAAGCCTCTATGGGTGCGACACGAATCGAAGACGAGAAAGTTGTCCAGATTGACTGTGACGAGTCTGCTTAATCACGATTGAATGTTTAATTTTACTTTAAGGAGTATTAACAATGGCAACAGCTAAAGGTATTGAAATCACCGCCATTGATGCTAACCCACAGGTTCTTCGTGAAGCGGGTAGCATGGGTGGAAAGGTGCGTGTCGCTATGGACACAATCGCTGCTGGTACGGGCGATATAGATGACAACGATGTTCTTTTGTTGGCACAGGTTCCCTCTAATGCCAAGATTATGAGCATCCAACTGTTTAATGACGACCTGGATTCTAACTGTACGCCTACTTTGACGGCTAACTGTGGAATCTATAACGGCCCTCAAGACTACACGATTAGTGGCACTCGTACTGCTGCTAATGCGGTTGTTGACGAGGACTGTTATGCAACGGCTATTACGACTTTACAGGCTGCCAACACTGCTGGTGTTGAGTTGGCGTATGAGGTTCGTAACGTCAATGCTGTGGCTAACCATGTGTGGGAAGATGCGGGAATTTCTGAAGACCCTCATGTTGACCTTCGCATTGGGCTGACCATGTCTGCCAACCCAGCTACTGCTGCTGCTGGCGATGTGACTATGGTTGTGACTTACGCAGTAAACTAAGTAAGTGGGGAGTGCTTACACAGGCTCCCCCTCTTTTTTATGATTGTAGAAAAAATAAAGCCAGACAAAATCAGATTTTTAGATTACACGCTTCGCACTGACAAGGATGTAATTCACACTATTGAATTGTCGGATGAAAATTCTGTGGAGCATTTTATGACCTGGTATGACACCAGCGATACGGATTGGGAGTCGATAGCAAACATTCAGCCACATAATGATGCCGTCTTCCACCGTGAACGACCCAAGTGGGCCTGGTTCCAGAAGAGGTTCTTCGGGATGGATGGTGTAAAGCTTCGCAAGCATTACCATATTTTTTGCGATAACCAGCCTGGGTGGAATGAGGTGGAGCGACTTTTGTTTTTATTGGAAGGGCGTATTCGCCCACGATTTGCCAAGGCAATACGGAAATATTTTGGGAAAGAAGTTTAAGAGCGGAATCGCCTCATACCCGCAGGGGTTTCTAAGGTATGTGGTTTCGCCAGAAAAGATATGCCTTCAGTTTGACAGGCCAGAAGTTAAGATCAGGCCAAAGAAGGAGTATGCGGACGAATTGTTTAAGCTGCCCAGTTGTGAATTGAGTTTGCCGATTGAGAGGCAGGGTAACGAAGTGGGAGTGTTGGCAGTTGGTTTACAGTTTCCAATATTGCAGGAAACGCAGATGCAGATGGTTGAAGCATACAAGGAACACTTGGAGAAATATCCAGGCGTTCTAAACGAATTTATTCATGAGCTTTGTACCCAGTTACAAAAGCTTTTATAACTAGTGGTAATACACTTTATAACTAGTGGTAATCAATGTCCTCATTTGTTGAAATTGGATCAAATGCATTAAGGCTCCTGGGTGATGATGCAATCACTTCTCTGACCGATGATACGGAACGGGCGAGGCTAGTCAACGGAATTTACGAAGAAGTGCGTGATGAAGTCATCCGTGCTGCTCTTTGGAACTTTGCAATGGAGCGACAAGTTCTTGCATCCTTGGCAGCTACCCCAGCATTCCGGTGGGGATACCAGTTTCAACAGCCCAGTGATTGTTTGAGAGTTGTTGATGTTTTTTCGGGCGATGTTCGGATTGACTATGTGGTTGAGGGAAGAAAGATTTTATGTGACACCTCTGCGGTGAATTTACTTTATTTAAAGCGTGTCACAGACCCTAATGAATTTGATTCGCTATTTATTGGAGCTTATACCGCAAAGCTTGCTGCGGAACTAGCGTTCCCTATTACCGGAAGCAATACAGCTTCTGAAAAGTTTTGGACTCTTTACGATAGGAAGATACGGGAAGCACGAACTATTGATAGTCAGGAAAGCAACCTTGGCGATTTAGATGTCCAAAAATTAGTTGACGCACGACTGGGAGATGTTGTGTAGATGTCCAAAAGTAATTCAATCTATTCTGCTTTTACTACCGGGGTTATTACTCCACGGTTAGAAGGGCGTGTAGATTTTGCAAAATACAAAGACTCACTCAATGTTCTGGAAAACGGAATAGTGTTACCTCATGGTGGCATTAAGCGTAGAGGGGGTTTGAATTTTGTTGCAGATGTGAAGGCGTTGGGGGATGCATCAGAGTTGGTCACCAACGGAACATTTACATCTGATATTTCTGGATGGACTGACAAGTCGGTTGGCACAGGCAGCATTGCCCATAATACCAACCTGATGGACATCACTTCGGTTGATGCCAGTAACTATGGATGGGCAGAGCAAAGTATTACGACAGTAGCTGGGCAGAGATATGTATTCGCATTTACGATTGGCGTAGGGGCAATCAATGTTCAGGTCGGCACTGCAACAGGTGGAGAACAAATATTTGCGAGTACTAGTTTTGGTACAGGTACTCACACTATTGAATTAACCGCAACTACGACATCCACCTTTATAGGTTTTAAACATACTACGAATGCCACACATACATTAGATACTGTGACATTCCAGGCGGGAACTCAAGACGCAAAGGTCCGACTGGTTCCATTTGAGTTTAGCGTAACTCAGCCGTACATTTTAGAGTTTGGCAATTTATATATCAGGGTGTATCGGAACAACGCACAGATTACCAGTGGTGGAGTTCCTGTAGAAATTACGACAACTTATACAACCGCAGATTTATTTGATCTGCAATTTGTTCAATCAGCAGATACTTTATATATAGCCCATAAATCATATGCCCCAAGGAAACTCACAAGGACATCGCACACATCGTGGACGCTCTCGTCAATCAGTTTCACCGGGACCACTTTCCCTTCTACTTTTTGTGCTGGTAGTGCTGGTACTGGTTCTGACGGTAGTAATCAAAATCCGGGGGCCGTTACCTTTTTCAACCAACGACTCTATTGGGGCGGGTCTAATGACGACCCACAAAAAATCTGGGGCAGCAAGGTAGCAGCATTTGAAAATATGGATCAGGGTACTGCCCTGGATGATGAGTCTGTGGAATTTACCTTGGTGGCAAACGAGGTTAACGCTATCCAGTGGTTGGCAGAATCAACAGATATGTTGTGTGGCACATTGGGCGGTGAATTTACTATCTCCGGTGGGCAGGACGACAATATTACGCCAAGCAATATTAAGGCGATTCGGCAAGCAAGTTTTGGCAGCAATAAGGTAAACCCATTAAATGTTGGCAACCTGTTGTTGTTCAACCAACGGGCTGGAAGAAAAATAAGAGAGTTGGTTTTCAACTTTGACGTAGATGGTTACCTGGCTCCTGACATTACTATTCTGGCTGAAAATCTTACAGAGTCTGGAATCACGGACATGGCGTATCAGCAGGAAGAAGATACCCTGGTATGGGCCGTAACGTCAGACGGGGATTTGATTGCTTGTACTTATTTGCGGGACCAGGAAGTGGTTGCATGGCATAAGCATCCTGTAGGCGGAGAATTGCCAGTCGTTGAATCAGTAGCTGTAATTCCTTCTGCTGATGCGTTGAAAGATGAGCTATGGGTATCTGTAAAACGCAGGGTCAATGGCATTACCAAAAGATTTATTGAGTATCTCAACCCTGAAATATTTGTTGATTCTGGACTGACTCTGGATAACCCGGTAACTATTTCTGGGGCGACTCAAGCTGATCCTGTCGTGGTTACTGCAACCGCACATGGTTTTTCAGACGGTGACTTGGTTGACATTAAGCTGGTCAAGGGCATGACTGAATTGAATGGCAATCGCTATAAGGTTGCTAATAAGACTGCCAACACATTTGAATTAACCAATCAAACGGACGACTCAAATATTGATGGCACGGGTTATTCAGCTTATGACTCTAGCGGGGAAGTAAGGGTTGGTGTGACTACATTATCCAACCTTGAACACCTGGAAGGTGAATCGGTACAGATCGTTGGAAATGGTGCGGTCTTTCCTAATAAAACTGTATCGGGTGGATCAGTGACTGTCAGCAAGGCAGTGTCTGAAGCATATGTCGGATTAAGCTATGTCACCACTGTGAAGCCGTCACGGCCAGAGTTTGGTAGTCCGCTAGGAACAACGCAGGGTAAGAAGAAACGGTGGAACCAGGTATTGGTTCGTTTGGTATCTACACTGGGGATTAAGATTAATGGTGACCAGCTACCATTCAGAAAGAGTTCTGATGAAATGGGTAAATCTCCTGACTTGTTTACCGGAGATAAAAAAGTGATGAACCTTGGATATGATCGTGATGGTTATATTGAGGTTAAACAAGAACAGCCACTTGATATGCATATAGTGGCTATTATTGGCGACCTGAATGTCGGAGAGTTGTTCTAGGTGGTTCCAAAAGTTTGAACCTTGGCATATGGATGCCATCCTCATGCGTAGTAGGGAAGAGGATACTTTCAAGCTGGTGGATAAAGGTTTAGACGCAGCCATGAAAGAGGGCAACAAAGGCACTGCGTTTACAGGATTTACGGAAAATGAAATCATAGGTTGTGCTGGAATACTTCCTATTTGGGAAGGCGTAGGTCATGCCTGGGTAGTAATGGGTAAGAACTATAAAAAGCACCGCCTCTGGATTCATAAAAATGTACAAGACACTTTCCTGAAGATTGCTGTTGGCAAGGGGATGTGGCGGGTCCAGGCAAATGTCCAGGCTGACTTTTTTCCAGCACTTCGCTGGATTGAAGCACTTGGTTTTCACTGCGAGTCAACGATGAAGAGATATGGCCCGGACGGGAAAGATCATTATATGTATGTGAGGTTTTTTGAATGAGTTACGGATTAGCTCTTTGTGAAGATGACCAGAGCAGATGGGAGTGGCTGCTCAAGAAGGCAGATCACGAACCCACTACTATTGCTTTAGCCAGTCTAGCTGTATCAGCTATTGGTGCTGGTGTCTCTGCATTTGGTCAAATGCAACAGGGCAAAACTGCAAACAAGATTGCCCAGCGTAACGCAGAGATTGAAAGACGTAACGCTAAAATTGCCAAGGACAACGCCAGGTTTAATGCAGACTTAAGAAAGAAGCGTGGCAGGGATGAGCGTGGGTCCACAATTTCCAGCCTTGGCAGTCAAGGGGTACAGGTGTTTGACGGGGATAATTTTGGTTTATTGGCAGAACAGGACTTTGTTACAGATTTAGAGGCACAGGTGATTGAGCGTGGTGGTCAGATTGACTCCGACAACTTGAATGCCAGGGCAACGATTACTTCTGCACAAGGAACCGCAGCAGAGAGTGCTGGGAAATTTGGGGCTGGCACAACACTGCTGACTACCGCTGGTAGTGCTGGTTTGGGTTTTGCACAATTTAAGGCACAGGGTTAATGGCTATACAGATTACGAGACACGCACGAGGCGTTGCGAGAAATGAGGGGTTTCAGGAGACTGTAAACCCAGGTCCGTTTGTGAATGCTTTTAACAGCACTATCAGGGCTGGGCAGGAATTAGCAAATGTTGGTGGCAAGATGAGTACGTTTGCTGCACAGCAAGCTGCTGTTGAAAATGATAATTACACAAACAATAAATTATTAGAGTTTGAACAGTACAAGGCTGGCGAAGTGAATCGCATGGCCAATGACCCGCAGTTCAGGGAAAAGGTTTCTCCAGCAAATTATGAGTCTACGTTACTGCAAAGTTTAAAAAAGAAACAGGCTGAATTGTTCAGGGATATTCCAGTCAGCCGTCAGAATACATTTAAGTTGGCAACCGAGAAGTCAATCTTAAGTGGCAGGGCTACAGCCTTAACGCAAATGAAGAAGGTGAATGATGGCAACTTCAAGGCTAATGCTTTGTCACTACGACAAAATGTATTAGATGCGGTTGCCAATCCTGGCCCGGACTTTGATATGCAGACCGCATTAAATAATTATATCGGACATATCAAGAATGGGGTTCGTACTAATGTGTATGAAGAGGATGAGGGTCTGAAGTTAATTCAAAGCTTCCAGAATGAAGTGGCATTAACCCAACTTGATCGTGAAGAGTCTGTGATTATTAATAGTGCGGACACAACTGTTGATGACGTAAAAAATCACATAGTCAACATCGATAAAAGCCCGTTGTCTCCCAAGAAAAAGCCACAGCGGAAAGCGGATATGCTGAAGAGTTGGGCAGTAGTTAGGAAGCAGCGTGAGGCTCGTGATACAAAAATTGCCAAGGAAGTAGAAGATGCAGCCTTCGCACACATTGCCTTGAATATGCCAAATCCAGAATTAGCAGTGCAGGATGAAGGTGTGGTGGATGTTGCGTTTGTCAGGCATTTGGCGGACTTAGGTATTATTCGTGATGATGCAAAAATTGACAAGTATGTCAAGTTGTTGGTTGAGCAGGAAAACTCAGAAAACTTACCAGAAGGCTTTGAAGACGTAGAGGCGATGGGGGCAATCTTCCAGAACATTAAGAGTGCCACTTTAAAGCCTGACATTTTACCGGAAGATGCCAATGCAGTATTAGATGCATTTGAAAAACAAGTGACTGAATTGCCGTTTGAATTTCCTGAAACTATTTCGTTGAAGGAATCGAAGGAATTGGTGAAGGAGATTAACGCATTTCGCACGGCTATTACAGACCGTAAAACCAGATTTGAAGAGCAGAACGTAGATGATGCGAGACAGCGTGTTTCCCAGCGTATTTTAGGTAACCCGTTGACTAGTAAGTTTACCAATGTTGAGGCATCAATTGCTGGTGATGCAGAAGAAATTGTTGAGATGCTGGTGCGAAGTGGCATGGATAAGCGTCTGGCGGTTGAAGAGGCGTTGGAAACTGTAGATATGAAACGTGGTTTTTCCAGAGCTTTTGATCCTGTTGAGGCCGAAAAGACTGTGCTAGAAGCATATCAAAATTCTCCAAGAGATATGACTGAAGACGACATACTGTTATTGAAAAAGATTATTGAGCGTAGAAAAGGGGGTGAAAGTGGCCCAAGCAAGTAAAAATCCCCTGGCTGTTGATGGGACCATTACATTGACCAAGCAAGCTCCACAGGTTGATTTAGAGGCAACCTTTACAGAACAATCGCTCAAGGTCAAGGAAGAGACTGTGACTCAAATGATGCAGGAAGCATTTGAGGGTACACCTGAAGGAGAGGCTCTTGGATTTGTGGGTGAGGCGGATACCCCTGTGACACAGGCTGGAATCATTCCAGAGCCAGAAGGAATTTCCACGGCCAGGGCATTGGGCGAGATTGTTTTTGGCGGACCCACAGATGCATTTTTCAACAGTGCTACAAATATTACGGCTGCGGGGCAGGAATTACGAGACACAGAGATTGGTGGAAAAACGGTTCAGCAATATTTGGAAGAGGCGGACCAGTTTTTTGGAACAGAAAATTTCTTTGGGGATATTGGTGCGGGGGGGTTACTTAGCGGACGCATTGATGTCCCTATTGGCACAATGGATCGAAAGGGTGGAACCGGAGTGCAGTTGCTTCGAGGGTTGACCGCCTTTGCCACATCGATGATGACATTTCGTGGTATGGGGGCCAATACATTTGGGAGTGGTGTGGGGGCTGATCTGGTTTCAATGGACCTGGATAACAACTTAAGCAATATGTTTAATGAATTTGTGCCAGAGGGTTCACCGTTTCGGAATCCCATTACTGATTTTTTGGCAGCCAAATCAGATGACAGCACGTTTGCCAAAGCTTTAAAAAGTGCTGGCGAGGGTATCGGGATCGCTATCCCATTAGAGTTGGGGGCTGGATTAGCAAGATTGCTGAAGCGGTTTCAAAGCCCAGGAAGAACTTTTGATGCTGTAGAAGAAGGGGTAGAGGCTGGGGTGAAGCAAGTGGATGAGGTTGCCGATGTCGCTCCTGGTGTTCAGGCAACATTTGGCGGTCAGGTCCATGACATCTCTGCGATGCAGTTGCCGTTTGAAAAAATTAATAATGAAAAGATTCTTCGCAAGATTAGCGATGAACTTGAGGCGACTTTAAAAGAGCGTTCAGTTCTTGATGATCAGGGGATACCGACTATCAAGAAAAATAAGAAAGGCCGTGAAGTTGCAATACAGGCCGCGGATGAACTCAAAGCCAGAGAGAAGTTTTTTGCAGACCCTGAAGGTGAGGCAAAACGGTTACTGGAGTTTGATCCGAATAAAAAATTAAACCGTGTTGATGAAATTGAATTTGCACTGCTCCGCCAAGCATCGTTCCAGCGTATTGATGATTTAGCTAGGGAAGGTGGCGAGGCTTCTGCGGAAGCTGCATTACAGCAATTCCGGTTTCACATGGATGTGATTGAGGAGCAATCAGCAAGATTTAGTGAGGCTGCTGGTCGGGATTTGGCAATACGCAATCGCCTGAAGAAAGGTGACTTGGGTAAGGGGCAGAAAGTTGCGTCTGTTGGTGAGCAAATGCAACGCCAGGTCGATGACAATATTGACCCTTTGGCATTTGCACAGAAGTGGCGTGAGACTAACCCAGAAGCTGTGATGAAGGAAGCCAAGCGTCTTGGTGGTGCTGATATGTTTTTTGAAGCGTGGGTCAACTCTTTGTTTGGTATCAAAACCCATGTTGTCAACATTGCTGGCAACGTCATGAATATTGGTTTGCAAACTGTTGAGCGTGGCGTAGCAGCACAAATACGCAGAACAAAGCGTATGTTTGGTGGTTCGGCAGCGGGAGTCCAGGCGGGGGAAGCTCAATCCATGTTGTATGGAATGCTTATGTCCCAGCCAAAAAACTTTGCTGTGTTGGCAAAAAATTTAGGGCGTGTTGCTTCCTTGAAAGAAATTCCAGCTTCTCAATTCCAGAAGCTTGATCAGGCAAATGTTAGGGCTATTACCGGGAAAAACTTTGGCTTGAAGGAAGGCAGTTTCATGTACCAAGGGGCTGATATGGCGGGGCATCTTATGTCTAGCCAGGGCAAATTGCTTTTGACGATGGATGAGTACTTTAAGATGAATGGGTACACGGCAGAGATTTATGCCCAGGCTCATAGGACCGCAATGTCTGAAGGAAAACACTTGTTAGGCAAGAAGGCATTAAATGAACGTATTGCCCAGTTGTTAGAAAATCCTTCGCCATCCATTAAAGCAAACGCAGAGAATTTTGCAGACTATGCCACATTCACCAAGGAGTTGGGTCAGGCTGGTAAGAAGATGCACGACTTTATCCATTCTACTCCGCTGGGTCGATATGTTGTTCCGTTCCATAATGTGTTGGTTAACCTGGCAAAGTTTTCCGGGGAAAGAACACCACTGGCATTGTTCAGTAAAAAGATTCGGGCTGACATTGCTGCTGGCGGTGCTAAGGCGGATTTAGCCCAGGCACGAATTGCCACTGGTACAGCAGCGTCTATGGCATTCCTATCGCTTGCGTTAGGTGGGGGATTAACAGGTAACGGTCCTCAAAACGCTAAGATGCGAGAGGCATGGCGAAGAAAAGGGAATCAGCCTTATTCTGTTGTGGTGATGGGCAAGGACGGGAAAGAGAGACATATAAGTATTCAACGTGCCGAACCAATTGCATTCTTCGCTGGGATGATGGCGGACTTTGTTGAGATTGCTGACCAGATTTCAGAGGGTGAACGTATTGCCTTTGCCCAGGGATTTGTGTTGACCATGAGCCAGCATTTTTTAAGTCAGACATTTGCTAAAAGTGTTTCTGATTTTATGCTGGCATTTCAGGAAGGCAGAAGTAAGTTTTTTGAAAACTTAGGGAGTAGCGTTGTTCCGTTTGGTGGAGTCTTTCGGGATTTGGAAAAAGTTACAGACCCAACCTTGCGGGATACGAAGACTGTTGACCCGGAATTTTTACGCAATGAGTTTGTCAGTCAATTTGGTGAAGAGTTTGGAAATTCACTGGCTGATTCTGGGGAAGTCTTATTCCGCACGTTGAACAATATTAAAGCTAACCTTCCTGGTTATAGTGAGGATTTGCCACCCCGTGTGAATATGTGGGGAGAAGAAGTGGCCTATGAGAAGGGAGTGGGGTTTGATCCATTATCTCCATTCTTTATTCAAACGAAGAAGGACAGTCCTGTAGACGATTGGATTTTGGAATTAAAAGTACCAGTGGGTTTGCCAGAACCTGTTATATCGAATGAAGCTTTAGGCATCCCTAATATCCCTGGCAATAGAAGCAAGATGCCAACTGCTATTCGTCTGAAGCCTGAAGAGTATCACGAATATGTTGTTCTTGCTGGTGAATCAGCGTTTAAAATTTTAGAGGAAGATGTCAAAGAACAATTTTTTCTAGAGATGCCAGATATAGGCAAGGCCGATTACATCCAGGGCATTGTTCATTTAGAACGTGCCAAGGCAGCACAAGCGTTAGTGGAGTTGAAGGATGCAAATGGAGATTTGAAATATCCAGAGCTTGCAAAGATGCTATCCGATGAGTCAATTAACGCCCGTATTCGGCTCATTGAAGAGACTATTGACAAAGTTACCACCACACCAAGGAATCGATAGATGACTATAACAACTACTACATTAACTAAGCAATACAATGGAAATGCTTCCACGACTATTTTTGCTTATGATTTTAAAATCCTCGCAGAGGGGGATATCAATGTATACCTTGGCACTCCGGTGGCTGCCCCTACTACTTGGACATTGCAAACTCTAACCACTCATTACACGGTATCGGGTGTAGGCGAGGCGGGTGGCGGGAATATTACATTTGTAACTGCTCCACCTTCTGGAACCGGGAATGTTTTCTTTGAGCGGAGTACGGCACAAACGCAGTCTACTGACTATGTGGAGAATGATCCATTCCCCGCAGATACGCATGAAGATGCATTGGACCGGGCGACTGTTCAGATACAGGAATTGCAGGAAGAGATTGACCGATGTTTTAAGTTGGGCGATCCAGCAAACCCAGTACCAGATAGTGGAACGGTAAACCTTACACAGAACGCTACTAATCGTGCAAGCAAGTACGTTGCGTTTGACACATCTGGAGATTTAACTCTTGATGCTGGTTTAGGAACCTGGCAAGGAACCTGGGCGACTGCTACGGATTATGTAGTGGGAGACATTGTTAAGGATACTAATCCTACTCCTAATGTTATTTACCGCTGTAATACAGCCCATACCTCTACAGGTAGTTTGCCAATATCTTCTAATGCTGATGTTGCCAAGTGGGACCAGATTATTACTGACGGGGCAACAGGTGCAACAGGTACTTCACAGGGCGTGGAGATGTTGTGGGATAGTGCTACAGCAGATTCCGACCAGGGTGCGGGAACAGTCTGGATAAATAATGCAACAGCTAGTTCTGCCACTGTGCTGTACATGGATGACGTTGACGACAACGCAGCCAGTATCAATGCAATGGTGGATAGCTGGGATGATTCAACTTCTACTATTCGTGGCACGGTTACTATTAGGAAGCAGACTGCCCAGGAAAACTTTCACATCTTCAACGTCACAGGGGCTGTAACCAGTGCATCGACTTACTCCAAGATAGCGGTTACTCACGTTGCATCAGCAGGGACTATCTCTGATACAGATGCTGTGTCAGTCAATTTCACAAGGACTGGTGACTTTGGCATATCGTCTGGGTATGACTATTTATGGGACTCAGACACGGCTGACAGTGATTCAGGAGCAGGGAAGGTTTGGTTTAACAACGCTACTTTGGCAAGTGTTACGACTGTATACATCGATGACGTTGACGCTAACAGCAACGACATTCAGGCTGACCTGGATACTTGGGATGATTCTACCAGCACCACAAAGGGTACGATCAAAGTTACCAAAAAGTCTGACCGGGCTGTATACGCAGTCTATAACGTAACAGGAAGCGTCACATCAGCATCAACGTATTCAAAGGTAGGCGTAGCACATTCTGTGTCAGCAGGGTCATTCAGTGATGGTGACGAAGTAAATTTACAGTTTAGCAGAACTGGAGACAAAGGCGACACGGGGGCTGCTGGTGGTGGAGCTACTAACGGATTTGTAATCGCAATGAGTGTTGCACTTTAGGAGAAAGTAATGGCACAAGATTTTGAAAGACATATTGATAAAGATACAGGTACAAGTCCTGTCACTGTTTTTACAAGTGATAGCGATGATGCTGTAATTGGAATTAGGCTTTGTAATGTTCATGCGAGTGCAGCTATTAATGTGGATGTTTATGTGACTAATACTGCTACTGATTATTACATTGCTAAGAATGCTCCTATTCCGTTTGGAAGTTCATTAGAACTGATAGATGGTGGAGCTAAAATTGTATTGCAAAACGGTGATGCTTTGAAAGTTGTAAGTGATACTGCAAGCTCACTTGATTCTATTGTATCTCGCATAGACACAATTAGCGCATAAGGAGAGACTATGGGATACGTTGGAAATGAACCTACGGCTGTGCCTCTTACTGGTACTGACTTAAGTGATGGAATTATTGCTAAGAATCATATAGCAGAAGATCGAGGGGGCATTGGTGGATTAACGTGTTCAAACAATGGTACCGATGCGGATCATGATCTTGATATAGCAGTTGGCTATGCAACTGATTATGGCAACGCTGTTGTTATGGAGTTGACCACAGCCATTACCAAACAAATTGACGCAACGTGGGCAGTAGGTGACGATGCTGGTGGACTTGATACTGGAGCAGTTGCAGCTTCAACTGGTTATGGAGTGTACCTGATTAGACGCTCTGATACTGGTGTTGTTGACGCTTTGTTTAGTACGGATATGTCTGCTGCTGGTAGTTCAGTAACGATGCCAACCAACTATGACCAGAAGAGATTGATAGGTTGGGTGAGGACAGATGCTAGTTCTAATATATTAGCATTTACGCAGTCAGGTGATTACTTTAGGTTGACAGGTTCGCCCCCAATTGATGTAACTGATAATTCTATTACCACGCAAACTGCGGAGACTGCTACTTTAACTGCACCACCTTTAACATTAATACACGCAACTTTTGTCTTAACTAACTCAACAGACACAGGCACTGCTGGTCGATTACATATATATACGAAGGGTTCTGGCGAGACTGATACAAATGACACCGACAGTTTTTCAATTATCCAGACCTCTGGCACGTTTGACAATATGGCTGCAAACGGGTTTGTGTTAGCTAACTCTTCCAGCCAAATTGAATACTCTGCGTTGGTAACAGGGGGAACAGCTACGATAAACATAGCCATGCTAGGATGTACTATGCTAACAAGGAGTAACCCATAATGATAAGTAATATAGTAGACAATAACGGTCTTCTTGTTTACACAGGAAATGATGTTGACACTAAGTTTGCCACAGTATTGGCAAGAACTGGTCATCAAAGAGTAGATGGTGATATTCCTCAACTGGAGTATCCCAAGTGGAACGGAACAGATTGGATAGAAGGTAAAACAGCTTTGCAACAGTGGAAGGAAGATATGCAAGCAACTGACCGGAACCTTCCGAGATGGATGGAAGATTTTATAACTGAGAATGTCACTCTAGCCCCCGGCAGGGTGAAAGACAATTATGATGCGAAGGTTGCTCTTCGTGCGACTAAACCGGGAGCTTAATAAATGGGATACATAGGCCAACAACCTAATCACGGCAACCTTGCTGCTGACGTATTTAGTGGTGATGGTAGCACCACTGGCTTCACCTTAAGCTACTCTGTAGGTTCAGCCAACTCCATCTCAATATACATTGATGGTGTGAAGCAAGCAGTCTCTACCTATACGGCTAGTGGTACGACATTGACGTTTACTACTGCTCCACCATCAGGGACTAATAACGTCGAGGTAATCTTCTTAGCACTTGAGATAACACTACCTACACCGGGGGATGCTACTGTCACCCCTGCAAAGCTGACCAGTGATACACGTTCTTACTTTAACCGTAACGATATTATCAATGGTGGCTATCTAGTCAATCAAGAAAATAATACTTCTGCCACAGACGATGCTTACAGTATCGGTGACTTGTTTCTGTATGTAGGTGAAAACTCGTCAACTACCAGTTTACAAACTTCAGGTGGGCCACAAGGCGATAGGAACTTTGCAAGGATCAACGTAGATAATGCTAATGCTCAAGCAGGGTGGGTTTACTTCTTGGAGAGCAAAGACTGCCAAGACTATATTGCCAATGGTGCTTTGTCGTTTGGCATACAGGCTAAGACAACTTCAGGTGCTATTGATACTATCAGGATAGGCATCCTCAAATGGACGGGTACTGCTGACTCTATTACCTCTGATGTTGTTGGGACTTGGGCAAGTGATGGAACCGACCCCACATTGGCAACTAACTGGAGTTATGAAAATACACCATCCGATTTAAATCTAACCACATCATGGCAACGCTTCACAGTTGAGAATGTAACTGTTGACTCAGATACGAAGAACATAGCTATATTTATCTGGACTGATGACGGGACTATTACTGCTAATGACCAGCTCGATGTAACTGAATGGCAACTTAATCCCGGTGCTACGGTACACGACTTTTATAGCAAGCCCACAGGGTTAGTTCAGCACGAGGTTGATTATTACCTTCAACGCTTTGAATGGCAACAAACCAATGCCCATAGGATATGTGTGATGGCTGCGGACTCGGCTCCACAATCCCTTGGCTTTATTCCCTTTAGGGCTGAAATGCGGACGGTACCAACTATCACCAGTTCTGCTGCTGGCACATTTGATGTGCAAAATGCCGGTGGAGTGACAGCGGATGCTTCGAGCATCGCATGGGAACACGCTAATAGAACGCAAGTATGTGCAAGGACACAGCGAACAGGATCTGGACTAAATGCTGGTGAGGCTGTACTCATGGTTCGAGATAGCACAGATACAACATGGATGATGGCAGACGCTAGACTTTAGGAGGCTAAATGGAAATCAATACGGTAGAAGTACAGGAGGATGGGAGCTATAAAATAAATGACACTATATCTGTCCCTGACGATATGGCAAACCGCCATAGGCGTAAACTTCAGGTATGGCTAGACGCTGGCAATACGCCAACACCTTACGTTGCTCCAGTGCCTAGCTGGGAAGATCAGATGGCTGAAAGTGACAGAACTATGATTCCTCGCTATCTTGAAGACCACATAACATCAGACCACGGTGGAGTAGCTGGCAACGCTAGTTTACAGGCGAAGTATGACGCTAAGGTGGCTTTGCGAAATAGTAAACCAGCTTAATCAGAATAACGCTTTTATGATACATAAAACTTTTAACTATATAACGGTTATACAGGAGAATTTCGACACATGATTGAGATACATCGAAACATTAAGGATTATTCGATATGACAACTAAAGTTAGCCCTGCAATGGGTGGAGGGTGGGAGTATATAAGCGTAGTTAATGCTTCAGGAGCTTCCACAATTGCCTTTACAAATATGGTATCTGGGTATGACTACCATTATGTTTTAGAAAACATTGTGCCGTCAGTTGATTCACGGTCATTTCACGGAGAGCTAGGAATATCTGGCCCTACATATAGAACAGCTAATTATAAGGCAACAGCATTTTCTACTAATGTTTCTGGAACTTCTCAGTCGGCAGAAGCAACTACTAATATGTTATTTGCCGACCCTGCTGTTACAGAAGGATTAGGTACTGGTACTAATGAGAAGCTATATCGTGCGGAACTGACTTTAACTAACCCTGCTGGAACTTCTGAGTTTACTAGCTGGATAGGACACGCCGCATTATTTGGACATAACGCTGAGATGGTTCCAATGACTTGGCGTGGTGTTTATACAGGAGCGGCCGAAGCTCATGTAGCTATTAAATGGTATGCCCAGACAGGAAATTTGACAGGTGATGTTTATCAATATCGCAGATTAAGAGGTTCATAATGGCACGTTTTCATGCAACACAAGATGGCAATATACCCTTCACGCAAGCTGAAGAGGATGCTAGGGATGCACAAGAGGCTCAGTTTATCGCTGAACAACCTATGAAAGATTGGTTGGGAGCTATGCTTGCCAGTGACGCAATCCTTCCGAGATGGGGAGAGGATTTGATGGACAACATGGATTTGACCAATGTTCCACAACAGACGATTGATAAACTAACGGCTAAGAAGGCACTGAGGGCTACGAAACCACAATGAGAGCCAAACTAGTTTTTCAAATACTAGTATGAAGCTAGTATGAACATTTCGGTAAACACAAGATCAACACGCTGATCTTATTAACCGCCTTGGTTAATATAACAGAATAGCGAGATTGTGATACATCAAACTTTTAACTATATAACGATAAACAGACTTTGCGAGGGCAGAAACCTTAATGAGCGAAGATATTACACTAAGACATGGCGATATTATCGCTGGCAGCCAGGCTAATAAGCAAGGCCATAACACTGTGCCAATTGCTGCTGCGTATGACGGCACTACCTATACTCCGAAAGTCAGATTAGCTGGCCCTATGTCAGCATTTGGCGACATACTGGTAGCAGAGCGTACTCCGCAAGTTCAGATGAAGTTTCCCTATGGAGTTAACTCTGACATAGGCCAGACGCTGACTAACAAAGCTGGCAGTTCTGTTACCTCATCAGATGGCAACGCTATTGTTACTTGCTCATCTACTGCCGAATCATTCAGCCAGATCAGGACTATTGATACTGTAAGGTATGGCCCAGGTCAGGGCTGTAAGTTTATGGGGACGTGTGCATTCACTACAGGCGTTGCCAACTCTTCGCAAGTGTTTGGCCCAGGTGATGATGACGAAGGCTATTACTTTGGCTACAACGGCACTAGCTTTGGTGTGATGCGTAGATCAGGTGGCACACTTGAAGTACGTTCATTAGAAATTACAGCAGGGGCTGGCACATCTGCTGGCAATATCACCATCACTCTTGATGATACTGCTGTGACTGTGGCTGTGGCATTAAATGACACTGTTGCTGAAGTGGTCGCCAAAATAGTCGCAGCATCTGCTGATATATTTAACGCTGGCAGAGGCTGGGAAGTAAGAACGCCTGACAGTGTTACCGTTGAATTTATCTCCCTGGTAGCTGAAAATGCTACTGGCACATTCAGCTTTGCTGATACAGATACGACTGGCGTAACAGCTAATGCTTTTTCTACAGATGTAACTGGCGTTGCTCCTACTGAAACATGGGTTGCCCAATCTTCATGGAACATAGATAAAATGGATGGCACTGGCCCAAGTGGTATGACGCTTGATCCTACCAAGGGTAATGTCTATGGCATTGAGTGGCAGTACCTTGGTTATGGTGCAATTACATTTGCCATTGAAGATGACAATACGGGTATGTTCCAGCCAGTTCATCGCATTGACTATACCAACCAGAACACTACGCCCACTGTAGTCAATCCTACCTTCCATTTAAACTTGATTGCCAAGACTGAATCAGGTTATTCAGGCGGTGCTTTAACAATGAAGACTGCTTCTATGGCAGGGTTTATTGAAGGTAAAGAAAGCATTAAGGGCATCAGGCGAGGCGTAACAGATACGAAGACTGTTGCCACTACTGAACTGCCTGTAATGATCCTGCATAACAAACTGGTCTACAACTCTGCCATCAACAAGGTCAGCGTTTACCCTGACTACATCAACTTTTCTACTGACGCAACCAAGTCGGCTATTATCAGAGTGTATTTAAACCCAACTGAAATAACTGGTGGCGTAGCTATGACAGCCATTGACAGCAACTCTGTGATGGAGCATAGCGGGACTGGCACAGGTATAGTTGGTGGTACACTGGAATTTGCATTTGTTATTGGTGCTGGAGAAGGTAAAGACCTTCAGCTAAGTAATGAGGAGCTAACATTACGACCTGAAGATCGTTTAGTCATCACCGCTGAACACGTTTCTGGTTCTGGCGGTGATGTAACTGTTGGAGCCTCTTGGCTTGAAAGGATATAGATGCCTGAGAATAATGCTGGAAATTTAATGGAACTTCTCAAATATGGTTGGGTATTATTGATTGGAGCAATTGGCTGGATGTGGAACAGAATGGTTGGTAATATCGACCAGGTTAAGGCCGATCTTTCAGATCATATTCTGGATGACTTAAAGGCTCACGACCAGATGAAGGATGAATTTGTCAGCCATGATTATGTCAAGGATGACATCAAACCCTGGCTCAATGCCATTGACAAAAAAATGGACAAGCTGGTTATCCAAACTGCTGATGTGATTAAGCGTGATGAATATAAGAAAGATATAGGCAGCCTCTACTCACAGGTTGGTGACTTGCGTACACAGATTGCCAGGATTGAAGGTGGCAAATGAACTACGAAATAGTTGCTAAAGCTTTTGGTGTGATTTTATTTGCTATCTGTTCAGCGTGGGGCGGGTATCTCACAACCACCGTTATGGATTTATCCAAAGAGATTGATGAGATGCAAGATACCCGTGAAAGTTTACGCAAGTTTAGAGATTGGAATATTAAGCAGGAAGACTGGCTCAAGCGTTTGGATCACCGAATTGATGAGCAGTGCCAAAAGCCTGGATAATTTTATTTACGGACCGTTTATTGCTTCGTGCTTTCCCAGGCGTTTAATACGTTCAGCTTCAAGTGTAATTTTTCCAACAATATTTTCTACGCTTTCTTTATCTCCTTCCTTCAGTATTAACGCTAACATCTCATGAATCATGCATATCTCCTTATCAACAGGTTCAATAGTAGTGCCAAATACTAATTCATCCAGGCTGATTTGTAAACCCCTGCTGATACGCTTGATCAGTTCAAGCTGAACATTATCCCCCCTGGCTAAACGGCTGTTGAGATTACCTGGCGAAATGCCAATCTTCTCTGCAAACTTCCTCTGCACAATATTCTTTTGGCGTAATATTTTGTTCAGGTTTCCCCTTAAGTAATCTTCCTGTATTTTTTGATTCATTTTATTGTTGACAATATACACGTTGCAGTGTATATTCCTCCCTAAGTTAATGTTGCTTAATATTAACTAATATGTATGTAGGATAAATCTTATAACAGAAATGTCAACAAAATTATTGCACCCAATTAGTTATTTCCCCAGCGGTGTCTTACCTCCTTCATCGCAGCCTGATTTTTCCCCCATTCCCCTTGGTGCGGGAAAGTCAGGTGGGGATTCTAACATAATCCAAAATATCGAACAAGAGATATGCGGGTATCCTCACGAGATTCAGATTGGAATATTGAATCACCTCGTTGCCCAACTAAAGCGTGAGGATATCCGTTACCGTTCTAAGCTATGACACTCTTTGAAGCCTTTGTTTTTATTGTGCTTGGATCAGGTGTAACCGCCACGATCCTTATATTACTAGACGATTTTTTTGAGTAGGCAAATATGTTAACTGAAAAACAAATAGCGGCCAGAACAAAATGTATTACCGGGTCAGATGCAGCAGCTATCCTTGGCACACACAGATATGCTGATATGTATGACATCTGGGCGGTAAAGACAGGACGCAAGCCTGACACGGTTGAACCCAACACGATGATGGAATTAGGTCATGCCGGGGAACCGTTGGCCGTGGAGAAGTATGAGAAGGAAACTGGCCGTAAATGTAGGAAGGTAAATCGTACTATATATATGAAGCAATATTCCTTCATAGGTGGACATCCTGACCGGATTGTAGCTGGAGATTACAATCGTGGTGTGGAATGCAAATGCGTATTCATGCGGAGTGAGAAGGACTGGGATAACGGAGTCCCGGACTATTATCTTCCGCAGACCATGCATTATGCCTTGGTTACGGGCAGGATGAAATGGGACTATTCCGTTCTTTTCATGGCTCATGGTCGCCATGAAATATTTGAAGTGGAATTCACCAAGGACCAGCTATTTGACTTGCTCCAGAGAGAAATAGCTTTTTGGCAATTAGTCCAGGATGACATCGAACCTGATGTGTCCCATTTGTCCACCTCAACATTAAAGCATCTTTGGCCGTCATCTGTGCCAGAAAAGGTACAAGTGGCGGATGACACCCTGCACGGCTATGTCAAGGACCGTGCCAGGAATAAAGAAATGTTGGATGTATATAAAGCTCAACTTGAGTTATGTGATAACAAAATACGCCAACGAATTAAAGACGCAGAAACCCTGGTATCGCCTTCAGGGGAAACTTTGTTGACCTACAAGGAAACAAAAACAGGATCAAGGCGATTCAACTTTAAACTGGAGAATGTAGCATGAGAGAAAGACACATCACAGAGACAGGCACGGCTTATTGGGCAAAGGTACACGCTCCACAAGCTAATGCCAAGTTTCCCAACGCAGACCATCCTGAAGGAGAGTATTCCATTCAATTGAGATTTGGCGATGCCGAATCAGAAGGGCTGCGAAAATTGATTACTGACCAGATGTTTGCACATCATCGTGTAGTCGGCCAGGAAAGAATGAAGAAGCACTTGGAAAAGCATCCCAAGCAGAAAGCTAAGTTTGACACCTTAGACAAATTTCTGGATGCCCATCCTGTTGAGCAGAACGATCTGCCTTTTTACCAGGTGTTAGATGACATGGGTGACCCGACAGGGGAATGGGAATTCAAGTTCCGGGATTACGGTTGCTACTATAAGAAGGACAAAGCCAGCGGTCAGGTTCTTCAGACCATTGAGAATAAGATTACGGTCCGTGATGCACAGAACAAGCCAATGACCGTTGAGGTTGGCAATGGCAGTCAGGTGAAGGTGGCGTTTGAAATCTTTCCTTATGTATCCGCCAATATAGGAATCAAGCTGATCCTCAAGGGGGTCCAGGTGGTTGATCTTGTTCCATACGGTGGTTCCGCTTCAGTAGACTTTGAAGTATGTGAAGGCTATACGCAGGAAGTTGTGGCGGATGCTGAAGAAATGTTTGAAGAGGAAGGAGTAGGATTCTAATGCTATTCCCAGTCAAGGTTTATGATGGAAAAAATAGGCTGAAGAAAGTTGTTTCAGTGGATACGGTCAAGGAACTTCACTGGAAGAATGTTGACAGGGAAGAGGTTGAACTGGATGACGGCACAATCGTCATCCAGGGCAACAAGCATGAGGCTATCAAGCGAATACATACTAAAACATTTAAGTGTGTCGTTTGTGGCACTACTAAAACTATTCCTATTTATGTCTACCGACCCAAATTTTGTTCAGATCCGTGCAAAAAAATTGGAGCTAAAAAGTTATACCATGACAAATATACTAAAAAAATAATTGACAGGAAGTGCGACTGCTGTGGTATAACATATCCGGGTACGGCAAAAGGGACAAAGTTTTGTTCACCTGAATGTAAAAAAAATAATCGTGCAAGTTTATACAGGCGTAAAATATGAGTCAAAGATTATTGCGATTAAATCAGGCTGCCAAATATATGGGGGTTGATATACAATTATTTAACACCAAGTTCAGGAACTCCTTACAGCCGATCAAGGTTACTCAAAGGACCATCCTGTTTGATAAAAACGAAATCGATGAGCTAATTACAACGCTCAAGGGGGAATCATGCCACACGGACTTAAGAAGCGTGGAAAATACTGGCATATAGATAAGTCGATTCACGGCATCTATACCAGAGAGAGTACAAAACAAACCAGTTTAAAGTTGGCGGAAGCTGTACTCGAAGCAAAGAGTCGCCAGATATTTGATGAAGTAGTGTTAAATATCAGACGGCCTTTGAAAAAGACTTGGGATGATGGATGTGTTCATTACCTGAACAAAGCCAAACAGAAGCGTGATATCACTACAGATTTGCGTCATCTGAAAATTATCTCCAAGTACATTAAGTCCAACACACCACTAGATAGTATTTACGATTCAACATTTAATAAGTTCCGTACTGTTTGTCACCGCAAAGGTATGAAGTCAGGTGGCATCAACAGGACATTGGAAGTTGCCAGGGCGATCCTTAACCATTGCTACAGGCTGGAAGAGGATGGCAAGCCGTGGATGAACCGCAGACCTATCATCAACCTTGAGGAAAAGGGGGATGAGAAGGTGTCTCATGTTTTGTCTTACGAGGAAGAAGTGCGGGTCATGCGTGAATTGCCACAATACCTGAAAGATGCTGCTACATTTCAATTGCATACTGTAACAAGACCGGGTGAGGTATGTAAGCTGCAATGGAGTTGGTATCATCAACTTCCTGATTTGGGTGGGGTGTTTATCATTCCAGGATCAGAACATAAGAACGGTCAGCATAAGGCAGTTGTATTGAATTCGGTGGCTCAATCAATTGTAGATCGTCAACGTGGTAAACACCCTACCCATGTATTTACTTGCCAGGGCAAACCTATGACCAAGTACAGCCGTGAAGGTTTCCGCAGTGCAGTCAAACGTGCAGGGTTGCAAAATGTAACTCCGCATTGTATGAGACACACGGCTAATACCAGGCTGGAACATCTTGGCGTTGAGTTACAAATCAGGAAAAGAATTATGGGTCATTCATTCGGAGATATTACTTCGGATACTTATTCACGGACCACATTGGAGCCGATTAAGGCAGCCTTGGATTTGCTGGTCCAGCCGACTAAGATGACTTTAATTCAAGCAGTGAATGGATAATTTACAACACAAAAACAACACAAGGAAAAGTACCAACTGGATAAACCTTGAGAATTCAAATACTTGTGGCCCCATCGTCTAGCGGTTAGGACGAACCCACCAAGTTTTTAATCCCAATAACTCAATAGTTTACAAGGACTTAAAAATCCTAACGTGTGAGTTACGTCCAGAAACAGTGAGTTTAACAACACAAACACAACACAAAATCAAAGGTCGAAAATGTGGCTATACATCCCAAGAACATATTGTCCCTCTTCAGCGGAATCGCTGGACTTGATAAGTCAGTGGGGCTTGTTTTTCCAGAGTCGAGAACTGTTTGTTACGTTGAGCGGGAAGCCTACGCCTCGTCCGTACTCGTGGCGAGGATGGAAGACAAGACCCTGGATGAAGCTCCTATCTGGAGTGACATTACAACCTTCAACGGCAGACCGTGGGCTGGAGTTGTGGATACAATCATTGGTGGCTTCCCCTGCCAAGACCTGTCAGTCGCAGGAAAGCAGGAAGGAATCAAACAAGGAAACAGGTCCGGGTTGTTCTACGAATACTGCCGAATTATTTGCGAAATTAGACCACGATACGTTTTTATCGAAAACGTCACAGGACTCCTTTCTAACAGAGCCATGTCAACCGTACTCAAAGAGTTGGCCCAAATGGGGTTCGATGCGGAATGGGGAGTGTTTTCAGCGAAAGATGTGGGAGCCTCGCATCTTAGAAAACGAGTCTTCATCCTGGCGTACTCCCAGTGCCTCTGACCCAATTGGTGGTGTGAAGGATTTAAACAGCGAGAAGTATAAGAATGCAGAAGCACCTAAAATTAAATTACGAGATCAGTCGGCAAGTTGGGCAACACCCAATACAATGGATCATCTTCCGCAGAGGAGTCCAGAAGCGTTGGTGAAACACGCCAGACGACCTAAGTCTGGGAAGCGTCCGTGTAATTTGCGTGAACAAGTAGACCCAGATGCAGTAAGGATTTATGCCAACGCTAATTGGCCTACGCCATGCTCAACGGAAGTGAGGCAGGGCTATCAAGATCGTAGCCGAGGTAAGAAAGGCTCGCAAGAATCATTAACAACTGTAGTGATGAAAGGATTGCAATGCAACAACAATACTGGCCCCCTGGCCCAGGAGAAACAGAGCGATGGCAACGAATCCTCGATGACCGACCAGACCTCGCCCCAGCTCAAGAGAAGGCTGTCCCCGACCTTTGTAGAGTGGCTGATGGGGATGCCAATTGGCTGGAGCTTGCCAATACCTATAGATCAGAACGTCTACAAGCTTTGGGAAACGGGGTCGTCCCGCTTACTGGAGCTATTGCACTAAAAGTTTTATTTGAAAGGTTGATGAATGAGTAAAGAAAACTATTCTACCGGAGCAACACGCAACAAATTGGAAGTACGCCATGATCTGTTAGTCAGAGACTTTATCAGGGAAATGGGCGTGGTTATGTATGAGGGATGCCTGTCACATGGCCCTGACAATTGGAAAGCCGGAATGCCAATTGGGACGGTCCTGAATCATCTTTATGAACATTTGGCGAAGTGGGAAGCGGGTGACAGGTCCGAACCTCATCTTGCCAAGGTAGCGGTTAACGCCATGTTCATTCAGTACTACGTTGACAACAAAATTGATATTAAAGAGGCCGTGCAATGATTGAACACACACAACGCTGCCCTTCATGCAGATATGTAGGGCCAGTAGAAAATGTACACGGGAAATATTTATGCCCGGACTGTAAGCAACCCTTTCCTTTTGGAGACTGCTGCCAGGGCAGAGAGTCTTCATTCCCTCAAGATGTCTGTGACATTAAAGAAGAGGATGTCCCGAAGTGATGACCTTCCTACAAATACTTGCCAATATCTTCGCTTGTACAAATATCTATTTACTTGCTAACGGCTGGGTAAAGCTGGGGTGTGCCATTGGGCTACCAGGCCAGGTCTTATGGATGTGGCTATTCTGGGTCAATGGCGTACCCTGGCTCATTTTTACTGATGCAATCATTGCAATTATATACATCAACAAACTGTGGCATTTGAGGCATACACCTTTTCGTAAACCTAAATTCAGGAGTTTCCAATTATGAAATGTCCGTGGTGTAGTGGCTCCGGTGAATTACGGGAGTTTGAAACAACGTATAACGTCAAACAAGTGATTGACCACTTGAATAAGAAGGCTGGCACAAGGTTTAAGGCACATAACAGGGCAACACAGAGACATATCAGGGCCAGGATGGCAGAGGGGTATGGACTGCATGACTTTATCAAGGTGATTGACATTAAGGTCCAGGAGTGGCGACACGATTCGACCATGTCTAAATACCTTCGACCTGAAACACTGTTTGGCAATAAGTTTGACAGCTATTTAAATCAACCCATCCTTCAAAAACAGGTGAGAAAAGTTGTTTACTGAAACCTTTAAAGATGTAGGCATAGACGTTGGCACTAGGTCAGGGTCATTTAAAATGCAATGCCCCAGGTGTCAGGACAACACTTCTCTAAGTGTTGACACGACTAAAGGTGTGTGGAAGTGCCACAAACCAAAGTGTGACTGGCATGGTGGCTTAAAGAAAGATTTTCAACGTCCTACACAGTGGAAGCAGAAGGAATATTTCAAGCCTATTTATCAGAATGACGGCTTGTCAGAAAAAGCAGAGGCATGGTTCCAGAATCGTGGTATTAGCGTTGGCCCCACCATGACAATGCGACTCTCTACCCAGAACGGGAACATCGTATTCCCTTACTACATGGGCGGAGAGGTTCAGATGCTGAAGTACAGAGATGCTAATAAGAATATCAAATCCTCTAAAAATCCTCGAAAGGTATTCTATGGAATTGACCAGATTAATACTGAAGAAGTTCATGTGGTTGAAGGAGAGATTGACCTTCTATCCTACCTACAAGTCGGAATTGACTCGGTCATGTCAGTCCCTTTTGGAGCGGGTGCAGTTAACGCAAAACGATTTGGCGACCTTGATGAATGTTTCGCCAACTGCGGTGACGTACTTGATCCGGTCAAAAAGTTTATCATTGGGGTCGATAGCGATGCACCAGGACGCAATCTTGAGGCGGAACTAGCACGAAGGTTTGGCCTGGAGAAATGCTACCGCATCATTTGGCCTGAAGGGTGTAACGATGCCAATGATGTGTTGGTTCAACATGGTGAAGAAGCATTGCGAGAATGTATTAACAACGCACAACCTTTCCCTGTGGATGGCCTGTACCAGGTCAGCAACTTTCAAGATCAATTAGAACATTTATATGAGCATGGTCTGGATGAAGGCATATCCACTGGCTCATTCGCACTTGACCAGTTTTACACAGTCAACCCAACAGGGGAATTATGTACGGTGACAGGTCAACCTGGTGACGGCAAATCTTCCTTCGTTGAGTGGTTGATGATCAACCTGATCAACACAGGAATGCGGTTTGGAATGTTTTCTCCAGAGCATCATCCAGTTGAAACACACATAGCCAGGTTGGCAGAGTTGATTGACGGCAGACCGTTTGGCAAAGAACATCCTTCTCATGTCAGGATGAGCGACATAGGTTTAAAGAACGCCATACAAAAACTGGATGACCATCTCACTTTTATAGTGCCTGATGAGATGGAAAGAACGGTGGACCATCTTTTAGAGTTATCCAAGTTTCTAGTCAAGAAGCAGGGGGTGCAAGGAATCATACTTGACCCCTGGAATGATATAGACCACTCCAATATGGGTGAATCAGAAACGCAGTATGTGCGGGAAAGCCTGTCAAAGATCAGAAGGTTTGCCAGGAATCATCGATGCAATGTATGGCTGATTGCTCATCCTACTAAACAGCAAAAAGGAACGGATGGTCATTACCCTGTAGTAAGACCTTGGGATATATCCGGGTCCGCACATTTCTACAACATGAGCGATGTTTGCTTGAGTGTGTTTAGAGACAGGCGTGAAGATGATAATGAAAACAAGGTGGAGATACACGTTCAGAAATGTAAGCAAAAACATATTGGCAGATTAGGAATGGTTGCCATGAATTATGAATACTATAACGGAAGGTTTAGTGATGGATTATAACCAGGCTTGTACGCCACACACATCTGGCTTGCTACATGACCTGGTAGGGGCTGACTCCGAGACAAACGACTCACCAGTAAGTGTATCGGTCGGAATCCCGATGGAGAGGCCATCAGCCCCGAACTTATTTAGCCTGGAGTATTGACCACGGCTTTAAACACAGTACGAGCCAGGACGGTGGCGTTCAATACACTAATCCAAATATGAATTGTACTTTAGCGGAAGATAAGGTCAATCAATTTTAATTAGTTATAAGTCAAGACCCAAGGCATACGGGGTCTATAAAATATCTACCGTGAGGGGCCACGGTTTATGCCAAGCCCCAGAGATTATTATGCGTAATCACGCATAAACTTGCATGAATTTTTCATCGCATGAAGGATATTTAAAGCCGTAATAGCTTGATGGCGGGTTGCCGTTGGTGACTCACAGTTAAGTTATCAAGCTCGGCTAGGGGCTGGCCCTGAAAAGTAGTCAGGCATGGCAGTCTGGCGAAAGTAGGGACGCTACCAGCCCCGAACTTAATTTTTAACTAAAGGGAGAAACAACATGATTAGGTTTTACGAGTGGTTAAAATGTACCTTTTGTGGCACAGAGTCTAATGCCTACCCAAGTGCGGGTAATGTTTGCCACTCATGTCATCAAGGGACAATGGAATAAAAAATTTAAAGCCATTGTTCCGCTGTTTAAATTAAAGTGAGGATATTTAAGAGATGAAGTGGTATTACGTCCTCTGGATTATATTTCTAGACGACAGCACAACTTATACCCAGAAATATAAATCACTGGCAGAGTGCAAATCTGCTTTGCTGATTATCCACGAGGAAACTGAAAACGTAACAGCGGGGTGTTTAAGAAGGAGAGTCCCGCCATATGACTGGGAGGAGAAATGACTAAAGCTGAAAAGGAGCAGCACTTTAAAAAGCATGGCTGGTTAAAGATCAGGTCTAAAGTATTAAGCCAGGATTTTTATCTAGTCAGAAACAGTGAGGTAGCAGTACCGAACAAGGGGCTATTACGAATCGACCAGGGGGAGTTAGACGCATTGAAAGGACTACCTGAAGATGACCTTAGAACCATGTTCCAAGCGAAGCAAATCTTTAAAGGACACATTAGTAAGCCTGACTCGCAGAGAGTTAGACCTCGCAGAAAGAATCGCAAGGTCCAGGACATCAGAAAGCAGAAAGCAGAATGTAAAGTGCCAGAAGCGAGACAGCAAGCGATCAGGTTTTGAGATAGACCTGGAAGGTGCTTGCGGTGAGATAGTATTCGCCAAACTGTTCAAGCTAGACAAAGGTGACATTACATTTGGCGAAAGAAAGAGAGAAGATTTTGCTGTTAATGGAAAGACAATTGACGTTAAAGCATCCCGCCATATCAACGGCCAGTTAGCCGTACCCAAGTCAAAGAAACTCCCTCATAACATTTGCGATTACTACTGCCTGGTAACCGGGGCAGGGAGTGAGTGGTTCTTTAGAGGATTTGCCAGCAAACGAAAGCTATTCCAGGATAAGAACTATCGCAACCTGGTTAAGACTGACCGCAGAAGTCCAATGATGTATTGCCTGACCCAGGCAGAACTGCAAGCTACCATCCCACTATTTTCGGAGAATTAAATGTCAGAACATGATGAGCAAGTTGCATTTATAAACTGGTGTCGTTTATATGCGACTGAAGTGCCGGAGTTAGACCTGATATACGCCATTCCCAACCAGGGCGGAGCAGGGTATGGGGCAATGCGTAGGGGGAAGAAGCTGAAGGAAGAAGGAGCCAGGTCTGGGATACCGGACCTTCACCTTCCTATATCCAGGGGCTGCTATTTATCTTTGTATATAGAAATGAAGGATGTTAAGAAAGGAAGGCTTAGTCCGAACCAGTTAGACTGGTTTGAGAAGCTGACACACGCTGGTAATGCGGTAGTAATGGCCAGGGGGGCGGAACAGGCAAAGCAGATTACTCTGCGATACCTGGACTTCCCCCGGCTATGGTGTCCTGATAATAATGACGACTTTATGCTGTGTATGAATTAGCCAGGACCAGTTAGACCTCTTTAATGTCTTCCTGGTACACTGCCATGCCTTCTCGTATGAAGTGGCGGATTAAATCTGAAACTGTAACACCGTGGTGCGTTGCCATGAATTTTAAATCGTCATGTTCTTCCTGGGTAATTCTGAAGCGAATCGCACATGATCTGCGTTCCTCTGGTTCTAATTTAAGTGGCATAGTTTGTTCCTTTCTTTGATGATAACCAGGGCCAGTTAGACCTGATCGATATATTGTAAAGCCTTGTAAATCTATGGAAATCTATCCAAAATCAGGATATAGGGCTAACATATTGAAAATAAAGGATATTTTCAAGGTGACGGCCTGATTTGCTCTATTTTGATCGATAATTTTTCAAAGGTATTGATATTAATCCCCCTATTAAGTGGCGAAATATCGCCAATGGTTAAGCATTTTTAACCGTTTATTCTGGGATTCTAGGGGAATCCCCTAAAATCCCATGATAAAAGGTTAATCCTTTTATAGGCATAAACCTACGATTAAAAAAACGGTTAATAATAAAAAAAATAGCAAGTCAACCAGGATTGATTTAAGCATAGTCAAGAGATTCCCCCTTAACTACAAACCCGGACTGATCTTTTTTAGCCTTACCTTTGGCGGATAATCCTACAATCGTTCCGGGCTTATCTAAAAAACGCAGGTCGTTTAAATCGCCATTAATAACCTCATAGCCTAAAAACCTGTCTGGTAAATCGTTTTGAAATACAACGGAAATATTCTTATTTTTTAGTGTTAGGGTATCGTGAAAAAAATTATTATCCGTATCCTCTGAAAGGCTAAAAGTTAAATGATAATTGGGAATATCATTATTATAAAACTTCATTGAATCTTTAGTGTAATCGTAAAACTGAACATCACTAAATAATTCAAAAACATTTAATTTAATGTTTTCATTGAAATAAACTTTTTCCCAATTAATATCAGATGTTCCGTTGAGCCTTATCACTGGGATTAGATTTAATTTATTTGCTTTCCTGATTAAAGCTTCAATATCCTTTTTTAAGAGATGTAAAAATATTTCCCGGTCATCAAAAAACATTTGAGTTTTTCTTATTCTGGCGGATTGAACATTGTTAAACGCCCCTCTGCCAGCAAAATATAAGCATGATTTTTTACAACCATTTGTAGCAAATTGGCAAACGTTTTGACGATTTGCCAATGTATAAGGTGCTAAATATAAAATACCTGTTAAAAACCCTTTCTTTTGACCTTTTACAGTTTTTGCATTACTGTCAACGTTGAGTAATTTCATTGTTTCCCCCTTGTAAACGTGATACAAGGGAAATTAGCAAGCCGTCACAAGTTTGCTAAAATCCCTTGTGGATTTATTCCCCCTTGATCAACGCCAATTGATAAGGGGGATTTTTTATTTATTCATTAATAATTAAATGATGGATTTCAACGCATGATGGATGGCAATAAAAATTATCCCCATCATCATCATTAGAATTAAAATAATACGTTTGCCCTTGATCCATTGCTGATCCACAATATGCACAAGATTCGTAGTGAATAATTTGATCAGAATCTATATTGACCTGTTTTAATTTCGTAGATATATTAGAAAAATCTTCCCACCCTTCGCCCATGGCAAAAAAGTACAGTTTTTTTTCTAACAATTCCAGATCATCCGAACCAAAGGAATCATTTAAAATTGTTAGGCAATATTTATTTCCCTTTGTCGGATTGAAATTTAATTCAATGAAAAGATTTTCATAACAATATGGCGAATGATCCGGTTGAGAAAAATAAATAAAACCACGCAATGTAGGATCATCTTTATCAGTAATAAATTTTTTAGACTCTTGAAATTTTTTAAAACTCATTATTTTTCCCCCTTGATTTTTTGAGTATTTTTAATCCACAATTCTTTTTTTATTGCCCTTTCAATTGATTTGGCAAAATCTTCATACTCTTTTTTTGTGTATTTTTTTGGTTTCGGAAAGATCAAATCTTTTAATTTAGGCATTTATTCCCCCTTGTTTAGTGTTGTACATAATAAGGGGAATATACATTTTCCAGTATATTTTGTCAACAGGAAAATGAATATTTTTTAAAAGAAAATACGGATTAATTCAGCCTGGGGAAAATTGCTGACAACGCTGACAACGCTGACAATGTTAATTGGATTCAAAGCAAAGAAAACATCTCAGCGGAAATTCTATTTATTAGAATTGTCGGGAAGCTTGGGAGGATTTTTAATATTCGCCAATTGATCATTGACTTGCAGAAGGATGTCGTCAATGTAACCAAGGATTATTGAAGCACATAATTCAGAGTGGGAAAGGCCGAGGGATTTGGCAAGGATGACTATTTTCTGCTTCTCCTTGGGATTGAAGCCGACTGTAACCAAAGCTTTCTTTTTAGTGGAAAGGCGTTCTTTAATCGTTAGACTGGATTCGGTCGGCTTGAATCTGCCGAACTCGTCACGATTCCACGAGTAGGGATTACCACGGCCTTGATAGTTTGGCGGATTATCGGTGGTTGACAACACAATCACAACACAAAATAGGGTGGGTGGTAGCTAATTCATTGAATATAAATGAATTAATCTTCAATAGTCTGGCGTTGAAAACGATTAATACCTTATTAATCAAGGTTCTGGATTTGAAAAAAGTTGACCCCCACCCCCCGGATTTTTGGCGGTCAGATTTCGATATGTTCAAGTTCATACATTCCATCAACTTTATCTTGTTGTACACGTCCGCTCCCACTTTACGATTCCGCCAGGTCTATAGCATCCTTGGCGACCCTTTCAAAGAAATTAACAATTGTTTCAGGATTTACTTCTTTATACATTTCGTTGAAGGAATATGAATGACCGCCAATGGTAAAGTTAACTTCAAAAAAATATTCATATCCTTGATCAATAGCTTCTTCCATTGATAAGGTTTCTTCAGGGTTTTCAAATGAATGATGGAAGGACATTTAGAAGTCGCCAATGGTTGAGGGTGTTTTGGTCTACCTGTAGACAGAGTCGTGGCCGTATAGGCTGGGGTTCGGAAAAAGACCCGAACCCTGTCGAGTTAAAAAGCAAACTCGACTACATATAATTCCCTAACGGGAATAAAGTCAAAACAACTTGCGTAATAACCAGAATTAAAATATACTAAATCTAACTTAATATTTCTTTTCTTTAAAAGAATATTATACCATAAATTCCCCTAAAAGTCAAGTAAAATATACTCCTACATATAAACTATTTCCTTAATCGTTGATTCTAAAGGAAATTTTGGCGTTAGTTTTTCATGTTTTCTGGCGGGATATCGTCCTGGGTATACCATCTTTCGCCACATATCCTGCATACCCACTTTCTATATACATTCCCCATTGATATTTCTACCCCCACTTCCTCGCCTGAAGTTTCTTCGCATTCTATACAGATTGTATCCTTTTTCATAAACACTTGATTATAGTGTCTTTTTTAGTTGACAAACGGTTAAGTTATGTGTATAATATAACACAGTAGGATGAGAAGTGTCAACTAAAAGATAAGTCTGGATATGAGGTGTCTACAAAAAGATACACTAGGAAGTTGAGGGTTGTTCGGGATCGTCCCAGGGAAGGTCCAGAGATTGTACATGATGCGAATGAGTATCTCAAGTCTGATCCGCTTAACGGAGTTGGCGTTCCATCTAGCTGGCCGATATTTGCTGCTGTTATTAAGGCAAATTGGAAGAGTTGCAAAGTGCCAGGGGATGTCGAAAGAATTGTCGAAAGAGAAGAAGCCAGTCACTTGCTCGAAATGCGGGAACAAGACTCCCGTTTATGTGACGAGGATATTTGAACACGACTTTGATTATTACCATTGTAAGTGTGGCAACTGTATGTGCCTGGGTCGCTACGGTGAGTGGCTTGACTCAAATGATTTTAGAGAAACTTTGAATGACAGTCCAGCTAACCAAAAACTTCGCCCAAGACGAGTTTGAGTGTAAATGCGGTTGTGGCAGTAACAATATTAGTGCGGAGTTGGTTGAGAAGCTGCAAAAGGTCCGTGACATTCTTGGCAAGCCTATCCGGGTTGTTAGTGGGGTCCGGTGTATTTCACACAATTCCAAGATCGGTGGGTCCGCCACTTCTTCGCATATAGATGGAGAAGCGGTAGATGTCTTTTGCAGTGACTCTGGCGAAAGAGATTATCTGGTCGGTGTGCTGCGTAGTCAGTTCAGCCGTATGGGAATTGCTAAAGAATTTATCCATGTGGATGTTAGCAAGACAAAAGATTCACCTGTTTTGTGGGTTTACTAGTGGCAAGGATTCCTAAGTTAAAGGTGGGCGAACCGTTCATGGTCGAGTGGGAAGATGCGGGGTATGACGACAATGATCCTATCTCCTGGACCAACATTAAGGATGTAGCTGGGTATAAGGAAATACTGATCAAGTCCATTGGCTTCTTTGTAAATAAGACCAAGACCACTTTGTACTTTTGTATGTCGATGGATGAAAACGACAAGAAGGATACGAATATAGCGGGTAAAGGTCAAATCCCCCTGGGTTGTATTAAGAAGATTACCAAACTAAGGAAATAACATGGTCAATGCAGGAACAGTTATAGAAACCAGTAAAGCGATTAACACGGATTGGTTTAGCTCGGATGTAACCAGGGTGTTTAATATTCCCGGCCCTAAACCTGAAGTGCATACCTTGCAGATCAGTGTGAGTACGACCACTGTGGTGAATGTGATTCTGAAGAACACTGCTGGGAACGATACGATTTCCCTTGGAAGCTTGACCGCAGCGACTTTGTACCAGTTTACGTTGATTCTGCAAGAAGGGGATACCTATAACATCCAACACGCTACTGGTACACAGAATGTGAATTGCCGTGCTGTTGCCAGCGACAAACCTGTAATTTAACGAGGAACGAATGGAATTTTTAACTGACTTTATTGGATCGGACAAATGTGTCGCAGTCATTGCGTTTTTTGTGGCGGTGGCGAATGTAGTGACAGCCGTGATGCCAAG